>Ga0073934_10007925_pt1 | contig 14453 bp, 10 predicted proteins | sample LarsenN4metaG_FD_76834 | JGI IMG/M metagenome (GOLD analysis project Ga0073934, IMG submission 76834) | Hot spring sediment bacterial and archeal communities from British Columbia, Canada, to study Microbial Dark Matter (Phase II) - Larsen... ...
CGCATTCTTTGCGCCCGACTCGTGGAAGAGAACCGGCGACTCTACCGTGCCATCGAGGCCGAGGAGTTCGATGAAGAACGTCTCAAACAGATGGCAGATTCACTTACGATAGTGGCCGAGAGCTTGAATGCCCTTTCGGTTCTGCTCGACGATGCGCCGTCGCAAACTCTTGCTGCCGGACTCGGCGAGGCCGCAGAGTATCTTGAAGCTCAGGTCTCGGCCGCCGAGGCCGCGGCAAAGCGACTCGAAGAAGTGGGTGAGTTGCTCCATGCCGATTCCCTCCGCCTGGCCGAGTTGCTACGCTCCGCTCCACTCGACCTCGAAGCCGTGGCTCAGGTGCATGAGGCCCTGGGCAGCTTCAGCGAAGGTACCGTCGCTCTCGAGACCATCCTGCAAATGCCACAGCTTCCAGCTATTCGCAAGGGACTGCACGGGCTGGAAACCTCACTCAATCGAGGGGCGGATCAGGTTGATACGCTTGCATCCTACTCTTACCCTGTCGTCTACTTCGAAGGCATTCGCCCGCGTGCCACACAGCGACCATTCTGGCCCGCGGGAGTTGAAATCGCTGGCGGAATGCACGAGGCGGCTTCGGGCGTCCGCGCTGCCGACAGGGAGCTCGCCACGCTCGGCAAGGAACTGCCCAAGGTTCGAGAAGCTATTGCCAGCAGCCGCAAGATCATCGACCAAAGTCGGGACACGCTGGCAACGGTCCTCCGGTACAGAGCCCTTATCGAGCCGCTGGTAAAGAGTCTGCCAGACACCGCATCGCGCCTCGCCGATGATCTTCCCAGGATCACCAAGCAACTCTCGGCTACCCTCAGGGAGACGCAACACCTCAGGGAAGTGGCTGCTGGGCTCCGAAACTCGCAACGGCAGCTCGAAAAGTCCCTCGCGGCCTGGCCTGCTGTCCGGAAGAACATCACGAGTACGTCTCAGGCCATCCAGGCAGAGAGGGACCGCATCAAGCGTGTTCTCGAGCGCCCCAAGCGGATGGATTCGAGCGACGAAAGCTCGACAGTCGTGTCCGCAGAGACTGTAGCGCTCTGGAAGGCCCAAGGAGAAGCGGAACTGATCGGTGAAAAAGCCCGCCTGCGAGCAATCGCCCAAAGTCTTGCGCTTGCTGCGGAAGCCCAGGCCGAACAGGGCAATGCCCTCGGGTTGCTCATGAAAGGCATTCGATCATTGCTCGTGATCGCAGGACTGATGTTGCTCGCTCTGGGCTCCTGGTTGTTGGTATTTCCAGGTCGCCGTGTTCCTTGACGATCTTGCAATCCCTTGGCAAGCCGAAGCTATAGCGACTTGCACGCCTGCGCGCGGTCCGTTAACCTGATGCATGGCCCTCCCATCGAAGGACCCGCCTGCCATGCTGCGATACGCTTTGTCGGCCCTGTTCATCCTTTGCCCTGGCGTTCCGTTCCTCCTGGCCGCGGAACCGGTGGACTACACACGCGACATCAAGCCTCTGCTGGCGAGACACTGCTATGTCTGCCACGGTGCAGCCCAGCAGAAGGCTGGGCTGCGTCTCGATACTGCTGCGGCCTTGCTTAAGGGAGGCACTGGCGGCCCTGGCTACGTCGTCGGCAACAGTGCGGCCAGCCTGGTGATCCAGGCGGTCAAAGGCCAGAACGACGTTACGCCCATGCCGTACAAGCGGCCAGCGCTGGCCGACGATCAGATCGCGCTCCTGGTCCGGTGGATCGACGAAGGGGCGAAGGCCCCAGCTGACGAGGTGGTGGACGAGCAGCTCAGCCGCAAATATCTGCACTGGGCGTTCCAGGCGCCGGTCAGGCAGAGCCCGCCCCCCGTGGTTCAACTCGATTGGATTCGCAATCCGATCGATCGGTTCATCCTCGCTCGGCTGGAGCAGGAGAAACTGTCGCCTTCTGCGGAAGCGGACCGGCGCACGCTTATTCGCCGGCTCAGTTTCGACCTTCTCGGCCTGCCGCCAACGCCCCAGGAGGTGGACGAGTTTGTTGCAGACGACCGACCAGATGCCTACGAGAAGCTGGTCGATCGGCTGCTGGCCTCGCCCCATTTCGGCGAACGATGGGGGCGATTGTGGCTCGACGTGGCCCGCTACGCCGACTCGAATGGCTATAGCATCGATGCTCCCAGGGAAATCTGGAAGTACCGCGACTGGGTGATCGAGGCCCATAACCTCGACCTGGCGTACGACCGGTTCGTCATGGAACAGATGGCCGGCGACATGCTGCCGAACTCCACCATCTCCCAGCGCGTCGCTACGGGCTTCCATCGCAACACGCCAATCAACCAGGAAGGGGGGATCGACGTCGAGCAGTTCCGCATCGAGTCAATTTATGATCGCGTGAACACCACTGGCTCGGCCTTTCTGGGGCTGACGCTTGCATGCGCCCGCTGCCACGATCACAAGTTTGATCCCATTTCCCAGCGCGAGTACTTCCAGCTTTTCGCCTTCCTCAACAATGCCGATGAACCCACACTCGATCTGGCCAGTCCAGAGCTGGTGGCGCGGCGGAACGCGTTGCGCGGCCAACTCAAGGTGCTGGAAGAGGAAGAAAACCAGTACTTCCTGAAGACGTTGAAAAATCTCGACGACGAAGAAAGGAGCAAGGTCCCAGCCGAGGTCGTCTCGATCTTGGGACTGGGCGTCGAGCAGCGCGACGAGAAACAGAAGCAAGCGGTACGTTCCCACTTCAAGGCAGACGCTGGGGCCAGGGAGCGGGCGGCGACCATTGAATCAGTAAAGAAGCGTCTGCCAAAGTTTCCCACGACGATGATACTTCGCGAACGGTCTCAGCCGCGTGAGACTACCATCCACATTCAAGGCGATTTCACGCGCAAAGGGGAGCGCGTGGGGCCGGGCACGCCTGCCATCCTTCACCCTCTGCCCGTTGAGAAGCAGCCTAACCGATTGACGCTGGCGCGCTGGCTTGTCGACCCAGCTAACCCGCTGCTTAGCCGCGTCGCCGTGAATCGCTTCTGGCAAGCGTACTTCGGCAAGGGACTGGTGGAAACCGAGAACGACTTTGGCACCCAGGGCCAAGCGCCGACGCACCCCGAGCTTCTCGACTGGCTCGCCCTGGAATTTCAGGATCGGGGCTGGAGCCAGAAGGCCATTCACCGCTTGATCGTGACTTCGGCGACGTACCGCCAGGCATCCGTGGTCCGTCCTGACCTGGCGGAAAAGGACCCGTACAACAAACTGCTGGGCAGACAACAACGCCTGCGACTCGACGCCGAATTGGTCCGAGACGCCTGCCTGCGCTCCTCGGGCCTCCTTTACACGACGATCGGCGGGCCAAGCGTGTTCCCGCCGCAGCCGGAAGGGGTCTTCCGGTTCACCCAGTTGCAGAAGAGCTGGACCGCATCCGCGAAACCGGAGCGCTATCGCCGCGGGCTGTATACCCACTTCTGGCGATCCGCGCCTTATCCCGCCTTGCTGGCGTTCGACGCTCCGGATGGCGTCAACTCTTGCACGCGGCGGACGCGATCCAACACGCCACTCCAGGCCCTGACGCTGCTGAACGACGAGGCTTTCCTCGAGTTTAGCCAGGGTTTGGCGATGCGACTTCTCCGCGAGAAGGAACTCTCGAACCGGGCGAGGCTCGAGTATGCGTTCCGCCTGTGCCTGGGCCGCCCGCCCAGTCCGAACGAGTTAGATCAACTGGGAAATTTCCTTCAGACGCAGCTCGCTGAGTTCCAGGCTGAACCGGAGCAAGCAGCGGTCTTCGCGGGGACCAGGGACAGGCCAGTCGAACTGGCGTCGTGGACCGCGGTTGCGCGGGTCTTGATGAATCTGGATGAGTTCATTACCAGGGAATAATCACCATGTTCGGTAACGAGGATGTCCTGCTGCGCCAGACGCGGCGGCACTTCTTTGGTGAGTGTGCACTTGGGTTAGGCGGCCTGGCACTCGCAGGCTTGCTGAGCGAAGGGCAATCAGCGCCAGGTGCGGCCTCCCCTTTCGCTCCCAAGTCAACGCATTTCCCCGCCAGGGCAAAGCGGGTGATTTACCTCTTCATGGCTGGCGGTCCGAGCCAGCTCGAACTATTCGATCACAAACCGAAGCTGGTTGAGTACAACGGCAAGCCGATTCCCGATTCGTTCCTTCAAGGCAAACGGTTCGCTTTCATGGACACCTTTGCCAAGGAGCCGCCCAAACTCCTGGCCCCCAAGCGAAGGTTCGCTCAGCACGGCCAGAGCGGGGCCTGGGTGTCCGAATTGCTTCCGCACACCGCCAGGATCGTGGACGAACTGGCCATCGTGAAGTCTCTCGCCACCGACGTCTTCAACCACGCGCCCGCCAAGGTTTTCATCAACACTGGCTCAGCGCAATTCGGCCGGCCCAGCTTCGGCTCATGGTTGACTTACGGCATCGGCAGCGAGGCAAGCGACTTGCCGGGCTTCGTCGTGTTGCAGTCCGGACCGCGTGGGCCTCGCGGCGGTTCGGCCTGCTGGGCGAGCGGTTTCCTGCCCACCGCCTACCAGGGAGTTCCGTTCCGCACCGGAGGCGAGCCTGTGCTTAACCTCAGCAATCCGAAAGGGGTCACGCCGGCTCGCCAGGCCCAGACCCTGGAGGCCATCCGAAGCCTGAATCTGGCTCGACTCGCTGCCACCGGCGATGCCGAGATTTCCACGCGAATCGCCTCGTACGAGATGGCGTTCCGCATGCAGACCAGCGCGCCGGAGATCATCGACCTGAGCAAGGAGACCAAGGAAACTCTCGATCTTTACGGCGCTGAGCCGGGCAAGTCCACCTTTGCGAACAACTGCTTGCTAGCTCGTCGGCTCATCGAACGCGGCGTTCGGTTCGTGCAGCTATACCACACCGACTGGGACCACCACGGCGGTCCTGGGGCGGACCTGGAGAAGTCGCTCGAAAGCGTGGCCCGCGAGGTGGACAGGCCCTGTGCAGCCCTTGTTACCGACCTCAAGCGCCGCGGCTTGTTGGAGGACACGCTCGTCATCTGGGGTGGGGAGTTCGGCCGAACTCCCATGGGTGAACAGCGCGAAAGCACCGGCCGCAATCATCACATCGACGCCTTCACTATCTGGCTGGCCGGCGGTGGCATCAAGGGCGGACAAACCCTCGGGGAAACCGACGAGTTCGGGTTCGCTCCCGTGTCGGATCGGGTCCACGTCCACGACCTGCACGCCACCTTGCTGCACCTGCTTGGACTTGACCACAAGCGGCTTACATTCCGTTTTCAAGGCCGCGACTTCCGCTTGACCGACGTGCACGGTGAGGTCGTGACCAAGCTGATCGCCTAGGCATAAACTCAGGTCCGAACGAGTTCATTGCCCAGGCGCCGCTCGCCAACCGTAGAGGACGTATTCACAGGTGCTGCTGCCGTCGTCATATAGGTCGACTAGCGCATAGCCCTCGGCAAACTGCTGATACTTGCCCTTCCACCATGCGCCGCACACTGCCCCGTTGCAGTAGTAGGTGGTGCCGAGGTATTGAACAGCATCGACCAGATGCATGTGGCCGCTCAGGCAGACCTTGACGTTGCCGATCGAGTGGAAGAGTGCTGTCAGCCTGCGAGCGTCGATGTGCATCCAGGCGCCAGGAACGACCCAGTCGCCGGTTTTCTCGTTGGCGCCATCGAGGAAGGGGCAAGCGGCCAGGATAGGAATGTGCGAGAGGATGGCCACCGGCGTGCCCTGGGGAGTCGCTTTCAGCTCGGCCGCCAGCCACTCGAACTGTTCCTCGTCCAGTTTAGCCGTGTAGGTATTCGGCTTGTTGCCTGCATGGGTGCTGTCGAGCACCATGAACTTCCAGCCTGCTTTGTCGAAGGTACGAAAGCGGCCGGAGAGCTTCAGCTCGTCCACGGCCCAGGCCTTGCCGTAGCCCATCTCGTCGGACCTGGCCTTGCTCGATTCGCTCCAGCCCCAGACATCGTGATTGCCGATGCACGCCTCCCAGGGAAGCGAGCAGTTGGCCTTAAGGACGCGATGCCAGACGTCCCATTGGGTCCGCGTGCGGTCTCGGGTCTGGGCAAAGGCGTCCATGATGTTGTCGCCGCCGAAGAGAATCAAATCGGGCTTGTCCTTCTGGCCTTGCATGTGTTCCAGGCACGCTGCCATGCCCTCGGCCGCACTGCGTTCTGGCTGAACGTGGACATCCGTGAGATGTGCCACTCGCAGGACGCGTTTGCGGGTGGAAGTCTGTTGGGCTGCGGCCCCGCCGGCCACGGCCAGCGCGCCAAGCGCGAGGAAGCTTCTACGGTCCATGGGTCGCGGTTCGAGCATGGCTGGATTCCCTGGCAAGGCGATTCACGTAGAGTGGTGTAGCATCTCCGCGTCCGTTTGTCGTGTGTAATCTCCGTGAACTCCCAGGGGCCGCGAGGTCTACGCTGTCCAGCCGGCTAGCGGCACTGACAGGATCAGTCCGCTAACGCGTAAACCTCCGCTTGCTGGAAGCCGGCCTGATGGCTGCAAAGACCGGCCTGGGGAGCTGCGGAGAGCTGATCAGGACTTCGCCAGGGCCGAGGCTTGGACAGCGAGCCCAGTGCGCTTGATCAACGTCCCCAGCCGTCGCCATCAAGGCTTCGAGGTTGTGCAAACTGCGTACGGTATGGACGATCCGCGTATTGCACAGTTCGAAGATCTCCGTTGGGAGGTGTCCAGGCTGCTGGCTGACGAACCCAAGCCCGAGCCACCGCTTTCGACCTCTGCGAGCCACGTCTCGGAGCATCTGCACCGTGGCCTGCATCGTCTTGGCCCGCTCTCGGCTGATGAAGGAGTGGGCCTCCTCGAGAATGAGAAGGGTCGGCGGGGCGTCCTCATGGACGACCTTGTACATGAAGAGCTTGCGGAGCAGGTCCACGGTCACCAGGTTGCGCACCAGGTCATTGGCGAGGCTGACGTCCACCACCGTCACCTTGCCTGCCTCCACCATGCTCGGCACATGCAGGGCCCGCATGGTTGGCTGATCCATGATCTCCGCGTGTTGCAGGCGGGTCAGTTTGTTGCCCAGTCCCAGGTAGTCCATCTGCGGACTCGATTGTGGGTTCCTCTCCTTGACACGAACCATGAGCGCGGTCAGGTTGAACGGCACCTTGGCCTGCGGCGACGGGTCGAGCAAGGACTGGAAGCCGGCCTTCTCCTGGGTCTCCAGCTTCGTCTTGGCCTTCTGCTGGAAATACTCCAGCAAGTCGAGCAGAGCGTTGCGTTCACCCAGGTTGACTTCAAGCAACTCAGCGATGACCTGCGCATCGAAGTCCGAAAGCCTCAGCGTGAAAGGGCAGGCCCCCTGCCGCTGACTCGAGCAACTCGCCGGGTAAAGCACGTCAAGAGACTTCAGCCCCGCAGGCTCCTTGCCAAAGTTGGCGAGAGCGCTGCCCACATCGGGCCCGCACGGAGCATCCATCTCGATATACTCGCCCTCGACGTCGAGTACGACCACGGCCCAGCCATTGGCGGCCGCTTCCTCGATGAGCACCTGCGCGGTGTTGGTCTTGCCGGCTCCCACGGTTCCAAAGATGCCGACGTTCCGCGGCAGCACGCCCTTGTTTCTTGCATCGAGCCTGAGCCACGGCGCGTCCGGCGCTCCCGCAAGTCTTCCCAGCACCATGCCGCCCTGAAGCCCCATGAACGCCGCGGCATGCTCGCCAGGGACGATCCTGACCTTCGAACCAGGCGCCGGCCTGGAGCGAGCAGAAACCAGCCGCCCTGCTTCCAGCTCGCCCAGGAGTTCGAGCCTACCCAGCACTAGACCAGTGCCCGAGGACTGCTCGCCGCTACGCAGGAAGCAGGGCCCTCCGCTGGTACGAGCGAGGAAGATCTTGCCCTCGCGGTCGCAGACATAGACGAGAGTATTCCGCTGAAAACTCTGTCGAACCGCCCACGGAATGTTGATGCGGACCTCGTCGCCGTCGGAGCTCTCCTGGTCCCAGTCCGCCTCGCCCAGTTCAGGGCAGGCCTCGGCGGCAGCGGGAGTCCAAACCGGAGCTGGCGGCGCTTGCGGGGGCAGCGGCCTGCTTCCGCTACGCACGCGGCTTCCGCGCGAAACCTTGCTCCCGTTTCTCCGCAACCGCGGCTGCGGCCCCTCGATGTCTTCGAGGTAGCGAGCAATTTCGATCTCCTGACTCTCCGTCTTGCCGTTGAGCTGGCTTCGTCTGCGAGTTTTAACGCCGCTCGTTTCCGCCATAGCATCCTGCCCTTCAAAAGAGGAGATTGACCAGTGGCCTTCAATCCTGCGCCCCAAAATTGTGGCCTGCCCAAACACGGGCCCAGAGAGCGGTTTGGCCCCGCTCCGGTTCAACTCTAGCACATGCATGGACTGCGCTTTCCAAGGCGCTGCCCAACCGGAAACAATCCCCTTCCATCGGTCATCAGGTACAATGAGCTTCGTCAGCTGGGGCCAAAGTAGCAGGAGAACCTCATGAGCCAGGAAAAGGTCTACACGGAGCCAGAGATTCTCGAAAAGCTCAAGCAACTTCCAGGGTGGGAGCTGCGTGACGGGTGGATTCGCCGGACGTACAAGACCCCAGGCTGGGCGCACACGCTCATGCTGGCTAACACGATCGCGTTCCTGTCCGACGCGGCTTACCATCACCCCGACCTTTCGCTCGGCTACGCTCAGCTAGTCGTCAAAGTGCAGACGCATCGGGTCAAGGGCATTACCGACCACGACTTCGAGCTGGCCAGGCGGATCGACGAGGTCGTACTCTGGAAACCGCCGCCAGGCTCCGTCCTTGAAGGCTATCCCAAGAAGTGGATCGAGTAGCCTGCAGGCGGTTGGCGTCTCGATCCATAAGTCCTCGGTGGGAGCCAGAGGACAGAAGCATACGCTGGGCGATGACTCGCAAGCCATGCGCTATCTCTTCGTCACGGGTAAGTTGGCCGAGCCTTCGTTGCGGGCCATCCTGGCCGACCTCGCCCCGCGCATCGCGCTGGACTACGAAATCGCCGTGCTGAACATTAGCGTCGCGGCGCTCATGACGCCAAGCTGGGTGGCACGGCGTCTCGTCATTCCGGAATCGGTCGAGCGGATCATGCTGCCAGGCTATTGCACGGGCGACCTGACGCCGCTGCGCGAACGGACCCGGGCCGAGGTCGTGCTTGGACCCGTAGACCTGCGCGACCTGCCCGAACATTTTGGCCAACCCCACAGTCGAACCTACGGCCAGTTCGACATCGAGATCCTCGCCGAGATCAACCACGCCCCTCGCCTCGAGCTTTCTGAGATTCTGGCACGTGCGCGAAAGTACCGCGAGGATGGCGCGGACGTCATCGACCTGGGCTGCGACCCTGCAACCAACTGGGCGGGCGTGGGTGATGTTGTTCGGGCTTTGCGTTCCGAGGGTTTCCGCGTCTCCATTGACAGCATGGAACCGGCTGAGATTGCCGCCGCTGCTCAGGCAGGAGCAGAGCTTGTCCTGAGCGTGAACAGCACGAATCTTGAAGCCGCGCGGAACTGGGGCGTGGAGGTTGTTGCCATCCCCGACCAGCCCAATGATCTCGCTTCGCTGGAAGGTACGCTACAGAAGCTCACGGCCTGGGGCGTCCCCTATCGCATCGACCCGATCCTGGAGCCAATCGGCTTCGGCTTCGCCCAGTCGCTAGGCCGGTACATCGAGACGCGCCGACGCTACCCCCAGGCCCCCATGCTCATGGGCGTCGGCAACCTCACCGAACTGACGGAGGTTGATAGCGCAGGCATCAACATGCTCTTGCTCGGCTTCTGCCAGGAGCTCGGCATACAAAGCGTATTGACCACGGAGGTGATCAACTGGTCGAAGAGTTCAGTCAGAGAACTCGACGTGGCGCGCCGCCTGGTTCATTACGCTTGTACCCAGCGGACGCCGCCAAAGCACATCGACTCTTCCCTCGTGATGCTCCGCGATCCCAGGGTGCGTGAGTTCGGCAAGGAGAGCCTGGCCCGACTGGCGAGTCAGATCACCGACCGCAATTTCCGCATCTTTGCCGAGGGCGGGCAGATTCATGTCATGAACCGACATCAATACTGGACAGGCGACGACCCTTTCGATCTGCTGGACAGGATTCTTCGGGTCGAGGAGCTTACTCCCAGCCATGCCTTTTATCTTGGCTACGAGATGGCCAAGGCAGCGACCGCGCTGACCCTTGGAAAGAACTACGTGCAGGATCAGGCGTTGTCGTGGGGTCTTCTGACTCGCCCAGAAGCAAGCCATCGCGCTCGGCAGTCCAACGATCCCGGCCAGTCCGAATCGGCTTCAGGCCAGGATTAGCCGGATCGACGGGCATTCAACCTGTCGCTATCCTGAACCTTGTGTGAGACTCCAAGCCTCATTTGCGTTGGCCTTGCATGTTGCCGCTGGTGCACGAATTGAACGTCCCGCCCTGGGAGGCCATGCGGGCCATTGCGGACCTCCCCTATCCTCTCTTCTTCGACAGTGCTGCGGAGCCCTCGCAGCTCAGCCGCTATTCGTACCTCATGGCTGACCCCGTCTGGTTCATCCGGTCCAAGCTAGGCCAGGTGACCATCAGCGGGCAATCGCTGCCCAGTTCTCCGCCAGTCGCCAATCCGCTGGAACTGCTCAGCGACTGGCTGCGCTCAGCGTCAGGTGAGATCAGCGCGGGCCTGCCACCGTTCCAGGGAGGGCTTGCGGGGTTGTTCAGCTACGATCTGGTCCACCACCTGGAGCGCGTGCCCAGGCACTCTGTTGATGAGTTTCAAGCGCCCGATCTCGCGGTGGGTTGCTACGACTGGGTGTATGCGTTCGATCATCAACGGCAAAAAGGCTGGATCATCGCGTGGGGAGAATCGGGCCAGCGTCAGGCTCGCCTCGAGTTTGCCCGAAACAGACTCACTCGGCCGCCGGCCCCGTTGGAGCGACCCATGGGGAACCCCCTGGAAGTCCATGAGCAGTTTGCCACGCCCCTGGGTTCAAAGATCACCAGCAACTTCAGCCGGGCCGACTTTGTCGAAGCGATCCGCTCGGCCATAGCGTATGTTCATGCCGGCGACTGTTTCCAGGTGAACATCGCCCAGCGGTTGTTGTTTCCGCAACGGGAGCACCCCCTGGAGTTGTACGGCCGGCTTCGTGAGCTTAATCCGGCCCCCTTCTGCGGCTACTTTGACCTCGGCGATTTCGCAATCGCCAGCGCCTCGCCGGAGCGGTTCATCCGACTGGATGCAACCGGCCTGGTGGAGACGCGGCCGATCAAGGGCACGAGGCCCCGAGGCAAGTCGCCGGACGAAGACCGCCGACTGGCCGCGGAGCTTTGTGAATCGGCCAAGGATCGGGCCGAGAACATCATGATCGTCGACTTGCTTCGCAACGACCTCGGTCGCGTTTGTGCCTACGGCAGCGTCGAGGTGCCCGGACTCTGCGAGCTGGAATCGTACCCCACGGTCCATCATCTCGTCTCGACCGTGCGGGGCCGGTTGCGTCAGGAGATGTCGGCCTTCGACCTCCTGCTGGCAGCATTTCCTGGCGGCTCGGTGACAGGCGCGCCCAAGATACGGGCCATGGAGATCATCGCGGAGCTGGAGCCGACCTCGCGCGGCCCTTACTGCGGCTCGCTCGGCTGGATCGGCTTCGACGGCGCCATGGATACCAGCATCCTGATTCGCACCTTCACCATCGGCAAAGGTTGGATGCAGTTCCCGGTGGGCGGCGGCATCGTGGCTGATTCCGATCCGTGCCTGGAGTATGAGGAAACCTTGCACAAGGCCGCTGGCCTTTTGCGAGCAATTGACCGATGATGACGTCATGATTCTCGAAGGCATCGTCACGACGGTGGACGCAGATGGGGTGGTCAACATTGCCCCCATGGGGCCGATCGTCGATGCCAGCATGAAGACCCTGCGGCTTCGCCCTTTTCAAACCTCGACCACCTACCAGAACCTCAAGACACATGGCGAGGGCGTTTTTCACGTCACCGACGATGTCCTGCTGCTGGCACAGGCCGCGGTGGGACAGATCGACCCGCCGCCCTTGCTTGTGCCCGCCACCAGGGTCAAGGGGCACGTTCTTCAGGAAGCCTGCCGCTTCTACGAGTTCGAAGTTCGGGGCGTCAACGACTCCGGCGAACGTGCGGAGATCGAGGCCAGGGTCGTCGCCCAGGGCCGGCTGCGCGACTTCTTTGGTTTCAATCGAGGCAAACATGCCGTGGTTGAAGCGGCCATCCTGGCTACACGGCTTCACCTGCTGCCAGCGAAGCAAGTTCAGGAGGAGTTCGCCAGGCTCAGGGTGCTCGTGGACAAGACGGGCGGCAAACAGGAACAGCTAGCCTTTCGATTCCTGGAGGAGTACGTCCAGCACGCCGGTGCGGAGGCAGCCAGGCCATGATCCGAATCGTCGCACCAAGCCGGCTGCACTTCGGCCTGATTGCCCCTGGCCCTGACGGATCGGGGGGCCGCATCTTCGGAGGGGCTGGGCTGATGATTGATTCGCCTGGCCTTCAGGTTGAGTTCGAGCCCGCTCCACGATGGTCTTGCACTGGCATGCTGGCCGAACGAGCCGAGCGCGAACTCGCTGCGCTCCTGGAAGGCCACGGCATAGCACTGGGCGAGTTGCAACCTCATGCCGTGAATGTCGTTCGAGCGCCGCCGGAGCATGTAGGGCTTGGAACCGGCACGCAGCTCTGCCTCGCCCTGGCGAGCGGCCTGCTGGAAATTTCGGCGTCTTCCGGCGTCGACCTTTTCGCACTGGCCCGCCGCGGTCGGCGTTCCGCCATCGGTTGCCACGGCTTCAAGGTCGGCGGCTTCCTGGTGGATGGCGGCAAACCTGCTCGTAATGCATCGTCCGGCATTGCCCCGCTGATCTCCCGGCTGGAGTTTCCCAGGGAATGGCGGATTGTCCTCGTGACGCCGAGGCGTGTTGCCGGCCGTCACGGCGCTACCGAACAGCAGGTCTTCGACAGCATTGGCCCAGTCTCAGCCTCTTTCCGCCAGGGTCAGTGTGCGCGGCTCCTTCTGGAACTCCTCCCAGCTCTGGCAGATGCAGACTTAAGGGGATTTGGCGAGGCTCTGTATCATTTCAATCGCACGGCTGGCGAGCCCTTTCGAGGTATCCAGGGCGGACCCTACAGCAGTCCGCGCGTGCAATCCTTGATTGAGACGATCCGGCAGCTTGGCGTCTCAGGAACGGGGCAAAGCTCCTGGGGACCGACCGTATTTGCGATGACGGACGGCGAGGACCAGGCAGCCTGGCTGGCGCGCCGTCTAGACGAGTGCAGCATCGATCAGCAACTTGACATAAAGGTGACCGCGGCCAATAACCAGGGAGCTCAACTTCGCCGCTTGATCGGCTGAGGCATCCCACAGGAGCGTGACAATGTCTGATGTTCAACGACGCGACTTCCTTGCTTCGGCCGCGGGCATGGCGGCGGGCATCACCAGCCTTCGGCCCGCAATGAGCGGAGATGCCAGCTTCATGAACAACGTGCCCGACCCTCTCCTGTCGAAGAAGGAGCTGCCCACTTTCAAGTTCGCCCTGGAAAAGTCCGAAGGCAAGGTGATTGGTGGCAGCTTCGGCAAGGAAGCCACGGTCACCCAGTTGCCCATCTCCAAGGGCATCGCTGGCGTGTCGATGCGGCTCGAGCCAGGAGTCATGCGTGAACTCCACTGGCATGCCACGGCGGCGGAATGGGCCTTTGTGCTGGAAGGTCGAGTACGTACCACGGTCATCAATCCCCAGGGGCAAGCAGAGACCAACGACTTCGAGCCAGGCGACGTGTGGTACTTCCCCCGCGGGCACGGCCACATGCTGGAATGCCTGGGCAATCAACCTTGCCACTTCATCCTCATTTTCGACAACGGCTATTTTTCCGAGTTCGGCACGTTCAGCATCACCGACTGGCTCGGACACACGCCCAGGCCAGTCCTTTCCAAGAATCTGGGGCTGCCTCCGTCTGCATTCGACAGCTTTCCGCGGCAGGAGGTCTACTTCGCCAGGGGGGCGGCGCCGCCTGAACCCGCCGCCCAGCCTCTGCAGGGACTGAAGCTGCCGCCCGAGACGCACAAGTTCAGGCTCCTGGCTCAGCAGCCGCACCGCATCTACAAGGGCGGGCGTGAATGGCGAGTCGATGCCACGGCGTTTCCCATCTCCACCACGATCACGGGGGTCATCCTCGAACTCGATCCTGGAGCCTTGCGAGAGTTGCACTGGCATCCGAACGCGGACGAATGGCAGTACGTCATCCAGGGGCAGATCAGCGTCGGCCTGTTTGGTTCGGGAGGCCGATACCGCATCGAAACGCTGGACAAGGGAGATGTCGGCTATATCCCCCAGGGGTTTGGCCACTACATCGACAACATCGGCTCGACCACTGCCCGCATCCTGATTGGCTTCAACACGGGAGTATACCAGTCGATCGATCTATCCCAGTGGATCGCCGGGAATCCGCCGGACGTGCTGGCCACCAACTTCGGACAACCGGCCAGCGTCATCAATAAGCTTCCGCATGGCGATCTCTTCATCGCACCGCCGCCGCAAACATGACCGACGCGTGCGCCGGAGAGAAGAAGTCTTTTC
>Ga0073934_10007926_pt1 | contig 14451 bp, 22 predicted proteins | sample LarsenN4metaG_FD_76834 | JGI IMG/M metagenome (GOLD analysis project Ga0073934, IMG submission 76834) | Hot spring sediment bacterial and archeal communities from British Columbia, Canada, to study Microbial Dark Matter (Phase II) - Larsen... ...
ATTCAGGTTCCATAGGACCTGCAGCTTTTCAATGCCGCCGCGGGAAGACCGGTGCTGTCTGTGCGGAGGCGTGGAGGCAACAGAGGTGCGCTTGGAACCCTCTCGTTAGGGGTCGCGTTTACGTTGCAGAAGCCGCGATCGAATTGGAGCAATCGGAAAGAACAATAGGAGGACGAAATGGACAGGAACGATTCAAGGAATCGCTCAGCAAATCAGGTTGGGGCCTCCGGGCAAGGTCTACGCGGGGGAGTGGCTTTGGTTCTTACGTGGACGCTGGTGCTGACCCCGCTAGCCCAGGCAGACCGGACGCTGCTAAAGCCCGGCTGGAATATGTTCTCGGCGCAGCAGGACGTCGAGGTGGGGCAACAGGTTTCCAAGGAAGCCGAGCAGCAACTGCGCATGCTGAACGACCGCCGCGCTGACAACTACCTGAACAGTCTCGGCCGCAAGCTGGCCGGTAAGGCGCCGGGCGAGAAATACCCGTACCAATTCAAAGTGGTCAACGACCGGGCGATCAATGCTTTTGCACTGCCCGGCGGGCCCATCTACATCAACCGCGGCGTGATCGAAGCCGCTGACAACGAAGCGCAACTCGCCGGAGTGATCGCGCATGAAATCTCTCACGTGGCGCTGCGCCATGGCACGAACCAGGCCAGCAAAGCCTCGGCTGCGCAGTTACCGCTGGCGATTCTGGGCGGCGTGCTGGGCAGCAACTCCGTCGGGGCCACCTTGGCGCAGCTCGGCGCGAGCTTCGCGGTGAATTCCGTCCTGCTGAAGTATTCGCGGACGGCCGAGACTCAGGCCGACACGCTGGGCACCCAGATCCTGTACGATTCGGGCTACGACGCGCGGGCCATGGCCCAATTTTTCGAGAAGATTCAGGCGCAGGATCAGGGCGGGCAACCCGTCGAATTCTTCAGCAACCACCCCAACCCAGGCAACCGCATCCAGCGCGTGAACCAGGAAATTGACAACCTCGGAGGAGCGCGCCGCGGGTATAACACGAACTCCCGGGAGTTCGACGATATCAAGCGTTACGTCCAGTCGCTGCCTGCGCCACCCGCCAACGGCCAGCCGTTGCAGGGCAGAGACGAGGCCCGGCAGAACGGCACGTCTAGATTGCGAATTCTGACCGCAACCTATGGAACTGATGACAGACACGTCGATGTCCGTCAACTCCTGGAGTCTCGCGTGCGGAACGACCAGTTGAACCTGCAGGTGAACAATTCGACGATGGGCGGCGATCCCAGTCGTGGCAAGTCGAAGAAGCTCAGAATCAAATATCAATGGGTTGACAGAGTCTACGACGTGGTTGCACAGGAGGATCGGTGGGTTTCCATTCCTACCGAACAGCAGCAGCGCGAAAGCGGCGCACAGAGCGGATCACGGCCGGACAGGCCTTCTGATCGTTTCACGAGCGCTGAGAACTCGCTGCTGCGGATCAGCCACCCGGACAACTGGCAGGCCTACGGGCAGGGAGATGCTATGACCATCACGCCCCGCGGCGGGATGGTGGACGACGGCAACGGCAATCAGGCTCTGGCCTACGGCGCCATCGTGAACATCTACGAGCCGCACCAGGACCGCTACGGTCAGCAGCTGCAAGGACCCGGCTACGGGCAGGGACCAGGAGGTGGTTCGCGGCAGGATTCCCACGCGCTCCTTGAACAAGCCACCGACCAACTGATCCAGGAGCTGCGCCTGTCGAACCGAAACATGCGCGTGGTTCGCTCTCACGAGGACATCAACGTCAATGGCAGCAACGGGGTTTCGACCTACCTCTCGAACGACTCGCCCATCGGCGGTCGCGAGACCAACTGGCTCGTCACCGTGCAGCACCCCGATGGACTGCTGTTCCTCGTTTTCACAGCACCGGACCGAGACTTCCAGAACTACGAAACCGCGTTCCGGCAGATGCTGTACTCGGTCCGGATCAACCAGTAAGCTCCGGGCTGTTCTGGTTCTGCGCTGCTCAACGCGGTGAGCTATTTTGACCGGGCCGGTGAGCCGTACGGAACTGACGTGTCAATTGCCAAAGGTTATAAAGGATCGTGTAAATCCAAAATCTGTTACGACGGGGAAAACAGAACCCCCAAGAAAGAGGTAACTTTAATGAAAAGAATGAACCGCTTCAAAGCACTGGCGCTGATCTTTTGCGCCTCCCTCGTGGCGCTGGGGCTTCCGTTAGGCGTGGAAGCACAAACGTGGAACAAGAGAACCATCATGAAGTTCAGCCAGACGATCGAGATTCCTGGTGTGGGCCAGAAATTCCTGCCGGCTGGTACGTATGTGTTCAAGCTGGTAGATTCACTATCCAACAGAGACATCGTCCAGATCTCGAACGAAGACGAAACACATGTCTTTGCAACCATCCTAGCGATCGCGAACTACCGTCTCCAGGCGACCGACGAGACGGTGATTACGTTTAGAGAGCGGCCCGCCGGCCAACCGGAAGCGATTCGGGCATGGTTTTATCCGGGGGCTAATTGGGGCCAGGAGTTTGTATATCCGAAGACAAGGGCTGTCGAGCTGGCCAAGGTAACGCAGCAGCCCATTCCGTACGTACCTGCGGAGCTGGCGCCGGAGATGGCTAAGCCGATTCCCGAGCTAGCATTGAAAGAGGCGCCCATCAAGGCCGTTACGCCCAGAGGCGAAGAGGTTGAGATCGCTCAGGTCGTTGGGCCTCCGCCTTCACAAACAACACCTGCGCCCGCACCTGTGCAGACAGCATCTGCGCGCCCGCCCGTACTACCGCAAACAGCCAGCCCGTTACCGCTATTTGGATTGATCGGGCTGTTATCGCTGGGGGCGGGTTTTGCCGTGTGGGCCTACTCAAAGCGAACAGCCTAACCATTCTCCAGAACGCTAATCTCATGACCCGGGAGAGCCCTAAGGCTTCCGGGTTGTGAAGGGGGTAGGGCAAGTATGACCTACCCTCAGGGGCGGCGAATCCATGGTACAGACCGACAGACTTTCGGGTTGGCGCGTCACCTTTGCCATTCTGATTGCCCTGCCCTCCGTTGCCCCACGTCAGGCCGCCTCGCCGGCGCAGAGCTCCGGCGGTGCCCAATACACGATTCGGGAAAATGTTGACTTTGTGGTCTTGCACCCGACCGTGCAGAACCGCAGTGGCAATCCTGTCTCGGGGCTCGGCAAAGATGACTTTCAGGTGTACGAAGACGGAGTGCTCCAGCAAATCAAATATTTTGGGCACGAAGATATCCCGGTGACGGTAGGCCTGGTTGTTGACAACAGCGGAAGCATGGGACAAAAGCGCCCGGAAGTGATTGCTGCTGCCTTGGCGTTTGCCCGCTCCAGCAACCCTGAGGACGAAATGTTCGCAATTACCTTTAATGAGCATGCTTCGTTTGGCCTTCCGGAGCGCACGCCGTTCACGGACAGCGCCGATCACCTGGAGATTGCTCTCGCAAGAATCGCCTCGAGTGGCATGACGGCGCTTTACGACGCTGTTGCTGCTGGGCTGGACCATCTGAAGAAGGGCACGCGGGACAAGAAAGTGCTGATCGTAATCAGCGACGGAGGGGACAACGCCAGCAAACGCGACTTGGCCCAGATCATGACCATGGCCGGCCAGTCCGATGCAATCATCTACACCGTAGGCCTGTTTGACCGGAACGATCCTGACCGCAACCCCGGCGTGCTCCGGCAGTTCGCGCGGGCCACCGGTGGCGTCGCTTTCTTCCCGTCGCAACTCCGGCAGGTTGTGCCCATTTCCGAGCGAATCGCGCGAGATATTCGCAACCAATACACCGTCGCTTATACATCAACGAACCGGAAACAAGACGGGACCCATCGAAGCATACAAGTAAAGGCCGTGAATCCTCGACGTGGGCGCTTGACGGTACGCGTCCGTACCGGTTACTACGCACACACGGAGCCTCAACGAGTGCCGGAAAGCCGAGCGACCCAAGAATGAAGTTCAGAACGAAATGGCAGACATCTTGTCGGACGCCAAGGAACACGTTTCTGCATTGCAGCCGCTATCTCTTTTTTACCATTGGCACCCTTGCGCTGGGTTACGTCGGTTTCGTGCTTGTCGACGCGAAGGTCTACCAGGCCTATGAGACCTGGCGATTTCAGCAGGACCTCGGGGCCTTTGAGCCGTCTGTCAAGGGCGGTGAACATCTTCCCCTCCCGAGCGCTCCTCCAAGCACCGCCCAGGCGAGCCGCGCGAATGCTGAGAGTCTTCCCGTGTTGAGCCGGGGAGGCAGCTCGGCTCTTGGACGAATCGAGATCAGTGCAATCGACCTCGCGGTGATGATTATGGAAGGCACCGACGATGAGACTTTGCGACGGGGAGTTGGGCATATTTCGGGGACCGCGCTGCCAGGTCAAGGGGGGAATGTCGCACTCGCAGGACACCGGGACACGTTTTTCAGGGGGCTGCGGAATATCCAGAAAGATGACGAAATCGTGCTGACGACGTTGAATGGGTCCCACCGCTATCGCGTGGACTCAACCCAAATTGTCGAGCCCGAAGACGTGGGAGTGCTCGACGATTCTGATGACGCAATTCTGACCCTGGTGACCTGTTACCCGTTTTCGTTTGTCGGGTCCGCACCCCAAAGATTCATCGTCCGCGCGCATAGAAGTCTCGACGAGGACAAACCCACTCCTTTCGATACGAACAGAGGGGCGACGGGTGTCGCATCAACGGTTCCAACAAAGAGGCCCTTGCACACTCATAACTGGCCTGAGCAATTCTGACCACACCAGTGAGCACAACTGGGCTGCAATGGGAATTACCGAAGCCTACACTGAGAAGGAATGGATGAAAGTGAGCGCCTTCCGGCCAAGAACGCTTCGGTCGTAAGGCGTGCAAGAGGCCCTTTGGGGGAACAAAACATGAAAACGAGCTTGTTCATTACGGGCAGCGCACTGTTGACCTTTTGGGCGAGTGCCATGCTTACCCAGATGGTCTTCCGCATCCTCCTCAAGTAAAGCGGAAAGGAGAAAAGAGATGCTCTCGACAATTCTGGTGGTTTTGCTCGTCTTATGGCTCATGGGAGTAGTTACTTCCTACACCCTAGGTGGGTTCATCCACATCCTGCTGCTTGTGGCCATCGCTGTGGTGCTGATCAGGGTGATTCAAGGCCAAAAAGTGTTCGGCTAACGGTTGAGCCGAAAGCCAAAGAGAACCTTATGTATATCCTCTATATCATCGTCATCGCCGCGATTGCCGTCGCTGTCTTCGCCGCAGGCTTCGCCGACGAGAAGTTCTCCCGCCATTGAGGGCGGCTCCGATCCCGGGTTCCGCTTCGCGCGAAATAGAAAGCGCTCTAACGGGGATCTAGCTTCGCAACCACGTTGTTATTGAATAGGAGGTCCGAAATGTTTCGTCACTTGAGTTTAGTGTTCTGTCTTTTGTTTGTCGCAGGCGTGCTCAATGCCGCCAATAAGGAACAAGATCGCCTGGCGAATGCCGGAGTCGTGCTGGAGGAAATCCTGAACGTGCCCGACAACATCCCCCAGGATCTGTTGGACAAAGCCGAGTGCATTATCGTGTTCCCGTCCGTCAAGAAGGGAGCGTTCATATTCGGCGCAAGTTATGGCCGCGGGGCGATGGTCTGCCGGTCGGGCGAGTCATTGAATGGACCTTGGGGCGCGCCGGCGATGTATGCGCTCGAAGGCGGCAGCGTCGGATTCCAGATTGGCGGACAAGCCACTGATCTGGTCCTGCTGGTCATGAATCAGAAAGGCGCGGATTCTATTCTCAGCAGCAAGGTTAAGCTGGGCGTGGGCGCTTCCGTTGCGGCAGGCCCTAAGGGCCGCGATGCTACGGCGTCCACCGATGCGTACTTGCAGGCGGAGATTCTCAGCTATTCTCGCGCGCAAGGTCTTTTTGCCGGCGTTTCCCTCCAGGGTTCCACGATTCGGCCGGATGATGACGCAAGCGCGAGGGTCTATGGCCGCAAGCTCAGGGCAAGGGACATCGTGCTGGGCAATGCCATCGCCGTGCCGGCATCAGGACAGCATTTAGTCCGCGTCTTGCAAAAGGGCGCGCCCCGGAACACTTCGGAGCAGGTCTCGTCCAGGTAGGCGCTGCGCAATCAATGAAACCGATTTCGACAGGGAGGGTCATTCGATGAAGGTTCGAAAGAACGGTTTTCTCGGGGTTATCAGCCTGGCGGTGGCCCTCGCGGTTTCGCAGGCAGGATGCCAACCGGCGGGTGAGGAAGGAGTCGCTGGCGGCGCTATGCCTGGCAGCGCATCCGCAGCGGCTGCTGAATCACGATCCGCCACTCTGCCTGCGGGAACGGCGCTGAAGGTCCGAACCACTACTACACTCTCGACCGATACGCACCAGACGGGCGACGCGTTCGTGGCCACCCTGACGGAACCGTTAGCTCAGGGGAATCGGATAATTGCGCCGGAGGGTGCCACGGTAGAAGGCCGAATCGTCGAGGCCGACAAAGGAGGCCGCGTGGAGGGTGTCGCCCGGCTCACGATCGCGCTGGACCGATTGCATATCGCGGACGGCCGGACGGTTGATATCTCGACTGGCTCGATGACCTTTCAGGCGAGGACTACAAAGACTGAAGATGCTACCAAGGTTGCTATCGGCACAGGAATTGGCGCAGCCGTGCGAGCCATGGCGGGCGGCGGGAAGGGCGCGGCCATCGGAGCCGGCGCCGGAGCGGGCGCCGGAACCGCGGTCGTTCTCTCGACGCGCGGCGATGCGGCCCAGATCAGCAGCGAGACACCGCTCACTTTCGAGCTGCAGTCTCCGGTCACGGTGGGAGGAAACAAATAAGGCGCACCATTGCCAGGTTGCTCTGCAGTGCCTTTTCTTGCGCTCGCCGCCACTACTAACGAAGCTCCTGAACCAAGCTGGCAGTTTCGTGTGGCTGTCCGTCGAATGCGTTTCCTTTACAATCCACGCAATATGTCGCCCAAGGAATGGCCTGTAGCCGCTTCGAGGAAATGGAATTGCCGCAACGGGCACAGTCACCGTATTCTCCTGAGTTCAAGCGGTCGAGCGCCGACTCCACTTCCCGGAGCTGTTCGTGCATGACCCGATCCAGGCCCAAATGAAGGAATTCGTCCCGCAAGGCCACGATCAGATCCTCCTCCGAGTTCCTTTCCGCAGCCGCCAGTCTCTTGAAGTTGAACCCGAGAGAGGTCAAAAGTTCCATCTTCTTGCCTAGCAGTTTCTTCCGAAACGTCAGATCGACCCTGTTGCCATTCATGGGCTTTCTCATCTAGCTCTCCTCTTCCATCAGGCTGAAACCGAATGCGTGGTTTCTTGGCGGCTCTCCAAATCGGTTCGCTGGCGTTGGGCTAATATCTCCAGGAGCCGGTCTAACACGTCTTCGTTCAGGCGCATTCGTAATAGCTCGTCGAGCGTGTGGTTCTTGTACGGGTTCAAGTGCGATCTCCTTTTTGATTTTGAATGTCAAGAGGCAGCCTCCTGGGCTGTCGTTCTTCCGGTAAGGACTTGGTAAAGGCAGCGGGTCGCGCCAAGGAACATGCCGGCCATCATCCAGGCACACCTGATAGAAGCCCTCTTCATCTTGTCGCGGCCACGACAAATGGTGAAAGATTCTGCAGAACCGGTCGCGCAGGTCGCGCATCAGAAGATCCCTTCGCGCTTGCGAACGGAGCGCGCGGGCGCATTCCTCGACACGCTCGTGAGAGGCGAAGAGCCGGCGGCAGCGAGTCCGCCGATTTCGTAGTTGACGTCGCGGGACTCCATGGTGTGCTGGCCGAGAATCCGAACTTTGGCCGTGGATTCTGAAGCGGTCTGCAGCCACATCCCCTCTACGTTGCTGTAGACCAGCACGATGCGCACATCCCGAAGCCACCATGACGGGCCTTTCGCCGGCTCCCCTTCCACGCGGTGGAGCAGATACGAGGCGGCATCCACCCAGATGCGTCCGCGGAGCAGATTCTTTTCCTTGCGCTTGGGAAGCACCTCCAACACATGGCAGTCGTATCCACCCACCTTTTCCTGACCGGCGAGGCGGAATTCGTAGTTGTCCGTCGAGAAGTCGGTCAAGCGGTAGTCTTTCGCTACTTCCGTTTCGCTATCCAGCATTCGGCGAACGATCCTCTCTCCCAATCCCGCGCCGTGGGTCTGCTCGATTGCATACTGTTTGGAGTCTGGAGGAACGAAGGACACGTCGGCAATCACCTGGGCTTTGTTCTTGGTCCTCTCCTTGCCAAACAGCTTGTAATCGCGCGTGACAGTGTACGGGCGAAGCCGCGCCCGGTTTTCAGCCCGAGCCTGCGCCATCCGGGCAACGATTGTGTTAATGCCAGGCGTCGTGCTTTCGGCCTGCGCCGATGCGCACGCGACCACGGCAACCAGATAGAGAGAAAGCAAGCACGCCGTTCGTTTACTTCCCCCAGCAGGTACGTTGGCGTGTGTGGTTGCGTGCGACATGAGTACACTCTTCTCGACCATTAGTGACGTGTGGTCTAGCCGTTCAGGACCAAGCCGAGCAGGCCATTATTGATGGTCAACTCGGGGCCTTTGTAATCAATGAAGCCGAGCTTCTTGAACTTGCTCATAAAGTGGCTGACCCTGCTGCGGGTTATGCCGACCATTTGCGCCAATCTCTCTTGATTGATCCTGGGAACGATGATTTCGGATCGAGGCTCGCTGCCGTAGCGAGCCAGCAGCAAGAGAATACGAGCCAGTCGCCTCTCGCTGGAGTTGAACATCTGATCGAGGAGGTCCTCTTCGAATCGAATGCTTCGGGAAAGCAGATATGCGACAAACATTTCCGAGGCCTCGTGATGCTCATGCAGCAGGCGCGCCATCAGTGGTTTCTCAATCTTGAACAGAATGCAAACACACGTTGCAGTAGCCGTCGCCATTCGCAGCGGCTGGCCCGCGAGGCATCCCTCGCCGAAGAACTCACCGCCGCTCACGGCTGCCACGATTGCTTCCTTGCCTTGACCGGACGTGACCCCGAGGTGCACCCTGCCGCGCCGGAGGTAGAACACGCAATCCGCGGGATCTCCCTGCCGAAAGATGTTGCGGTTCTTGCGGTACTCCAGCGGGCCGTTTCCAGCGGGAAGTCCACCAAGGAGAGATTTCCAGTCGGCGGGTTGTCTCCTCCTGCGCACCATAGCGGTTCTGGCTTCCATGCTTTGCTCCGTCTGCCTGGCGAAAAGTACGCCTCACATTCAGCAGTGCGCTCCTAATCTCTTCTCTTTCCGGCGATCATCAGGCCGGCTCCACCCAAAATCATCACTGCGCTCAGAATGGGCGATACCCGTTCCTCGGTCCGAACCTCAACACCAATCGACATCCCGCCGGCCTCAATGCCTTGCCGTTGGTTGCGCGGAATCGGCAGGACGAGCGAAACAAATCCGAGGATCAGCACTGCCAGCCCAATCCAAAACAAAGCTTTCATGCGGGTTCATCTCCTCAAATGGAAAACTACCAGAATGGCTCTGAGGCGTCTGTTCAAAATCGCTCACCGCTCAGCAGGTCGGAAGTGAACGTGGCGATACCGCACTTGGCGCGGCAGGAGGCGACTGTCCGTTCAATACTGCTCAAAGGGTTGTTCAATATTGACCACTGACCATTGCCTCGCGCGCGTATGGCCATGCTAAGGCTCGGCCGTCCGCAGGACCTGCGCAGGCAAGAAGAGATCTGAAGGGACGTTTCGAAAGAATGTGGCGGGCAAGAAATGCGCTGACAATCGTCGAGTCCGAGTGCTTTGTACGTTTTGGCGCCGTGGCGGCAGAACACCCCCAGAGCCACTGCTTCGGGGTTCCGGTCAATGATCTCGAAGGAGGCTACGAGTATCCAGATGTAGTACGATTCGAGATTGAGGAGCAGGACCTGCCCTCCTACCGGAGGGCGGCAGGATTTCATCAACATCACAATGTGGACGTAGCCACCCAGACCAGCGGATGAAGGTGAGATTTTCGGAGTCGAGTCTCCCGGGAAGAAGACCGATAGGGATGTGGAGAGATACACCGCGGGCGTTTTACCATGCTCTTGTTGAAAAAAAGTTCGGCCCTGCGGGGCGGGCCGTTTTAACTATTGCGCCGCCGCTACGGGAAGAAGTTCGTACCGTATCGCGCCTGCTTCGAATTCGTCTCGCGCAATGCGCGTGGCTTTCCGTGCGATGGTTTGGATGAGCGGCTTGGCCCCGCCCTGGATCTGCACAGCTCGTCTCGCGATCAAGTGAATGACCCGAAACTTGCTTTCATCGGACGTCGCAGTCTTCATAATTTGAGAAATCGCCGCATCTTCCACTGAAAAAGGACCTCCTACCCCGTGACTCTCTCGTGAAATTGGCCAGCCGAGGCAGCGGGCGGCTGCACCCATCGAATAAATCAGGCGCGCCTTAGTCGACCTGCGCGCCAGAAAGCGGGGTCGGCTCATGTTCCTCAGGCTGTGCCTCGCTGTCCGCGCTGGCAGCGGTGTCCAGATTGCTCCCTGACGTACTGTCGTCGGTTTGGCTGAGTTTCCTCTCCGCTCGCCGCTCGGCCTTCCTCTTCTGTTTGTCTTTCCTCGCTATTTCTTTCTGTCGCTTCTGGAACCCTCCGCTCCCGCGGTTTGCCATCAGGTCCCTCCCTTACGTGATTCGATAAAAGCGAAATTCTGAGCGGGTTGCGATGTCGGCTGCGCCAAGCCGGATTATCGCTGGTAAACTTTGCCGGCGCTGCGGGCTCCACCGCGGTCCGTCTTTGGCCGTGCCTCATTCACGTTCAGGGCGCGTCCGCCGACTTCCTTTCCATTCAGCGCTGCGATGGCCTTCGTCGCCTCATCGTCATTCGTCATTTCAACGAATGCGAAGCCGCGCGCATTGCCCGTGTCCCGGTCGGTCACCACATTGACCCTGGTGATCTCTCCAAAGGCTTCGAAGATCGACCGCAGATCGCTTTCCGTGGTCTGAAAACTCATATTGCCAACGAATAGATTCTTCATTCTGTTTTCTCCCAAAAGTTGCCGCCGCGATGGACGCAGCGGGTTTGGTTGCTCAATCGTAGAAGCAGATCATTCCGCGGGTGGCCAAGGCCCCAAGCACGTGACGAGGAGCCCGGCGGCGGGAGATGATCTAGGGGCGAAACTGGGGTTTATTCAGCAGCCTGGCCTTCTCCTCAACGGTGCGGCGCGCTTCCTCTCGCGTCCGTTGCTGCTCCGCCTCCCGTTGCGGAGCCTCTTGTTTGTCCATGCGTACCGCTTCGATGGAGGCCTCCCTAGCCAGGGCATCGAGCCGCTTCGAAACGGCAAGCATTCCGAAGGCGGGCTGGTAGGCGGAACGGAAGAGGCTGAACGAGTATTGCGGGTCTTCCCAGCGGCTCAGGACCACCTGGCTATCGTTGTAAACTTCTGACAAAGAGAAGGTGACCTCGCGTGATAGAGTAGCGGGAGTTCCGTACATCGCCGAAATCGCTTCGATCAGGTCCTGATGCGTCAAGCCCGCGGTCCTGTTTCGCTTGTAATTGACGACGATTCGAGAGAGCTCCCCATTGTAAAAACGGAACACCGTGTTCCAGACCGGATCCTCGTCGGGTGAAGAACCGCGCGAGAACGGAGGCTGCCAGGTGAGTTCTTGGATCAATGCGGGACGTTCGTGCAGAACCTTGGCCTCGGAGGGTTTCATGCCGGCCAGTTTCGCGACGGCCGGCAGGTCCATTCCAAATTGAAATCCGCGGTACGTGGAGAGATCTTGTGCGGCAGCTAAATGCGCCGAGAGCAGGACACAGAAAATGGAAGTCGTGACGCTTCGAGCGCTGATCATTAGAGTTCTCCTTGAGGAATGCTTTCTGCGCGGCTTGCGCGCGACTTGCGTCTCGCCCAGATTTCTGGCCTTATCCGGTTGGCGCAGTCCCTAATGCTTTGCCTTTGACGACCAGCGTCTTCCGCAGCTCGCGAACGCGCTGGCGGCGCACGATCTTACGTCCCCGTTCCTTGCTAAACCGGGCCCTGTCTCCATTTCTTTCCGACATGATTTCCTCCTTCGTTAGTCCTGTCTTCTGGACGGCCCTACTTCAGGCTATAGCGATCTGATTCCCTGCGCGCGCGGCAGCAACGACTCCAGTGAGAGCCTTGGTTGGGGTCTCAGCGCAACGAATGACGCCAGGAACATGACTACCGAAGCCCAACTCAGCCAAAAAAACGTCCCGTGTGACAGCGCAAGCGGCGCGACCGGATTAAAAAGCAGCGCAATTGCGATGAAACCCATTGCCCAAACAAACTCATCCGCCTGAGCGGCATCGAGGGCGACCGCGATCGCGCTCGCGCAAACTACAAATTCCAGCACGAGCTGGAAATTCGTGGAGGGCCGCCAAAACACCGCCTGCAGCAACACGGCAATCGAACCCCACTTCATGATTTTCGTAAGCATTCGCAAACCTCGTTTCCCGTTCTTCTCTAAATCTTTCTCGGCCGGAGAAGGCCGGAGGGGGCGGACTGGACGCCCGCCCGATGCCCTGGATCCGCTTCAGGCTGCGAGCGGAACGGCGATCTTATGGAACGTCGAGTTGGAGACCTCATAGGTTAGAACTCGGGGAGTTCCGTCAACTACTTTCGCCAGCGCCTTCAGCACTTCGGGGTAGGTTGTGCGGTTGTACGCTTCCGCATCCGCTTTCTCTTCCCACAAGCTGATTCCGATCGCTTCCAATCCGCTGGCGGCAACCAGCGTGATTTCGTCCTGGAAACCCTTCTGCTTTCGCAACAGGGGAATGAGCTCCTGTTCGAGCGTGCGGGTGAACTCCGCAACGCTATTGGGCTTCAGATGCATGGAAACACTACGAGCAAACATGTCAGCCTCCTTCGGTTGTCTTCTAAGGGTGCGACTTTCAGATAACCTGACTTAGTTCAGATAACCCGGAAGGTGAGAGTGAGAGACCCTGCTTCACAAACGACTGTAGCTGCCTTCACTTTACTTGTCAAGTTAAAACGACTATTATTTCACAGACCTTAATTATTTGTACTTAAGTACCGGGAACTCGCAATGGACATAGCTTTCGTGATCCGGCAACGACTGAAGGAATTGAAACTGGACCAGAGGGAGCTTGCGGCAGCCGCCCAAGTCACGGAATCATATATTTCTCAGCTACTTAGCGGCAGGAAGGCGCCTCCAGCGCCTGACCGGTCCGACGTGTACGAGAAAATGGGGCAAGCGTTAAGGCTCCCCAATGGTGAACTCGTCAAACTGGCTCAACTCCAGCACAAAGAGGCACTGAAACGGAAAGTAGAGGAGCCGCCGGCTCCTTTATTCAATGGAGTTCGAGAACTAATTCTTCGCAAATGTCACCCCGACCGACAAGGGCAAGTGGGCAGGATTTTTGCGCAACATGCTTTCGGGGAACTGGAACGCCTGGTTACAGAGAAGCTCTTGCACGTGGTTAAGGACGTTGCAAAGAAGGAGCTCGACGATCAGAACTGGCTCCACCTGGTGGCGCGCCTCAGCAACCGCAGTTACGAGCAGATGCGAGTCATAATACTCGAATTTCTAGATGCGGACGTTTTCACATTGTCCTCTGAAAATTGCGTGTCCTTCATGGAGCCGCTGATCGAGTCCTGGGACATCGATCTGGCGACATTCGGAATGGATGTCATCCTCAACCACAGAGTAGCTCCCGGGCAGCGCAAGAAATTCGAATTTGTGGAGACCCAACCCAGCCAGGCGCTGCCCGAGGAGGCAGGCTTTATTGGGTTTCTCGGAGATACATCACTAAGCGGCGACGCTACCGAGGAGGAAATTGAGTTCTTGCGGAAGCTTCGCTTCAAATCGAAACGCCCCAACCCTCTTTACTATTACAGGGAACTGCAGAATCTGCGAGACCCACTGCACTTTCGCCCCGCAAGGCTGGTGAAAGCGCGCCGTCGGGTAGGCGAGACCTGATCGCGTTCTCCCCCAAGAACCGGGGACGTCAACGAAGTGAACTGCGTGCGTTGCTTGGGGCGCAAAAGGTCCGGGGTTCAAATCCCGGCGCCCCGACCAGTCGTTTCAAAGACTTACTTCCTACCCATCGCTGATCTGGAGACCGACCGAGTCCAAACCTTAGCCCTCGCGAGGGCCCGCCCTCGAGTTGCCGCTAATAATCGCCTGCGACGAGCCCGCCTGTAATATTAATCCGCCGTTTTAACAAAGGCCCGCATTTCGCGGTTCCTTGTCAGCTCTCTCGACACAGCTGAAGCCTTCTCGGATCCTTGGTGCGTTTCGAACGTCTCTGCCTGGTTAGAGTAGACGCGGAATCGGGAATTCCCGTAAGCGTAGGCCGCCACTTCCTTCAGGTTCGCGTGATTTTCGACAGCGAGCTCCAACTCGTTTGCGCGATTCAAGACGATCCATACCGGCCTGGGTTGTAGCCGGATCGAGCGCTGTATGTTACGCAACACGCTTTCCATGACGAGACGTTGAAAGGGATTGAAGAAGAAGAACACAGCTTGATCAGGCTCAAACTCGTACTCCGCCGCATCGGACTCGACGACTGTAATCTCTGCGGTACATC
>Ga0073934_10007927_pt1 | contig 14448 bp, 15 predicted proteins | sample LarsenN4metaG_FD_76834 | JGI IMG/M metagenome (GOLD analysis project Ga0073934, IMG submission 76834) | Hot spring sediment bacterial and archeal communities from British Columbia, Canada, to study Microbial Dark Matter (Phase II) - Larsen... ...
ATCGACATGAAGGGCGGCACGATCATCGTCGGCGGCGACACCGGCGCCTTCACCGGCTTCATGATGCAGCGCGGGCGCATGGTGATCTGCGGCAACGCCGGCAAGAATCTCGGCGATTCCATGTATGACGGCACGATCTATATCGCCGGCGAGCCGCAAAGCCTCGGGGTCGACGCGGTGTGGGGCGAGATGACCGATCTCGATAAAGCATGGCTCGAGCGGAAGCTCCGCATGTACGACCTCTTGCCGCAAGAGGGGGTCGGCAAGTTCCGCAAGATCGTCGCCGGCAAGCAATTGTGGAACTACGACAATCTCGAACCGACCGAGAAAAAACTGGTGCTTTAACGGGCGAGGCTGGGCAGCGCAATGACCGCGGGTAGAAAGAACAAGAACGGCAAGGGAAACGGAACGAGGCAGCCGGCGGAGGCGCAGCGCTTCATCCTTGGACGCAGCTCCATCTTCACGCCGGAAGTCATCAACGACATCCACGTGAAGTCCGAACTCGGCCGCTACCGCATGCGCGGCTTCTCGCTGTTCAAGAAGATTCCGCATTGGGACGATCTGACTTTCCTGCCGGGCACGCTCACCCGCTTCGTGATCGAGGGCTATCGCGAGAAATGCGACACCAAGACGGTGATCGGACCGAAGGCCAAGCGGCCGATGGTGCTCGATATTCCGGTCTATGTGACGGGGATGAGCTTCGGCGCGCTCTCCTATGAGGCGAAGATCGCGCTCGCCCGCGGCGCCACCATGGCGGGTTCCGCCACCTGCTCGGGCGAAGGCGGCATGATCCCCGACGAGCGGCGCTATTCGGTCAAGTGGTTCTATCAGTGCATTCAGTCACGCTACGGCTTCAATCCGCACCATTTGCGGCTCGCGGATGCCTGCGAGTTCTTCATCGGCCAGGGATGCAAGGTGGGTCTCGGCGGGCATCTGATGGGCCAGAAGGTGACCGATCAAGTGGCCGAGATGCGTTCGCTGCCGGCCGGCATCGACCAGCGTTCACCCGCGCGCCATCCGGACTGGCTCGGGCCTGACGACCTCGCCCTGAAGATCGAGGAAATTCGCGAGGCCACCAATTGGGAGATCCCTATCCAGCTCAAGCTCGGCGCCGCGCGCGTCTATGACGATGTGCGCATGGCGGTGAAATGCGGCCCCGACTCCATCTATATCGACGGCATGGAGGGGGGCACCGGTGCCGGCCCGCATATCGCCACGGAAGATACCGGCGTGCCCGGCATCGCCGCCATCCGCCAGGCGCGGCGCGCCATCGACGAGCTTGGCAAGCGCGGCGAGATCAGCCTCGTCTATGCCGGCGGGATCAGGAACGGCGGCGATGTGGCGAAAGCGCTCGCATTGGGCGCCGATGCCGTGGCCATCGGCCATTCAGTGCTGATGGCGCTGAATTGCAACAAGGAGATTCCGGAATCCGACTTCGAGAACGAGATCGGCGTGCCCGCGGGCTATTGCTATCACTGCCATACCGGGCGCTGTCCGGTGGGCGTGGCCACGCAAGACCCTGAGTTGCGCAAGCGGCTCGACCCCGACGAGGCGGCCGAGCGCGTTTACAATTTCCTGCATACGCTGACGCTCGAAGCGCAGATGCTGGCGCGCGCCTGCGGCAAGACCAGTGTGCACAGCCTCGAACCTGAGGACCTCGCCGCGCTGACCATGGAGGCCTCGGCCATGGCGCAGGTGCCGCTTGCGGGCACGGACTACACGGTCGGCGTCGACAACTATCATAAGGTTTAGGGGGGAACAGCCATGGCGAAGTCATGGAAAGGCGGCAAACCCGGAAAGCTCGGCAAGAACGGCAAGCTTGCCAAGCCTGCCAAGAAGGTGAAGTCGCAGAACAACGATGTCGACAAATATCTGAAAGACGCCGCCGGCCTCGACACCGAGCGCGAACAGGCGATCGGTCAGCACATCGGCTATCGCTACGACGTCAATCTGCTTCCCGACTACAGCCGGCTTACGCCCTATCTCAAAGCCTATATGGAATTCATGGGCTGGGACGACCTCAACTGGCTCGAAGACGTGCATATGGGCTACGAGGCGGGCAAGCCCGCCATTTTCGATCGCAACATCAACGGTTGGGTGCGCATCCCGAAAGAGATGAAGCTCCCCGACAATCAACAGGACAGAGACATGCTGGCGCGCGAGCTTCTGGTGCGCTTCCAGACTTCGCCCAACCATCCGCTTCGGGAGCTGAACAAGGCTTACCGCAAATTCTAAAGGGATTGCTTAGACAGACACCGTGTTCTGGCTTCTTGCCGAAGCCCAATCGGGTTGGAAGGCAACCACATGCACCGTCTCGGGCAGTGCAGGATTGAACAGCCGGTTATGCCAGATCGCGGCTTCGCGGGCCGGATCGCCAGCCTTCAATGCGCACGCGGTGCAGGGAAGACGGTAAAGCTGTCCGAACTGCTCGAACTCGAGAGTGCACTTGACGCGTTTGCTCAACACGGCCGCAACGCTGGACTCCGCCGGGAGCACGGCAAGCAGACGATCGCTGAACGTTTCCGGCCTCTGAAAGTAGTCCGCCTGCAAGAATCGCAGCGCGTGCTCGTAGATGTCACGCGGGTCTGTCGAGCGCATCACCTGGAAGCGGAAAAAGGCCGTGCTTTCGGCGGGATCGCGCGGAAGCAAAAGTACGGTGAGCGCGGGCGCGATCTCCCGGCCGGCTTCATCGAGGAGGCGCGGCCGCATGCCGGGCGAGGGGCGCCCGCCATGTTCGCGCATGGCGATCTGCCGGATGCGGCACTGCCAGGCAAGAAAGCGATCTCTAAGATTTGCGGCGGAACTCGGCACGAGGGCTCCTTCCAGGGGCCTGGGTCAGAGGGAGTGCGGGTCTACCGAATTGTCTCAGGGGCGGCTGAGGGGCGCAAGAAAGCAAGGATTTTTGGCCATTTGCGGCCAAGTTTACCTACAGGAAAACTTATTTCATGCCGGTTGACGGCATGGGAGGGCACGCCTAGCATCGGGAGGACGACTAATTGGGGGAAATCCACGCAAATCATGAATAGGCGTCAGCAAGGCGGGCAGTCGCGCCCGCGTCATCGAACGAGGACGGCAAAGACTTAGCGCAATCGTCCATCGGGCCCGGTCGGAACCATGTCCCGCCGGCATCGGGAAAAGGGGGTAAATCAATGGGCGACAATTTATCTGCACTCACAACGATCTTCACCGAATTCTATTACTGGGTGACGGTCGTCATCATGTTTCTCATCCATGTGGGATTCTGCATGTATGAGGTCGGCGCGAGCCGGCGGCGAAATCATCTCCACACCTTGATGAAGAACACGATGCTGATCCCGCTGGTCACCATCACGTTCTTCTTCTTCGGCTGGTGGATCTATTGGGCCTTGCCGAATGGACCGTTCATCTATGAAGGCAAGGGGCTCATTCTCGACGGCGCAACGGGCGCCAATCAATTCGCGCCGTGGGCCGAGAAGATGGGTCCAAATCTCCAGGACCATCTCACCGGCGTATTCTGGGCGGCGTTCCTGCTGTTCTCGTGGACGGCGGCGTCGATCGTGTCCGGCGCGGTGATCGAGCGAATCCGCTCCGGCGCATTCTGGATCATCGCGGTGATGCTCGGGTCGGTGACCTGGATCATCGACGCGGCCTGGGGTTGGCATTTCGACGGCTGGATGGTGAAGCTGCTCGGCTATCACGATGCCTATGCTTCGGGTGTCATCCATGGAGTCGCCGGCGGCACTGCGCTCGGCGTTCTCGTCGTGCTCGGACCGCGGCTTGGACGTTTTACCGCCGACGGCAAGGCGCGGCCCTTCGTGCCGCATAATCCCTGGCTGGTGACGATCGGGTTGTTCCTCATCTATACCGGCTTCTGGGGTTTCTACGCTGCCTGCAACGTGCCGATCATCTCGCCCGCGACGATCGCCGGGCAGATCACCGGTGAGACCTGGACGGCAACCACCATCTATCTCACGCCGACCACGCTCAGCGCCATCACCGTCAACTTCCTGATGTCGCTGTCGGGCGGCTTGATGCTCGGCTATCTGATCTCCAAGGGGGATCCATTCTGGACATATTCCGGCGGGCTCGCAAGCATCATCACCGCCTCCGCCGGCGACGACCTCTACCATCCGATCCAAGCCTTTGTGATCGGCGGCCTCGGAACCTATCTCGCCTACAAACTGCATTACTGGGTCGAGAACCGGTTCAAGATCGACGACGCAGTCGGCGCGGTGGCGGTTCACGGCTATGCCGGCTCGATCGGTTTGGTGATTTGCGGCTTCGTGCTCTGGGGTTACCCGTCATCGCCCTATGAGGGCTATGCCACGGTCAATCCGCTCGGAAACACGATCGGCGCGATCATCATGTTCTTTGTCCTTGGTTTTATCCCGGCCTGGATCGTGTCGAAGATTCTCGACGGCTTCGGATTGCTGCGCGTGCCGCGGCAGGTCGAGCTGATGGGTCTCGACTTCAAGACCCTGGCCGAGGAAGAGGCCGCCCGCGAAGACGTGCGGAACGCAGAGAAGGCACTCGCCTAAGGCAACGGATCGGACAAAGGAGAACGAAAATGGGTAGCACTTGGGCTGTAGACCTTAAGGATATCGGGGCGATCTACCCTTGGATGGGTTGGGAAGTCCTCATGGTCCTGGTGGGCATCGCCCTCTGGATCCTCTGGCACATCATCCAGATCAGCCAAGAGAACGCTGACTATACCGACGACATCAAGAAGTACGGCAGCAAAGAGAGCATCAAGAAAGCTCTCGACCAGCATCCTCACTGACCTATCGGGTCCAGACCCTGCGGAAAGCGCCGGCGGTTCTCGCCGGCGCTTTTCTTTGGCAGCTGGAGCTTGGCGCGGGCGCTATGCGTTCAGCAGTCAAGCGTGTTGGCGCGCTCCCAATCGGTCAGGTGGCGCATATAGTCGTTCCATTCGCGCGTCTTGAGTTTGACGTAGGAGTCGATGAACTCATCGCCGAGCTCGCGGCGCAGGAGCTGCGATTTTTCCGTGAGCCGCAGCGCATCGAGCAGGTTGAGCGGCAGCTTCCTGGTGCCCGGAGGGGCTTTATGCCCTTCCGCATACATATCGATGTTAAGCGGCGCGCCTGGGTCGATGCCTTTGGCGATGCCATCGAGACCGGCGGCAAGCAGCGCCGCTGGCAGGAGGTAGGGATTGGCGGCGCCGTCGGCGAGCCTAAATTCGAAACGGCCGCTCCCCGGAATCCTGATCATATGGGTGCGGTTGTTGCCGGTATAGGTCACGGTGTTGGGCGACCAAGTGGCGCCCGACGCAGTAACCGGCGCGTTGATGCGCTTATAGGAATTCACCGTGGGGTTGGTGATCGAGCAAATTTCCTGCGCCGAGTCCATGAGCCCGCCGATGAAATTGTAAGCCTGGCGCGAGAGGCCAAGCCCGTCATTGCCGTCCTCGAAGATGTTCCTTCCGTCCTTCCACAGCGACACATGCACATGGCAGCCAGAACCGGTGAGGTTGGCGAAGGGCTTCGGCATGAAGGTCGCGCGCAGCCCATGCTTCTCGGCGATCGCCTTCACCATATATTTGAAGAAGGCCATGCGGTCGGCGGTGACGAGCGCGTCGTCATAGAGCCAGTTCATCTCGAACTGGCCGTTGGCGTCCTCGTGGTCGTTCTGATAGGGCTGCCAGCCAAGCTCGAGCATGGAATCGCAAATTTCGCTGATCACGTCGTAGCGGCGCATCAGAGCCGATTGGTCGTAGCAGGGCTTGGCCTGGGTATCGGAAGCATCGCTGATCGCCGCGCCGTCAGGGGAAAGGAGAAAGAATTCGCATTCGACGCCAGTCTTGAGCTGGTAGCCTTGCTCCGCCGCCTTGGCGATCATCCGCTTCAGAATGTTGCGGGGGGCCTGCTCGACCAGTTTGCCGTTCATGTATGGGTCAGCCGCGAGCCAGCCGACTTCCTTCTTCCAGGGCAATTGGATCAGGCTATTGGGGTCGGGAATGGCGAGCACGTCGGGGTCCGCCGGGGTCATGTCGAGCCAGCTGGCAAAGCCGGCAAAGCCCGCACCCTCCTTGGCCATATCGCCGATGGCGGAGGCCGGTGCCAGCTTGGCACGCAAGGTGCCGAACAAGTCGACATAGGAAATGAGGAAATATTTGATCCCGCGTTCGCGGGCCTCTGCTGCAAGATCAACCGGCATGGTGACTCCCCTTTGCTAACTCAAGGAGGCCCCGCTCAGCCTCCACAATCACACGACTTCAAACCTGGAATCCAATCCGTGCCGGCGAGCGGCACGCGCGCCATGGCGGCTGCCTCAACGGTCAGCGCCACGAGGTCCTCGGGCTCCAAATTATGCACATGACTCTTGCCGCAGGCGCGGGCGATGGTCTGTGTTTCAAGCGTCAGCACGGAGAGATAATTGGCAAGCCGCCGCCCGGCGAGGATAGGATCGAGCCGCGCTGCGAGCACCGGATCCTGGGTGGTGATGCCGGCGGGGTCTCGCCCCTCGTGCCAGTCGTCATAGCAGCCGGCCGTCGAGCCAAGCTTGCGATATTCCTCTTCGAGTGCCGGGTCGTTGTCGCCGAGCGCGACCAATGCCGCCGTGCCGATCGAGGCGGCATCAGCGCCGAGGGCAAGCGCCTTGGCGACGTCGGCACCGTTCCGGATGCCGCCGGAGACAATGAGCTGCACCTTGCGGTGCATGCCGAGGTCTTGCAGCGCCTGGACGGCCGGCCGGATCGAGCAAAGGATCGGCAGTCCGATATGCTCGATGAAAACCTCCTGCGTGGCCGCCGTGCCGCCCTGCATGCCGTCGAGCACGACCACGTCGGCGCCGGCCTTCACCGCGAGCGCCGTGTCGTAGTAGGGCCGCGATGCGCCGATCTTGACATAGATCGGCTTCTGCCAATCGGTAATCTCGCGCAATTCCTCGATCTTGATCTCAAGGTCGTCCGGGCCGGTCCAGTCCGGATGGCGGCAGGCCGAACGCTGGTCGATGCCCTTGGGCAGGGTGCGCATCTCGGCAACGCGGTCGGAAATCTTCTGCCCAAGCAGCATGCCGCCGCCGCCGGGCTTGGCGCCCTGGCCGACCACGACCTCAATAGCGTCGGCACGCCGGAGATCGTCCGGATTCATGCCGTAGCGGGAGGGAAGGACCTGGTAAACGAGGATCTTGGAGTGATGCCGCTCCTCTTCGGTCATGCCGCCGTCGCCGGTCGTGGTTGAGGTGCCCATCTGGGTGGCGCCGCGTCCGAGCGCCTCTTTGGCCTGGGCGGAGAGCGAACCGAAGCTCATGCCGGCGATGGTGATGGGAATCTTGATGTGGATGGGTTTCTCGGCGAAACGCGTGCCGAGCCAGACATCGGTGCCGCATTTCTCGCGATAGCCCTCGAGCGGATAGCGGCTGACCGAGGCGCCGAGGAACAGGAGATCGTCGAAATGCGGCACGCGCCGCTTGGTGCCGCCGCCGCGAATATCGTAGATGCCCGTTGCGGCTGCGCGCCGGATCTCCGAGAGCGTGTACTCATCGAAGGTGGCGGAGGGGCGGGGAGCTGTCCGCGGCGTCCAGTCCATCAATATGCTCCCGCATGGTCGACGTGGAAATTGTAGAGCTTGCGCGCCGAGCCGTAGCGCCGGAATTCCGACGGGTCGATCTGGCCGTCAAAACCCGCCCGCTCCAGCACTTCGTGCAATATGCGCTTATGTTCGTCGCGCATCGGCTTCTCGATACAGTCGGAACCAAGGCTCTTGACCTGGCCGCGCACGAAAAGGCGCGCTTCGTAGATGGAATCGCCAAGCGAGTCGCCGGCATCACCGAATACGATGAGATTGCCGGCTTGCGCCATGAAGGCGCTCATATGCCCCACCGAACCCTTCACCACGATGTCGATGCCCTTCATGGAGATGCCGCAGCGCGAGGAGGCATTGCCGTCGATGCGCAGCAGCCCGCCGCGTCCGGTGGCGCCGGCCGATTGGCTGGCATCTCCCGCCACATGCACGAAGCCACTCATCATGTTCTCGGCGACGCCGACGCCGGCGCTGCCGTGAATCAGCACGGTGGCAAGCTTGTTCATGCCGGCGCAGTAATAGCCGACAGGTCCATTGATCTCGACGGTGATCGGGACGTTGAGCCCCGCGGCAATGGCGTGGCGCCCGGCGGGATGGTCGATGATCCAGTGCCGCTCGTTGGTGTCGGGGGAGAGGCGGTGCAGCGCCGCGTTCAGTTCTCGCAGCGGGGTTGTACCAAGATCGACTTCCGGCACGTCTCAGCGCTCCCAGAAATAGACCGTGGCGGGCTCTGGCTCCCAGATACGCGCGTTTTCGATGCCAGGAAGCCCGGCAAGAGCGCGATATTCGGAGCCGAAGGCGACATAGCGATCGGTCTCGGCCATGACCGCAGGTTTGCAGGCGATGCCGTCGCGCAGCACGCCGAAGCCATTCTCGGTGCCGACGACGAAAGTGTAGAAGCCGTCGAGATCGTCGAGGCCCACCTTCAACGCGTCGCCGAGCGACAGTCCTTCACGCATCTTCCAGGAGAGATAGCCGGCCGCGACCTCGGTATCGTTCTCGGTCTCGAAGGAGAAGCCCTCGCGCCTTAGCACGCGGCGGACATTATTGTGGTTCGAGAGCGAGCCGTTATGCACCAGGCACTGATCGGTTCCGGTGGAATAAGGGTGCGCTCCGTCGGTGGTTACCGCCGATTCCGTCGCCATGCGGGTGTGACCGATGGCGTGGGTTCCGTGCATCGAAGCGAGGTCGAACCGCTCGGCCACCTTCTCGGGGCGGCCGACCTCCTTGTAGAGCTCCATGCGGCGGCCCTTGCCGACCAACTCGATCTCCGGCGCCTCGTGGGCAAGCCACTCGGTGAGCCGCGGCAAAGACGGATCGTCGATGCTGACCACGGCGTGGGTGTCATGCAGCATGATATTGGCGGCCGAGAAGGCGCGGCCGATCCTGCCGGCGGCCTCCTTCATCGATGCGGCCGAGGGCGCGCGCAAAGTGAGTTTGGTATGGGTGTCGTCGCCCGCGCCATAGACGGCGAAGCCCGCGCTGTCCGGCCCGCGATCGGACATGGTGGCGAGCATGCCGGCAGTGAGTCGGCCAAGCTCGGGCTCGAGAGTAGGGTCTTTGATGAACAGTCCGACGATGCCGCACATGGGTGAAAAAGCTCCGGTGAATGCGCCGTTCACCTTGCTATGGGGTGACGCCGCTCGTCAACCCACATGAAATAAAGTTTCCTAGGAGGAAAATTCAACTGCGCGGGTAGATGATGATCGAAAGGTAGGTCATCGGCCGCTCGAGCAGTTCCTCAGGGCCATGCGGGGCGCCGGCGTCGAAGAACAGCGCATCTCCTGCGGACATGGGATAAAGCTTGTCGGCGTGACGGTAAATCACCTTGCCGGTGAGCATGTAAATGAACTCGACGCCGTCATGCTGAAACAGCGCATAGGGCTCGGCGTCCTCGCTCAACGTGATGAGATAAGGCTCGACCACGATATCGCCGGAGATCGAGTGGCCGAGCAGCTCATAACGATGGCCTCGCTTCGTCCCGCGCCGCTCGATCAGCACGCCCTGACCTGAGCGCACATAAGAGCAATCGCGCCGGCCCTCGAAATCGGCAAAAAAGTTCGTCACCGGTACGTTGAGCGCCTGGGCGAGCGCCTGCAGGGTCGCTAACGAGGGCGAAGTGCCGCCATTTTCGATCTTCGACAACATTCCGGGTGAGAGACCGGCTTGCGCGGCGAGCTCGGTGGCCGTGAGCTGAAGCCGCTGACGCAAGGACCTCACCCTGCGGCCAATCAAAACCTCAAGCTGAAGCTCGCCGGTCGTGGGGGCGTTTGAGCCGGTGGCATAGGTCGGGCTCGGCGAGGCGCTGCCGCCATTGCCGGAAATAGCGCGCATGGAAGCTGCGCGGCGCCTCGCTTGTGCCCGCGCCTTCAGCACTTTGGACGAAAGTCTTGTTGTAGCCATTCTGTCTCCTCGCGTCCCTCAACTCCATTTTAGAAACTTTCAGAGGCCTTTCGGGACCTCGCCTCCCCCGGCGCTCTACCCTCCGGTGCAAAGCTAGCACGAGCGGGCGGACAGGGACCACGCCCCCATGCCGCCCGGGCTCGAACCTCTTGGGTTTCCGCCGCGTCGGATGCCGTGTGGCTAGTCAAACGATAGCCAGCGGATATTGGCCGGACCGTGGGTCGAGCGACTAGCTTCGAGGATGAGAGATTGACCGGAGAACGGCCATGTCGATCCAACCAGAGTTACAGCCGAATTCGGCGGTCCTGCCGGTCATCAGAGAGCCGAGGATCTGGCATCCGGTGATCGTCGCAGGCGCCCTTCGCAAGGTCATGCACGACCTGTTCGATTCCTATCACCCCGAGCTGCACTATATGCGCGGCCCAGGACCGCGCTGGCGGGAGAAGCACGCCCACGACAGCGAATCTGCTTGGTGGGCCGAGCACGGAAGAGGATAAAGGCCATGCGCGCGCTCGCCCTCCTTCTTATCCTGATGCCGGGCGGCGCGTTTGCGGGCGAGAGAGCGCCGCTTCTCGATACCAATCCTCCCTACGTGCAGATCATCGTCACCGCTTGTCCACCTGCGGAGATTCCGCTCGAACCGGCCAATCAGGGCAAGAGCTATGAGAATGAGCGGGGGATGACGCGCGCAGAGCGAACCGCCTATTTCCGCGCGATCGGCTGCATCGAGGTTCCCGTCCCAGCCGAGATCATCACCCAAGAATTGAGCTACCGTCAGTGCATGGGTCCGGCGGGCTATCTCGTCGCCATGCAGTATCTCGAACAGAACGCCGCGTTTTCGCGCACGCCCTATGTCGGCCAGTGGGCCTGCATCCCCGGCGGCGCCGCCTTCGCCGGCGTCGCCTATCAGTAAATTCAGCTAACCGCCGGCACGGGTTTGGCTTGGCGGCTCGCCGAAGGCCTTGCCATAGGCGCGGGCGAACTGGCTCGCCGAGGCGAAGCCCGTGGCGAGCGCCACATCGAGCACGGGCAGGGTGGTTTCGCGCAAGAGCTGCCGCGCGCGCTCCAATCTCAGCCAGCGGTAATGTTTGTGTATGCCGTGGCCGATATGGCGGTGGAACAACCGTTCGAGCTGGCGCAGTGAGATGCCGGCCTGACGCGCCAGCGCCGCGCGCGGCTGCGGTGTTTCGATGCTCGTCTCCATCGCCCGCAGGACCGAGAGCAGCTTCTCGTCGGCGACGCCGAGACGATAGCGGAGATCCATGCGCTGCGGGCCGAAGCCTTCGCGGATATGCGTGTGCAGGAACCAGTCGCCGACCGAAGCGGCCAGCTGACGCCCGTGATCGCGCTCGATCAACGCCACCATCATGTCGAGCGCGGATATGCCGCCCGAGCAGGTGATGCGGTTGCCGTCGATCTCGAACAGCGACGGCACGACGACGACATCGGGGAAGGCTTCGCGGAAGGCTGGCATATGCTCCCAGTGCAGGGTGGCGCGGCGATTGTCCAACAGCCCGGCCTTGGCGAGGACGTAAGGTCCGCCGGAAATGCCGCCGATGGTTACCCCTTTGCGGGCGAGACGGCGGAGCCAGGCGAAAGTGGATCTATCCTCGAACAGCGCGGGATTGCCGCCGGCGCAGACGAACACCATGTCCGCCTCGCGCTCGGTCGAGGTGCCGCAATCCGGGATGATGGCCACGCCGTTCGAGGCCATCACCGGGTTGCCCCCGGGCGCCGCGTGCCACCAGCGATAAAGCTCTTTGCCTGAGAGTAGATTCGCCGCACGCAGCGGCTCGACCGCCGCGGCGTAGGACATCAACGCGAAGCCCGGCACGAGCAGGAAGCCAACGGTCTGCGGCTGGTCGATTGTTCGCTTTGCGGCCATGTCGCAAAAAGTCAATCAAGCGGCGTGAAATGTCAATCGCATTCGGTACGGCGGCGCAAACATCTCCGCCATGCGCTATTCGCTCGCAAGCCTGCTGCTCAATGCCGCCACCGGCAACAAGCATTGGAAACCGCTTTGGCGCGAGCCCGAGCCGAGGCCGTCCTATGACGTGGTGATCGTGGGCGGCGGCGGCCACGGGCTCGCCACCGCGTATTATCTCGCCAAGGAGCACGGCATCACCAATGTCGCGGTGGTGGAGAAGTCCTATCTCGGCTCGGGCAACGTGGGCCGCAACACCACCATCGTCCGCTCCAACTATCTGCTTCCGGGCAATCTCCCATTCTACGAATGGTCGATGAAGCTGTGGGAGGGACTGGAGCAGGACCTCAACTACAACTGCATGGTCAGCCAGCGCGGCGTGTTGAACGTGTTCCATTCGGACCCGCAGCGCGACGCCTATGCACGTCGCGGCAATGCCATGCGGCTGCACGGCGTCGATGCCGAGCTGCTCGACCGCGAGCAGGTGCGGAAGCTCGTGCCCTTCGTCGATTTCGACAATGCACGCTTTCCGGTGCGCGGCGGATTGTTCCAGCCGCGCGGCGGCACGGTGCGGCATGACGCGGTGGCCTGGGGCTATGCGCGCATGGCCGACTCGCGCGGCGTCGATATTATCCAGAATTGCGCGGCGACCGGCTTCCGCATCGAGAAGGGCCGCATCCTCGGGGTCGAGACCGAGAAGGGGTACATCGCCGCGAAGAAGGTGGCGCTCACCTGCGCCGGCAACTCGACGCGCGTCGCCGCAATGGCGGGCCTGCGGCTGCCGATCGAAAGCCATTCGGTGCAGGCTTTCGTCACCGAAGGCGTGAAGCCCCTGATCGACGTGGTGATGACCTTCGGCGCCGGGCACTTCTATGTCAGCCAGTCGGACAAAGGCGGACTCGTGTTCGGCGGCGATATCGAGGGCTACAATTCCTACGCCCAGCGCGGCAATCTGCCGGTGATCGAGGATGTATGCGAAGGCGGCATGGCGCTGATGCCGGTGATCGGGCGTTTGCGCATCCTGCGCACATGGGGCGGCCTCCTCGATATGACGATGGACGGCTCGCCGATCATCGACAAGACGCCGGTCGAGGGTCTCTATCTCAATGCCGGCTGGTGTTATGGCGGCTTCAAAGCCACACCGGCTTCAGGCTGGTGCTTCGCTCATCTCATCGCCAAGGACGAGCCGCACCCCTTCGCTGCCGCCTATCGACTCGACCGCTTCGCCCGCGGCGCTGTGATCGACGAGAAGGGCATGGGCGCGCAGCCCAATCTGCACTGAGGCTATGCCATGCGCATCAAATGTCCTTATTGCGGTGAGCGGGCGTTGGAGGAATTCACCTATCGTGGCGATGCCACGGTCGTGCGGCCCAAGAGCCTCGATCCTTCCGCCGAGCAGGAATGGGTCGATTACGTCTATTTCCGCGATAACCCCGCAGGCCTGCACAAGGAGCATTGGCATCACAGCGCGGGCTGCCATGCTTGGCTCGTGGTGACGCGCAACATCACCACGCATGAGATCGTCTCGGTCGAGATGGCCGGGGAGGCGGGCGAGCCATGACCTCGCAGCCCAACCGGCTCGCCGAAGGCGGCCTGATCGACCGCTCGAAGACGGTCCGCTTCAGCTTCGATGGCAAGACGCTGACCGGTCATGAAGGCGACACGCTTGCCTCGGCGCTGCTCGCCAACGGCGTTCGCCTCGTAGGCCGCTCGTTCAAATATCATCGCCCGCGCGGCATCCTCTCGGCGGGTTCGGAGGAACCGAACGCGCTGGTCGAGCTTCGCACCGGCGCACGGCGCGAGCCGAACACGCGCGCCACCACCATCGAGCTCTACGAAGGTCTCGATGCCGCGAGCCAGAATCGCTGGCCGTCGCTCAAACTCGATCTGCTCACGGTGAACCAGGTCTTCGCGCCGATCTTCGGCGCGGGCTTCTACTACAAGACCTTCATGTGGCCCGCCTCGTTCTGGGAGAAGGTCTACGAGCCGATGATCCGCCGGGCCGCAGGGCTTGGGCGCGGTGCAGGGCTGCCGGATCCCGACCATTACGAGAAGGCCTATGCGTTCTGCGATGTGTTGGTCGTCGGCGGGGGGCCCGCCGGGCTTGCCGCTGCGCTCGCAGCGGCGCGAGCGGGAGCGCGGGTGATTTTGTGCGAGGAAGATTTCCGGCTTGGCGGCCGGCTGCTCGCCGAGCGTTACGAGATCGATGGCAAGTCTGCGCTCGACTGGGTGCAGGCGGCGGAGGCGGAGCTTGAGAACCTGCCGGATTGCCGCATCTTGCGGCGGACCACCGTGCAAGGAGTCTATGACGGCGGGACGTATGCCGCAGTCGAGCGGGTCAACGATCATGTAAAGGCGCCGCCAGAGCACGAACCACGGCAGCGGCTGTGGAAGATCGTGGCGAAGCGCGCAGTGCTCGCGGCGGGGGCCATCGAGCGGCCGATTGTGTTCGGCGACAACGACCGGCCCGGCGTGATGCTGGCCGGCGCCGTGCGCGCTTATGTGAATCGCTTCGGTGTGGCGCCAGGGCGCCGCGCCGTCATCTTCGCCGACAATGACGACGCCTTCCGCACCGCAGCTGATCTCGCCGATGCCGGAGTC
>Ga0073934_10007928_pt1 | contig 14445 bp, 10 predicted proteins | sample LarsenN4metaG_FD_76834 | JGI IMG/M metagenome (GOLD analysis project Ga0073934, IMG submission 76834) | Hot spring sediment bacterial and archeal communities from British Columbia, Canada, to study Microbial Dark Matter (Phase II) - Larsen... ...
CCAGAACTAATCGGTTAAAAGCCGAGTACTCTACCTTTGAGTTAGCGACCCATGTCGCGATTTGCAACTTCACCACTATATCACATATAGCCTGGGATTTGTAAAGGGGTTTAGAAAAATTTTGCCAAAATTCTCACATTTGCTGTACAAGTAGCTCCTGGTTGCAAAACTGTCAGGTGTTCACCAGTGTTAATGGCGTTACGAGGCGCACTCCAGGGTTCTAGACAGTAGAAGTCTTTGCCCTTGAGTGTCCAAAACACGAGCGTCGAAAAGATGTTGTCGTATTCCAGCGTCAGTTGTAATTTCCGGCTGTTGTCAATCACACTGGCTGATTGACTAGCTGGTTGTTTAAATGCCACATCAATTTCATCTTGATTGAAATCAAATTGACCTGCAAAAGAGTGGATTTTTTTGCTTCTTTGGTCTTGGTATTCTTGAGCAGGTATCTCAAACTGCAATTGTGTTTTATCCTGGGTGAAAAAGTAAGGATGAAACCCAAAAGAAAAGGGCATTGCTTCCAAGGAGAGATTTGTATACTGTTGCTGTATTTCTAAGGTATTGCCTTGGATTCTATAATTAAAAATTAGCTGAAAATCAAAAGGATAAACTGCTTGTGTTTGTTCATTGCTATTGAGAGTAAGACTCAAAATCACTGCATCTTGAGTAACTTGATCAGTTACTTGCCAAGGTAAATCACGAGCGAAACCGTGTTGTTTTAAAGTGTAATGCTTACCGTTGTAAGTGTAAGTATTTTCGGGTAGATTGCCGCAGATGGGGAACAAAATCGGGATACCACCCCTAACACTCAACTCTGGGTTAGCAAAGCGTTCTGCATCTAGGTAGAGAATTTCTTGCTCTTGAAGACGCCAGCGAGTAATGATACCGCCACGTTCTGGAACAACTTCTAGCTGAGAGTTGGCGGTTTCGTGCGTGAGAATGTAGGTTTTGTATTGTTTTTGTTGAATAGAGATAGAAAACACTGCTTTGGAGTGATGGAATAATAAATAACGTCTAAGGTAAATTAAAGAAGCAATATCAGGTTTTTTGGCAATAGTCCAGATTTTAATTTTGTTTAACGAACACCGATGTACACCGATGAACACAGATAGATTATCGGTGTTCATCTGTGTGCATCTGTGTTCGACCTTAAAAACAGGATTTTTGCCATAGTTTGAATTCACATTAGGACTAAAGAATGAATTATGAAGTTATAAAATGTCTCAGCATTCATAATTCATAATTCATAATTTCTACTAGTCTTCCGCAAAGACGTAGCGATACAGTTCGCTTGGATCTGGTTCTGGGCTACTTTCAGCGAACTTCACCGCCTCTTCTATTTCTTGCTGGATTTTGCGGTCAATCTCTTTTAATTCTTCCGCTGTCGCCAGGTTTCTTTCTGTAAGATAAGCAGCAAATTTCTTAATTGGATCGCGAGCAAACCAAAATTCTTTCTCATCTTTGCTGCGTAACTCATCGGGATCTGCCAAAGAGTGACCCCGGAAGCGGTAAGTCAGTGCTTCAATCAATGTTGGGCCTTCACCTGCGCGGGCGCGGGCTACGGCTTCCTGGGCCACTGCACGCACTGCCATAATATCCATACCGTCTACTTCCACACCCACCATGTTGAAGACGCTGGCTTTTTTATAAATTTCGGGGTCGGAAGTTGCCCGTTCATGAGCCATACCAATAGCCCATTTGTTATTCTCAACAACAAAAAGGATTGGCAATTTCCACAGCGCAGCCATATTTAAGGTCTCAAAAAACTGACCGTTGTTACAAGCACCATCACCAAAAAAGCAAGCTGTAACTTGATCAGCACTGGTATCACCTAGCACTTCTCTGCGGTATTTACTTTGAAAAGCTGCCCCAGCTGCTACTGGAATACCTTCTGCGACAAAAGCATAACCACCCAGCAAACGATGTTTAGCAGAGAACATATGCATGGAACCACCACGTCCTTTACTGCAACCTGTGGCTTTACCAAATAACTCTGCCATTACTTCTTTTGCTGGTACTCCCGCACTTAAAGCATGAACGTGGTCGCGGTAGGTACTGCAAACAAAATCTTCTCCTGGTCGCATTGCTCCTTGGATCACGCCTGTGGAGACTGCCTCTTGACCATTGTACAAGTGGACAAAACCAAACATTTTGCCCCTGTAATACATTTCGGCACATTTGTCTTCAAAGGTGCGTCCGAGTACCATATCTTGATACAATCGCAGTCCTTCTTCTCTGTCTATCTGGGCGCTAGCAATGTCAAATTTGGGTAAAGTGCGTTCTTGAACCATTATTTTTTAGTATCCCTGTAGTAACACTTAAAGTTACCATTTTTAAAAGAATTGAATAATTTAGACTCGAAAAACGAGTTAAAAATTAAACAGTCCTTTGCTATTACTGTTTTATTTTTTTTCTTGGAGGAGTTAAGATAACAACCCTAGACCCAAGACTATCAACCAGGATAGCTTGCTTTCTGCATAGCCATTAACAAATTAAAAAATTGAATCTTTTATATTTTTACTTCCCCAGATAATTGCCATAAATATCTAACTATGTTATACTTCGGTTCGCTCGCCAGCAGCGGCAAACCTATGAAACGGCGTCTGCCTGATGGCATGTTTGGAAACTTTGCTCAGAAGCAGTCGCAGGAATGTTTAACTCCTACATTCCCGCCGGAAAAAAATAGTAAATATCTGCCAATAGAATATGATTGGCGCTGCTCTCAAATAAATTGCAGGGGCAGAATAAAACTTGTTGCAAAACACACTTGTTGTCTGAAAACAACGAGTTATTATTATGGCACGGTTTTACACTCTTGGAATACTCTCTTAGAATTATGTCGATCGCGCTGCAGGGGAAGTAGGCTGTGCGAATCCCGCTAGATTACTACCGAATTTTAGGACTGCCTTTGGCAGCAAGTGAGGAACAATTGCGGCAGGCTTATAGCGATCGCCGACAGCAATTGCCGCGACGCGAGTATTCCCAGGTAGCGATTAACTCTCGCAAACAACTTATTGAAGAAGCTTACGTGGTTTTATCAGATCCTAAAGAACGCAGAGCCTACGATCAACTTTATCTTGCCCATGCCTATGGTTCCGAGAGGGAAAACAATCCTACCGTAGCAGTGGAAAACCGTGCTGCTGACAGTGACTCAATTGAGTCCCAAGGTCTCAGCATCGAAATTGACCCGGACGAATTAGCAGGTGCTTTGCTGATTCTGCAAGAGTTAGGAGAATACGAACTGGTACTAAAGCTAGGTCATCCGTACTTGACTAACAACAACAGTACTGGTGTCCAAGCAGGCAAAACTTCAGAAACTAGTGATTTTAGTGATACAGACCCCCAAAGAGCAGACGTTGTTTTGACAGTTGCTCTGGCTTGCCTAGAACTAGGTCGAGAAGAATGGCAACAGGGTCATTACGAAAATGCAGCTGCTTCCCTGGAAACAGGTGACCAATTGCTAGCACATTTTGGTCTATTCCCAAAGGTGCAAGCTGAAATTCAGGCAGATCTTTACAGACTGCGACCATACAGAATTTTAGAGTTACTTGCCTTACCCCTAGAAAAAACTGCCGAACGCAAGCAAGGATTGCAATTACTACAAGATATCTTAGGCGATCGGGGTGGTATTGATGGCACAGGGAATGACCACTCTGGTCTCAACATTGATGACTTTCTCCGCTTTATCCAGCAACTGCGTAACCACCTGACAGTAGCAGAACAACATCAATTATTTGAAGCGGAAAGTAAGCGTCCTTCTGCCGTAGCTATATACTTGGCTGTTTATGCATTGATAGCACGCGGATTCAGCCAACGTCAACCAGCTTTGATTCAGCAAGCAAAACAGATGCTGATTCGCCTAGGCAAGCGCCAAGATGTGCATTTAGAACAGTCTTTATGTGCCTTGATGTTGGGTCAAACAGAAGAAGCTACTCGCGCCTTAGAACTGAGTCAGGAATACGAAGCCCTAGCTTTTATTCGGGAACATTCTCAAAACTCTCCCGATCTACTTCCAGGCTTGTGCTTATACGGTGAACATTGGTTGCAAAACGATGTTTTTCCTAACTTCCGAGATTTAGCCAAGCAGCAAGCTTCCCTGAAAGATTATTTTGCTGACCGACGGGTACAAACTTATCTAGAACAGCTACCCACGCAGCCAGAAACTAATTATGAAGGGTCAATAACTAACCAACCTTCACATTCTCCAACCCAGATCAATCCTAAAAGTTACCGCAGCAACCCTAATGTAGTTTACGGGCAATTTCCCAATATTAGAACCCATTCATCTTCATCCTCTCCAACATCACCGACCCATTCACCCACTCAGGGTACAGGGCTAGACATGCCTGTTACTCCCGTTTCTGGTGTGGAACGTGTAAGCAGAAGTAATAACTATTACATGAATGGTTCTGCTAGAGGTGGTGTACCCTCTCAAGCACAAACCCCAAGAAGGCGCAAATCCAGCCCATCTGCTTATTCCAGAGGACACAATAGAGAGCAGCAGGTGGCTGCTGCTAAACGGCGGAGGCGTTCTGCTTCTCGTGGGGGCAATGCCAAAATGCGGTTACTGTGGGTGTTGGGGACTACTTTAGCAAGTCTATTAGTTTTATGGCTGGCAATTTCAACAACTGTAAAATTCGTACATAACGCATTGAGACCAGCACCAACTTTACAAGATCCACAATTATCAATCCAAATAAATGAACCACCATTAACTATTCCTGAGCGTAACAGTAAACCTCAGTTTCCCACCGGGAATCTCACGGAAGCGACAGCAGAAGAGGTGATTCAGACTTGGTTAGCAACTAAATCTGCTGCCTTGGGGCCAAATCATGAAATTGATAGTTTGGAGAATATTTTAATAGGCTCAGCCCTTACTCAATGGCGACTCATTGCCCGACAGGACAAAGCTGATAACCGTTATCGCAAGTATGAACATAGCCTAAAAATAGAATCTTTAGAGATTGCTCCTACTGACCAGGAACATGCTGCGGTGCAAGCTTCCGTAACTGAAGCAACCAGTTTTTATGAAAACGGCTTACTAAACCAGCAGAAGTCCTCTAAAGAAACGGTGCGAGTTAGATATAACTTGGTTCGCAAACCTGATGGATGGCGTATTCGGGAAATTTCGGTTTTGAATAAAGAAAGTTAGTTAATTGTTAGTGGTTAGTGGTTGGTGGTTAGTTGTTAGTTGTTTACTCCTCACACTCCACCCTACGGGAAGCCGTGCAAAGCGCGTCTACACACTCCCCCCACCACCCCATCTCCCCACACTTGCGGCAGTGCATCCCTGAACAAATATATTGATATTATGCACCTGATGATGATTTTTCATGTGTTGAAGTAGCTCAAATTATCTGCTTAAATTGGAGCAAAAGCCTCTGGCGGGATCGGTATCAATTCAGGAGTTGCTAGGGTGGTTGCCTGTCTGTACCAGATGCCATCAACTTCAAAACTCTCGAATTGGGTTGTGAGGATTGCCCAAGTTTGTTCGTTTAGCCCACCCCGGTAAGTCATAGTGAATCTGCTTTGCTGACTTAATCTTCGTTCCAGTTCTGCTAAATCTTCTGGTAGCCAGAACCTATTCATCACTCTTTGAGTAGCAACCTCTGGGGGAGTTTGTAACATATCAGACATTAACTGGTTAACAATTATTTGTTTATTGTTATCTTGTCTGATGATACTAATCGGGCGTTCACTTTCAGCAGCAGCAACCATGCGTTTTAATAACCCTACCGGTAATGACAGCTGACTGCAAAAAACTTCACCTCCTATAGGTAACATGCACTCGGCAGTTTCGGCGGGTGTTGGGGGTTTCTGGGATGCCATCCACCCATAAAACTCGATAGGTCGCTTGCAGTGTCTCCACCCAATTCGCACCTTGCCATTGATTTTGGCTGCGGTTTCACTCAAAGCATATCCGTAACTTTGAGCAAGGTTGGTAGCATCTTTCTTGGTTGGGGCAAGGATAGAAACCCCATCATAAGACAATTTATAGTTCCAGCCCGGTTGGTTTAGGACTTTCAGAACGCTCGCACTCATTCACACCACCAAAATCATTGTTTAGGGAACTAAAAGTTTTTTGCCAAATCATTTTTTGTTCTTCCTCAGGGATAGCCAAACTAGACATAATAATGGCGAAGTCCCCTGGTGTAGGCAGAACTTCTCCTTTGGCAAGCGCTTGTAGGTTTTTGACTCCACAGCGCTTAAGCTTTGTCATGTTGGCTCGAACTACATCAGCAATTGTAATCAGGCGATTTGCCTGTTCTAGTTGGGAGGAGTTGGAAGCTGCTTTTTTGCCCAGCCATTCACGGATCATCTCTTCTAATGCGTCGCTTTGAGACACACCCTCACGAGCGCAGATGCTTTTGAATTCCCGTGCCAACCCTACCGGGACGTAACCGCTGACTTGTTTGTAATCCTCACAACGCCTTCTGTCGGTCATTTTGTGAACTGTATAGATATCACATTTGTCTTCTATTCTCTCTCATGATATCTAAATTGTCTGACATGATTTTTTGTCATTTTTACATGAATCATTGACATGAAAAAATGACAAGTGTTAGCATGGCAGTACTGACACAATTAATCTGTCAGCTACTGCAACTTAGTAAAATTTAAGATTAACGGTAAATGCCTATAAAAAAGGTAGATACCCTGGTAATTACTTGGCTACCCTGATAACTAGCTTGCGGGTGAAAAATAAGGGGGTTAAATCCCCTTTGCAAGTTATTATACAACTATCAAGTTTAATTATGTATAATATTTTATAAATTCTCTGATAAGAATTTGATATTTAGCTACATACAGAGAATTTCAAGAAATGTAAATAATTTGGCTGCATTTGGCTAATTGCTTGTGATGCTATGCTTTGTTTTTAGGCATTGGGCATTGGGCATGGAATTATCAGTATCTTAATTACCAATTACCCCTTATCAGCCTACGCAATAGCAGAAGTATTCAAGCGAACATAATATAAAGGCTCTATTATACAGGTGAAAACAGAGATTTCGGTATTTTTTAATTAAGGTTAATATTCTTATCCTATAAGGACTTTACCATAAATAGATTCTGCCAGTATCATCCGGGTGAAGTCGCCAATAGGTTTATGCATCAGGTGGATGCTTATAGTTTGATTGAAATTTAATTGCACCTAAATCAAGAACCATATTTGCGTGTACGATCGCTACAGAAATAAGGGAACAGGGAATGCGATCGCACTATCAAATCCTCACCATTATTCACCTTTCTTTACCAAGAAAAGGGACTAGAGGTGAGGTTAAACTTCCAACTTCTCACCCCGAATCGAACAATCTAACAACTCCATTGGATGCATAATCGCAACATCCTTTCCTTGCAACTCCAAATGCTTTTGAATCTGCAAACTACAACCCGGATTTGGTGAAGCAATCAAATCAGCACCAGTATTCAACAAATTCCGCACCTTTTGCCTACCCAACTCTTCAGCAACATCCGGTTGCAGCATATTGTAAACCCCTGCACTACCACAACATATAGCTGCATCTAAAGGTTCCTTCAACTTCACCCCTGGAATTTGCTGTAACAACTGACGCGGTTGCACACTAATCTTTTGTCCATGCAGCAAATGACAAGCATCTTGATAAACCAAACTCAGTGATTTACCAGCCAACGGTGACAACTTCGCTGTCAACCCAACCGTTGCTAAAAACTCTTGTGCATCCCTTACCTTCGCTGCGAACTGCTTCGCCTTCTCCCGATACTCTGGATCATCCTTCAAAATGTGTCCGTATTCTTTCAAAGTATGACCACAACCAGCAGCATTGATAATCACATAATCCACACCAGTACCTTCAAAACTATCTATCATCCGCCTCGCCAAAGCCTTAGCTTGTTTAGTTTGTCCTTGGTGTTCCGGAAGCGCCGCACAACAACCTTGAGACTTAGGAATTACCACCTCACAACCATTCGCCGTTAATACCCGCACCGTCGCTTCATTCACAGGCGAGAAAAATAACCGTTGCACACATCCAATAACCACCCCAACTCGATAACGCTTCTCACCCCGCGCCGGGATCACATCTGGTAAATTATCCTGAAAAGACTTCAGCGTCACCTCTGGTAAAAGCGACTCCATCGCCGCTAGCCGAGGTGATATATTCTTCAATAACCCAGTCACCCGAAAAAACTTAGAAAAACCCAACCTCTGATACACCAACAAAGGCACAAGTAAAATCCGTAAAGCATCAGGATTAGGAAACAAAGAAAATATTAACTGCCTAATCAACCGATCCGCCAAACCACGTGAATAATTCCTCTCCACCTGGTGACGAGTCGCCGAAATCAACTTGTCATACTGCACCCCCGAAGGACAAGTCGTCACACAAGCTAAACAACCCAAACAAGAATCAAAATGCTCAACACTCGCTGTATTCAAAGCAATCTCACCCTCATTAATCGCATCCATTAAATAGATGCGTCCCCTGGGAGAATCCATCTCCTTCCCAATCACCCGATAACTGGGACAAGTCGAAAGACAAAACCCACAATGCACACAAGAATCAATCAACTTCGGATCAGGCGGATTCTTCCCATCAAAACCCTGCAAATTCTTCAAACTCGCCGTCTTTCCCTCAAAACCTTCCGAAACCTGCATATCATCCCTCTCCCCTCTTCCTTTGCGCCCTTTGTATTCTTTGCGGTTCGTTTCCTAAAGCCCACCCACAAAGCGACCAGGACTTAAAATACCCTTCTCATCAAACTGCAACTTAATCCGCCGCATCATCTCCCCAGCATTGCCAGTGTAACCCCACACATCCAATTTTTGCTTCACCCCCACAGGCGCAGTCAACACACTTAGAAACCCTCTATGATTTTCACAGAGCGATCGCATCTCCACCAATCCCTTCTCACCCTCAAACCATAACATCCCCAAACCGCTACCTATGTGAATTAAACCCTTTTGCGCCCGTGTCAAAACTTCAACCGCCGCAGTAGGTAACACTCCTATTTTGCAAATAATTGCCGACTCATCGCCAGCAAAATAGATAGATTCTCGTAATCTTTTCCATAAATCAGCTTCATCAGCCCCTGCATAAATCGCCTTTTGCAAACCCAAATTTTGCCCCACTTCCGCCAACCGATTTGACTGTTCCTTCACACTCTCAGCAATACTTTGGAACCTTACAATCAACCCCATCCCCGTACCCAAACCTAACTCAGACACCAGTTGGTTTGAGATTAAATCAGCCTGAGTAGGCGTTAACGCCGAATTACGTAAAATAGCAGCAGCTTGGCGCACATCCTCCGCCTTACCCTTCAGTACAACCGTTGCAGAGATTTCCGGAATTGGGTAGACACGAAACGTAACTTGACTAATGACGCCTAATGTGCCGTAAGAACCTGTAAACAGTTTCATCAAATCGTATCCAGCGACATTTTTGACGACTCGTCCCCCAGCTTTAGCAACTTGACCATCAGCACGAACAAAAGTAATCCCTAGTAATTGGTCACGCACACTCCCGTAGCGCTGTCTCAAGGAACCCGTATCAGCAGTTGCAACAATTCCACCCAAAGTAGCTGATGGTGTGACTGGATCAAGGGCGAGAAATTGGTTAGCTTTGGCTAAAATCCCTTGGAGTTCAGAGAACTTCATCCCTGCTTCTGCTGTCACCGTTAAATCACCCACAGCATGGTCAATCAGTTGATTAAGGCGTTCTGTGCTAACTACAACATCAACCCCCTTAACTAACCCACCCCAACTAAGCTTGCTACCACTACCACAAGGGAGAACACGCCATTTGTTGGAGTTAGCCTCCCTGATCACCTGTGGTAGCTGTTCGGTAGTTTGCGGATAGACAATACAACTAGGAGGAGTTTGAGAAGCGATCGCCTGCAATATAGATTCTTGTTGAGGTGGTGCTAAATTTTCCCAGGGGTAGAAAGCATTTTCACCAACGATAGATGCAAGACTAGAGGTACGGTTACGTAAGGGGACTTGTTCGCTAGGCATTAGCTTTTGTCAATGTTTGTCTCCATGAAATACTGTACCTCATACCATTTCTTTGTAAAGAAGGCAGATAGCAGAAGCGGTAAAATTGTTCATGGCAAGGTCGTGAATTACTGTCTTGAAAATAGGGATCAGGAAACGGGAAGCAAACCCATAATCCATCTGTGGTCATCTGTGTTCATCCGTGTTCATCGGTGTTCGATATTTTATCTCCTCATTATGAGCGAAAGCCCCTAAAATTCTAGGACAACATAGCATTTTTCAGAACTAAATACACAGTATATTTAATGGTGTAAAGGGATGCAGAATCAAAGTGATGAGAAAGATAACTGTTGAAGAATTGCTGAGAAGATATGCTGTCGGCGAAAGAGATTTTACGGGAGTTGAGATTGTTGAATTTAGAATCAGAGATTTGCTGGAAATCAATTTGAGTGGATCTGATTTTAGATATGCCAACATACAAAAATTGGTTCGCTATACCGAAGGTATTAAGTTGAATTTGAGTTGTGCAAATTTACGTGGGTTGAATTTGGAATATGCTCATTTTGAACATGCTAACTTGCAAAAAGCTGATTTGAGTTACACGGATATGTGGTGTGCTGCTCTTCATTCTGCTGATTTAACTGGGACTGATTTGAGTGGCGCAAAGTTGCATGAAGCTGTTTTTTATAATGCTAATTTGAGTCGAGCAAATTTGAGCGGCGCTCATTTGCTTGATACTCATTTTGATTATGCAAATCTGACTGAAGCTAATTTTAGATATGCGCGTAAAGTGAATTTTGGCAATGCTTATTTACAAGATACTATTATGTCGGATGGTAGTGTTATCAATATTTCCAGAAAAATGGGCTAGTAGTTAGTAGTTGACAGGATTCATTTTATAAAATCTTTGATGACTGGGAAGAGTTGGAAAACCACCACTTCAATCCTGAGGGTAGGGAAGCCGAGAAAATTGGAAACTGCTTGCGTATTTTTTCCCGATATTTATGGGTCTGGGATTAGTTAGCGAAAAATCTTTTACAATTCAAACCGTTGGTGGAATCCTGTGGTCTAGAGTAAAAGATGGGGGAAAACCGTTCAGGTTGAAATAGGAAAAGTTAGCTTTTAGAGTGACGAAATACCAGTTGCTGGCGATCGCACAGAAGTCATAGAAGAATCAATGTGTGTTGACGACGAAAAATGACAGAGGGCAAAAACTTATTTTCAACATAACTACCATCTTGCCACGCTGCTCCTTGTTCGCCTACAGATGGCGAACCCACCCCTCCTCTCTCTGCCTAATTCTAAATTTAATTAACAAGCCTGCGTCCATTAGACATTCACCTAATCTGAGACGCAAAAGGAAAACCGCATGATGAAAAGACCTAAACTCTCTGGGTTACTTAAATTCTTTGCAGTAATGCTGATGAGTTTTTCAGTATTACTCCTGTTTTGGATCGCCTCGCCATTACCGAAGATACTCGCTAGACCAGAGACTAAAATCTTTGAACAAGTTTGGCAAACTGTCAACGATAACTTTTACGATCCAGAGTTTAACGGTGTCGACTGGAAAGCGATGCGGGAAAAGTATAAATCCCAAGCAGCACAAGCCAAGTCTAGCCAGGAATTTGCAGCTACCATTAATCAAATGCTTAGTGAATTGCAAACTTCTCACACCCACTACTACACCAAAGAAGAGCCTGCTTACTATCAGATTTTAGGCATTTTTGTACCCAGAAGTGGTGAATTACAAAAACAGCTACCCAAATTCCTCCCTCAAGGCAAAATAGAATACACTGGCATAGGTGTATTTACTAAAGACATCAACGGTAAAACCTTCGTCAACAACATTCTCGAAAAAAGTCCCGCCGCCGCAGCTGGGTTAAAAATTGGTGATCAAATTCTCAGTGTCGATGGTCGTCCCTACCAACCCATACAATCCTTTGCGGGGAAAGCAGGAGAAGAAGTTAAATTATTAATTCAGCGTTCAGCCGCACCCAGTAGTCAAACAGAAATTGCGATCACGCCAAAAAACTTTGATGCCAAGACCATGTTTATCGATGCTCAAAAAGCCAGCATCCAAACTATACAACAGGAAGGTAAAAAAGTCGGCTATATTCATATTTGGTCACACGCAGCCAACGAAGATCAACAGCAGCTGCAATCAGAAATAATTTATGGTCGCCTCAAAGATGCAGATGGATTAGTTTTAGACTTTAGAGACGGCTGGGGTGGGGGAGATATTAATTCTCTTAACCTCTTCACTGCTGAAGCAGGCCCAACTGTTACCAGTATTTCCCGCAATGGCAAAAAATATACTTATATATCCCAATGGAAAAAGCCGGTAGCGATGGTAATCAACGAAGGAAGCAGAAGCAGCAAAGAGATTTACGCCTACGGCTTTCAGCAACACAAAATAGGTCCTGTAATTGGCACAAAGACTGCGGGAGCAGTAGTTGCTGGTCGTCCTTTTTTTATGGAAGATGGTAGCTTACTTTACGTTGCAGTTGCAGATGTACTCGTAAACGGCAATCAAAGACTAGAAGGTAAAGGAGTCGCACCAGATATCAACATTCCCTTGCCATTAGAATACGCTCAAGGTGCAGATCCACAAAAAGAACGAGCCATAGAAACTGTACTAGCAGCCATCAAACAAACTAGGTGAACTACCTACACTGACCTGACGGAGAGCGTGTAGGCTTCCTGTCCAACAGAAAGCACAGTAGTGGATTTCTTGCGTCCTCCCCTACTCCGACTTACATCTGGACAACAGGCTTTATCCCCCGTTCCAGAGGTCAAAATTCGTAGTCCCTCGTCTCTGAGGTTAATAGCTGCGTTTACATCCCGATCATGCTTTGTATGACAGTTCTCGCAAGTCCAGAATCTTACGTCTAGTGGTAAGCTACCGACTTGATTTAGACACACATGACAGGTTTTTGAACTAGGGAAAAATCTATCAACTTCTTGATATATCTTCCCTGACATTTCTGCCTTATATTTCAACATGGTGCAAAACATTCCCCACCCTACTTGATGGATGGATTTAGCCAAACAATGATTTTGCGTCATGCCTTTGATATTGAGATTTTCAACCACAATAACTTGGTTTTCGTTAACTATCCTACGAGATAGTTTGTGTAGAAAATCTTCACGGCAGTTAGTTATTTTTCTGTGAACTCTAGCAACTTTTTTTCTAGCTTTGATACGGTTATTAGAACCTTTCTGTTTTCTAGATAATTGCTGCTGTTTGAGTTTTAAATTCTTCTCATACTTGTTCAGTATTCTAGGATTATCAAACTTTGAGCCATCGCTAGTAACAGCGAAGTGAGTTAGCCCCAAATCAATACCTATCGCCTTACCATCTGTGTTTGACTTTGGTTTATCTTTCCCATCATCAAATAGAATAGCTGCAAAGTATTGATTAGAACAGTTTTTAGATATAGTTACAGTTTTGATTTTCCCCTCAATAGGTCTATGAATAATTGCTGTCACGTCTCCTATTTTTGGTAGGGTTACGAAATTATCAGCAACTTTGACATTTTGAGGGTACTGTATTGACTGCTTACCATGCTTTGATTTGAATCTAGGATATTTAGCTCGTTTCTCAAAGAAATTATTGAAAGCTACACCCAAGTTCAAACAAACTTGCTGCAAACATTGTGAATAGGTCAATGTTAACCATTCATGCTCTTTCTTTAACTGAGGAATTATCTTTTTGACTTCGTATCCAGATAAACCCTTACCAGTCTCCTTGTATGTCTGGTTCATCAAATTCAAGCAATAATTCCAGAGCCAACGACAACTGCCAAAAGCTTGTGCTAGTGACTGCTGCTGTTGGACATCTGGATATAACCTGACTTTGACGACTTTTAACATATTAGAGTAAACAACGTTTGCTATAAATGAGTACAACACAATGCTTGCTCATTTCCTCCATGTTCTGCTCCTTGTTTTTCCGAAGGAAGAATTTGGTCACAGAACTGTCGTCAACTCACGCGCAATTCATCTCAACACTTCCGCTTCGCGGTAAGTGTGAGGCTTCTTGCTGTTCCTGCTAAAATTATCACACCAATGTCCTTTGTTTCCTTAAACTTTGAATCGTAGAAATCATGTGTTCTGCTACCCGTTCTATCTCCTCTACTGTATTAAACCGACCAATACCAAATCGCACCGACGCATAAGCCAATTGTTCTGAATGTCCCAAGGCTGTCAGAACATGAGAAGGTGCAGTCGTTGTGGAAGAACAAGCCGAACCAGAAGATACCGCCATGATTGGTTGTAAGCCTAACAGCAAAGCGGCTCCATCCACTCCCTCAACGCTAATATTTAAATTTCCTGCGAGTCGTTGAGTAGGATGACCATTAAGATGAATTCCCTCTAACACAGAAAGTTGCTCCCATAATCTCTGTCGGAGTTGGATGAGGTGTTGGTTTTCTGTAGCTTGTGTTTGTACAGCTATTTCCACCGCCTTACCAAATCCC
>Ga0073934_10007929_pt1 | contig 14444 bp, 11 predicted proteins | sample LarsenN4metaG_FD_76834 | JGI IMG/M metagenome (GOLD analysis project Ga0073934, IMG submission 76834) | Hot spring sediment bacterial and archeal communities from British Columbia, Canada, to study Microbial Dark Matter (Phase II) - Larsen... ...
CAAGCGCAAATTCAAATCCAAGCGCCGGCGCGCGTGGGTACTATTGACAAGAACTCGATGACGGTCGCCTTCTACCGGTCGCCGCTGTGGACGAAGACGATCAAAGCGAAAATGGCCGAGCGCGACGAAGCCAAGCGCGCCGGCGATACCAAGCGTGCAGCCGAACTCGAGACCTGGGGCAACGACAGCCAGGAACTTGCGCATAAGCAGATGAATGGTCAGGCGCCTCTGACCAGTGTCATTCAAGCCCTTTCGGTCGAACTCGCCGAGGTGGCCAGGCGGACGAAGGTCAGCGTGATCGTCTTGGAACTGCCTTACGCCGCTCCTGGCGTCGAGGTAGTCGATGTGACAGACGCGCTACTCGACGTGCTCGGATCAGATGAACGAACGCGCAAGGTAGTCGAGCAGGTGCGCGGGAAGGGCCCGATCCGGCTCCACTGAGGAAACTGCCATGACGCTACTTCTTCTGAAATGGTTAGCCCGCCTGGCGGCCCTGGTGGTCTTCGGCGGGTACGTGGTGCTGATCATCGGCGAATTTACGCATCCTCACTCCGGTCCGCCCACAAAGTTCATGGAGTGGTTCAGCATCAGCCTGTTTGCGGTGGCAATGATCAGCGTGATGGCCGCCTGGAAGTGGGAACTACAGGGGGCGCTGCTCTCGCTGTGTGCCTTGCTGTCGTGGGTGCTGATCGTTCGTATGAGCAACTACGGCGTAGTTTGGGTGGCCGCTTCGCCGGGAATCCTCTTCCTGGCTCACTGGCTGGCGGCGAAGTTCATGGCCAAACCAACTTGACGTGGTAAGGGGCGGCGGTCAGAATCGCCGCCCTCCACGCTAGCGCGCACGCACTCGCAGCACCGTCATAGAGTACGGCGCCAGTTGTAGGTGGAAAGCGCCTGCCGCCGCCGTGGCGGCAGTCTCCACCGGCGCCACGTTGGTTGGCTTCTCGATGCTGTTTTCGGCCTTCAGGTCCCCGCTGGCGAGAGTGATCACCCGCGCCGAGGCGCCCGAGGCGCCGTTCGCTTTGATGGTAACGGGACGCGTGCTGGCTGTAGCGTTGACCGCTTTGACGATCACGTCTCCGCTGCGGTTGTCCAAGGTCGCGCTCGCATACAGGCCATTCTGGGGATTCGCAGCCGACCCGTTGATCTGTAGCGGCAGCAAGTTCGTACCCGCATTCGTGCTGTACATCTTCTGCACGTAATAATTAGGCGTTCCATACGACTTCAGGTTGTCGAACCAGATCAGGTTCGGCGTCCATTGCCATGCATCCAGATGACCGAACAGCGGCGCGTAGGAAGCCATGGTCACTACGTCCCCGTTCCGCTCCAGCCCGGTAATGAAGGCCGCTTCGGCGATGGCGGCTTCCCAGTTGTTGCGGTTCGTGGGCCGCGCGGTGCCGGCCGTTTGCGCCGCGTACTCACCCGCGAACACCTTCGGCCCGGTCCGGGGATATTTGTCGTAGCGCGCACTGTTCGCCAGGAACCATTGGGGCGCCATGTAATAGTGCTCGTCGATGATGTCGCCCTTCAACTCGCCGCGGAAGTTCGACCACAGGTAATCGAATTCCTGGCCCGCCGGAGACGGCCCGCTGCTGCCCACCAACTGAATCTCGGGGTATTTCGCCTTCAACGCAGCGGCAAAGCGCTTGTAGCGCTCTATATAGCGTGGCCCCCACTGCTCATTTCCGATTCCGAGCAGTTTCATTCCGAACGGAGCGGGATGGCCCAGCCGCGCACGCACCGCGCCCCACTTACTCGACGCCGGACCGTTTGCAAACTCCACTAAGTCAAGCGCGTCCTGAATGTACGGCTCCAGTTTGTCCATCGGCGCCGTTTCGCTCGAATTGAACTGGCAGGCCATGCCACAGTTCAGAACCGGCAGCGGGCTGGCCCCGATATCCTCCGCCAGCAGGAAATACTCATAGAACCCAAGGCCGAACGTCTGAAAGTAATCCGGGGTGGGCCGGTGCGCGAACTCGTCGTTCCAACGGTTGACGATCATGCGGCGCTCCGCGAGATCTTTGACGGTGTTCTTCCAGTCGTAGGCCAGAGCCAGCCGGCGTCCTTCGACGATGCAGCCACCCGGAAAGCGCAGAAAGCCCGGCTTCAGGTCGGCCAGTAACTGAACCAGGTCCCGGCGCAACCCATTCTGGCGCCCCTTAAAGGTGTCCTTTGGGTACAACGACACCATATCGAGGTCGATTTCGCCCGGTTCGGTCACCATCAAGCGGAGTTGCGCGCGCGGCGTAGTCGCCGAGACGCGCATGGTGGCCTCATACTTTCTCCATTGCGAACTGAACCCGGCCAGCGTCGCCTCGCCGATCACGTTGTTGCCTCCGCCAAGCAGTGACGCCTTGAGCGATTTCGGTCCTCCCGTGCCCGGAGTCCGCACATAGGCCGAAAAGACAAACTCAGCGCCCGATTCCACTCCGATGCCGCGGAACCCTCCATTCGTCACGCCATAGCCCGGACCGGGGCTGTAGACACGGATCCGCAGATAGTGAGGATTGCTTGCATTGAGGGCTCCCTCGGTGCGGATGTTCAACTCGCCCTCCGCGCCGCCCTGATCGACCTTCGACCAGCCATACAGCGGTTCCGTGAACTCAAACGATCGGTTGCGCACGCGCTCGGGGTACAGACCGCCATCGCCGCCGAAGTTGATGTCCTCAAAAAACACCCCGAACATGGCTGGATTGAGGGCCGCTCCGGGCCGCGAAGCGTCCACAGTAATTGTCTCGCCCGGCGGCGTTTGAGCCGAGCCCGCGAACAGCAGGCCTACGGCCGATAAAATGGCGGTTGAACGCAATGACATGGTTTTAGAAAACCAATCATATCCAAACCGTCAGCGCGTAAAGCCGACTTCGGGTTTCCAGGCTTCCAAGGTGTTGTAGACGATCGGGCAGTAGCAGGCGCGGTCGGTAAACTCCCACATCCGGCTGAGCAGCGACCCTTCGCCGCGCACCACGTGCGGGAAGTACTCGCAATTGCGCGGGCGGGCTTCGTAGATCGTGCAGGTTGTGCCGTCCAGGAAGGTGCAGCCGCTTTTGTCGTCCCGCTTCAGGATGAGGCCTTCCTCCTCGGACAGGTCGCAGTAGTCCGCTACGAATCGTTCCGCGGAAAGACGGAAGAATTTGGCCAGACGCTCGACATCGCGATCCATCAGCCGGACCGTGGCGACCTTGCAGCAGTTGGCGCACTGCGTACAGTCAATGTCCTGCTCGATCTGCTCGGCAAGCTGGCGCAGCCTCCGCTCGACGAAGACATGCCGCTTCATGTGTTTGCGCAAGCGTTCGTTTTCGCCGCGTTTCTGCTGGCCGAGCCGCTTGATCTGTACCAGGTCCGTGATCACGCCTGATTCCAGGATCACACAGGCAATCGCTATACTGGCATCGGACCTTGCATGACTGCTACGCTTCCTGGCACTAAAATGCCCGCGCTGGTAAAGCCGGGCGCCGCGCGCGGACTCGACCTCGCAGAAGTTCCCGTTCCCGAAATCGGCAAGAACGACGTGCTGATCCGCGTCTTGCGTTCCGGTATCTGCGGAACCGACGTGCACATCTTCCAATGGGACGATTGGGCGCAACGCCGCATCAAGCCGCCCCTGACGATCGGCCACGAATTCATGGGCATGATAGAACGCGTCGGAGACGCGGTGGAGCAATTCAAGCCGGGCGACCTGGTATCGGCCGAAGGTCACATCGGATGCGGCCATTGCTATTTCTGCCGCACCGGCAACGAGCACATTTGCCGCACGGTGGAAATCATCGGCGTCGACCGCAACGGCTGCTTTGCGCAGTTCATCTCGATGCCGCAGCACAATGTGTGGCGCCTGAAGCCGGGCATCCCACACGAAGTGGCGGCGATCTTCGATCCCTACGGCAACGCGATGCACACCGTGATGGCGCAACCGGTGAACGGGAAGACGGTCGCCGTGGTGGGCGCGGGCGCAATCGGGCTCATGGCGTGCGCCGTGGCGCAGGCGGCGGGAGCATTGTCCGTGCTCGTGATCGAGCCGCAGGAAAAGAAACGGCGGATGGCCGAGCAGCTTGGCGTGGACAAGTCCTACGATCCGCGCAGCGAAGGCTGGCTGGCGCAACTGCTGGAGCGTACGCCGGACCACATCGGAGCCGACGTGGTGCTGGAAATGTCGGGCAACCCCGCCGGCATCCACACGGCTTTCAAGGTGGTGCGGCCCGGCGGCGACGTGGCCCTGCTCGGCATCCCGGCGTCGCAGGTGGACATGAACCTGGCCGAAGAGATCATCTTCAAGGCGGTGACGGTCAGGGGGATCAACGGCCGGTTGATGTTCCAGACGTGGTATCAATGCGAGCGCTTCCTGCTGGACCATAAGGTGGACTTGCGGCCGCTGATCACGCACCAGATGTCCTACCAGGATTACCGCGAAGCGTTCGACTTACTCGAACGCGGCGAAGCAATCAAGATCGTTCTCAGTTGGGAGTAAGTACGATGGCGAATCCACTCGAGTATTTGACGCAGCAGTTACAGGAGCTGAAAGAAAGCGGGTCGTACTTCCGCCTGCGCGAGCTGCAAACGGCTTGTGCCCCCGAATGCCGCGTCGACGGGCGCGAAGTCATCAATCTGGCATCGAACAACTATCTTGGTCTGGCGAATCATCCCAAGCTGGTGGAAGCGGCGGAAAAAGCGGTGCGTGAGTTCGGCGCGGGCACCGGCGCGGTGCGCACCATCACGGGAACCCTGGCGATGCACATGGAACTCGAGCGGCGCATCGCGAAGTTCAAGCACACAGAAGCGTGTGTCGTCTTCCAGTCCGGGTTCACGGCGAATGCGGGCACGGTATCGTCCATCCTCACGCCGGAAGATCAAATCGTCTCCGATGAGCTAAATCACGCCAGCATTATCGACGGCTGCCGCTTATCGCGCGCGAAAATCCGCGTTTTTCCGCATAAAGACAGCGCGGCAGCGGGACAAATTCTGGAAGAATTGAGCGCGCAGCCGGGGCGCAAGCTCCTGATCAGCGATGGCGTATTTTCGATGGACGGCGACATCGGCCCGCTCCCGGCGCTGTGTGAAGTAGCGGAGCGCTACAACGCAATCATGATGGTGGACGACGCGCACTCATCCGGGGTGCTCGGACGCAATGGCCGGGGCACAGTGGACCACTTCGGATTGCACGGGCGCGTGCACATTCAGGTAGGCACGCTGTCAAAGGCAATCGGTGTTCTGGGCGGCTATGTTTGCGGCAGCAAGGACTTGATCGAGTATCTCTATCACAGGGCGCGGCCGTTCCTGTTCTCGACGTCGCACCCACCGGCGGTAACGGCGGCGTGCATGGCGGCATTCGACTTACTGGAGCAGGAACCGGAGCGAGTAGAGCGCCTGTGGAGCAACACGCTTTACTACAAGGAAGCGCTACGCGCGCGCGGCTTCGACACGGGAATGAGCGAGACTCCGATCACTCCGATCATGGTAGGCGAAGCGAAGATGGCGCACCAATTTTCGGCCGCCCTCTTCGAGGAAGGACTTTGGGCCACCGGCATCGGCTTCCCGACAGTCCCGAAGGGCAAAGCGCGCATCCGGACGATAGTAACCGCGGCGCATACAGAGCCACAGTTAGACCTGGCGGTGGAGATATTGGACCGGGTGGCGACGAGACTCGGAATCGCGCGGGGGACAGCTGCTTAATTTATGCGGCGTTGACGGGGCGGGCTTGGAGCAACTCGGAAACCTGCCTATACGGATCCCACCTTCCGGTGGCCGCACAGTCCCGCTCGACCAGCGAGCGCCGTTCCGCAACCCGGCAGCACGCAATTCCGCTGTGGATGCGTTCACGTCATGCAGGCCGAACTCGTGGATAACCGCAGACGGTATGCCACCCAAAGTCGGCGCCATGAGCCTCAAAGTGAAGCTCCCTTTGCGTAACGTTCTGAAATCCTCTTGTTCTCAGGTTTGCCGCTGACTTCCTCATAAACACTAATTCGGCAAGAGCGACGCCGGCGGGCACTTTTCTGATATAACGTTCGCAACGGTGTCTTTTGTCCCAACATATTTCTTTTTTCCGAAAGTATTTTGTCGATATTACGCGTCACTCGCCCTTTCCGTGGCAGGAGACGTTATTCGACTGCCTCATACGCAGCGACTGGCCGGAGCTGGTCAATCTTCCCACCGGGGCCGGCAAGACTTACGTGCTGCACATTTGGTTGCTGGCTCTCGCCTGGAGCATTCGAACCGGGGAAATGAACGTGCCGCGCCGTTTGGCGTGGGTCGTGAACCGGCGCGTGGTTGTGGATCAGGTCAGCGATGAGGTTGAGAATCTCGAACACAAGTTGTCTGGCCTTCCCGAACTTGCCGCGATTCTGAGAAGCGTATCGATGAGTGGCATGCCTTTGGCGATCAGCACGCTACGCGGGCAGCGTGCCGACAATGGGGCCTGGCGTCGAGACCCCTCCACACCTGCTGTGATGATCGGCACAGTCGACATGGTTGGCAGCCGGGTCGTTTTCCGGGGATATCGTTCCGGTCCGTATCACCGTCCAATTGAGGCAGGATTACTCGGAGTCGACACGCTTCTTGTCAATGATGAAGCGCACTTGAGTACCGCTTTCGCCCAGTTGCTCCGGGAGATTGAGCGTCAGAACCCCGCGGGGAGGATTCAAGGCAAGGCGTTTCGCGTGCTGCTGCTCTCTGCGACGCAGGACGCATGCGGCTGGAGGCGCTTCGACCATGATTGCGAGGTGGATGCGCGCGTAAGCGCGCATTTCCACCGGATCTTCCACGCGCCGAAGTCCCTGCACCTGCATAAAGTGGAACGTAAGGCTCGCGAAAACACGATCTGGAAGGCCGCCACTGAGACGCCAACGGGCCGGACTCTCGTATTCATTGAGACACCGGAGGCCGCGGCCAGCTTCTGTGGCCGCTTGAAGAAGGACGGGAAACGCGCGACGCTGCTGACCGGAACGATGCGCGGTTGGGAGCGCGATCAACTCGCCAATCGTGATGAAGTATTTCGGATCTTCCTGGAACCTGAAGAGCCTGCTGAACCAGCCTGGCTGGTTTCGACTTCCGCCGGCGAAGTTGGCGTGAACCTGACCTGTGAGCGCCTGGTAACCGAACTGGTTGAGGCGGACCACCTGCTGCAACGGTTTGGCCGCCTTAACCGTTTTGGAGGACCAAAGGGAGAAGCACACGTCGTCTACTCGGAGTTCAAGCCAGGCAGAGACGACCGCCTGTCTGCAACGGAAACATACCTCCAGTCACTTGAAGGCGATGTCTCTTGCGCCAGGATCTGGTCCAGGCAAGCGCCGAAAGAAGCCTGTGCTGAATCGCCACGTGTGGCGCGGTTTGCACCTGGCCTGATCGACGGCTGGGCGCAGACCTCGCACCGCGATAGCAGCCTGCCCCGGGTGGCGCCCTGGCTGCACGGGCAAGTCGACCCAGGCGCGCCCGAAACGGAGGTTGCATGGCGCGAGGACTTAGCCACGCTTCTCGATTGGGGTATTGCTCCCGAGCAAATCGAGAAAGTGCTCGAAGCGTATCCAGTCAGATCCACCGAGAAACTCTCGGAACCAGCCACGCGAGTGTGGGACAAACTTGCCGAGCTGGGCCAACTTCCGGAGTATGCCCAGGGATCGCTGCAAATCGTAGAGGTGGACGCAGACAAGACGGTAAGGATACGCAGGCTTGCAGAAATAATTGGAGCGGGAAGAGGTAGGCGTGACCAGCCGCCAGATATCGCTTACAAACTTCTCATCCTCCCGCTGGGCGTTGGGTCCATCGAAAACGGGATGTTCCGGCCGGAGCGCCCCGCTGACAACGTTGTCTTCGATGTTGCTGACCGGGTCCTCCTACCGGAGGATTCGCAAGCTCGCGACAGGGCTCGATACGTCATCGACGGAGATTCGTGGCGCCGCGTGGGCGGCGGAGAGTCTTTCGAGATGCCCAGCGAGCCCGGTGAGCTTGAGCTTTTCGCAAAGGAGCACGGTTACCGGTACCCGCTTCTGATTCAGAACCCCACTCAGGACAGCTCATTCCTAGCCTACTTTGCGCCGGCCTCAAAGCTCGCGTTCAAGAGGACAAAGGTCCTGTTGGACAAACATGCTGCGGAAGTAGAAAGGACTGCGCGTGAATTGGCTGTGAAGTGCGGAGTGCCGCAAATCGCGGAGGTATACGCAGCGGCTGGGCGCGATCACGATGCAGGAAAGGCGAATAGCCTGTGGCAGAAAGCAATGGGCGCAACTCAAGGCGAGCTAATTGCTAAGTCAGACATGCCCGCCAATGTCGGCCTGATCAACGGATACCGGCACGAGCTTGGGTCTTTATTACGGACACAGGCTTCCGACGATCTGGTTCTTCATCTCATTGCCAGCCATCACGCGGGCGCGCGCCCGTTCTTTGAGCAGCGGCAGTACGAACGGGATCAGCTCAGCCAGTCCGGGAAGGCGGCACACGCGGCAGCGCTGCGCTATGCGCGGCTTACCAGAAGGTTTGGGCCGTGGGGCCTTGCATACCTGGAAGCAATTTTTAAGTGCGCGGACGGCATTGTATCGGAACGGGAAGGAGAACCAGCCAGTGAATGAGCTGCGAGTGAGACTGGACCCATGCAATCCGGGGCAGTTCCTTGCCTGCTGCGGACTGTTTGAATTGCTTGACCTGGAGTATCCCGGCTTGCTTGCACGCTTCGAGTACGATGCGAACCGCCCAAGACTGGCCCATTTCGTTGCGTCCGCTGAGAACGACGGCGCTGTTGGAGTTGTGCTCGGCAAATTGCGCCAGAGCGTGCTCGATTTCAGCGTCGAAAGCGACAGGCTGGAGGCATCGATTCTGCCTGCCCGGATCGTTTATCCGAATGGCGCGATCGAGTTGGACTGGTGGCTCGATGAGTTCCGGGAATCGACGGTGAACCTGAAATGCTGGGCGGGCCAGGTAACGACCAAGGGGCTTTTCTCTGAGCTTCAACCTTTGCTCGATCCTTCCGCGGATGGGCAATCGCTATTTCATACGCCGTCTATGACGAAGTCTAAGTTCGGAGTGGATCCCCGTTCGGCATGGAATGCTCTCGATCTTGGCTTCTCTCCGAATGAGCATGGGCGCGATTCCGCCACCTTCGCCGCCGTCGAGGTTCTGGCCGCGGTGGGGCTACAGACGTTCCGGCCGGATGCGAACCGCCGGGAATCAGTGCGCTACAGCCTCTGGTTCGATCCGCTGCCCTGCCTTGTTGCCCGGGTTGCATTTCGAGCGCCCTGGAATGGCTTGCGCAGGAGATCTTACCGCTTCGCGATTGACAAGCGGGGCCAGAGTTATAAGTACTTCACGTTTGCAGAAGAAGAAAGTTCAGGAGACCAAGTTGCATGATCATCAACCGTTTTGACCTTTGGTTAGAAAACGATGGCCCGGTAGCCGTTGCGCTGCGGGAATATCTTGAGCCGGCCCTGGGTGCGGACTCGGTTGTGTTTCCGCCGACGTTCGCGCCTCCGGAGGGGAGCAAGGAGGCGCCCGGCTATGTAATTGACAACGATATTGCGCTCATCGACACGGTAGGGTCGCAGGCGAACCGGATGGAGCCAATTTTCAAGCGCGCCCCGTATTCAGCCCTTGTCCCGCGCGTTCGCATCAGAATCGGAGAGCGCGAAATTGACCTGCTCGACGCCGGACATCGCGCGGCTGACGCCGCAGTACGGTTCTCTGATAAGTGGAACGACTTGCGGGCAGCTTTCAACAGCATACGGCAGTCGGGCGACGCGACCCTGATGGCCAAGCGCGCCCCGACAACGCTCCTCTTTGGAGCCTGGGATTCCAGGGACACCCAAGTCAAGATCCCGAGATTGATCGGCGCGACAATCCGGGCTTTTGGAGCCCAAAAACTCACCCGGTCGGCCCAGTTCTTCTCGGCGCTTGATAAGGAGGAAGTAGAGGACCTTGGCACGCAGGATTTTCTGTCTCAGGTGGGCTTGAATGACGCGCCGGCCGGTAGAACCCATGGCGGAGTCATCGCGAAACAGATAAGACGGGATGCGATTCTCAACCTCGTAGCCTTGCGGGCGTTGGGCGCGCCAGACGAAGGCGCGACGCTGCGTCTGCGGCGATACATCCTGGGCTTGGCTTTGGTTGCTCTCTTGACGCCAGCAGAGAATTGTTTGCGTGAGGGGTGTCTGCTCACGCGGGCGAGAGATAAAGGCGTGGAAGGGGAAGTCGTTGGTCGCGACGGGTCCCGGGTGAGCCTGGATGTGGACGAAGCAACGGCGCGGGAATTTGCCCTGGCAGCCGCTGGGGAGTTTGGCGTGGGAGAGTCCTGGACGGCTGTCTTCAGTAAAGAAAGCGTCAAGGCTGCTGCCAACGAGAAAGCGGAGAAAGGCAAGGGTAAGAAGAGATGAGCCTGCGCCAAGTCTGCATTGCGGTCCGCTTTCCCGCGGAACGCTATCACGGCGCCGAATGGCCCGCCTCCGCGGCGCGGTTCTTCCAGGCGCTGGTTAACGGCGTAATGACTGGAGCGAATCGCCGGCTGGCTGATGAGGTGGAGCCCGCGTTGCGCTGGTTGGAAAAACAACCAGCGCCGGCGATTCGCGCGATGGCAGCGGAGAGCGGCGCCGAGTACCGCATTGCCGTACCCAACAATGATTTCGATGTCGTTGCTAAAGAATGGGCTTTGGGACGACAGTCCGATCCGGCCAGGCTGAAAACCATGAAGACAGTCCTGCCCAAGCTTCTCGCAGGCGACGGCCCGCATTTGCAATACATCTGGCGGCTAGGCGATCACGATCCCGATCCTCCTCTGAACGCACTCAGAAAGGCAGTGCGCTGCCTGCATACGCTCGGATGGGGCGTCGACATGGCCTACGCCGATGTTACCGACGAGGTTCCCCACGGCGATCTTTGGGAACCTTCGTCGCAAGGCCGCCGGCTCGCGTCTCCGATGGAAGGAACGCTTGACGACCTGCATGCGACTTACGCGCGATTCACCCGGCGCGCCTCGTCGGCGGGCGTGGATGCGGACACCCGTCCATCGATGTTCCGGATGCAGCCTTACCGTGTCCGCGGCGCTGGTGGAGGACGCACTGCGATGTTCTCTTTGCTGCAAGCCGGGGCAAGCAGCCGAAAATGGCGGTCCGTAAGCTGGAAGAACTGCATGAAGGTCGCTGGCTGGCTGCGCCACGCTGCAGGCGCGGCGGTGCGGCAAGAGGGGACCTATGACGAAGCGTGGATTCAGTCTTACGTGGAAGGTCACGCCGCCGAAGGAGCCGAATCGCATCGCATCTCCTACTTGCCGCTTCCTAGTCTTCACCAGGCGTTCGGCGATGGCATGATTCGAAGAGTGATGATCGCCGAGCCGCCGGGCTCCGACGGCTCGACCATAAGACTTCTGGAACTGAAACTGGCCGGAATGGTTCTGCTAGACCGGTCTGGTGAGCCTGCCTGTTGCCTGGGTCCGGCAGACCGCGACTGGTCCTATGAACAGTATTTGCCTCGCGAACCTATGCACCTTTGGCGGAGTGTGACGCCTGTCGTGTTACATGGGTTCAACACAGGACGCCGCAGACAGATATCAGTGCAAAAGACCGAACGGCTGCTTTTGAGAGCTTTCGAGATGGCAGGGTTTGAAGCGAGTCAAATTGAGGCCCTCGCGTTCCAGGGGGGGCCATTAGTCCAAGGGACGCAACACGCGATGGCGATGGTTGTCCCGGACCACCTGCGGCAGTATCCGCGGGTACATGTGCAGGTCCGCTTCCAGAAGGGCGTAAGCGGACCGGTGACCGCTGGAATCGGAAGGCACTATGGCATCGGCTTATTCACAAGCGTCCGGGATAAGTGACCCTGTAGCCCGCACGCGCTACCGGCGATAGATAGTAAGTGCGTTCCTCATACCTGGTCTGCTACGACATCTCGAACGACAAGCGCTTGCGCAAGGTCTTCCAGCTCATGCGCGGTTATGGGGACCATTTGCAATACTCCGTCTTCGAATGCCAGCTCAAAGACATCGACATCGCGCGGCTCCGGCGGGAACTGGGCGACATCATCAACCATTCCGAAGACCAGGTGCTCTTTGTTTGCCTCGGGCCCAGCGAGGGCCGGGGCGAGCGCGTGATCACCTCCCTCGGCAAGCCGTACACGGCGGTCAGCTCGCCGTGCATCGTAGTGTGAGCGGATCGATCCTATGGCTACTGCGCTGTTGAATCCCTTGCCTGGGCGTGACCTGCCCGACTACCTGCCGGCGCGCATGGTGAACGAGTATGTCTATTGCCCGCGCCTTTTCTTTTACGAGTGGGTGGACGGAGTGTTCCGGGAAAGCGCCGATACGGTCGAAGGCTCGGCGCAGCATAAGCGCGTGGACAAAGAGGGCAAGGGGCTCGCCAAGCCCGGGGAGACCGCCGGCCCGGAAACCATTCACACCCGCTCGGTGACGCTCTCAAGCGAACATTACCGCGTAATCGCGAAGCTGGACCTGGTGGAAGTGGCCGCTGACGGGGCTGTGACGCCGGTCGATTACAAACACGGGCGGCCCCGCGAACAGGACGAAAAGCTGGAACTGTGGGCTCCCGACCGCGTGCAACTGGCTGTCCAGGCGCTGATCCTGCGGGAGAACGGGTATCGCTGCGACGAGGCGCTTGTCTATTACCAGACGACAAAACAACGCGTGCGGCTGGCGATCACGGATGAGGTGGTAGAGGAAGCTCGCCAGGCGATCGCCCAAGCGTGGCGGCTGGCGCGTCACGGCAGCATCCCCCCTCCGCTGGTTGCGTCCCCGAAGTGCGTGGGTTGCTCGCTCGCGCCGGTGTGCCTGCCGGACGAGGTCAACGAAGTGAATGCGCACACGGCTGTGGAGGAGACAGGGGCGCAACTGTCGCTGTTCGAGCTGGAAGACGGGATCGCGCCACGCAAGCAGCCGGCTGCGGAAGTGCGGCGGCTGATGAGCGCGCGCGACGATCTGAAACCGGTGTACCTGAACACGCAGGGCTTGCGCGTGGGCCGCTCCGGAGCGGTGCTGCAGGTTAAAGAGAAGGACTCGGTAGTGCAGGAGATCCGCATCGGCGAAATCTGCCAGTTAAATGTGATGGGCAATATTCAGGTGACCACGCAAGCCATCCAATACCTGTGCGAGGCCGAGGTGCCGGTGTGTTACTTCTCGCAGGGCGGCTGGTTTTACGGCATCACCCAGCCGATGACGACGAAGAACGTCTTCCTCCGGCAAAAACAGTATGCCTTGGCGCAACAGGATTGGTTCTGCCTGCGCCTGGCGCGAGAACTGGTGGCCGGCAAGATTCGTAATCAGAGGACCATGCTGTTGCGCAACCATGTCGAGCCTGGCGATGGGGCATTGCGCGAATTGCGGTCGCTGGCCGGGCGGGCGGAGCAGAGCGGCTCTTTGGCAGAGCTGCTCGGCTTGGAAGGCAATGCGGCGCGGATTTACTTTGGGCTGTTCCAGGGGTTCATCAAAGTGGAGCCCGGCGAGGAGATCGCCGCGCCGTTCCGCTTCGATTTCTCCAGCCGTAACCGCAGGCCGCCGCGGGATGCGGTGAATGCATTGCTGTCGTTAGGCTATTCCATTCTGGCCAAGGACCTGACGGTTTCCTGCTACGCCGTGGGTTTCGACCCGATGAGCGGGTTTTATCATCAGCCGCGCTTCGGCAGGCCAGCGCTGGCGTTGGACCTGATGGAGCCTTTCCGGCCGCTGGTGGTGGACTCGGCGGTAATCAACGCGATTAACACGCGTATGGTGACGCCGCGCGACTTCATCCAGGTCGGCGCATCGGTGGCGCTCACTGCGGAAGGGAGGAAGGCGTTTTACCGGTCCTATGAGATGCGCATGGACGCTCTGGTGACGCATCCGCTGTTCGATTACCGGGTGAGTTACCGGCGCTTGCTGGAGATTCAGGCCCGGCTGCTGGCGAAACTGTTGGAGGGCGAAATTGGAAGGTATCCTGTCTTCGTCACGCGCTGAACCTTGAGCGGCGGCGGAGCGGGGCGAGCGCAGCATCGAGCGGCGGGGTGGCGCCGGAAACCCGGGCGCCGCTCGCGGGCCTTGGGTATCAATGAGATCGGCAGGAGTTGCGGGCGCGCAGACGGTGCGTTGAGTTGTTATGATTGGAACCTCTCGCAAAGAGTGGCGTAGATCCTTGAAATTTGAATATCCTGGAGGGGTGGCTATTTCCCCGAGTGATCACTCGGGGCCTCATTGAAGCCTCGGGAGAAAGATTATATTCGTATGGTATGTGTATATTTCCCCGAGTGATCACTCGGGGCCTCATTGAAGCCTCGTAACCCAGAGTTTTAAGAAGCTGATCGATTCCATTTCCCCGAGTGATCACTCGGGGCCTCATTGAAGCATCCGTCTCCCCCTTCCTTTTCACCCACTCCATCGCATTTCCCCGAGTGATCACTCGGGGCCTCATTGAAGCGTATCCACCAGCAACCCCGAATCAGGATTATCTGCCCATTTCCCCGAGTGATCACTCGGGGCCTCATTGAAGCTC
>Ga0073934_10007930_pt1 | contig 14443 bp, 16 predicted proteins | sample LarsenN4metaG_FD_76834 | JGI IMG/M metagenome (GOLD analysis project Ga0073934, IMG submission 76834) | Hot spring sediment bacterial and archeal communities from British Columbia, Canada, to study Microbial Dark Matter (Phase II) - Larsen... ...
TGGGTCGTGTCCCTCCTGCAGCTGCTGGCGGGCGCGGCGTTCCTCGGGGCGGTGACGGGGGGGCTCCTGCTCGGGCACTGGTACCTCACCGACCGTGGTCTGTCGCGGACGCCGATCAACCGCACCACGGACGTGTTGCTCGTCGGCGTGGTTCTGGCGGGCGCGGGGCTGATCCTCGGCGGGTTCGGGCCGACCGAGGCGAACCAGGACTTCAACCCGCTCCTCACGTCGGCCGGGCTCGCCTCGTGGATCGCTCTCGGCATGGTCGGCACCACCGCCCTGATCGCGGTGCTCATCCGCCTGACGCTGAGGGGCGCCCGCTCCTCGGCGGTGCAGGCCGCGACCGGGTTCTTCTACCTGGCCGTGATCACGGCGCTCACGGCCGAGTTCGCGGCCAAGGTGCGCTTCCTGCCGTGACCCCCTGACCATGGAGGTCGCGGTGATGGTGGTCGGGCTTGCGGCGGAGGCGGCCGCGTGGTGGCTCGTCGCCGTCCGTCGGTTGGACGTCTGGCGCGTGATGACGCCGGTCCTGGTGGGGATGGGGCTCGCCGCGATCGTGGCGGGCCCGCCGGCGCTGTCGCCCGAGGTCGCTCCGGGCATGGCGGCGAGCGTCGGCGCGCTGGCCGGCGTGGCGCTGTACCTGGCGACGCGAGCGTTCGTCGTGACGGTCCGGGGATGGGAGGTGTTCCGGCGGCAGTCGATCGCGATCTACCTCCGGCGGGGATCCCTGCCGCTCGCGGTCGTGCTCCCGCTGTCGGTGGCGCTCATGGTCCCGGGGGAGGAGCTGTTCTGGCGCGGGCTGTTCCAGGTGGAGCTCGGCCAGGCGCTCGGCGGGCGGACGGCGCTCGCGGCGGTGCTGACGTGGGGGGCGTTCGTCCTGGCGAACCTGGCCAGCGCGAACCTGGCGATCGTGGCCGGGGCGACCGTGGGCGGCGCGATGTGGACGGCGCTCGGCTGGTGGGGCGGCGGGGCGCTCGCGCCGCTCGCGTGCCACGCCCTGTGGACGGCCCTGATGCTCGCCTTCCCGGTGGTGCGGGTGCCGGACGGGGTGGCGTCGTGACTCCGCTGCCGCCGGAGGCGCTCCAGGTGCTGGAGCGCGGCCACTTCTGCCACGTGGCCGCCTCGACCCCGTCGGGGCCCCACGTGACGCCGATGGTGTTCGCGCTCGCGGCGAACCGGCTCTGGGTCACGACCGCACGGGGCTCGGTGAAGGCCCGCGCCTGGTCGCGGGACCCGAGGGTCGCGGGGGTCGTCCGGCGGGGGCGCGAGGCCGTGGCGTTCGTGGGGTCGGTCACGACCCACGACGCGCTGGACCCTTCCTCCTGGGGCCGGTCCCTGCGCGAGGCACCGCTGCTCGCCCTCGCGGCCGCGCGCTTCACCCGGAAGAACGGCCGGTTCTTCGCCGGCTACGCCGTCGACGCGCACCACGTGCCGCTCGCGTGGACGCCTCCCGGGCGGGTGTTCGCCGAGCTGCGGCCGGAGCGGATCGCCCTGATCCGCGACGACCGTCCGTCGCGCGCGTGGGGGATCTGGGGCGCGGGTGTGCGGTCGAACGAACGGTTCCGCGCGTCGAGGACGGGTGCCGGGGCGCTCGCGGCCCTTCCCGCCGACGTGCTCGAGGGGCTGGGACGGCGGGGCGACGGGGTGCTGGCGCTCGACGGCGGGGACGGCGTCGTCGCGCTGCCCTCGGCGTGGGCCGTCTCGGGCGCCGGGCTCTACGCGGTGCTCGAGGAGGAGGCTCTCGCGCTCGCCGGGCTGGAGGCGCCCTCCGTGGCGGCGGCCCTCGTCGTCGACCGTCCCTCGTGGTGGCGCGCCAGGAACATGCTCGGCGCGATGGCGCGGGGCCGGGCGGACGTGTTCGTGCCGGATCGGCTCGCGAGCGGCGGACGGTCCGCGCAGGCGGTCGCGCGGGAGGCCGGCGTCGACGGGGATCGCGCGGCCGTCGTGCGGGTCCGGCCCGAGCGGCTCGTGTGGTGGCGCGGCTGGTCGAGCGGGACGGTCCGGGTCCGATGAACGTCGTGAGCGTGGAGATGGAGGTGGACGCCCCTCCCGAGGCGGTGTGGGAGGTGGTCTCGGACCCTCGCAACCTGCCGCACTGGGACCGCCACATCGTGCGCGTGACCGGGGTTCCCGAGACGGGTCTCGTGGAGGGGCTCCGCTACGTCACCGAGATGCGCTTCATGGCCTTCCACGCGCGCGTCCGCGCCGAGGTCCTCGAGTGGGATCCGCCCCGGCGCGCGACGATCCGCCTGACCGGGATCCTGGACGCGACCGTCACCTCCACCGTGGAGGCCCTGGAGGACGGGAGGAGCCGGCTCGAGCACGTGGTCGAGTACCGCTTCCGGGGCGGGCCCTTCGGCGAGATCGCGGCCAGGAGCCTTGCCCTCGTGGGCGGGGACCACTACGCGCTGCGCCACGGGACCCTCGCCCAGAAGCGGGAGATCGAGGAGCGCGCCGCGGGCTCGGGCTAGTCCTCCTCCCGCCGGCGCAGGTACCTCCGCTGCTCCTTGCTCGGCCGGCCGACGAAGTAGCCGATCACGAACCCGAGTGCGCCCGCGACCACGACAACGGTGACGACGCGGGCCTGTGTCGTGAACAGCAGGAAGCTCACCCGTACCGGGCGGAAGTTCGCCGCCGCGAAGGCGATCAGGAGGACGGCGAAGATCCCGATCAGGATCTGACGAGGGCCGATGACCGATTGCTCGACCGGGGCCGAGCCTCCTTCCCGCTGCCCGCCGAGGTCCTCGGGTCCGAGGTCGTCCCCTCTGCGCATGTCCTGTCTCCTCCCGCGAGCGCCGCGCCGATTCTCGCATATCATCGCCCACCGTGAGCTCTCGGCGCGTCCTGCGGGGCATCGGGCTGGTCGGCGCGGCGCTCGCGGTCGGGACATGGGCCTCGAGCGGCCGCGGGCACGCCCTCGACGTCGAGGCGTTCCGGGCGCTGAACCGCCGGCGCGGGCCCGACGCCGACGCCCTGTTCCGGGGGATCACCGAGCTCGGCTCGATCTGGGCGTCGATCGGCGCCGCCGCGGTGCTCGCCCTCGCGAGGCGCCGGCGTGCCGCTGCAAGGGGGCTCGGCGCCGCCGGCGTCGCCTGGCTCGCCGGGCAGGGGCTGAAGAGGGTGTTCGCCCGCGCCAGGCCCTACGAGGCCGACCCGGAGGGGACCCGGCTCCTGATCGGGCCGCCCCGGGCCTCGTCGTGGCCGAGCAGCCACCCGGCCGTCCTACTCGCCTTCGTTACCGTCGCGGCGCGCGAGGCCGGCGTCGGGGCGATCGGCCGGACCGCGCTCGGCGCGCTCGCGGGCGCCGTCGGCGCCTCCCGCACCTACGTCGGGGTGCACTACCCCGGGGACGTGGTGGGCGGGCTCCTCCTCGGCCGGGCGGTCGCCACCGTGTTCGAGCGCCGGGGATAGACTCGCCCCCGTGACCCCGCTCCTGTCCGCGATCGGTTGGCCCATCCTGGATCGGTTCCACCTGTTCGGGGACTTCGCGATCAGCCCGCACGGGATCGGCATCGCCGTCGGCTACCTGTTCGGCGCCTGGATCCTCACGCACGAGGGGCCGAAACGCGGCGTCACCGTCGAGCACATCAACACCATGGTGTTCTGGTCACTCGTGGGCACGATCGTCGGGGCCCGGCTCTTCTACGTGATCGGGCACTTCTCCGAGTTCGAGGACGTCGGCGAGATGCTCGCGCTCTGGAGGGGCGGGCTGACGCTGCTCGGCGGCATCGCCGGGGCGGTGCTGATCAACGTGCCGCTGTTCCGACGGTTCGGCTACTCGTTCTTCCAGGTGATGGACGGCGCCGTGATCGGCCTGTCCTTCGGCATCGCCTTCGGCCGGATCGGCGACCTCATCATCGGCGACCACTTCGGCAAGCCGACGAGCTGGCTCCTCGCGTTCCGGTACCAGGGCGGCATGCCGGCGGGGTTCTCCTGCGCGGCGGACGTCTGCCGGACCACGCTCGAGGGTGGCCGCGTGCTCGAGCTCACGCGCGAGGGCGCGACCCTGACCTCGAGTGCCGGCGAGGTCCTCGGGACCGGCGTCGGGATCCACCAGACCGCGCTCTACGACATGATCAGCGCCACGCTGCTGTTCGTGCTGCTCTACTGGCTCTCGCGGTCGCCCCGGCGCCTCGGAGTCCTGACGCTCACGTTCGCCGCCTGGTACGGGACCTCGCGGGTGATCGAGGACTTCCTGCGGATCGACAAGACGTGGTTCGGGATGACCGGAAGCCAGTGGACGGGGCTCACGGTCGCGATCGTCTCGCTCGGCATCCTGATCGCCTGGGCCGTGCGTTCGCGGACCCGGGCCGGACCGAGCGAGCCGGCCGAGCCCGAGGCGTCGCCGGCGTGACGCCCGCCTCCCCGAGCGTCCCCGGAGGTGCTCGAGCGGTTCCTCGGACGCCAGCGGCGACCGAGGAGGGGGTGCAACCTCTTCGGGCCGGCTCGGACCGTGCCCGCAGTAGCGCGACCCTCGAGGCCAGGACGACGGGCTACGCTACTCCGATCCGATGGATGGGGTCACGACCTTCGGTGTCGTCGCGCTGACCTTCATGATGGTCACGTATGCGCTCGAACGGCGCGGGCCCGGCTTCGTAGCCGCCTTCGCGCTGGGTTGCGCGTTGTCGAGCCTCTACGGCTTCCTCTCCGGTGCGTGGCCGTTCGGCGTGGTCGAGGCCATCTGGACGCTCGTGGCCGGCCGGCGGTTCATGCGCGCGGTGTCTGCGTCGGGCTGACCGAACCGAGGCCCGAGGGCTCGAGGGTGATCTAGTGGCCGTGGCCGGCGTGGCCGCCTGCCACCGCGGCGCCGGGCTGCGCCATCAGGGGGAGTGGCTTGCCGACCTTCGTCCGCGTGATCTGGGCCACGCGCCGAGCGGCCTCGCGGAGGGCCTGCCCGGCGGGCGAATCCGGCTCGCGCACGACCACGGGCATGCCCGAGTCCCCCCCCTCGCGCAGTGACGGCTGGAGCGGGACCTGGCCGAGGAGCTCGACGCCGAGGGTCTCGGCGGCCTCGCGCCCACCGGCCTCGCCGAAGATCGCCTCGCGCTGCCCGCAGTGGGGGCAGACGAACCACGACATGTTCTCGATCACGCCGATCGGCCGGAGGTTCGTCCGCTCGGCCATCTTGCCGGCGCGCTCGGCCACCTTGCGCGCCGCATCCTGGGGCGTGGTGACCACCAGCATCGAGGCGCCGGGGAGGAAGGAGGCGAGGCTGATCGAGACGTCGCCGGTCCCGGGCGGCAGGTCGCAGAGGAGGAAGTCGAGCTCGCCCCAGTAGACGTCGCCGAGGAACTGCTCGATCGCCTTGTGGAGCATCGGGCCGCGCCAGATCACCGGGGTCTCCTCCGGCACGAAGAACCCCATCGAGATCACCCGCACGCCGTGCGACTCGAGCGGCAGGATCATGTCGTTGAAGCCGACCGGCTGACCCGACACGCCGAGCATGCGCGGAACGCTGAAGCCCCAGACGTCGGCGTCCAGCACGCCTACCCGGTGGCCCTCGGCGGCGAGCGCGCAGGCGAGGTTCACCGTCACGCTGGACTTCCCGACGCCGCCCTTGCCCGAGGCCACGGCGATCACGACGGTGTCGCCGGAGGTGAAGAAGGTCTTCTGCTGCGGCGCGGCGCCGCCCCGGAGGTTGGCCACGAGCTCGGCGCGCTGCTGCTCGCTCATCGGCGAGAGCGATACCTCGACCCGCTCCACGCCCTCGAGCGGCGCGAGCGCCGCGGTGACGTCGCTCGTGATCCGGTCCTTCAGGGGGCACCCCTCGATCGTGATGAGGACGTGCACGCGGACCAGCTCGCCGTCGACCTCGATCCCCTGGAGCATCCCGATCTCCTCGATCGGGCGTCCGATCTCGGGGTCGCGGACGCCACGGAGGGCCTCGCGGACCTGCTGTTCGGTGACCACCGGCACCACCTTCCAGGATTATCCTGATTGTGACCGTGCCAACCGTGCTTTCTTCCATCCTACGGCGGGTCGGCTGGGGCGTCGATGCCGGCCCGTGAGCCTTCGCCGATCGGGGTCCACAAGGCCCTGGCGGACGACACCCGGTTCCGCCTGTACCGGTACCTCAGGCTGTCGGGACGGTCCGTCTCCGTGCGCGAGCTCTCGGCGCGCCTCTCGCTGCATCCGAACACGCTCCGGCCGCACCTGCGGCGGCTCGAGGAGGCGGGGCTCGTCCGCCGCGAGGCCCGCAAGGGCGCCACGGTCGGTCGGCCCCAGACGATGTACTCGGCGGTGGACCGCGACGGGCGGGAGGGGCGCGACTGGCGGCTGCTCGCGGAGATCCTGGCCGGCCTCGTGACCGGGGCGCGGGCCCGGGAGCGCGCGGCGAGCCTCGCCCGCGAGTGGGGGCAGTACCTGGTGATCCAGGGAGGACCCAAGCCCGGGACCCGGCTCCCGGCGCGCCGGTACCTCGCCGTCCTGCAGGAGGCCATGGCCGAGGCGGGCTTCGACCCGCGCTTCCGCCGCAGCGGGAAGGGGTCGGTGGAGATCACGCTCCGGGACTGCCCGTTCCGGGACCTCCTCGAGGACCATCGGGAGCTGGTGTGCGCGATCCACCGCGGCCTCCTCGAGGGGATGCTGGGATCCCTCAAGCCGCCCCTGTCGCTCGTCCAGTTCGAGCCCATGGTCGAGCGGACGGTCTGCCGGCTGCTCGCGCGCGGCCGGACGACCTGACGCTCAGGCGGGCGGCGCGTCTTGCCGATACCCCCCTCGGGACCTTCGACGACTGAACGAACGCGCCCCTCGGGCATGCGCACGCCCGGCGGCCGCCGGGAGGACGACGTGATCCACGCGGACGACATGGGAAGCATCGCGCACCCGAACGGGGACGCTCAGGCCCCGGCCGGGGTGGTGGGGGAGCTCCACGGCTGGCTGACCGAGCTGATCGAGCGCGAGGGCTCGGACCTGCACGTCAAGGTCGGGACCCCTCCGAAGCTCCGGATCGCCGGGGCCCTGGCCCCGATGGATCGGGCCGCGCTCTCGCACGACGAGACCGAGGCCATCGCCGAGGCGATCGTGCCGGCCGACCGCCGCGCGCGGTTCGAGGCGGCCGGCGAGGTGGACTTCGCGTACTCGATCCCGCAGGTGGGGCGCTTCCGCGTGAACGTGTTCCGCCAGCGGGGCTCGGTCTCGGCCGTGCTGCGGAAGCTCCGGTTCGGCGGGCCGACCTTCGAGGAGATGCACCTGCCGGACACGATCCGCGCGCTGTCCGAGGAGCACCGCGGGCTCGTCCTCGTGACCGGGCCGACGGGCTCGGGCAAGACCACCACGCTCGCCGCGATGATCGAGCACCTGAACCACGTCCGGCGGTGCCACATCGTCACGATCGAGGACCCGATCGAGGTGCTGTTCCGCGACGACGAGGCCTCCATCAACCAGCGGGAGGTCGGCAACGACACCGAGAGCTTCCTGACGGCCCTGCGCGCGGCGCTGCGCCAGGATCCGGACGTGATCCTGATCGGCGAGATGCGGGACACGGAGACCGTCCGCGCGGCGCTCCAGGCCGCCGAGACCGGGCACCTGGTGCTCTCGACCCTCCACACCGTGGACGCGACCGAGACCGTGAACCGGGTGATCGACTTCTTCCCGCCCCACCAGCAGAACCAGATCCGGCTCACGCTCGCCGGGGCGCTCAAGGGCATCGTCTGCCAGCGACTGGTCCCGAGCGTGGACGGAGGGCTCATGCCCTGCCACGAGATCCTCGTGAACACCGGCCGGATCGCCGAACGGATCGCCGACGAGGACAAGACCGCCGAGATCCACGACGTGATCGCGGAAGGCGACTACTACGGGATGGTGACCTTCGACCAGAGCCTGCTCCACCTGGTCCGGGACGGGACGGTGGCGGTCGAGGCGGCGATGGCAGCCGCCTCGAACACGCACGACTTCCGGCTCCAGCTCCAGCAGGCCGGCATCGCTGTCCCGGCCTGAGCTCAGGCTCCCTCGCTGGGCCGTCGACGCCTGCTCGCCGCGATCCCGGCCGCCGCTCCGGCTCCGAGCAGCGCCCCGATCGCCCCGGCCGCGACCATGGGACCGGGCGCGGCGCGCTCGACGGTCCGTGCCACGGTCCGGATCTCGGGCTCGGACGTGACCACCACGACCTCGGGCGAAGGTTGGACGGTCGGCACGGGTGAGACCGTGACGCCGCCGCGACCGGCCGCACCCGGGCCCGAGCCGTCGCCGACGATCACGGCGCCCGACATGCCGGGGTGCAGGTAGCACTGATACGGGTAGACGCCGTTGCGGTCGAACGTCACATCGATCACCTCGCCGGCGCGGAACCACCCGTCCTCGTCGTACCACCCGTACCCGGCGCCGGTGAGGGCGTGCTTGTACGTGTCGCGGTTCACGAACGCAACCGTCGCCCCTGGCTCGACGCGGAGCAGGGTCGGGGTGAAGCAGGAGTACAGGACCTCCACGGTCGCCCCGCTGCCCTCCGTGAGCTCGCCGCACCCGCCGCCGCCCGCCCACGCGGCCGGGACGGAGCCCGCGACGCAGGCCGTCAGCGCGAGCGCGACGAGACCGATCGTTCGGCGCAGCATCGTCCCCTCCTCTGTCCGATCACCAACCGCCCCTCCTCTGTCCGATCACCCCACCCGACCGAGGAGGGGACGCATCGGTTCCCGCGACCACCGGCGAGGGGGCTCGAGCGAGGCCACCGCTCCTACACCGGGGGGCCCAGCCGGTTCCCGCGCGAGCGGGCGGAGCTACGAGGCGGCGCCCTCTTCGCGCCCGCCGAAGGTCCGCTCGGCGAAGCCGCTGATGCCCGAGAGCAGGCTCGTGAGCTCCATCGGGATCACGAACTTCGTGGACGCCGAGGCGCCGATCTGCTTGAGAGCCTCGAGGTACTGGAGGCTCATCGTCTTCGCGTCGACCGACCGAGCGGACTCGAAGATCGTGGTGAGCGCCAGGGCGAAGCCCTCCGCCCGCAGGATCGCCGCCTGCCGGTCGCCCTCAGCGTTCAGGATCGCGGATTGCTTGTTGCCCTCAGCGACCGTGATGGCCGCCTGCTTGCTGCCCTCGGCCTCCGTGACGACGGCTCGCCGCTGCCGCTCGGCGGACATCTGGCGGGTCATCGCCTCCTGGACCGACGGCGGCGGGATGATCTCGCGGATCTCGACGTTGGTGACCTTCACGCCCCAGCGCGAGGTGACCTCGTCGAGCTTGGTCCGCAGGATCTGGTTGATCTCGTCGCGCTTGGCAAGGACGTCGTCGAGCGGGATGTCGCCGACCACCGCCCGCAGGGTCGTCGTCGCCATGCCCTGCGCCGCCCCAACGAAGTTCTGCACCTGGACGACGCTCATCGTCGGGTCGAGCACCTTGTAGAAGATGATGAAATCGACGGAGATCGGCGCGTTGTCCTTGGTGATCGAGTCCTGCCGCGGGATCTCGAGGAAGAACTCGCGCAGGTCCACCCATACGGCACGGTCGACGAGGGGGATGAGGATCACGAGGCCGGGACCCTTGGTCGCGAGCAGGCGTCCGAGCCGGAACACGACCAGGCGCTGGTACTCGCGGACGATCTTGACCATCTGCGGGATCAGCAGGGCGATCAACACCACGACGATCCCGATGCCGATGAGCAGCTCCATCACGTCACCTTCCCTTCCTGGGCTCCGGGCCTGGGCTCCCGCCTGCGCGTCCGGATCGGCTTGACCCGCAGCTGCAGTCCCTCCACCGCGGCCACCTTCACGTGCTCTCCCTTCGGAACCGTCCCGCGCTCGGAGACCGCGCTCCATTCCTCGGACGCGATCTGGACGACGCCCTCCGGATCCAGATCCCGGAGGACCACCGCCTCCTGCCCGACCAGGTCGTCGAGCCGGGAGGCCGGGGCGCGCTGGGCGCGGACCACCGCGCGAACGACCAGACCGAAGAAGGCGGCCGTGAAGAGCGCGACGGGCGCGATCACGAGGGGCGAGACCCGGACGCCGGGCACCGACGTGTCGAACAGGAACATGCCCCCCAGGATCAGGGTCACGATCCCCCCGGCCAGCGGGACACCGACGCCCGGCGTGAAGAGCTCGATCACGAAGAAGATCGCCGAGGCGACGAGGAGGATCAGTCCTGCCAGCTGCACGGGGAGCACCCCGAAGGCGAGGAACGCGGCGACGAGCAGGACCACGCCGACGATCGCCGGGGCGCCCAGCCCGGGGTTCGCGAGCTCGAAGTACAGGGCGATGATGCCGAGGTAGAACAGGATGAAGGCGACGTTCGGGTCGAGCAGCCGGTGCAGGAGGCGGGCGATGAGCGCGAGGTCGCGGTCCTCGATCCTGGCGCCGGCGACCTCGAGGGTGACGCTCGCCCCGCCGACGAGCTGCACGGTCCGTCCCTGGACGGCCTCGAGCAGCGCGGGGACGTCGGGCGCCACCAGGTCGATCACGCCGAGCTCGAGGGCCTGCTGCGCCGAGGCGCTCTCGGACCGTCGCACCGCCGACTCGGCCCACTCCTGGTTGCGGCCGCGCCGCTGGGCGATGCTCACGATGTACTCGGCGGCGTCGTTCGTGGCCTTCTGCGACTCGATCGCGCCGGAGACGCCGACCGGGTGCGCGGCGCCGACGTTCGTGGCCGGGGCCATCGCCGCCACGTGACACGACAGCAGGATGAAGGCGCCGGCCGAGGCGGCGCGCGACCCCTCCGGGGACACGAAGCAGAGCACGGGCACCCGCGAGTTCAAGATCGCGCGCGTGATCTGCCGCATCGACGAGTCGAGCCCGCCGGGCGTGTCGATCGTGATCAGGACCGCGCTCGCGCCGCGGTCGAGGGCGGCATCGATGCCGCTCTCGACGTGGTTGGCCATGAACGGGTCGACCACGCCGTCCAGGCGCAGGTGGATGACCAGGGGCGTCGCCTGTCCCGAGGCCTCCGGGGCGCCGAGCCCCAGCGCGGCGGACCCCACGAGCGCCAGCAGGCCGGCGCGGCGCAGCCACCTCATACCGGCATCTTCGCATCCCTCGGGGGCGAGGGAACGGCGTGGGCCCGGCAGGGGCCCGGGAGAGGGGGCTCCGTGGGATGATGGCTCGGGCGCTCCCGAAAGCTCGCCGGGAGCGGGGCGCCGTATACCCGAGAGGAGACCGAGTGACCGCTCGGCCGGACGGGCCGCTCCTCGCTCGCGAGGAGCAGCGACTGATGGAGGGACTCCTTGCGGGGAACGAGGACGCCGTCCGGACGCTCTACGCGCGCTACGCGCGCCCGGTCTTCACGCTCGGCCTTCGGCTGCTCGGCAGCGTCGAGGCGGCGGAGGAGCTGACGCAGGATGTCTTCCTGGCCGCCTGGCGCAAGGCCGCACGGTTCGACCCGGCTCGCGGACGATTGTCGACCTGGCTCATGACGATCGCGCACAACCTCGCCGTCGACCGGCTCCGCCACGAGACCGGCGCGACCCGTCCGCACCTCGTGCTGGTGGACGAGGTGCCGGAGGTCGCCACCGCCGGCGAGGAGGACCCCCTGGCACCCGTGGCCGAGCGGGACGCGGCGATCCGGGCCCTCGGGACGCTCTCGCAGGCCGACAAGCGCCTGCTCGCCCGGGCCTACTTCGGCGGGCTCACCGCACGCGAGATCGCCGAGGCCGACGGGATCCCGCTCGGGACCGTGAAGACCCGGCTGCGGACGGCGCTGATCAAGGTCCGGCGGGCGAACCGGGACAAGGAGCGGCCATGAGCTGCCTGGAGGTCCGAGAGCTCCTGCCCGAGCTCGCCCTCGGGGTCCTGTCCCCCGGGGAGCGGACCGAGGTCGAGCGGCACCTCCGGTGGTGCGCCGGCTGCCGGAAGGAGGCGGCCGAGCTCGGGCAGGCCGCCGCGACCCTCGCCTTCACGCTCGAGCCCGCGCCCGTCCCGCACGGCCTCGGGGAGCGGATCGTCGAGCGGATCGAGCGGGCGGCGGGGGCACCCGGCACGCCGCGGCGGGCCCGGATGGCCGCCGCATCGATCGTGGCGGCGATGGTCGGGATCGCCGGCCTCGGTTGGGGCTCCGTGATGGCCGGCCGCGCCGAGCGGTTCGAGGCGAGGGCGGCGCAGGCGGAGATGGAACGGGCGGCGGCGCTGGAGCGCTTCCAGAAGGTCCTGCTGGGCGTGGTCCCGGACCAAGAGCTCCCCGCCAGGGAGACGCACCTCGGTCAGCTCACCCCCACGGCCGACGGGCGCGGTGGGGGCGCGGTCCTGCAGCTCGTCTCCGACCGGATGCTGGACTTCACCGTCGTCATCGTGAACGGGCTCGACCCCGAGGACACCGACGCGCTCCCGTACCGCGTGGAGCTCGAGAACGCGGCGGGCTCGGTGATCCGGGCGGGGCAGATCCGCGAGCTCGACGCCGACGGCGGCGCCGAGGTGTTCCGTCAGTTCCGGAACAAGGATCTCAGGGGGTTCACCACGGTCCGGATCGTCGACGCGACGGGCAGGATCGTCCTGAGCGGCGTCGTCGACCAGACGTCCTGACCACCTACCGCCGCTCGATCCGCTGGGTGAACGTGCCGGTGAAGACCATCTGCGTCTCGAAGCCCGGGATGCCCTCGAAGGCCACGGACATGTCGAAGTCGCCCGAGGTGTCGGTCCTCAGCAGCTCCTGCGCCTCGAGGTCGACCCAGCTCGTCTGGGTGAACGAGCCCTCGCCGCCGTAGGCGATGCTGGCCTTGTCGAGCTCGTCCAGACCCTCGCCCCCGGCCGCCCCGAGCGCGTCCTCCCCGAGCGCCGCCACCAGCTCCCCGAACCTCAGCGTGAAGTCGAGGGGGACCGTCATCTCCGTGACGATGACCGCCGCCTCCACGCCGCCGACCTCCTCGTTGCGCTCGTACGTGCTGGTCGCCGTGTAGCGGATGACGCCGTCGCCGTAGGGGAACTCCTGGGAGAACTCCTTGCGCCACGAGTCCCCGGGCGCCACGGCCTGGCCCTCGTCGGGCAGGATCGGGGTCAGCTGACCCATCCCGGGGAACCCGAACCCCTGCGTCTGGCCCGCGCCGCCCAGCGCGAGCCCGCCGGCCGAGACGATCCGCCCGTCCGGCGCGATCTGGAACTCGATCGGAGGCATCGCCTGGTCGTTCGGGATCGCGATGCCGTTCACGGTTCCGCTCATCTCGGAGACGGTGAGGGAGACCGTCGCCACGCCCTCGTCGTCGACCTCGAGCACCTCCCAGGTCACGACCTGCGTGACGTCCATGTCGAGGGGCTGGCTGCCCAGGACGTCCGCGTCGATCCGGCCGCGCATCGTCTGATGGATCGCGTAGGTCTCCGTGCGTCCCTCGGTGAAGGCGAGCGCGAGCGGCTGGGCCTGCGCCCGGTCGCCGCCGCGGGTGAGCACGAACGCGATCGCCGAGCCCACGAGGACGACGACGGCCAGGAGCGCGCCCACCGCGACGCCGACGGGGCGGCGCGTCGGGGCGGGGGGGACGCTGGCCCACGTCCGCGAGGGCGGGGGCTCGGGAAGGGGCGAGATGGCCGGGTCGCTCATCGGGGTCCTCCTGGCACGCGGGCTCCGTTCCATCGTCCCATATCGGCCGGTGGACGCCTGGCCTTCAGTCGTCCGCGAGGGCCCTGGCCAGGAATGCCAGGCTGCGCGGGTAACGGTACCCGATCGACATGTGGCCGGCCTCGAACAGCTCGAGCGTGTGGGCCACGCCGATCCGGTCGAGCTCGCGGGCGACCGCGATCGCGCCGACGTCCAGGTACCACTCGTCCTTCGTCCCCGCGTCGAGCCAGATCGCGCGCATCGATCGCAGCGCCTCGGCGTGCCGGGACACCATCCGGACGGGGTCCCAGGCGAGCCAGCGCTCCCACACGTCGTCGATCAGGCGGCCGGTCTCGACGTCGAACGGCAACCGCACGGTCCCATCCGGATCGGCCGAGTAGCACGCCGCCATGCACCAGGAGTTGAGCAGGACCCAGTCCGATGCTTTCGAACCGGCGGGCCTGGAGCGGAAGTCCTCCCAGAACCGCTCGAAGGACCCCTCGTGGTCGGTTCGGAGCACGCGGACCGTCTCCCGGAACTCCGGCAGGTAGCAGGCCTCGAACAGCGCGTCGCCGGCGTGGGAGGCCAGCCCCGAGAACAGGTCCGGCCGCAGCATCGGCGTCACCATCGCCCCGTACCCGCCGCTGGACTTGCCCTGGATCCCCCGGCGCTCCCGTCGCGGGTCGGTCCGGTAGCGGGCGTCGACGAAGGGCACGACCTCGTCGCACAGGTACGTGTGGTAGCGGCCGGTGGCCGGCGAGTCGAGGTACTGGCTGCCGCCGAGCGAGGTCCACGCGTCCACGAACACCACGATCGCCGGCGGCACGGGTCCGGCCTCGTCGCCGCGGTCGAAGAGCTCGTCGGCGCTCTCGAGGTACGTGGGCCGGAACGCCTCCCGGTTGCGCCACATGTCGAGCTGCCCGGTGAGCCCCTGGATCACGTACACGGTCGGGTACCGGCGCTCCGCGTCGTCCTCGTAGCCGGGCGGCAGGTAGACCCA
>Ga0073934_10007931_pt1 | contig 14443 bp, 6 predicted proteins | sample LarsenN4metaG_FD_76834 | JGI IMG/M metagenome (GOLD analysis project Ga0073934, IMG submission 76834) | Hot spring sediment bacterial and archeal communities from British Columbia, Canada, to study Microbial Dark Matter (Phase II) - Larsen... ...
GCGTTCTGGCCATTGGCAACCCGCACCCACTTCATGTCAGCGAGGGGGCGCACCTGGCCCGCGAAGGGCGCCGGTTCACCAACGCCAGGGAACAGGCTCAGGAAGTCGGCGACCTGGTATGGACTGACCGTGCGGGTGCTGGGGACAAACCGCGACACGAAGTTGTCACCCGTGGTGCCACCGTGATTCTCGCTGGTGCCCACGCACTCCGGGGGCAGCCACAGCTTGCTTGGTTTGAAGGCGTCGCCGAAGACGACGTTCTGGCTTTCCTCAGTCTGGATCAGATAATCCGGAGGAGGAGCGGCTTGAACGATGTACATGCCGGCCGGAATCGCAGTGGGCGCCGGATCATTGAGCGGGTTGGCATCAAACAGCGCAGCCGGCATGCCGCCCGGGAAATAATCCATGAACGCGTAACCGCCATCGAAAACACCGGGACGGATCTGATTCCAGGTGCCGTAGTTGTCAGCACCGACAATCGGCTTGCCCAGCACGACCGCCGGTTGGGTCTGGATGGCGCCCAGAGTTGGGTCGGCGTCGATGGAATCGTCCCAACTGTCGGACCAGACAATGTTGGCCGCGTCACCGGGGTTGAAGAGCGGACCGCCCGGAGCCGTGCTTTGGGCATCGGTCGGGTCCTGGTCGATATCTTCCGGACCTTTGGCGCCGCCGGTGGCCCAGCCGAGCGGATAGTTGTCCACGTCAGCGATCTGAATGCCTGCCACTCCGTTGATGCTATCGATGAGCTTGTCCGCGTTCGCATCGAGATAGAGGGCCACTTGCACGCGAGGAATACCCGGCTCCCAGCCGTCGATGACCGCGTCGCGCGGATTTTCCTCGGCGCGGGTGGTCTGATAGCCGATGACGCCGGAGATGCCGCCGTTTTCATTCGGGCCGTAGTTGGCCTTGCCCCAGTCGATGCGGTTGTTCTGGTTCAGGAACAGGTGCATCGCCTCAAGGAGGACGGGGCCCTGCTCCGTGCGGGAAAGATTGTTCAGCGTGTTGGGATTGATGAGGGGCTGGCTGATATCCGCCACGGGCACGTTATAGGGAGCGGGAGAATTCGTCAGAACGTATTGCGGCTGCGGATTGCGCACGCCTTCCGAGGGCATGGCCCAGCCATTGTCAGGCGGGATCGTCCCACCCTCGTCCACAACGGCCGTCATGCCGGTGGCTTTGAACCGGCTGAAGTCCACTTCTGCGATCAGCCATTTGAAGAAGGGGAATACTTCGGCGAAGGCATAATCACCGCCCGCATCGCTGACGGTGGCCTGGTAAATGCGCCCATCGCGGAACCGGAGATTGACCGCCATGTTTGGAATTCCCTGAGTGTCCGTCGCCGGATCGCGGAACCCGTCCTGGTCGTTGTCGTAGAAGATGCTGCCCTCGAGCGTGCCGAACCAGCGGTAGGAAAGAATATTGCCGAAGTTGTTGACGCCACTGGGCGAGTTGGTCACCACGATGGTGTTGAAGCCAAACAGGGCATCGAGAGGCTTGTCCCAAGTCACCAACTGATAGGTGCCAACGGGCACGTTGGGGATCGAAAAAGAACCATCCGCATTGAGCGGCGCGGCGTAGAGTCCCTGGCCGGGAAGCCCGCCAATCATCTCATTCAGCCCAATCCAGCCCTGGTCCACAGGCGGACCCGCGGCGAACATTTGGTTTGTGGGCGGACGTCCGAAGTGATTGAAAATGTTGGTGCCAACAACGGTCATGCCAGAGGCGGGAGGATTGCTGTCCCAGGGCAGCTTGGCCGGATCAACAAAGCCGAAGAAGACGTGATAGAAGCTGGGACCGAAACCTTCGAGGAACACCATAGGTTCATTGGCTTTGACCCAGGCGTCAACGGTGAGCGTGCCTTCGATGGTGGCCGTTTGGTGCCACTGGCCTTTGACCTGGGCGGCGCCGTGTCCGCCGGTCCAGTCCGTGCCCACCGGGGGGATGCACCGGACACCGTATTTGCCGGGAGCGAGATATTTGATCAGCGCTTTTCCGTTCGCATCCGTATAGATTTGGCCGTTGCCCAGCTTGTCCACCACCGGAGTGCCTGCCGGGTCATCCACGCCCACTGGATTGCCAAGCTCATCCACCATCAGCGGGTCGAGGGTGGTCGGGTCGAACTTGTAGGTAGTGCCCAGCGGGTTGCCGAAGGCGTCCGTGAGCATCGGGCCGCCGGCCGCAGCGTCGTCGATAACAACCCGGAATCCAGCAAGGCCCTCTTCGGTTGCGTCCGGGGCGTTGTTGATCGGGTTATTATCATGGAAGGCAAGAATGGAGATCTGGGCGGTGGGGATCTTATGCTGGTTGACGACCACGCGAACAGAAGCTTTGCCGGGCTCCACAACCGCGCCCCCGACCGAATAGCCTTCCTTCATAATGGAGAGGAAGTAGCGCTGGGCGGGGTCCGGCGGCGTGATGGTGAGCGGGTCGCCGACATTGATGGCGCCGCTCTTGGCATTGGGCGCATGGCTCTTGTGAATGACCAGGGAGATAGTGTTGTTTGTCGGCGTGCCCGGAACGGTCACATGCGTGTTGTCCTCCTCCAGCAGCCAGCGGTAAGGCGGCGAAACGGGGACGCCGAAGCGATTCACGACGTTGACATCGAACCCCAAGGCGGAGCCAGGGACCAGAACTCCGATTAGGAGCACTGCGAGAAGCGCGATCCACGCGCCGGCGGGATATTGCGTTTTGTTTATCGGTTTTTTCATCTGTTGATCCTCCATAGGTGTGTTGGTCAGGTTGCGTGGACCGCATTGCGCGGCGGGTTGAAAGTCCGGCCCCCAAAGGGATCCCGGTGACGATTTGCAGCAATTGCTTCGTTGCTCATGGCTATGACTGGTTGAATGCTTAGCGGGGCTAGCCTGTCACAACGCAAGGGATGGCTCTATCGGTGGACTTCCGAACGTGGCATCGGGGGAACTAGTAAAAGACCCGACGCGTCAACTCAGGAAATTTCCCAAAAGGGGCCGGCTCAGTCTCTCAGTCTTAGACGGGCTGCGCCACGGGATTGAGGGAGGGCGCGTTCCTGGAGGTGCGCACCGGCTTCAGTTTCAGCTCCCGCTCGCGAAGCCAGGCGAAGAGCACAGGCGTGACGATGAGGATATGGACGAAGCTGCTGGCCATGCCGCCGATCACCGGCGCCGCCAGCGGACGCATGACCTCCGAACCCGTGCTGGTGCTCCACATGATCGGGAGCAGGCTGGCAATGGTGGTGCCCACCGTCATCATTTTTGGGCGCAACCGCAGCCGGGCCCCATCCTTGACCGCCTGCATCAGGTCGGCATGGGTCATCGCCGCGCCTCGCACGGCCAGTTTCTTTTTCAGCGCTTCTTCGAGGTAGACCACCATGACGATGCCGGTCTCGATGGCGGTTCCGAACAGTGCGATATACCCCACCCACACGGCCACGCTGAAGTTGTAGCCGAGGAAGTATTGCAGAAAGACCCCGCCCGTCAGAGCAAACGGCACGGCGAGGATGACGTGGGCGGCCTCTTTGGCCGAGCGGTACACGACGAACAGCAAAACGAAAATAATCCCCAGCACGGTTGGCACGATGATGCTCAGCCGCTGCTGCGCGCGGAGCTGGTTCTCATATTGCCCGCTCCACTCGATGGTCATGCCTTCGGAAACAGTTACCTCCCGGGCGATTCGTTCCCGGGCCTCTTTCACGAACCCGCCGAGGTCGCGCCCTTGCACATTGGCCTGGACAAATGCGCGCAATCGCCCGTTCTCGCTGACAATCTCGCTGGGGCCGACCACGCGCTTGATTTTCGCAACCTGGCCCAACGGAATCACCTTGCCGGCGGGAGAGAAGACGAGCGCCTCGTTCAAGTCGAGAATATCGTCACGGTCGGCTCTCTGGAACCGCACCTGGATGGGGAACCGCTGGCGGCCTTCGATGGTGGTCGTAATATTCTTGCCGCCCAAACCCGTTTCGACCACATCCAGCACGTCCTGCGCGCGCAGGCCATACCGGGCCATGGCCACGCGATCCACCTCCACTTCGATATACGGCTTGGCCTGCAAACGCGATGGCGCAACCCCGGCGGCGCCCGGAATCTTCTGCATGACCTTCTCCACCTCGAAGGCCTTCTTCTGCAGCGCCTCGAGGTTGTCACCCATGATCTTCACGCCAACCTGGGCGCGGATGCCCGTGCTGAGCATTAGAATTCGCCCTTCGATCGGGTGCAAGAAACCCGGCACGCAGCCGGGAACCTGGCTCAGCTTTTCATTGAGTTCGGCGATCAGCTTTTGCTTGGTCATTCCCGGGCGCCACTCCGATTCCGGCTTCAGCTCAACCGTCGTTTCGATCATTTCAACGGGCGCCGGGTCCGTGGCGGTTTCGGAGCGGCCAAGTTTTCCGGCAGCGGATTGGACCTCGGGCACCTGCTTGAGCACCTGGTCCTGCCAGGCGATCAAGCGCTTGATCTCCGTCAAAGAAGTGCTGGGCAACAGAACCGGCATGAACAACAGGCTTCCTTCGTTCAAGGTCGGCATGAACTCGCTGCCCATCCCGCGCGCGACCTTTGCCGCGCCGTCCCAGTGCCAGCTCTCCAGGAGGCGAACGACCGGCCGCGGCAACCCGAGCGCAAGCACGAGCGCGATTGCCAGCAATCCGCCGGCGGAGGCGAGCACGGCCCGGCGATTATCCAAGGCCCAGTTCAACGCCGGGTCATACACCCGCAGCATGCGTTTCATCAGCCAATTCTCTTCCTCTGGCCGGAACGGCCCGCGCACGAGAAACGTGCAGAGCACGGGAACGATGGTCACGGCCAGGAGAGTGGACCCAATCATGGCAAACGTTTTCGTAAACGCGAGCGGGTGGAACAGCTTGCCTTCCTCACCCTGCAGCGTGAACACGGGCACGAACGCGAGGATGATGATCAGCATGGCGAAGAAGATCGGCCGGCCCACCTGCTGCGCCGCCACCAGGGTCAACTGCCACACTTCGTCGCGCGTGAGCCGCCGGTTGCCGCGACCCGCTTCGAGTCGCTCGCAATGCCGCAGGACGTTCTCGGTCATGACGATTCCGGCGTCCACCAGCACTCCAATGGCAATCGCGATGCCGCTGAGCGACATGATATTTGAGGTAATCCCGAATTCCTTCATCAGGATGAACGAAATCAGGATCGACGCGGGCAAGGGGAGCGTCACGACCAGGATGCTGCGGAAGTGCCAAAGAAAGACGACGTGCGCCAGCGCCACAAGAATGATTTCCTCGATGAGCGCGCGCTTCAAGGTGGCGATCGAACGCTCGATGAGCGTGCTGCGGTCGTAGAAGGGTTTGATGCTCACGCCGGGCGGCAAGCTGGGCTGAATCTGGGCAATCTTCTCCTTGACCCGCTTGATCAGCGCCAGTCCATTCTCTCCCGTTCGCATCACGACGATCCCGCCCACCACTTCCTTGCCGTCCACGTCCAGCGCCCCACGGCGGAAATCTCCCCCCAACTGCACCGTGGCGACGTCGCGCACATAGATCGCTGTGCCCGCACTCTCCTTGAGCACGATGTTCTCGATGTCCTGCACCGACGCGACCAGACCCACGCCGCGCACCACAAACTCCAGCCCGTTCTCCTCGATCACCTTGCCGCCCACGTTCAGGTTGCTCTGGCGCACGGCCTCGAGCACATCCTGCAAGGTGACCTGGAGATTCCTCATCTTGGTTGGGGAAACGTCGATCTGATACTGCCGCACAAAACCGCCCACGCTGCCCACCTCGGCCACCCCCGGCACCGCGTTGAGCTGATACCGAACAAACCAATCCTGCAAAGACCGGAGCTGGCTCAGGTCGTAGCCGCCCTTGGGCGCTTTCACCGGATCCACCTCGAGATAGTACTGGTAGACCCAGCCGAGCCCGGTCGCATCCGGTCCAAGCCTCGCCACCACTCCGGGAGGAAGCACGTCTCCCAGGAAATTCAGCCGTTCCAGAACACGGGACCGCGCAAAGTAGTTGTCCACCTCGTCTTCAAAAATGATCGTCATGAACATGAACCCGAACATCGAAGACGCCCGGACAGTCTTCACGCCCGTCAGGCCTTGCAGGTTGACCGAAAGGGGGTAGGTGACCTGGTCTTCGACCTCCTGCGGGCTGCGACCCGGCCAATCCGCGAAAACAATCACCTGGTTCTCGCTCAGGTCGGGCACCGCGTCCACTGGCGTTTGATACAGGGAGCGGATGCCCCACCCGATGAGAAACAGCGCCGCGCAGACCACCAGGAACCGGTTCCGCAGCGACCACTCGATGAGCCGGTTGATCATAGAGGCGCCTCCTCACCGCAGGTCAGCATTGCCGCGCCAAAATACGGGTTCCGCAGGGGCGGCTTTGCCTGGACCCAGATTCCGGGTGGGGGTGCCATGGAGCATTTGTAGATTTTCACCTCCGCAAGCGCCGGGCTTTCTTTTCTCAACTGCCGAACCAACTCCGAGGCGTTCGTGCTGAAAAGCAGGAACCGTTTGCGCGCCATTTCCAGGGTCTTCGGAGGACTGCCTTCGTTGATGAGCCCCAGACGCTGCAAGAGCACGTTGCAGCGATGCGGGGCGGGATACGCTTTCTGCATGGCGGACAGCGCTGCCGGCAAAGCCGCGACTTCCTTGTGATACCGCGGCAAATCATCAGCGGCGAGGGCCTGGCTGATCCCGTCAACGGCGGCCACGAATCGCTGGAGCGTCTCCTGGGTGGTCTGGCTGGGCGCCTTGGCGCCCCCCTTTCCCTCGGTGCCCGCCGTTGCATTCCCCGTCGCGGCCGAAGCCCGGGCAGTGAAGGAAGGCTTGGAGGGAATGATAAGTCCCCCCTTTGCCGCAGAAGGAGCTTGCGGTGCCGGCTGCCCCATCGCATCGGAATGTTGGGCGGAATCGTCCGAACCCGGGTCCCTCTTCAGGGGGGGAGCGGTCGAAGAAGTGCTTGGGCCAACCGCCTTGGGCGCGGCCGGCGTGGGGGTCGCATGCTCTGCGATGCTGGCGGAAGATGGTGGTTTCCCGGGGGAGATCGTCATCGTTTGCACGGTCTCCGGAAGGGCCGCACCGGGGCGAACCTCCTCGCCACAGCTCAACATCCGGGCGCCAAAGTAGGGATTGCGCAACGGTCCCTTCGCCTGGTACCACAGGCCCGGCTTGGGCGCCATTGGGCAGTGGAACACTTTGGATGAGGCAAAGGTCTTGTCTGTGCTCCGCAACCCCTGCACGAACTCAACCGCGGCACTGCTGAATGGAAGAAATGCTTTCCGGGCGGCCGCTAAATCCGCGACGGCCCCCCAGGCCGAGTGCTCGTGCACAGCCTTTGCCGCTGCTCCAAGCGGGTGCTCGCCAAACTCCCTGACGAGGTTCGCGGTCGCTGTGCGCAGGAGCCCGGACGGCTCCCTCACGCGCTCCAGGTTATCGTCAGCCAACGCGGAGCTGATCCGATCAGCGAGCGCGAGAAAGTCAGCCGCGGCTTTGCGCTGGGAATCCGAGCAGGACGTGTGCAAGCGATCCTCCGCCGTCCCTGGTCCTGGCGTTTCGTGGCAAGCCGGGCAGTCTGCGGCCACCGGCACCTCTGGCTCTTCACCGCCCGTGCCATGGTTGAACTGAGCCTGCGCATCGATCAGAACGTTGCCTGAGGTCACCACCCGTTCTCCTTCCTCCAGGCCTTTGAGGATCTCCCAATGCTCGTCGCCCTGCCGGCCCAGTTGCACCTTGCGCATGGCGAACGCTCCGCCGCCTTTGTCCACATAGGCGTAGGCATGGCCGCCCGGGAACAGCACGGCGGTCCGGGGTACGGTCAGCACGTCGGGGATTTCGGCGCGCAGGAATCCTTCCGCGTACATCCCCAGGCGGAGCAATCGCCGTTGAGCGCCCTCAGGCCCCACCAACGGGTTTGTCACATCGGCCCGCACCTTGATCGTACGGGTGGCCTCGTTTAAGGCCGGCTCGATCACGGAAATCACCGCCGGGAACTCTTTGCCCGGCAGAGAAGGCACGCTGATGGCAATCTTCTGGCCGACCTCCAGCCAGGCCAACTGCTGCTCGTAGACATCGAACCTGAACCAGAGCACCGAGAGATCGACGATCGTGAACAAGCGATCGCCCTCCGTCACGTATTGGCCATCGAACACGTTGCGCTCAACCACCGTCCCGGCCAACGTGGCCAGCAGGTCGTTGTAAAACGGATCCGCGTCGGCACGCTCGGTGGCGGGAATTGGTTGGGTCTTCGACGAGCCGAAAGTCGGCGCATGGCGCGAACTGGCCGCCGGGGTGCCGGCCAGGTTCATCGGGCCGGATTGGCTCATCTCGGTGATCCGGTCGCGAAAAATGTAGCGCCGCGTTTGAAAGGTGAGTTCCGGGCTGTAAAAAGTGGCCAGCACCTGGCCGTGTTTCACGTCCACACCCGGCGAGGCGATCCGGACATTGTCGATGCGTCCGGGGGCCGGCGCGGCCAGGATTGTCTTGCGGGTGCTGTCCGCCTCCAGGTTGCCGGCCACGCGCAGCAGGCGCTGAAGCGAGCGTTTCCTCACTTCCTCGGTCTGCACGTTCATAACGGTAATGCTGTTCGAACTTAGCACGACTGTGTCCTTGCCCTCGGCAAAGCCCTGCTCCCCCTGGTGGATCGGGGTCAGGTCCATCAGGCAGATCGTGCACTTGCCTGGCTGGTCCGACTTGATCCACGGATGCATCGAGTCCTGATAGAAGAGTATTTTTCGCTCCGGACTCTGCACGGGCCTGGTGCTGAGGTATTGCCAGAACCCAAATGCGGCGCCGCCGGCCAGGATCAATGCCAGCGCGGTGCGCCCCTGGGAATTCTTTCTGCTCGCTTTCATGGTTTGTTGCTTGGAAGACACGCCCGGATTTCCAGCGCCGTTTGGCGCACTCCGAGCAGGACTAAGGACAGCCGGCTGGTGCGAGTGAGCTGGGGCTCACCGCCCGGGCCGCCAGCCTTCAGCGCCGGGCAGATCGGATGGCCGAGAGCCGGGAGGCTCTCAGCCAATCCGCGGAGGAGGGGAGGGAGGGCGTTCGGCGCGCGGCTCCCAGCATTCCTGGAAAGAGGACGCGGGAGGCGCGTCTGTCTCAAGCAAAACAATCGGCGCAGGGGTGTCCAGAAAGAGGTCCAGTTGCGGGGTGTTAACGACTTGCTGCGGCTTCTGGTCGTCAGCCTTCTTGCCCCCGGCGACGAACACGCAGAGGCCACAAGGATGCCGGCCATCAAAAGTCTTGATTAACGCCTCGCAAACGGGCGCGGTTCGCGAATAAGTCACGAACATCGAAACCCACGCGACGGACTGCAGAACGGCCCAGTGCGCGCCGAGGCTGAAAGTCAGCCCCAGCACCATAGCCATTTTTCCAAGCCGTCGCATGTGTTCGATTAAGACACACTCTAGCCTCGCCGCAGCCCGGGGGAATCGGGGTTTTGATGAAACCGGTATAGGACAATCCAGTAAGCCAGCAAGCAGCAATTCTCCTTGCAGACTTTCATGCGAGCTGTTCGGCGCACTCGGAGAGACGCGCCCCACTGCCATTAAGTTAGGGGGACATTACGGAAAAGGGCTGGCAGACTGGCAGCCATTCCCGGAGAGGGGAGCTTCCGAGCGCCTCCGCCATTGAGTTATCGTCACATGCAGCGGCCTGCGGAATGGAGTGTTTTTGCCGCCGGCGAGAGCAACGGAAAAATCAGCCCCCTCCACTCCTTGGAGCGGATGGACCCTGGGCTGGTATGAGTGACGCCGTCGGCGTGGCAGAGGACTTGGGCTGGAAGGCAGGGGCAGGGACGGCGCATGGGCGTGTATACTGAGGAGTCCGTGGGTTGGCGTAAAATGGGAGATGGGAAATTGGAAATGGGAAAAGCGGAAATGCAAGCGGCGTGTGGTGCATCCCACAGCCCAAGCAGTACCTGCCACACATTTTCAGAACACGCTCTCAGTCACGCGCTGGACTCCCTCCTGTCCATCCTGTCCATCCTGTCCATCCTGTCCTTTCCTGCGCCAGACCGTGACTGGCGACCGCGCTGGCCCTCGGGACGTGGCTCCACTGCGCGAGCGTTGCGAGAGAATGGACAGGATGCACAGGATGGACAGGATGCCGGACTGAGGAGTCCGCAGTTTGGATTACAATGTGAAAAGCGGAAATGTGAGCGGTGTGTAGTGTATCCCACGGCCCAGGCAGTAAATTCCGGTCGGTGTCCGGATGGCGTCCGCGCTGTTGCGAGAAGGTCGGGCCGGCTGCTGCCCAGGCTTCTCGTCGTCAAGAAAACACTGAATCGGGTCTTGCCAGCACCGGAGGCGGCAGGTAAGGGTAAGCCTTCAGTAAACAAGGTATTGTGCACGGCTAAGGCCGCACCATTGCCTCCCAATGATCAAGACGCTATGAACCTCACTCAGACAACTTCGAACCCTTCTCACGTGCTTGCAGCGGTTCTCGCGGCAGGCGCCATTTTCCTCACGACCGTCCAGCGGGCCGATGCTGTTTCCTACGCCACCGGCCTGACCAACACCGGCTCGGCCATCTCTTTCCGGCTCAACGAACCGGCGGATTCCGTAAAAGTAATCTACAACGGAGGGGCCTCCGTCCTCAACCTGGGCTCACGCCCGGCCGGCGTCATCACGACCAATGTGGCGGTGGCCGGCACCTTCAAAATCGAAGTGACCCGGACTGCGGGCGCGGGATATCTGCAGGGCAGCGTCCTGCAGATCAGTTCGGATGCCAACCCGCTCCTGCAGTGGGAACAGCCCGTGGGCGTGGCGGTCAACCGCAACCCCGCGAGCCCATACTTCGGACGCATCTATGTCGCCAACTCCAGGCCGTTGCCCACCGCCACCGGTCGCAATGTCCAGGAAGGCATCTATGTGCTCAACCCTGATTTCACCGACGCGCTCGGGCAGGGGACGACCGCCCTCACCGGCGGCATCGATTTCAGTGACAAGACCGGTGACAACCAAAACACCACCCTGCCCTGGAAGATCGAGGTTGGGGAGGACGACAACCTGTACATCTCCGATTTCACGACCAACTCCGGGACGGTCTACGTGACCGACCCGAACGTGGCCCGGGGCACCAACGTGCTCGAGGGACTGGGAACACCCGGGGTCAGCCCGACAGCCGGGTCCACCCACGGGCAAATCGCCAGTTCCGTCATTGCCACGGGCTCGCTCAGCGCCTCCAACCTGACGCTGTACGCCCTGGACGGCGACGTTGCGCCGATCAATGGCCTGAAACGGTTCGACATCAACGAAGGCCCCCTCCCTTCACCGGTCGCGCCGGTCGACCTGACGGGTTTTGGCTCTCCGCTGCTGCAGATTTCCCGCGTCATCGTTGACCTCGATCGCAGCCCGGATGGCAAGTTCTACCTGCTGCAGTACCGGTCCGCCGGAAACGAAGCCGGGCTCTACGTCATCGACAACCAGGACGTCGATCAGGATGGCTACCTGGACCTGCTATATTCCTCGCTTGGGGACTGGCGGCAGATCACCGGGGATTTCGCCACGAACGATTACCTGCGGGAGAGCTACGCGCTGGATATCGCGCCGAACGGGCAGTACCTGGCGATAAGCAAGGTCAACGGCCCGATCTACATCCTGCCGCTCGATGCCGCGGGCCTGCCGGTGCTGACCAACCGCATAACGCTGAATTCGGCCTCGGCCGGTCCGACCCGCGACGTTGCCTTTGACGCGGCCGGTAATCTCTACATGGTCAACAACAACATCGAACTGCTCCGCGTTTACTCACCGGGCGGCCGCTGGGTTGCCACCACCGGGTCCGACGGAACGTTTAGCGTCACTAATCCGCCCGTGACGGTGCCGGAAGTCACCCTCTCCTCCACTCAAACGAACATGTATGAGCGGGTGGCTGCCAATCAGGGCAACATCACCGTGACCCGCATCGGCAGCACGGAGGCGAGCCTGACGGTAGGGTTGCAGGTCTCCGGGTCTGCCGTGAGCGGAACGGATTATGAAGCGCTCCCGGCGTCCGTCATCATCCCGGCTGGCGCAACCAGCACGAACCTGGCTGTCACGCCCCGCGACAACTCCGTCCTGACCGGCGACCGCACGATCCTGGTGACCCTGGCTCCCAGTGCCAGCTACAACATCGCCGGGGCGTCCACATTAGCTCTGCGCATTCAGGAAGACGAAACGGAACCCGGAACGACCCTGTTTGCCGACGACTTCGAGACCGACTCTTCCGCAAACTACACGGTCCGGTGGAGTTCGGGAGATGGTGTGCAGGACTACAGCGCCGAATTCGCCTTCGATTATTCCCAGCTCGGCATCCCGCCCGCGCCGCACAGCGCGCCGGGAACGACCCGGGGCGTGCGACTCAAGGCCAACAAGGATGGGACCGGCTCGGCGGCGGCAGTGAACCTGTTCCTGGCCGGCAAGAACTTCAGCGGTGATTACGCCCTGCGCGCTGACGTTTATATGAACATTGGCATCGACGCGGCCGGCACGACCGAGCACACGATCTTCGGCATCAACCACTCGGGCAACACGGCCGTCCGTCATGCCCTCAGCGGCGCGGATGGGCTGTGGTTCGCTGTGGATTCCGACGGCAGCAACAATCGCGGGTTCGGCTTCTACGGCACCAACAACACCACGACGACCCAGGTCAGGGGCAACTCGGAGTTCATCTGGGCCTTCCCGTCGCCTCCCTACGCTTTCGCGGGCGCTCCGGGCAACTCCACGAATATGGCGACCGGCGCCGGCCTGGGAGGTATCTGGGCTGATGTGGAAGTCAGCCAGATTAAGGACGTGGTCACCGCCAAGGTCAACAACACGGTCATCTTCCGGTTCACCAATACCTACGCCTTTAAGAACGGCACGGTGATGATCGGCCACAACGATCAGTTCAATTCCATCGGCTCCCAGAACACTTTCAGCCTCTGGGACAACCTCCGAGTGGTCAGCCTTGCTTCGGCCGATCTCTCCATCCGCATGACCGACATCCGCGCCAGCGGCCCTAACGTGGTGGTCACCTTCACCGCGGACACGCCCGGGAGCTTTGTCCCTTACAGCTCCGTCTCCGCGGCCGGGCCGTACACGGTCGATTCGGCGGCCTCCATCACGACCAACAGCCCGGGCGTTTACCAACTCACGGCTCCGGCCACCAGCACCAGCAGCTTCTTCAAGATCGGTCGAAACCCGTAGGGGTTTCATTGGTCGCGGGGCCGGCGCCACTTCCGGTCCCGCGACACACACTCGGAGATTGGATATGCAGATTCCTGGCAGACCCGCAGGCCGGTTCAGCAGTGCTTTCACTCTCATCGAATTGCTTGTCGTCATTGCGATTATTGCGATTCTCGCGGCCATGCTTCTGCCGGCCCTCTCCCGCGCTCGCAGCAAAGCGGAGGGAATCAGTTGCCTCAACAACCTCAAGCAGATGCAGCTCGCGTGGACCTTTTACGCCGATGATTACAACGGCTTCATGGTTCCCAACGGAGCGGCTGGGGCCCCGCTGAATTTCTCCTGGGTGACCGGCCAGTACATGGATTGGGGCGTTTCGCCCGCCAACACCAACGTGGACATCCTGAAAAAGGGGCTCCTCTCGGCTTACCTCCGCGACAACGTGAGCGTGTACCGCTGCCCGTCGGACAAGGTTCCTTCCACCAACGGGCGACGCGTGCGGAGCATTTCCATGAACGGGCAGATGGGCGCGAGCGTCGGTGGTCCCCCTCTGTATTACTCCCCGCCGAACTACAACCCGGGTTACCTGACCTACAAAAAGGTCACCGACCTGGTCCGGCCCCCTTCCGTGATGGCCTGGATCTTCATCGACGAGCATCCGGGCAGCATCAACGACGGATATTTCCAGGTCAGCATGGCCAACCCGGTTTTTCCGGATGTGCCGGCCTCCTACCATAACGACGCCGGCGGACTCTCGTTTGCCGATGGCCACGGCGAAATCCGCAAGTGGCGCGACCCCGAAACGCGCCAGCCGGTCGCGCGCGGAACGCTGGTCCAGAACGTCCGCACCAGAGACCAGGCCGCCGACCTCGTTTGGCTGCGCGAACGCACGAGCGTCAAGCCTTGAATCGCGCGCAGTTTTATCAAGCGGGCTTCCGGGGTCGTCAGCGCGATTTTCCGGCCCGGTAGCATCCTCCGCCGCTGCCTGGCGGAACGCGCCCGGCGGCAGTATGACATCGCGGTTTCCGCCGAGATTCGTTGCGCGAGACCCGGAGAACCGTTCGGCAACCACGCTTTGGCGTAGTTCGGGTCGTGGCAGCCTGAAGGCTGGACATCAAGCGCATCTCTCAAAGCCCGTCTTGCCCCTCGCCGCCAGGATGTGCTCGAAATCCGACGCGGTGACCCCTGCCCAAACCGCCCAAAGGGTGCATGACTAATTAATTGGGGAATTTCCGAGGATCGCATTTTCAGTGGACTTTTCGGCTATAGATTGTATACGTCATATACAACACAACGACCACCTATGCTCTCCCTCACCATCCAACAAGAACGCTCCCGCATCCTCGAAGAAATGGCTCGCC
>Ga0073934_10007932_pt1 | contig 14442 bp, 9 predicted proteins | sample LarsenN4metaG_FD_76834 | JGI IMG/M metagenome (GOLD analysis project Ga0073934, IMG submission 76834) | Hot spring sediment bacterial and archeal communities from British Columbia, Canada, to study Microbial Dark Matter (Phase II) - Larsen... ...
CAGGGGCGGAGTTCCTCGCGGAGCGATTCGGCCTGCCGGTGCGCTTCGTGCCGCTCGCTGATCCGCAAGCCCTCGCCGCCGCACTGGCTGAAGCCTTGCACGCCGCTCCCTTGCTGCCCGAAGAGCTGACGGCACGGCGAAAGGCCCTGGCTCATCCAGCGCTTGGCGTCGAGGCCTACGCCGCCGCTCTCTATCGCCTACTTCTTGAGCTGGCAACAGAAGGTCGGAACGATCGCCTGCGGCTGGAATCGCCACGCCGAAGCGACCTGTGCGAGCGCCGCGCCGGCTAGGCATCGTGGAGTGACGTCATGCAAGGGTCGAAGCCCATCCGGAGGCGCGTCGGCATCTGGTGCGACTACGGCTTCACGCTGTCTCCCGCGCAGGGCATTGGCGTCTTCGTGGCGAATCTTGCCCGCGGACTCGTCGAAGCCGATGAACAGCTCGAAGTGATTCTTCTCACATGTCCCCGCGAACCCGACGCCTATCGTGAGCTTGCTCGGCATCCCAGCGGCCGGATTGGGCTTTTCCCCGGCACCGAGCATGGCTGGCTTGTAAATTCCTGGCTCCAGTTCACGCAGGCCTGTTACGATCTCTTTGGCCTCGCGAACCAGCGTTGGCTTCGTGTCCGGTCGGCTGCACGGAAGGCGGTTGTCCCCTGGCTGGTGCGGCACGGGAAGCAAGCATGGGCGGGCAGGCCGGACTCCTTGATCCTGCTCGGCGGCTTGTTCCTCTTGCTGCCTCCCCTGGCCGCCGTGCTCTGGCTCTGCTTCATCCTGGTTCAGGCGGCGTTGTGCATCTTCAAGAGCGCCTGCTTTCCCCTGGCATCAATCGATCGACTGGTTCGACGCCTGACCGCAGTCTCCGACAATCCCTCAGCCAACGCGCTGGCCGCGCGCTGCGATGTCTGGATAGTGCCCTGGGTGAACCTCGGGGTTCCCTTGCCCAGGCCGGCGATACTGCTGATTCACGACCTGGTTCACGAGCATTACCCCGCGGCCTTCAGCGATCCCGCAGAGGTGGTCCGCCTGCGCAGTCGATCCCGCGAGCGGGCTGCCGAGGCGACGCTCGTCGCCTGCATGGCAAGATTCATTCGCGATTCCGACCTCTACGGCGTGCTCGATCTGCCGAGGGACAAGGTGCGAGTGTTGCCCCTGGCGTTCCCCGCTGATCTTCCGCAACTGGAGCTCGGCGAGGTCGAGGCCCTGCTGCCGCGTCAGCTCAAGCGGCCGTACATTCTTTACCCCGCCGGCTTTCGACAGTACAAGAACCATCGCGTGCTCATCGAAGCCCTGGATGAGCTGCGCCGACGCGGCTTTTCGCCGGACCTCGATCTGGTCTTCACGGGCTACGACGCATTGCCTGCGGAGCTTGGGCAACTCGCTGTCGAGCTGGGCGTCCTCGACCGCATCCACGTTCTCGATACAGTCGATCGCCGCACGCTCGCGGCTCTTTACCTGCGTGCTCATGCCACTTTCGCCCCGAGCCTCTACGAGCAAGGGTCGTTCCCGATCATGGAAGCACTCCAGCACGGCTGCCCCGTCGCCTGCTCCGACATCCCAGCCTTCCGCGAGCAGTGTGCAGGAATGGAAGACGCCATCTGCTGGTTCGACCCTCTCGATCCCGCATCCGTGGCGGATGCGATTGCGAGCATTACCGCCGACCGCGAGGGCGTCCGCAGGCGGCAAGCGGAGGCCAGCAAGGCTGTGCGGCACAGAACCTGGAGCGACGTGGCCGCTGCCTGGCTGCCTGTCCTGGATGAAGCGATCGAACGGCGCGCCTGGCAGAACCAGCTCGACCGCGAACTGCTCGCGCCCTGGCCGGCTCGGCCTCTCCGAGTTTCGCGAGTCTCGGATCGGCGTCGAGTCCTCGTCCTCTCTCCCCGTGCGCTGCCGCCGGTGCGTTGGTCTGCAATGGCGACGCTTCTCGGCCGGTTGGCCCAGCAGTTGGAGAGCCGGGCAAGCTTCGAGGTCGCCTTCGCGATAGCTGAAGATCAGCCTGACCGCGAGCTCCTCGCAGAGGCGCCGGTTCTTCCCTGTCGCATGAATCATCTGACCCGCCTCGAAGCCGTCGAGCTTCTCGGCGTTGAACGGGCGGAACTTTCGACCTGGGGGGAGAACGACTTCGTGTTCCCCAGCGGGGCCGCGCTTACTGCCTTGCGTGCCGACGTCTGGCTGGTTTGCAATCCATCCCTTCCCTTGCCGATCTTGCCCGCGCGGCCCTCCGTCGTCTTGTGCACGGCGGGGGATTGGGTCACGGTTTCGAACCGCCTGGCATCGAGAAACCTGGCCTCCGGAACATTGCCTCTGCTCCGCCGGGCTGAAGCCGTCGTCGTTGATCACCATGGGCTGGCGCGCGAACTGCAGGCATGGTCGCAGGGGCTGCTGGAGGTTGAAGTTGGAGAGGACGTCGAACGCCTGATCGAGCTGCTTTACGCTGCAATCGTGACGGCAGGCTCGCGCAAGGCGGTCCTGTCGGTGATCGAGACGCGTGCCGCGAGCGCCTGAGTTGGGGCGTGATTCAGTTTCCCAGCCCTCGCCTTCCAGGGCGTGCGTCCAACTGTCGGCCGCGCGGGCATCAGGACGGCAAAGACGATCGGACCGAGAAGGAACATCGGCAACCAGGCTGCGAAGAGGGGATCGAGACTGTCTTGCCTGGCCAGGTGCTCGAGCACAAAGTCCAGCACCTGGGCGAGCACGTAGATCACCATGCAAAGGCCCAGCTTCAAGTAGGTGCTCTGGTCGAGCGGCCCCACCATGATCCGCATGCAAAGCACTACGAGCAGCAGTTGTATCCAGGGTTCGGTCAGCCGGCGGTGAAACAACGCCAGAGCCTCGCCTCGGTGGGGAAACCTCTCCGCTTCCTGCAACAACTGGCTCAGTTTCCAGGTGGAAAGGTACCGGTACCACTCGGGACTGCGCGTCAGGCGTTCGTAACTGACGCGGGTCTTCAGGAAGTAGGAGTCTGGACCTACTTGCCGAAGGCCGGGGACGCTTCCATCCAGCGGCGGACTATTGACGGCCATCAGGACCCAGCCGTGCTGCTCGGGGTCGGGATGCGGATGGTAGAACATCTCCTTGCATTCCAGATGCACCAACCGACCTGTGATGGGGGACGGAAGCGTAATGCTGACGATCTGGATCATCTGCCGATCGGGATAGCCGACGCGGCCTTCGATGTGCACGCCTTTGTCGTCGTAACAGCCCTGCACACGTTGCCCCCGCTCCACGTTCAGCTCGCTGGCCGCGAGTTGCAGATAGGGGCACAGGGGCGGCTGAACCAGCTCGCGATTGGCGATCCCCAGCCCAATAAACACCAGGTTGGCCAGCACCAGCGGCCGCAGCAGACGCCAGGTCGAAATGCCCGCAGCCCGCAGGGCCACCAACTCGTTGCGGGCTTCCAGCCAGGTCATCGTGAAAAGCGTGGCCAGCAGTTGCAGGACGCAGCCCAGCCGCTGGAATAGCCAGGGGAGACGCACGCCGTAGTACCGGCCGATTACGAGAAAGACGCTCTCCCGCCCTGCCGCGCTCTCCATGAAGTCGTCGATGCGGGTGAAGGTATCGATAACGACGTACAGGGCCAGCAGGCAAACGAAGCACACGGCGTAGGCAAGGAGGAAGTGCCGCAAGAGATAGCGATCCAGCAATCGCATGCCGACCTCGTGCCTCGTGCGGACTCTGGGGCACCCGATATCGCGCGAGAACTAAGGAGTCGCGAGGGGTATAGCAAACCTGCATTTCGCCGCAAGAGCAGCTGAGGAGGAAATTAGAGGACGAAAAGCTGCCGGGCCCATGCTGCCCTGGCTCATGCCTGGCGAGAGAAAAACAGCCACTTATTGCTTGACAAATGTACCGTCTATGTGGTATGCTTCAAGGTGACGTCTGCGCAGAGAGTGCGCGCTGAAAGGAGAAAGGGATCGGCGCATGGAGGCCGAGAATTTTGTTGCGCGGCGACGAAGCAGGGAGGTGCCGTGAAGCTGCGCGACGAGGCTTGGAAACACGACTTCATGCGTTCTTCACAATTGGGCTGTGGCGTAACATGTTTCTGCACAGTGATATAGGTAAAAACGGGCCAGTCGCAAGGCGTGCGCAAAGGGCGCTTTTACTCCTTGCGAGGTCGCTAATTGCCATCGGTGAGTCGTTTTTACATGTTGCGCCAGCGAAGCCCAGAGCCGTCAGGTTGGCGAGAAGCGATCGCTGTGGTGAGGAGCTGAACGAGTTGCCAAAAGAGTTTCCACTGACTGCTCGGTTCGTGTAGACTACTAGCAATGTCCTGCCCGGAGGCCTGCCTCATGAAGAATCCCGCCACCCCTTGCGCTGGTCCGCTTTCCCGCCGCGGCTTTCTCAAGATTGGTGCGCTCGCTCTCGGCAGCGTCGGCGCGGCCGGTCTGCTACCCTGGCGCTTGCTCGCTTCCGATGGCTCGGGATCGGGACCGGACACGTCGGTGATCTTTATCTGGCTTCCGGGCGGTCCGCCGCACATGGAAACGTACGACATGAAGCCGGACGCGCCGGCCGAGTACCGCGGCGACTTTCGGCCGATCAAGACCGTCGTGCCTGGCATCGAGATCTGTGAACATCTGCCGCTCCATGCCCGTGTGGCGGATCGCTTTGCCTTGATCCGCTCGATTGCTCACGAGTTCGCCGATCACGGCGGCGGCCACAAGAAGTTCCTCACCGGCCGCGATCCGCTCTCGCCGGTGGACTTCGTGACCGACTATCCCATGGTCGGCTCGGTTGTTGCTCGCATGCGGCAAGACCGCTCGGTCGGCGTGCCCAACTACATCGCGGGGGTTGACAACGGCCGGCAAGGCATCGATGTCTTTAGTTTTGGGGCAGCCTACCTCGGCCCTGCGACGCACCCGTTCATGGTGGTCGGCGATCCGGCAACGCCAACCTTTCAGGTCAAGAACGTGGGAATGAACCCCGAACTCCAGGGGCGGCTGCACGACCGCGTCGAGTTGCTTACCCGGTTCGACAAGCCAGCAATCGGCGTCGATACAGACGGTTCGCAGGCGGCCCTTGGCGGCATTCGTCAGCGTGCGCTCGGCTTGCTGACCACTGACGCCGCTCGGAGAGCCTTTGACCTTAACCTCGAACCGGCGAAGACTCGCGAACGCTTCGGCATGCACGTGTGGGGTCAGCGCGCGCTGCTGGCCCGCCGCCTCGTTGAGGCCGGAGCGAGCTTCGTCACCATGGTGATGGAGAACCCGTACCAGTCCGGCGTGCCCTTCCTGAAGCAGGGTACCTACAACTGGGATTCTCATGCGGTCAACTGCCACATCTTCGATGATGCACGAGCGCGGCTGCCTTACTACGATAGGGCCATCTCGGCGTTGATCGAGGACCTCTACGATCGCGGGCTCGACAAGAAAGTCCTGCTCATCGTGACCGGCGAGTTCGGCCGGACGCCGCGGATTACCTACGCCAAGGGCACGCAGACCGGGGTCGATCAGCCCGGCAGAGACCATTGGCCGCAGGCGATGTCAGTGCTGGTTTCCGGCGGCGGGTTCCGCATGGGCCAGGTCATTGGCTCAACGACGGCCCGCGGCGAGACGCCCAGGGACCGGCCGCTGACGCCCAACGACCTGTGGGCAACCATGTTCACGCACCTCGGGATAGACTGGAAGAACACATCGTTCCTCGATCACAACGGCCGGCCGATGCCGATTCTCGACAGCGGCCAGGAAATCGCCGAGCTGGGGTGATCATCGACGGTGCTTCGGCAGGGCAGAAGGCGCCCTGGGCGCTTGAGCAAGGATGGTTCGGAGTCGGCCCATGCGTTCGGCAACGACAACTCCCTCGCTCCGCCCCAAGCATTCCAGGCTTCGGCGCTGGCTCGGTTCCGTTGCGCTGCCGGCGTGGCTCCTTTCCGCTGGAATCCACGCCCTGCTGTTCCTGGCCATCGCGGCCGTGGCAGGGTCGGCGGTGGTGGGTGACGCCGACGAAGATTATGAAGTCGCCGAGGAGGTCGTCGTTCGCCTGACGCCCGAACCGGCGGGGCAGGCAGGCGACAGCGCCGCGCCCCCAACCCCGCTTCCCGCGGCGCCAGCGAAAGAGGATCGTCAGGGACAGGCTCCTGCCTCAGACCTGGAGACCGGCCGTTTGCTCGACGAGGCCTTGCAGCCGCCACGACCTGCCGTGGCCGGCGTCGAGTCCAGGGCAGTGCTTCCCGCGGCGGAACTGGATGCAGCCGTATTGCCCGGGCCCGACCTGCCCAGGCCGGAGCTGCCCAGGTTGGCACAGACGCCGATCGAGACGGAGTTCTTTGGGTCGCCAGCGCGGGGGACGAAGTTCGTTTACGTCATCGATCGATCGGCCAGCATGCAGTTCGGGCTGGGGCCGGCGAAGCAAGAGCTGCTCGCCAGCCTGGAACGGTTGCCACCAACCGCGGAGTTTCAGGTAATCCTGTACGATCTGGATGCCAGGCCGCTCGACTTCAACGGATCGCACGCGCTGATGCCCGCAACGAAGGAGAACAAGGCCCGCTCAGCCCGGGCCCTCAGCGGAATTTTCAGTGAGGGGGGAACGGATCACGTGAAGGCGCTCAAGCGGGCCCTTGGGCTGGCGCCGAACGTCATCTACTTCCTCACCGATGCTGACGAACTCAAGCCAGGCCAGGTGCAAGAGCTGACGGCAATGAACCAGCGCGGCCCCAAGGCAGTCATCCACTGCATTGAACTGAGCCTGGACAACGCCAATCGGCAGGACAACCCGATGCGCCGCCTGGCTCGAGAGAATCAGGGAGAGTACAGGGCCGTCGATCTCCTTCGGGCTCGTTGAAGGCTTCGTAAGCCTGGGGGAAGGGAAGGAGCTCTGGTGCAGTCGCTTTTCGGAGCAATTCCGGTTCTCGTTGGAACAGGGGCTGCGGGCGCGGCCGACGCGTCTGTGCAGCAAGGTGCGTCGGACTTCTGGTACCTTTTCTGGTTCGGCGCTGGGTGGTTCGGTTTTGTCATCATGCTCCTGCTAGTCCTGAGCAGCGTGGCCTGTCTGGCGCTGATTCTGGAAAGCTGGCTGACCATCCGTCGCAGCGTGCTCATTCCGCAAGGGCTGGCGGGTCAGTGCCAGGACCTCCTTGCCGATGGAGATGGTGTCGGCGCGGAGTCGCTGTGCAAGGCCTCGCCGAGCTTGCTCGGAATACTGATTCTCACAGGGCTGCGGGAGGCCAGGCACTCGCCCGAAGCAGCCATCAAGGCGATGGAGGATGCGGCCCAGGATCACCACGCCAGGCTCATGCGGAAGATCGACAACTTGAACCTCCTCAGCAGCGCTGCTCCGATGCTCGGGCTGCTCGGCACCGTCTGGGGCATGGTGATTGCGTTCCAGCGCGTCGCCGAGACACAGGGCAGGGCCGATCCGGGGCAACTGGCGGGGGGCATCTATCAGGCGCTCTTCACCACTGTGCTCGGTCTCTGCATAGCCATCCCTGGCTTCATCAGTTTTGGTCTGCTGCGGAATCGCGTTGATGCGTTGGTAGCGGAAGCTTCAAGACTGGCCGAGAAGGCCACCCAGCCGCTTCGCCGGGCGAGGCTGGGGAAACGCGTAGATGGCGGCACGCCCAGGCGAGCGGAGGGTTGAGCCATGGCCTTCACTCCTAAGCGGTCCTCGACCTTGCATGGCGTGCCAATGACGCCGCTCATTGACGTGACGTTTCTCCTGCTGATCTTCTTCGTCTGCGCCAATGCGTGGAGCCATGCTGATACGTCAGAGCTGCTCGAGCTGCCGTCACCGATCCAGTCCGGCCAGGTCCATGGCGAGGAGGAGCGGCCGCGCTTGACGATCAATCTTCGCCGCGACGGGACGCTCATCGTGGCCGGTCGGACCATGCGTCCCGATGCGCTCGGCCTGGCCCTCGCCAGAGAGCACCACAGGCATGGAGATCGATTGGAAGTCGTGATTCGAGCACACCAGGAAGTTCCGTACGGTCGCGCCCAAGAACTCCTGAACTTGTGCAGCGAAGCCGGAGTCAGGGAAGCCCGCTTCGCAGTCCTTCGTGAGAGGCGCTGAATCAGCAGGGTTTCAAGGGACTCAGGTCATCAATCCATGTGGACGCCGCGACGCCGCCTGGAAAGCACGGGATTGAACCTGACGCCGATGATCGACGTCGTCTTTCAGTTGCTGATCTTCTTCGTGTGCACGGTGGAGTTTCAACGGCCCGAAGAGAAGCTGGCTGCCCGTTTGCCGCCGCCATCGGGCAGGACCGGTTCGACGGCATCGCCTCAGGAGCTGGATCTCGGCCGAATCGACATCCTCATCCGCGCGCGTTCGATCACGACGCGATTTCAGGGGCGAGAGCATCTCATCGATCATGTTGGGGACCAGGTCGATCTGCAGCCGTTGCGGAGCCAGTTGCGTGCATGGGCTGAGCTTGAACCCCGCATCCCCGTTCGCATCAGCGGCTCGGCCGCCGCGCCGACGGGACTTGTCCTGCGGGTCTACGATGTTGCGGTGCAGTCTGGCATGAAGGACGTCGGGCTCCTCGAAACGAAGGAGTGATCATGACCGGCTTGGCTCGCAGTGCATGCATCGCCATCGCGCTGGCCGTCCTCACCAGCGCCACGGTCGTGGCCCAGCTGCCTGAACTCCGAGCATTCCGCGAGCGTGGGGACTGGATTGGTCTGGAACGGCTTTGTCGAGAACGCCTGGCCGCGAACAATCTCAAGCTCGAGGAACGAGCCGAATGGACGGCGGAACTGGCCGGCAGCCTGGCCCAGCAAGCCAACCTCTCAACCTCGCAAAGGTCGAGCGAGCAGTGGGCCGAGGCCGATCGCCTGCTGGCAGAGTTCCTGCGCGACCAGCCGCGAAATCCACGAAGTCTGCACCTGCTCCGGCAGCGAATGCTCTATGCTCATGCTCACGGCGAGCAACTGCGAAGGCTTGCAGCAGGCGACTCTGATTCCCAGCTTGCCGAGTCCAAGAAGTTGCTTCGCCAGGCGGAAACGCTGGCCCTTGAACTTGAGCAATCCATCCAGCAGCAGCTCGATGCCTACACCACGCGGAAAGCAGGGGTGACTCCCTTCGAGCAGCTTGTCGCACTGAGCAATGACGCTCCATTACGGCTCGCCCAGATCCGCCTGAGCCTGGCCCGAGTGCTGCCAGAACACTCTGCTGACCGAGGCCAGAAACTGGAAGAAGCCATCAAGGGTTTCGAATTCTATCTCCGTGATGGACTGCGTGATGGTGATTTGAGCTTCCGCGCTGGGATCGGCAGCGCGCAAGCTCACGTGTTGCTCGGCCGATATGACCGCGCGACGGAGTTGCTGAAGTCGCTGGAGAACTTGAAGCACCTGTCCGCAAAACAGCAGGATGAAGTGCTTGCCCTGCGGATGGACGTCTGCCTCGGGCAGCGCCAACCGCGAGCAGCGTTGACCCTGCTCCGCAGCCGAGCCGGACTATCGCCCGAGCTGGCGCTCAGGCAGGTACACGCCCACTTCCTCGTCAGCCAGCAGGCGCGCGACAGCGGGGATGAAGCCACTGCGGCGGGTGCGCAGAACCAGGGACTCCGTGCCATGGAGGTGGGCAGAAGCGAGTTCGGTCCGGCTTGGACGCTCCAGGCAACGCGGGTTCTTGGCGAACTTGCGTCTCCCTTGCACGAGCCGGAGAACCCAGCCGGTTGGGAGCTTCTTGCGGCTGGTTTTGAACAGGTCCAGCGCTGGCCGGAAGCGGCTATCGCGCTGGAACGCCTGGTCGCACTTGCCGTGAAGAACGGTGACGCCACGGCGCGCTTCAAGCTGACGGGTCGCCTGGGGTACGCCCTCATCCAGGCGGGCCGGCCCGAGGAAGCACTGGCAGCATATCAATCGATAGCCAGGGATTCGCTCGATCCTGCACAGTCCGAACAGGCGAGCCTGTGGGCGATGCATGCTGCCCGCCGCTGCTGGGAGAAGGATCGCTCAGAGCCGCACCGCGGTCGACTCGAGAACCTGGCCCAGGCACATCTTGCACGATTTCGCGAGCACTCTTCCTCCGGCGACGCCCATTACGTTCTTGCTCTGGTGGCTAACGCGAAGTCAGACCTGCTCCAGGCCATTCAGCATTACCGTTCGGTTCCGCTGGAGCACCGCCTGGCCCCCTCAGCAGCGCAATCGGCGCTTCGACTCGCCGTGTTAGCCCTTGGCTCGGTTCCACGGGAACAGCGACCAGCGCTGTTCCAGCAAGCTCGCGACTACCTCGCTCTGCTCGAATCAACCTGGCGAACCAAGGAGCCGACCTGGATGCAAGCAGAGTTGAAGCTGTGCCGCGGCCGGCTGATGCTCCACGAGGAACTCACCCAAAAGAACCTCCTCCAGGCTCAGGCGATACTCGAACAGGTGGTAACCGACGAGCTTACTCTCCCAGGGCAGCGCGATCTGGCCTCGGAGAGCCTTGTGCTGGTCCTGGCGGCGCGTGGCGAGACAAGGGCTGCTCTTGCAAGATTGCCGAGCGATTCAGCGAAGGATGGCCTCTTGCGGCTGCGGGATGACCTGGTTCAGCTTCAATCCAGAGTGGAAAATGATTGCCAACCAGCGATGATCGAGGTGCGTCTTGCCGTCGTTCAGGCCCTCGCTCGGCAAGCGCCGTCCCCTAACCTCCGACGAGAAGCAGCACAGTTGCTCGTGAAGCTGGGTCGGGCAGAGCAAGCCAGGCCGCTACTCGCAGAGCTTGACCAGCAACTGGCTCAGGACGCGGCGTTCACCCTGGAGCACGCCCAGGCCCTGCAAGCCATGGGCACAAGGGCTGACTACCAGCGCGCGACTGAACTCTATCGCCGCCTGGAGCGGCTCACCAGGCCTGGCAGCGACGGCTGGCTAGAAGCCCGGTATCAACTCGCTGCATGCCTGGCGGAGCTAGGGGAAAAGGAACGGGCCAGGAGCATCTTGCGGGTCACGGCCAAAGCCTGGCTGGATCAAGATGCAGACGGTATCGAATCTGAATGTCGGCAAAAGCATGCCGGGAGGTTCCAGGAGCTGGAGGGACGACTTGCTCGTTGATGGGCTGGACAAGGCGCGGAGGCTTGCCGATCGACCATCGCCGTTGCTATCTTGACCTGACTCTGTCGGCGGGGCGGCAGCACGTCGTCGGCTGCCTGACATCAATCCGCCCCCGTCCTTCGACTTCCCAGGCCAAAACTAGAGGATTAACGACATGGCCGATCAAATCGACCCTGTCTCTATTGTTGACGAAACGCGACGGCGCTACCTGAATTACGCCCTCTCGGTCATCACCTCGCGCGCCTTGCCGGACGTTCGGGATGGTCTCAAGCCGGTGCAGCGCCGCATCCTCTACAACATGTACCACGACTTGCACCTGTACGCAGATGACCGGCCGGCCAAGTGTGCCAAGGTCTGCGGCGACGTCATGGGCAACTATCACCCGCACGGCGACGCAGCCATTTACGATGCCCTCGTCCGCATGACTCAGCCGTTCGTGCTGCGCTATCCGCTGGTCCACGGCGAAGGGAACTTCGGCTCCGTTGACGGACTTGAACCTGCTTCGTTCCGTTACACCGAATGCAAGTTGACGAAGATCGCGGAAGAACTGCTCGTCGAGCTGAAGCAGAAAACCGTCGAGATGCGGCCGACATATGACGGCGCTCGTCAGGAGCCGGTGGTGCTCCCAGCTCGCCTCCCCCTGTTGCTGGTCAACGGCGTGGCCGGCATCGCCGTCGGCATGGCGACGAACATCCCGCCGCACAACCTCGGCGAAGTCGTCCGGGCGGCAGTGCTTCTGATCGAGGACCGCGACGCGAGCACCGCTCAACTGCTCGACCGAATCAAGGGCCCCGATTTCCCCCTGGGCGGGCGGGTGCTGGCCAACCGCAAGACGCTCCGCAGCATTTACGAGGAAGGCAGCGGCAGCATCAAGGTGCAGGCTGAATGGAAACTGGAGGAGGCCGGCCGACGCAAGCAGATCGTCGTCACCTCTATTCCTTACGGCGTCAACAAGGGAACGCTGGAGGAAAAGATCGGGGAGATCATCGCCAGCCGAGCCTTGCCGCAATTGCTCAATCTCGTGAACGAATCCAACGAGAAAGAGGGCATTCGCGTGGTGCTGGAGATCAAGCCAGACGCCGATCCCGAGGTCGTGATGGCCTACCTCTACAAACACACGGCCCTGCAAGAGAACTTTGCTTACAACATGACCTGCCTCGTGCCGGATCATCGGCAGGACGATGCCGCGCGGGGACAGCACGGCGCGCGGGAGGAGACTGCCGCGGCTCCAACAGCCCATGCTCTCGTCCCGCGCCGGCTTGGCCTCCGCGAAATGCTCCGGTACTTCCTCGACTTCCGATTCGACACGGTGAAACGCCGCTTCGAGTTCCAGCTCGAGCAACTCCGAGCCAGAATTCACATCCTCGATGGCTTTCGCATCATCTTCAACGACCTGGACAGGGCCCTGAAGCTCATCCGCGAGAGCCAGGGCAAGCAAGACGCCGCCGAGAAACTGATGAAGGCCTTCAAACTCGACGAGGTCCAGGCCGACGCCATCCTGGAGATGCTTCTCTACAAGATCGCCCAGCTCGAGATCAAGAAGATCCTCCAGGAACTCAAGGAAAAGAAGGAGCAGGCACGAGAGATCGAGGAGATTCTCCGCTCAAAGAAGCGGCTCTGGGGCGTGGTCAAGAAAGAGCTGGAGGAAATCGGCGAGCAGTTTGGCGATCGGCGGCGAACGAGGATTGTCTCCGAGGAGGAGCTTCTGGAGTTCGACGAAGAGGCTTACATCGAGCGTGAGAATACCAACGTGGTTCTCACTCGCGACGGCTGGATCAAGCGTGTCGGCAGACTTCAATCGGTGGAGAGCACTCGAGTTCGGGAGGGGGACGCTGTCATCGCCGTGGTTCCTGGCAACACGCTCGATCACGTCGTGTTCTTCAGCGACGACGGCGTGGCTTACACGATGCGCATCAACGAAGTGCCCGCCAGTTCTGGCTACGGCGAGCCGATCAGCAAGTTCTTCCGCCTCGGCGAAGGAGCGAAGATTGTCGCCGCAATTGGCACCGACGAGCGGTTCACTCCTCCTGATGGCAAGCCCCGCAACGGAGAGCCGCCGCCGCCCTATCTCGTCGTCGTGACGGCCCAGGGCCAATCCCTGCGTATTGCTTTCGGGCCGTTCCGAACCGCATCAACCGTCCGTGGTCGGCAGTACGTCCGCCTCGGCGACGGTGATCGGGTCGTGTTCGTTCAACTGGTGCGCGATGAGAAGTCGATCTTCCTTGCGTCGGCGGACGGGCATGTCATCCACTTTCCGATCGAGGAGATCAACATCCTGGCCGGCGTGGGCAAGGGCGTTATCGGCATCAAGCTCGAGGAGAACGACGTCTGTCTAGGGGCCGCCCTCATCCGCAACCAGAACGACGCCTTGGTAGTGGAAACCAGCGGCGAAAAACGCATGGAGTTCTACGGCAGCCGCGAGCAAACGAGCCGTGGCGGGAAGGGGTTCGAAGCAGTCAAACGTACGAGCTTCGTTCGCATAGTTCCGCCGCCCATCCAGCTCGTCAACTGGGACGAACTGGAGGAGCGCCGTTAAGGCCGGTCTGGGGATCGTTGGGGAGCTTGGCTTCGTCGAATCGCGGCACTTGAAGTGCAGGAAGCATCACCACGGATGATTCAAACATGAGCACAGCCACTTACACTGCAAAGGACATCACGGTTCTTGAAGGGCTTGAGCCCGTGCGAAGGCGGCCGTCGATGTACATCGGCGGCGTGGACGCCAAGGGCCTGCACCACCTGGTCTGGGAGATCATCGACAACGCCGTTGATGAGTACCTCAACGGCTACGCTGATGCCATCATCGTTACTTTGCACAAGTCGGGCGATGCCGTGACCATCACGGACAATGGCCGGGGCATCCCCGTTGATCTCCACCCCAAATTCAAGCGCCCCGCCCTGGAGCTGATCCTCACGACGCTGCACAGCGGGGCCAAGTTCGGCGAGGGCGGAAACTACATCCACTCGGGCGGTCTGCACGGCGTCGGCTCGTCCGTCGTCAACGCCCTCTCGAAGAAGCTTGTCGCCACCGTGGTCCGAGACGGCTACGAGTGGGAGCAGTCCTTCAAACGCGGCAAGCGAACCGGCGAGCTGACGAAGCTTCGCCAGTTGCGCGGCCACGGCACCACGATCTATTTCGAGCCCGATCCCGAGATCTTCAAGACGACCGCGTTTGACGCCGACCTGATCAAGAGCCACCTGGAAGACATGTCCTACATCCACAGCGGGCTCAAGATCACGTTCAAGAACGAATGCACCAGGGAGACGTTCGATCTCTCGCACCCAGGCGGGATTCCGGAGTTCCTCAACTCTCTGGTACAAGCGAATACAAAACAGCCGGTAACCGAGAACGCGTTCCATCTCAAGAGCGATGCGGACAAGATGGAAGTCGCTCTGCAATGGACAGAAAGCACCGAAGAAACGATCCGCAGCTACGTCAACGGCATCCGCACCTCCTCAGGCGGAACGCACGAGAATGG
>Ga0073934_10007933_pt1 | contig 14441 bp, 13 predicted proteins | sample LarsenN4metaG_FD_76834 | JGI IMG/M metagenome (GOLD analysis project Ga0073934, IMG submission 76834) | Hot spring sediment bacterial and archeal communities from British Columbia, Canada, to study Microbial Dark Matter (Phase II) - Larsen... ...
CCGCCGCGCTCGTGGTGCTCTTCAACGGCCGCGTCGCCGGCGTCAGCAGCGCGCTCGGCGGCCTGCTCGTGCCCACGCGCGGCGACTACGGCTGGCGCGCCGGCCTGCTGCTCGGGCTGCTCGCCGCGCCGCTGCTCTACGGCCTCTTCGCCAGCCTGCCCGCGGTGCAGATGGAAGCCGGCAGCGGCGTGCTCGTGCTGGCCGGGCTGCTGGTCGGCCTGGGCACGCGCTACGGCGGCGGCTGCACCAGCGGGCATGGTGTGTGCGGCCTCGCGCGCCTGTCGCCGCGCTCGCTGGTGGCCACGCTGGCCTTCATGGGCAGCGGCGTCGCCACCGTGTTCGTGGTGCGCCATCTGATCGGAGGTGCGGCATGAAGAGCACCCTCTTCGCCTTCGTCGCCGGGCTGGTGTTCGGCATCGGGCTCATCGTCTCGGGCATGGCCAACCCGGCCAAGGTGACCGGCTTCCTCGACCTCTTCGGCCGCTGGGATCCCACGCTCGCCTTCGTGATGGCGGGCGCCATCGCGGTGGCGCTGCCGGCCTTCGCGCTGGCGGCGCCGCGCCCGAAGTCGCTGCTCGGCGTGACGATGCTGCTGCCGGCCAGGACACCGCTCGACCGCCGTCTGGTCGGCGGCAGCCTCGTCTTCGGCGTCGGCTGGGGCCTCGCCGGCTTCTGCCCCGGCCCGGCCGTGGTGGCCACCGGCATGGGCCTCGGCCCGGCGCTGCTCTTCGTGGTGGCCATGCTCGGCGGCATGGGGCTCTTCGAAGGGCTCGAGCGCTGGCGCCAGCGCGGCGCCACGCCGCGGCCGAGGGCGGTCGAATGAGCGCGGTCGGCCTGATCGGGCTCGGCGCGATGGGCCTCGGCATGGCGCAGTCGCTGCGCCGCGCCGGCCTGGCGCCGCAGGTCTTCGACCTCAGGCGCGACGTGGCCGAGGCCTTCGCGCGCGAAGGCGGCGGCACCGCCTGCGCCAGCGCCGCCGCGCTCGCCGCGGCCTGCGACGTCGTGATCTCGGTGGTCGTCAACGCGGTGCAGACCGAGGCGCTGCTGTTCGGTGGCGCCAGCGGCAGCAGCAGCAGCGGCGTCGCCGACGCCATGCGCCCCGGCAGCGTGTTCGTGATGTGCTCGACCGTCGACCCGCGCGCCAGCGTCGACTTCGAGGCACGGCTCGCCGAGCGTGGCCTGCTCTACCTCGACGCGCCGATCTCCGGCGGCGCCGCCAAGGCCGCGGCCGGCCAGCTGACGATGATGACGGCCGGCCGCCCCGAGGCCTACGCACGCTGCGGCGCGGTGCTCGATGCGATGGCCGCGCGCGTCTACCGCCTCGGCGACCGCGCCGGCCCCGGCAGCCGCGTCAAGGTCATCAACCAGCTGCTGGCCGGCGTGCACATCGCCGCTGCGGCCGAGGCGATGGCGCTCGGCCTGCGCGAGGGCGTCGACGCCGCGGCGCTCTACGACGTCATCACGCACAGCGCCGGCTCGAGCTGGATGTTCGAGAACCGCATGCCGCACGTGCTGGACGGCGACTACACGCCGCGCTCGGCGGTGGACATCTTCGTCAAGGACCTCGGCCTGGTGCTCGACATGGCGCGCGGCACGAACTTCCCGCTGCCGCTCGCCTCCACCGCGCACCAGATGTTCATGCAGGCCAGCAGCGCCGGCCACGGCCGCGAGGACGACGCCGCGGTGATCAAGATCTTCCCGGGCATCACGCTGCCGGAGAAGAAGCCTTGAGCGACGGGCAGGCCCTGCGCGCCGAGGTCTGCCGCGTCGGCCGTTCGCTCTTCGAGCGCGGCTACGCGCACGCCACCGCCGGCAACGTCAGCGTGCGGCTGCCCGCGCACGAGGGCGGCGGGTTCCTCATCACGCCCACCGACGCCTGCCTGGGTACGCTCGACCCCGACCGGCTCGCCCATGTCGGCGACGACGGCGTGCAGCGAAGCGGCGCCCGCGCCAGCAAGACGCTCGCGCTGCACCGCCGCGTCTACGCCGCCGAGCCGTCGGCACAGTGCGTGATCCACACCCACAGCACGCACCTCGTCGCGCTCACGCTGGTCGGCGTGTGGAGCGCGGCGGACATCGTGCCGCCGATCACGCCCTACTTCGTGATGAAGGTCGGCCACGTGCCGCTGGTGGCCTACCGCCGCCCGGGCGATCCGGCGGTGGCCGATGCGGTGGCGGCCCAGATCGAGGCCTTCGCCGCGCGCGGCACGCCGATCCGCGCCGTGATGCTCGAGCGCCTGGGGCCGCTGGTCTGGCACGCCAGCCCGGCCGAGGCGATGGCCGCGCTCGAGGAACTCGAGGAGACCGCCCGCCTGTGGCTGCTGAGCGGGCGCAGCGCCAGCGCGCTCGCCGAGCCGCAGATCGAGGAGTTGCGCCGCAGCTTCGGCGCACGCTGGTGAGCGCAGAGCCGGCCGAGGCGGCGCGATCCCGCCGATTGCTCGAAGTCAACACCGCCCGGACCGCGCGGCGCACCATGAGGCTTCAATGCAACCGGAGGATCACCATGTACCGCCGCATCCTCGTACCGCTGGACGGCAGTGCCACCGCCGAGCGGGGCCTGCAGGAAGCGCTCGGCTTGGCCAAGGCCTTCGACTCCGCGCTCGTGCTGCTCAACGTCGCCGAGTTCTACCCGGTGATGATGGAGATGGCCACCGCCACCACCTGGCAGCAGATCAGCGACGACATCCGCACCCAGGGCGAGCGGCTGCTCGAGAAGGCGCACGAGAGGGCGCGGGCCGCCGGCGTGGCCAGCGAGGCCGTGATCGAGGACGCCGACGGCCGCGTCTGCGACGTGATCGTCGAGCAGGCCGCCAAGCGCCAGTGCGACCTCATCGTGATGGGCACGCACGGCCGGCGCGGCGTGCAGCACGCGCTGATCGGCAGCGACGCCGAACGCGTGCTGCGCCAGTCGCCGGTGCCGGTGCTGATGGTCCGTGCTCCCGGCAAGACCTGAAGCCGGCGCGCCGGCCGACGCCGCGAGCGTCTTCAGCGCGCGCGGCCTGGCCAAGACCTACGGCAGCGGCAGCGCCGCCGTGCACGCGCTGGTCGACGTGGATCTCGAGATCCGGCGCGGCGAGTTCATCGTGCTGCTCGGCCCCTCGGGCAGCGGCAAGTCCACGCTGCTCAACATCCTCGGCGGGCTCGACGTGCCGAGCGCCGGCGAGGTGCGCTTCGCCGACCACCGGCTGAGCGGCGCCAGCGAGGCCGAGCTGACTCGCTACCGGCGCGAGCACGTCGGCTTCGTGTTCCAGTTATACAACCTGATCCCGAGCCTGACGGTGCGCGAGAACGTGGCCCTGGTCACCGACATCGCCGCCAACCCGATGTCGATCGACGAGGCGCTGGCCTGGGTGGGCCTGAGCGAACGGCGCGACCACTTCCCCTCGCAGCTCTCGGGCGGCGAGCAGCAGCGCGTGGCCATCGCGCGCGCCATCGTCAAGCAGCCCGAGGTGCTGCTGTGCGACGAGCCGACCGGCGCGCTCGACTACGCCACCGGCAAGCGCGTGCTCGAGGTGATCGCCAAGGTCAACGCCGAGCTCGGCACCACGGCGGTGGTGATCACGCACAACGCCGCCATCGCCGGCATGGCCGACCGCGTGATCCGCCTGGGCGACGGGCGCATCCAGCAGGTGACGGCCAACCCGAAGAAGCTGACGCCGGCCGAGCTGTCGTGGTGAACGCGGCATGAAGGCCCTGGACCGCAAGCTGCTGCGCGACCTGCGCCTGATGTGGAGCCAGGCGCTGACCATCGCGCTCGTGGTCGGCAGCGGCGTGGCGGGCTTCCTCACCTCGCTGTCGGCGGTGGACTCGCTGGCGCTGGCGCGCGACCGCTTCTACGCGCAGGGGCGCTTCGCCGACGTCTTCGCCGGCGTCAAGCGCGCGCCCAACGCGCTCGTGGAGGTGCTGCGCGCCGAGCGCGGCGTGGCCGACGTGCAGACCACGCTCGAGCAGGCGGTGCGCGTCGAGCTGCCGGGTCTGGCCGACCCGATCGTCGGCCAGCTGATCGGCATCGACCGCCGGCACGCCGCGTCGATGAACCGCGTGACGCTGCGCAGCGGGCGCTGGCCCGACGCGGGGGCCGTCGGTGCCGGTGGCGCGGGCGGTGCCGGCAGCGGCGGCAACGCCCTCGCCGCGGTGGTCTCGGCCGGCTTCGCCGAGGCGCGTGGCCTGAAGCCCGGCTCGCACGTCTTCGCGCTCGTCAACGGCAAGCGCCGCCAGCTCGTCATCGAGGGCGTGGCGGTGTCGCCCGAGTACATCTTCGCCGGCCTCGGCGGCATGCCCGACCTGCGCGGCTTCGGCGTCTTCTGGGTCGACCACGACGCGCTCGCCGCCGCCTACGACATGCGCGGCGCCTTCAACCGCGTGGCCGTCAAGCTCGCGCCGGGCGCCGCCGAACGCGACGTGATCGAGCGCCTGGCGGCGCTGCTCGCGCCCTACGGCGGGCGCGAGGTGCACGGGCGCGAAGACCAGACCTCGCACGCCATGCTCGACGCCGAGATCAAGGAGCAGCGCGTGCTCGGCACCGTGCTGCCGGTGATCTTCCTGGCCGTCGCGGCCTTCCTGCTCAACGTGGTGGTGAGCCGCCTCGTGGCCACCCAGCGCGAGCAGATCGCCGCGCTCAAGGCGCTCGGCTACCCCAACCGCAGCATCGCCGCGCACTACCTGAAGATGGTGCTGGCCATCGTCGTGCTCGGCTGCGCGCTCGGCCTGTGGGTGGGCGACTGGCTGGGCCTGATGTTCACGCGGCTGTACGCCGAGTTCTTCTTCTTCCCGAGCTTCGAGCACCGCCTGGCGCCCTGGCTGGTGGCGGTGGCGCTCGGCGTCTCGCTCAAGGTCGGCGTGCTCGGCACGCTCAACGCGCTGATGGCCACGGTGCGCCTGGCGCCGGCCGAGGCGATGCGCCCGCCGGCACCCGGCCGCTACCGGCGCACGCTGGTCGAGCGCCTCGGCCTCGTTCGCATCGGCACCGCGCTGCGCATGATCCTGCGCCAGATGGAGCGGCGGCCCGTGCGCAGCCTGCTGTCGATCGGCGGCGTGGCCGCGGCGGTGGCCATCGTCGTGGTCGGCAACTTCGTGCGCGACGCCATCGACTACATCGTCGACGTGCAGTTCAACCTCGCGCTGCGCCCCGACGTGATCGTCTGGATGGCCGAGCCAATGGACCGTGCGGCGGCCGTCTCCGCGCTGGCCCGGCTGCCGGGGGTGATCGAGGCCGAGGGCGAGCGCGACGTGGCGGTGCGCCTGGTCGCCGGGCACCGCAGCGAGCGCGTCGCCATCGCCGGCTTCCCGCCGGGCGCCCGGCTGCGCCGCGTGATCGACACCGAGGGCCGCGAAGCCCGCCTCGGCGGCGAGGGCCTGGTGCTCACCGACCGCCTGGCCGACAAGCTCGGCGTGCGCCCCGGCGACACGCTGCGCGTGGAGACGCTCGACGGACGCCAGCGCGTCTTCACGCTGCCGGTGGACGCCACGGTGCGCGAGATGATGGGCCTCAACGCCTACATGGAGCGCGGCGCGCTCAACCGCGCGCTCGGCGAGGGGCCGCTCGTCTCGCAGGTCTCGCTGGTGGTGGAGCGCGGGCGCGAGGCGGCGCTGCTCGAGGCCACCCAGGCGCTGCCGCGCGTGGCCGGCGCCTTCAGCAAGGCCACGATGTGGCGCAACATGCAGGAGATCAGCGCCCGCAACGTGCGCATCATGGCCAGCGTGCTGACGGCGTTCGCCGCGGTCATCGCGGTGGGCGTGGTCTACAACAACGCGCGCATCGCGCTGGCCGAGCGCACCTGGGAGCTGGCCTCCCTGCGCGTGCTCGGCTTCACGCGCGGCGAGGTCTCGGCGCTGCTGCTCGGCGAGATGGCGCTGGCCATTGCGCTGGCGCTGCCGCTGGGCTTGCTGCTCGGCTGGGGCCTGGTGCACCTGATCACGCTGCTGCTCGCCTCCGACCAGTTCTTCTTCCCGGTGGTGATCCGGCCGCGCACCTACGCGCTGGCCGCCCTGGCGGTGCTGGCCGCGGGCGGCGCCAGCGCGCTCGTCGTGCGCCGGCGCATCGACCGGCTGGACATGGTGGCGGCCTTGAAGACCCGGGAGTGAAACGATGAAAAGACGCACCCTCCTGCTGAGCGGCGCGGCCGGCCTGGCCGTGATCGCGGCGCTCGTGTGGGCCTTCAGCCCGCGGCCGCTGGAGGTGGAGGCGGCGAGCGCCGCCGTCGCCCGCTTCGAGGCCACCATCGACGAGGACGGCCGCACGCGCCTGGCCGACCGCTACGTCGTCTCGGCGCCGCTCGCCGCACGGCTGGCGCGCATCACGCTGCGCGAAGGCGATGCGGTGGCCGCCGGCGACGCGGTGGCCACGCTCACGCCGGTGCTGGCGCCGCTGCTCGACGAGCGCAGCGCGCGCGAGGCGCAGGCCCGCGTGGAGGGCGCGCAGGCCCAGCTGGCGCGCGCCGGCACGCGCATCGAGCGCGCCCGCGTGGCGGTGGAGCTCGCGCGCATCGAGCTGCGGCGCAGCGAGCAGCTGGCGCGCGACGGCTTCGTGGCGCCGACCAAGCTCGACGGCGACCGCCTGGCCCTGCAGGCCGCGCAGCAGGAGCAGGAGGCCGCGGTGCAGGAGCGCCACGTCGCCGAACACGAGCTCGAGCAGGCGCGCGCCGTGCTCTCGGCGCTGCGCCAGGGCGGCAGCACGGGTCGCGGTTTCGTGGTGCGCGCGCCGATCGCCGGCCAGGTGCTGCGCGTGGCGCAGGCCAGCGAGGGCACGGTGGCGCCGGGCACGCCGCTCGTCGAACTCGGCGACCTGGCGCGCCTGGAGGTGCTGGCCGAACTGCTGACCACCGACGCGCTGCGCGCGCCCCCCGGCACGCCGGTGCGCATCGAGCGCTGGGGCGGGCCGGGCGTGCTGCAGGGGCGCGTCAGGCGCGTCGAGCCGGCGGCCTTCACCAAGGTCTCGGCGCTCGGCGTGGAGGAGCAGCGCGTCAACGTCATCATCGAGCTGACGAGCCCGCGCGAGCAGTGGCGCGCGCTCGGCGACGGCTACCGCGTCGGCCTGCGCATCGTCTTCCTGGCCGAGGAGCGGGCGCTCCAGGTGCCGGCCAGCGCGGTGTTCCCGCATCCGGCGGGCGACGACGCCGGCCCCGCCGAGCACGCCGCCTTCGTGATCGACGGCGGCCGCGCCCGCCTGGTGCCGGTGAAACTGCGCGCGCGCAACGGCAGCATGGCCTGGATCGCCGACGGCCTGGCGGCCGGCGCGCGCGTCATCGTCTACCCGCCGGCCACCGTGCGCGACGGCGTGCGCGTTCGTGAGCGCAGCACCATGTAGATCACGAAGGCGAGCGTGCTCGCCGCCAGCAGCAGCCCCTGCCAGGGCCCGGCCAGCGCCGGCACCCAGGCGAACAGCAGCGCGAAGGGCGCCGCACCGAGCGCCGTGGACAGCGTGGTCTGCGCCAGCGTGGTGGCGCGGCTGAACAGGCCGAGCGCGTAGGACAGCACGTCCACCGGGAAGGTCATGCGCAGCAGCACCAGCGAGAGCAGGCGCCGCCGCTCGTCGATCAGCACGTCAATGTCGGCGTGGCGCTGCACCGACGGGAAGCGCACCCGCACCGCGTCGCGCGCATGGCGGCCGAGCCAGAAGGCGAGCGCCGAACCCGCGATCCAGCCCAGCCACAGCAGCAACGCCGTCGGCAGCGGCCCCCACGCCGCCACCGCCAGCGGCACCAGCGGCAGGTTGCTCGCCGCCGGCATCAGCACCGCGAAGACCGAGGTGGCGAAGAACACCGCCACGCCCCAGGCGGCGTGCGCCGAGACGAAGTCGGCCAGCGGCGCCGCGTAGTGGCGCACCAGCACGAGGGCCAGCACGAACAGCGCCACCACCGCCAGCGCGGTGCGCGTCGGCGGGCCCAGTCGCGCCCAGCCGAGCGGGGCCGGGGCGGCCGCCTCGACGGTGCCCGCGCCCGCGCCCGCCCCCTCACCTGCCATGGCTCAGCCGCTGCGCGCCACGCGCCGCGCCCTCACACCCGGGCCAGCGCCTGCTCGAGCCGCGTGCGCACCTCGCCGGCGAGGGCGGCCACCTCGGGCCGGTCGACCAGCGTGAGCACGGCGTGCGGGTCCATCACCTCGACGCGCACGGCGCCCTCGGCGTCCTGCCGCACCACCACGTTGCAAGGCAGCAGCGCGCCGATCGCCGGCTCCACCGCGAGCGCACGGCTGGCGAACGCGGGGTTGCAGGCGCCGAGGATGCGGTACGGCGGCATGTCCTGGTCGAGCTTCTTCTTCATCGTGGCCTGCACGTCGATCTCGGTCAGGATGCCGAAGCCGACGCCGGCCAGCTCCTCGATGATGCGCTCGCGTGCGCGCTCGAAGGGCAGCGCGACGGTCTTGCCGAAGGTGTAGCGGGGCATGGTGATCTCCGTGGTGGTGGCTTCAGGGGCCGCTGCGCGTGGCCTCCAGGCGCTCGATGCCGAGCGCCTTGAGCACCACCTTCTCGTAGACCGGCTCGGAACTGCCGGTCTTCATCTTGTGGATGAAGTACTTCTCGAACGCCAGCTTGGCCAGGTGCACCCACCGCCCCTTCTTGAACCAGTTCACGTTGCGCGGCGGCAGCTGCGGCAGCGCCACGAAGGCGGCGCCGGTGTCGCCCATGTCGGCCAGGCAGATCGCGTTCCAGGTGCCGCGCGCATCGGCCGGCCGGCCGGCCAGCTCGGCGGCGATGTTGTGCACGATGGCGCTGACCATCGTCTCGATCATGTAGCCGGTCTTGGGCGCGCCGGTGGGCACCGGCGTGGCCTCCACGGGCGGGATGGCCACGCAGACCCCGGCGGCGAAGATGTTCGGCCAGGCCTTGCTGCGCTGGTGCTCGTCGATCAGCACGAAGCCGCGCTGGTTGACCAGACCTTCGACCTGCGCGACCACGTCCACGCCGCGGAAGGCCGGCAGCATCATGCTGTAGGCGAAGGGCAGCTCGTGCTCCTTCTTCGCCTGGCCCTGCTCGTCGACCTCGGTCACGAACATGCGGCCCGGCTCCACGCGCGTGACGCGGGCGTTGGTGATCCACTTGGCGTCGATGCCGCGCAGCTCGCTCTCGAGCATCGACTTGGAGTCGCCCACGCCGCCCAGGCCCAGGTGGCCGATGTAGGGCTCGCTGGTCACGAAGGTCAGCGGCACCTTGTGACGCAGCTTGCGCCGCTGCAGGTCCTTGCTGAAGATGAAGGCGAACTCGTACGCCGGGCCGAAGCACGAGGCGCCCGGCATCGCGCCGATGATCGCCGGCCCCGGGTCCTTCAGGAAGCGCTGGTACTGCTCGTAGGCCTCCAGGGCATGGTCGAAGGTGCAGATCGACGACGTGTTGGCATGCGGCCCGGTACCCGGCACCTCGTCGAACGCCAGCCTGGGGCCGGTGGTGATGACGAGGTAGTCGTAGGCCAGGCGCGAGCCGTCGGCCAGCTCGAGCACGCGGTTCGGGGCGTCGATGCGCGTGGCGCGCTGCGCGACGAAGTCGATGCCCTTGCTCTCGACGTAGGGGCGGATCGCGAAGCTGACCTGCTCGCGGTCGCGCCAGCCCACCGCCACCCAGGGGTTGGAGGGCACGAACTGGAAATCGGGCAGCGCGTTGACCAGCGTCACGCGGTGCGAGCGGTCGAGCGCGGCGCGCATCTCGTAGGCCGCCGGCATGCCACCGGTGCCGGCACCCAGGATCACGATATGGGCCATGACAGGCTCCTTTCGTTCATGCCCTTTCAGGCTGCGGACAGACTGCCGAGATCTCCCCTCACGCCCTGCTGCTCCAGCCAGCGCTGCAGATCGGGCGCGCTCATCGCGCCGCTGCGGCGGGCCACCTCCTGGCCGCCTTTGTAGAGAACGAGCGTCGGAATGCTGCGGATGCGGTTGGCCACGCTCGCCTTCGGGTTGGCGTCGCTGTCGACCTTGGCGAAGCGCACGCCGGGCAGGCGCGCCGCGGCGGCCTCGAACTGCGGCGCCATCATGCGGCACGGGCCACACCAGTCGGCCCAGAAGTCCACCAGCACCGGCAGCTCGCTGCGCTCCACGAAGGTCTTGAAGTGCTCGTCGCTCAGCGCTACCGGCTTGTCCGCCATCAGCTCGGCGCCGCAACGGCCGCACACCGGCTGCTCGGCCAGGCGCTTGACGGGAACGCGGTTGACGCTGCCGCAGCTTGCACAGGCCAGTTGCATTTCAGGCTCCGGTGGGCGCGCCGAGCTTGCGCAGGATCTGCTCCATCAGGCACCAGCGCGTGAAGCCGCTTTGCAGCAGGTTCACGCCGACGAAGGCGGTGAAGGCCAGCCACCACGGGCTCACGAACAGCGGGCTGCCCGGGATGCCGAGGGCGAGCGACAGCAGGATGAAGAGGCCGGCGACGATGCGCACGATCTGCCAGGATGTCATGGAGGTCATGGTTCAGGCTCCTTGAGGAAGTGAGGGGGTCGAAGGCACGAGGCGCTGCACGAGCTTGCGGTAGGCCACGTAGTAGAGAACCGGGATCACCACCAGCGTCAGCAAGGTGGAGACGAAGATGCCGAACACCAGCGAGATGGCCAGGCCGTTGAAGATCGGGTCGTCGAGGATGAAGAAGGCGCCCAGCATGGCCGCCAGCGCCGTCAGCCCGATCGGCTGCGCGCGCGCGATCGCCGCGGCGACCACGGCGCGCTCGAAGGGCACGCCGTCGCGCAGCTGCAGGTTGACGAAGTCGACCAACAGGATCGAGTTGCGAACGATGATGCCGGCCAGCGCGATCATGCCGATCATGCTGGTGGCGGTGAACGGCGCGCCGAGCAGCGCGTGCCCCGGCAGCACGCCGATCAGCGTGAGCGGGATCGGCGCCATGATGACGAGCGGCGCCAGATAACTGCCGAACTGCGCCACCACCAGCAGGTAGATCAGCACCAGGCCCACCGCATAGGCGGCGCCCATGTCGCGGAAGGTCTCGTAGGTGATCTGCCACTCGCCGTCCCACTTGATCGCGTAGCCGCTCCAGGCCTCGCCCGGCGGCGCGACGAAGTGCTCGTCGATGCGCCCGCCGCCCGGCGGCACGAGGGCGTTGATGGCGCTGCGCATCTGGAACATCGCGTACAGCGGGCTGTCGATCGCGCCGGCCACGTCGCCGACCACGACGTGCACGGGCAGCAGGTCCTTGTGGAAGATCGACTGCTCGCGCCGGCTGTCCGACAGCGTGACCAGCTCGCGGATCGGCACCAGCTTGCCGGCCACCGTGCGCACGGTGAGCGCGAGCAGCGCGTCGAGGTCGCCGTGGCGCTCGGGCGGCAGCTGCAGCACCGCGGCGGCGGGGTACTTGCTCTGGTCGTGCAGGTAGGCCGTGCTCTCACCGGCCAGGCCGGCGCGCAGCGTGGTCACGATCGCCTGCTGCGGTACGCCGAGCATGGCCGCCTTGCGCCGGTCCACCACCAGCAGGGTGCGCGGCGCGGCGGCGATCGACGAGTCGTCCACGTCGACCACGCCCGGCGTGTTCTCGAACACCTTGCGCACGGCGCGCGCCAGCTCGCGGCGGCCGTCGGCGTCGGGGCCGTAGATCTCGGCCACGATCGGCGAGAGCACCGGCGGGCCCGGCGGCACCTCCACCACCTTGACGTTGGCGCCATGGCGCGCGCCGATCGCCACCAGCGCCGGCCGCTCGCGCACCGCGATGGCGTGGCTCTTGGCCTTGCGTTCGCTGCGCGGCGCCAGGCGCACCTGGATGTCGCCCACCTCGCCGCCGGCGCGCAGGTAGTACTGGCGCACCAGGCCGTTGAAGTTGATCGGGCTCGCGGTGCCGGCGTAGGCCTGGTAGTCCACCACCTCGGGCACGGTGGCCAGGTGCGCGCCCAGCTCGTGCAGCACGGCCGCGGTGCGCTCCAGCGGCGTGCCGGCGGGCATGTCGACGACGACCTGGAACTCGCTCTTGTTGTCGAAGGGCAGCATCTTCAGCACCACCAGGCCGGCCACCGGCAGCGCCATCGACAGCACGATCGCCGCCGCCACGCCGGCGCCCAGCCAGCGCCGGTTGCGCGCGCCACGCTCGGCATGCAGCAGCGGGCCGAACACGCGCTCGAACAGGCGCGACAGGCGGCGCACCAGAGCAGATGGTGCGTGGTGCGCGTCGGCCGCGGCCGGCTTCAGCCACAGCCGCGCCAGCCACGGCGTGACGCTGAAGGCGATGGCCAGCGAGATCAGCATGCCCAGACTCGCGTTGATCGGGATCGGGCTCATGTACGGGCCCATCAGCCCGCTCACGAAGGCCATCGGCAGCAGCGCCGCGATGACGGTGAAGGTGGCCAGGATGGTCGGCCCGCCGACCTCGTCGACCGCGCCCGGGATCAGCTGCACGAGCGGCACGCCGGGCTTCAGCGCCATGTGGCGGTGGATGTTCTCGACCACCACGATCGCGTCGTCGACCAGGATGCCGATCGAGAAGATCAGCGCGAACAGCGACACCCGGTTGAGCGTGAAGCCCCAGGCCCACGACGCGAACAGCGTCACCGTGAGCGTGAGCACCACCGCCGCGCCGACGATGGCCGCCTCGCGTCGGCCGAGCGTGAAGAACACCAGCGCCACCACGGAGGCGGTGGCGAAGAGCAGCTTCTGGATCAGCTGCCGGGCCTTGTCGTCGGCGGTGGCGCCGTAGTTGCGCGTCACGGCCACCTGCACGTCGGCCGGCACCACCGTGTTGCGCAGCTGGTCCATGCGCGCGAGCACCGCGTCGGCCACGGCGATGGCGTTCTCGCCCGGCTTCTTGGTCACCGCGATGGTCACCGCCGGGTGTTCGGCGGCGATCTGACCGTTCGCGCCGGCCGTGCCATGCCAGACGTAGCGCGAGGGCACGAGCGGGCCGTCGACCACGCGCGCCACGTCCGACAGGAACACCGGCTTGCCGCCGCCCGGTCCGCCCACGCCGACCACCAGCTCGCCCACCTCGCGCGCGTTGCGCAGGAAAGGACCGGACTCGAGCGCCAGCGCGCGGTCGCCGGCGATCAGCTCGCCCACCGGCGCGCCCAGGTTGGCCGACGTCAGGGCCTGGCGCAGGTCGGCCACCGTGAGGCCGGCGCCGGCGAGCAGCGCCGGGTCGATCTCCACGCGCACGCCGCGGCCCGGGCCGCCGATCGTCGTGACCTCGCGCGTGCCGCCCACGCGCTTGAGGTCGGCCTCCACGCTGTGCGCCACGCGCTCCAGCTCGTAGGCGCTGCCGCCCTTGCTGTACAGCGTGAGCGTGACGATGGGCACGTCGTCGATGCCCTTGGGCTTGATGATCGGTGCGCCCACGCCGAGCCCGGCAGGCAGCCAGTCGGCGTTGGCGTTGACCGTGTCGTACAGGCGCACCAGCGCCTCGGTGCGCGGCACGCCGACCTTGAACTGCACGGTGACCACCGCCAGCCCGGGGCGCGACACCGACATCACGTGCTCGATGCCGGCAATCTGCGCCAGCACCTGCTCGGCCGGGCCGGCCACCATCTGCTCCACGTCGCGCGCGCTGGCGCCGGGGAACGGGATCAGCACGTTGGCCATCGTCACGTTGATCTGCGGCTCTTCCTCGCGCGGCGTGACCGCCACCGCGAACAGGCCGAGCAGCAGGCCGACGAGGCCGAGCAGCGGCGTGAGCTGTGCGCTCTGGAACCAGGCCGCCATGCGGCCGGCGATGCCCAGGCGCGGCGTGGCGTGCGTGTTCATCGTGCCGCCGCCACGCGCGTGGCGGCCAGGGCGTCGGAGGCCACGCGTTCACCGGCCACCAGGCCGGCGAGCACCTCGACCTGGTCGCCGGCACTGCGGCCCAGGCGCACCTGGCGCAGCAGCGGCCGGCCCTGCGCGTCGAGCACGTACAGGCCGGTCATCTCGGCGCGCCGCACGATCGCCGACAGCGGCACCCACGGGCTCGCCACCGCCCCCGGCAGCGCGGCCGACGCGGCCGGCAGCCACAGGCGGGCGAACTGCCCCGGCGCCACGCCCGCCAGGTTGCGCGCCAGCTCGGCGCGCAGCGTCACGGTGTGGGTGGCGATGTCGGCCGCGGGCAGCACCTGCACCGACAGCGGGGTCTGCATGCGCTGCGCGGCCGGCAGCGCCGGCAACTCGGCGCGCACCGCCTTGCCGTCGCCGAGGCTGGCCGCCGCCGACTGCGGCACCGCCGCGCTCACGCGCAGTGCCGTCGGGTCGTACAGCGTGACCAGCGCGCGGCCCGGCAGGGCCATGTCGCCGAGCGTGACGGCCACCTCCGACACCACGCCGGCGTACGGCGCGCGCACCACGTGGAAGGCGCTCTGCGTGTGCGCCGCACCGGCCTGCGCCAGCTGCGCCGCGGCCTGCGCCTGCGCGGCCTTGTACTCGGCCTCGGCGCGGTCGAGCGCGGCGGCGCTGATGAAGCGGTCGGCCGCCAACTGCTGCTGGCGCGCGAACTCCTTGGCCGCCACGTCGAGCGCGGCGCGCGCGGCACGCTGCACCTGGCCTGCGAGGGCGTCGCG
>Ga0073934_10007935_pt1 | contig 14437 bp, 11 predicted proteins | sample LarsenN4metaG_FD_76834 | JGI IMG/M metagenome (GOLD analysis project Ga0073934, IMG submission 76834) | Hot spring sediment bacterial and archeal communities from British Columbia, Canada, to study Microbial Dark Matter (Phase II) - Larsen... ...
ATGCTGCGGTTGCTCGCCGTGAACTGGATGGCCGTCGGGGGCCCGATGGGGATCCTCATCCCGCTGCCCAAGGGCGGGGACTCGCTGACGCGCCTCCAGTTCCGGGAGAAGCTCCCGTACTACTACGTGATCCTCGGGCTCCTGGCCCTCGCGCTCTGGGTCACGCGCCGGATCGAGCGTTCGAGGCTGGGCTACACGCTCCACGCGATCCGGGAGAACGAGGATGCGGCCGAGGCGTCGGGCGTGAACACCCTGGCGGCCAAGCTCTGGGCCATGGGCTTCTCCGCCTTCCTCACGGCGCTCGGTGGCACGTTCTACGCGCAGTACTTCTCCTTCATCGACCCCACGCTCGCCTTCGGCGTCTCGGTCTCGGTGGAGATCCTGCTGAGGCCCATCGTCGGCGGACCCGGCACGCTGGCGGGGCCGCTCCTCGGCTCGGTCGTCCTGACGCCGCTCTCGGAGCTGACGCGCTGGCTGATCCGGGGGCGGCCTGGCGTGGACGTGATGGTCTACGGGGCCATCCTGGTGGTCGTGGTGACCTTCCTGCCCCGGGGGCTGGTCGGCGCCTGGGAAAGGTTCCGGGGCCCGGGCGCCTGAGCCCGGGGGGTGTCGCGGTGGCGCTGGTCGAGGTTCGCGGCCTGACGAAGCGATTCGGGGGGCTCACCGCCCTGGCCGGGGTCGAGCTCGACATCCAGGCGGGGGAGCTGCTCGGCATCATCGGACCGAACGGGGCGGGGAAGACCACGCTCTTTCACGTCATCACGGGTTTCCACCGCCCGAGCGCCGGCGAGGTCCGGCTCGACGGCCGGCCGATCACCGGTCTCCGCCCCCACGCGGTCTGCCGGCTCGGCATCGCCCGCACCTTCCAGATCGTCCAGCCCTTTCCGGAGCTGTCGGTGCTGGCCAACGCGATGATCGGGGCCTTCAACCGTGTGCGCGAGCCCGAGGCGGCGCGGGCCCACGCCCTGGCGGCCCTCGCCTTCGTCGGGCTGGACGGCCAGGCCGCCCGCGCCGCGCGGACCCTCACGCTCTCCGAGCGGAAGCGGCTCGAGGTCGCTCGCGCACTGGCCACGCGACCCCGCGTCCTTCTCCTGGACGAGGTAATGGCCGGGCTGGGCCCGACCGAGGTCTCGGGCATGATCGACCTCTGCCGAGAGCTCAGGGACCAGGGGCTCACGGTGCTCGTGATCGAGCACGTGCTCCGGGCCATCATGGCGCTCTCCGACCGGATCGTCGTTCTCGACCACGGCGAGAAGATCGCCGAGGGCGAGCCGGCCGCCGTGGCCCGGGACCCACGGGTCGTCGAGGCGTACCTCGGGACGGCCCGTGGCTGAGCCTGCGAAAGGCGGGACCATGCTCGCGGTGGAGGGTCTCCGCGCCGGCTACGGCGACGTCGAGGTGCTCCGGGCGGTGTCCTTCGAGGTGAGACCCGAGGAGATCGTGGCACTCGTGGGCGCCAACGGGGCCGGAAAGACCACGACCCTTCGCGCGATCTCGGGCCTGCTCCGGCCGTGGGGCGGCGCGATCCGGCTCGACGGGACGCGGATCGACGGGCTTCCCGCCCACGAGGTCGTGGCCCGAGGGCTGCTCCAGGTCCCGGAGGGCCGGAAGATCTTCCCGTCGCTGTCGGTGCAGGAGAACCTCGATCTGGGGGCCTATCGGCCGGGGGCGAAGACTCGGCGGGCCGAGACGCTCTCCCGCGTGCTCGCCCTCTTCCCGATCCTCGCGGAGCGGCGGCGCCAGGCCGCGGGGACCCTCTCGGGGGGCGAGCAACAGATGCTCGCCATCGGCCGGAGCTTGATGGGCGAGCCCCGGCTCCTCATGCTCGACGAGCCCTCGCTGGGGCTCGCGCCCCTCGTCGTGGACCGGATCTTCGAGGTGGTCCAGACCATCAATCAGCAGGGCGTCCCGGTGCTCCTCGTGGAGCAGAACGTCCAGCGCTCCCTGGCGATCTGTCATCGCGCCTACGTCCTGGAGCAGGGCGCCGTGGCGCTGGCCGGATCCGGGCGGGAGCTCATGGCTCGGGATGAGGTCCGCCGAGCTTACCTCGGGCTGTGAGGGAGGAAGCGATGAGAGCCACCACGCGGCTACGCCAGCTCCTGACGCGTCCCCGCCTCCTCGTCGCGCCGGGGGCCTACGACCCGCTCTCGGCGCGCGTCGTCGAGGAGGCGGGATTCGAGGCGGTGTACGTGACGGGCTCCGGCGTGTCCGTCGGCCACCTGGGGCTGCCGGACATCGGGCTCGCCACGATGACCGAGATGGTCGACCAGGTCCGGCGGATCGCCGCGACGGTCGACATTCCGGTCATTGCCGACGCCGACACCGGGTACGGGAGCGCCCTGAACGTCCGGCGCACGGTGCGGGAGTACGAGGCGGCCGGCGTGGCGGGGCTTCACCTGGAGGACCAGGAGTTCCCGAAGCGCTGCGGGCACCTCGAGGGCAAGCGGGTGATCCCGGCGGAGACCATGGTCGCCCGCCTGCGGGCCGCCGGCGAGGCCCGGCGAGATCCGGACCTGCTGATCATCGCCCGCACCGACGCCCGCGCGGTCCTCGGGCTCGACGAGGCCATCCGCCGCGCGGGAGCGTACCGGGCGGCCGGCGCGGACGTGCTGTTCGTCGAGGCACCGGTGGGGGAGGCCGAGGTGGAGGCGATCGCCCGTGCCCTCCCGGACGTGCCCCTGCTCCTCAATCTGGGTGGAGGCGGCAAGACACCCATGCTGCCCGCAGGCCGGCTCGAGGCGCTCGGGTTCCGTGTCGCGATCTACCCGGGGGACCTCCAGAAGGCTGCCATCCGTGCCATGCGCGAGGTGGCGGGCACGCTGAGGCGGCACGGCACGACCCTGCCCGTCGCGGACCGCATGGTGTCGTTCGAGGAGCGGTTCGAGCTTGTCGGGCTCTCGCGCTTCCGGGCGCTCGAGGAGCGGTACCGGGGCGCGTAGGGAGCGTGCCCAACGGGGCCTAGCCGATAAACAAGTTGCCGGCGGTCCGGGGCATCCTATAATGACTGTAATGAGTGCCCGCGGAGGGTTCCGACGCCGGGGAGGCGAGACATGAGCGAGGAACGGGTCGAGGCGTTCGTTCGAGGCTACGAGCGGCTCCGGAGCGAAGTGCACCGGGTCATCGTGGGGCACGAGGAGATCGTGGACCAGGTGCTCGTCTGCCTCTTCGCGGGGGGACATGTCCTCCTGGAGGGTGTCCCGGGGCTCGGCAAGACGCTCCTGGTTCGGACGCTGGCGAGCTGCCTCGATCTCACCTTCAGCCGGATCCAGTTCACCCCGGATCTCATGCCGGCCGACATCATCGGGACGAACATCATCGTCGAGGATGCCGACGGCCGACGGCACTTCCAGTTCCAGCGAGGGCCTGTCTTTGCCCACGTCGTCCTCGCCGACGAGGTGAACCGGGCGACGCCCAAGACGCAGTCGGCCCTGCTGGAGGGGATGCAAGAAGGGAGCGTGACGGTCTCCGGCGTCAGCCACCGGCTGCCCCTCCCGTTCTTCGTCCTGGCGACCCAGAACCCCATCGAGATGGAAGGGACCTATCCCCTACCCGAGGCTCAGCTCGACCGCTTCCTCTTCAAGCTCCGGGTGCGCTACCCTGTCCTGGAGGAGCTGAACGAGATCATCGACCGAACGACGCGCGCCCATGAGCCGGCCACGAGCCGGATCCTGACGGGGCAGGAAGTCCTGACCTACCGCGAGCTGGTGCGGGAGGTGCCGATCGCCACCCACGTCCGGGCGTTCGCGTCGCTGGCCGTCATGGCGACCCACCCGCAGTGGGAGAGTGCCCCCGTGGTGACGCGGCGCTACATCCGGTACGGGGCCAGCCCGCGCGCCGCGCAGGCCCTGGTCCTTGGCGGCAAGGTGCTGGCCCTCCGGGCCGGCCGCTTCAACGTGTCGATCGACGACCTCAAGGCGATCGCGCTGCCCGCCATCCGGCACCGCCTCATCCTGAACTTCGAGGGTGAGGCCGAGGGCGTCGACGTCGACCGGATCATCACCGACGTGGTGGAGGCAGCCGAGGTCAGCACGCGGGAGGGCAAGGAGGTGTTCCTCCGCTAGGCGCTCACGGTCCCGGTGAGGAGGGGCCATGGAACAAGGCGACGCGCTCCGGCTCACGGTCCAGCGGGTCAGTCAGCTGATTCGGCGGCGACGGGCGGTGTTCTACGGCTTGCGCGGCCTCACCTGGGGGCTGGGCGCCGCGGTGCTCCCGGTCTTGTTTCGCGCCGTCCTCGGAGCGCCAGCCTGGCCGCTCTCCGGGGCCGTTGCCGCGGCGGGTCTCGTCCTCGGCGCCGCCTACGGGCTCCTCCTCCGGGTGCCTGAGCACGAGGCGGCCCGGCTCGCCGACCGTGCCTTCGGGCTCCACGACCGTCTGGCGACGGCCCTCGAGCTCCTCCGCGTGGGCGACGGGAGCCCCCTGGCGGCCGCCGCGGTGCGAGACGCGTCCCGTCACGTGGGGGGACTCGACCTGCGCCGGTCGGTTCGCCGGCGGTGGCCTCGGGAGGCGCGTTTCGCGGCGGTGCCGGTCGTCGCCTTGGCGGCGCTGGTCTACCTCCCGCCGATTCCGTTGCCCGAGGAGTTCCTTCCCCGATTGCGACCGACCGAGGAGCAGACGCCCGAGGCGGCCAAGTCGGGTTCCCCCGAGGTCGCGGAGCGTCCGGCAGCGAAGAAGACCGAGCGGGCCGAGCGCGTCGAGCTGCAGGAGCGCGAGTACACGCAGCGGCAGCACCCGCCCACGGAGCAAGCGCGCGGCGACCTCGCCGCGGTGTTCAAGGACACCAGCGTCGCGCAGAAGCGGCCGGACTTCTCGAGCTTCCTCAAGCAGGGCGACGAGCGCCTGCGCCTGCTCGAGCGGACGGACGCGCTGCCCGATCTCCAGCGCGACTTCACGCAGACCCCCTACAAGGTCATGTTCCGGAAATCGAAGAGCCTGCTGGGAGGCATGGATCCCCGTCAGCTCAACCCGGAGCGCTTGCGCCAGCTGCTCGAGGAGATGAACCGCATGGGACGGCGCGGCGGTCAGGCGGGTGGCGAGGGGGACTGGGGCCAGGAGCTCATGGAGGGGTCCCAGGCGCTCGAGCAAGGGCAGATGGATCGGGCGCTCAGCGCCATGGAGCGAGCGCTCTCCAAGCTCCGCGCGATGGAGGAAAGGGAGCGGGGCGGCAAGGGACTGGGCGGCGCCCGCGACCGCGAGGGCCGCGGGAGGCCGGGCCGGGGCGGACCCGGCGAGGGGGACGCCGATTTCGGTGAAGGCGAGGGGTCGCTGCCGGGGAAAGGGACGAACCCCGGATGGCGGGGGGACCCGACGCAGCGCCTGGGCCAGAGCCCGATCGACATGGGGGTCGAGGGACAGATGCGGAAGGGCCGCAAGGAGGCCTACGACACGAACATGATCGGGCGGGGCGCCCAGAACCCGTCCCGCCTCCCGTACCTGAGCGTCTTCTCCCAGTACCGCAAGATGATGGAGGACGCCCTCGCCAAGGAAAGCATTCCGCTCGACTACCGGACGCAGGTCAAGGAGTACTTTCAGTCTCTCGAGGAGCGCTGATGCGTCGCGCGCCGACCGCGTCGGCTGGCGGCGGGGGCGCGACGGCCGAACCTGTCCGCGCCGGGCGGTTCTTCTCGAACGCGTTCCTCATGCAGCTCGAGCGCCTGACCTTCGTGTCGAAACGCACCCGCGCCGGGCGGGTCAAGGGCGAGCGGAAGAGCCCGCGCCGCGGCTCGAGCGTAGAGTTCGCGGACTACCGCCCGTACGAGGTCGGCGATGACCTCCGCTACGTGGACTGGAACGCCTTCGGCCGCCTCGATCGCCTCTACCTCAAGCTGTTCATGGACGAAGAAGATCTGTGAGTGCACCTGATCCTGGACGCGAGCGCGTCCATGGATTTCGGAAGGCCCACCAAGTTCAGACACGGGGTGCGGCTGGCGGCTGCGCTGGCGTTCATCGGCTTCGTCAATCTCGAGCGGGTCGGGGTGGCGGTGTTCCGGGACCGGGTGTCGGAGGGCTGGTTGCCGACCCGTGGGCGGAACCAGTTCCTCCAGGTCGAGGAGTTCCTGGCCGGTCTCGTGCCGGCGGGGCCCACGCGCTTCAACGACGCGCTCCGGCAGTACGCGCTCCGGGCCCGGGACCCCGGTGTGGCCATCGTGATCTCGGACTTTCTCGACCCCGAGGGGTACGACAGCGGTCTCCGTGCCCTCATGGAGCGGCGGTTCGACACCCACGTTGTCCACATGCTGTCCCGCGACGAGCTCCATCCGCCGTTCGGCGGGGACCTCGAGCTCGTGGACGCGGAATCCGGTGAGGTGCGGGAGGTGTCGGTAGACGCCGAGACCCTGCGCGCCTACGAGCGCCAGCTGCAGACGTTCCTGAGCCGGGTCGAAGGCTTCTGCCGCTCCAACGAGCTCAACTACGTGCGCGTCACGACGGACGTGGCGCTCGAGGACCTCGTGCTGCGGCGACTGAAGGGGAGCCTCCTGCAGTGACGTTCCTGTCGCCCCTCGCGGCTGTCCTCCTGGGCCTCGTGATCCCCCTCTGGTTCCTGTATTTCCTGAAGGTCCGGCGGCAGCCGCGCCGGGTCTCCTCGGTCCTGCTGTGGGCCCCGGCGCTCCGCGACCAGCAGGCCTCCGCGCTCTTCCAGCGGTTCCAGCTCGACCCGCTCCTGATCCTCCAGACCCTCGCCCTCCTCCTCCTGGTCGCGGCCCTCACGCGGCCGATGCTACCGCTCCAGGGCAAGGGGACCGACCGGCTCGTCCTCGTCATGGACGTATCCGCGTCGATGCGGGCACGGGACGTGGCACCGACCCGATTCCGGGAGGCGCAGACGCGCGCGATCGCGCTCGTGGAGGAGGCCGGCCGAGGGGCCGAGGTGATGGTCATCGAGGCGGCCAGCCACCCCGCGGTCCGGGTGCCGTTCACCCGGGACCTGGACCGGGTCCGGCGCGCCGTGTGGGAGATGGAGGCCCGGGACCTCCCCAATCACCTGAGCGAGGCGATCCGCACGGCACTGACGCTGGTCCCACCCCTGGACTCGCGAGTCCGGGTGCACGTCCTGACCGACGGCGCCGTGGACCCTGCGCAGGTGCGCGAGTTCCCCGACCCGCGGGTCCGCTGGGTCACGGTGGGTCAGGGGTCGCGAAACGTCGGCATCACCCAGTTCGCGCTCCGCAAGAGCTACTACGGGATCTACGACTACCAGGCGTTCCTGTCCGTCACCAACTTCTCGGACGAGCGCCTCACCTTCCCGCTGGTGGTGACCATCGACGACCGGCCGGTGAACGAGCAGACGATCACGCTGGACCCGCAGGTCAAGCGGAACGTGATCGTCCCGTTCAGCCACCAGGGTGGGGGGACCGTGCGGGTCCGCATGGCCCTTCGCGACGACCTCGAGGCCGACAACGAGGTCTACGGCATCATGCCGGCGCCCCGCAAGCTCAGGGTCCTCCTGGTCAGCCCCGGGAACCTCTTCCTGGAGAAGGCGCTGCGCGCCGACCCCCAGGTGGTGCTGGACACCAAGACGGGCGGCGAGTACTCGGGGGGCATGGGGGCGTACGACGTGGTCGTGCTCGACAGCACGTCCCCGCCCAAGATCGGACCGGGCCGATTCGTGCTGGTCAACGCGGTGCCCGGCGATGTCCCTATCGAGCCGCTCGGTACCATGGAGCAGCCGGTGATCCTGGACTGGGACCGCAGCCACCCCATCATGCGTTTCGTCGACCTTTCCAAGGTCGGGGTCGAAGAGGCGCTCCGGGTCCGGCCGGTGGCCGCGGGCCGGACGTTGCTGGAGTCGGTGGGTGGCCCGCTGGTCTATCTCCTGGAAGAGCAGCAGCGGAAGGCGGTGTTCGTCGCCTTCGACCTCTTCAAGACGGACCTCCCGCTCCGGGTGGCGTTCCCCCTCATCCTCTCCAACAGCCTCCGCTGGCTTCACCCCGTCGGCCTCGAGGGGTCGGACCTCATGGTGAGCGCCGGCTCGCCGCTCCTGCTCACCGTGGAGCACGGCGTCGAGGAGGCGACCGTGCGCGATCCGGACGGACGGACGCGGAAGGCCGAGATCACGCGGGGCGCGCTGTCGTTCGCCCAGACGGACCGGGTTGGACGCTACACGCTGACCACCGGCGAGCGCGAGGTGGTGTTTGCGGCAAACCTCCTGGACGCGGCCGAGTCGAACATCCGGCCGCAGGCGCTTGCGCTGGCGCCGGCGCCAGCGGCGGGGACCGGGACCGAGCTCTTCACCTACCAGCTCGAGTTCTGGCGCCCGCTTCTCCTCCTGGCGCTCCTGACCCTGGTCCTGGAGGGCGCCCTCTACTGGCGGCGCCAGACCGCCGGCCGCCGGAAGCCCCCGACGCGGGCGGTCGACCGCTGGGCGCTGGGTATCCGGGGCGCGGGCGTCGCCTTGCTGCTCTGGGCGCTGACCCAGCCGCAGTTCGTCCGCTGGGTGGACCGGCAGAACGTGTTCTTCCTGCTGGACCTGTCGGACAGCGTCAGCCTGGCGGCCCGGGAGACGGGGTTCCGCTATGCCGCCTCCGCCCTCCAGGGGATGAAGGAGGAAGACCGGGCGGGTCTCATCACGTTCGCGCGCGACCCGTCGCTGATCGAGCCGCTGCGGTCCAAGCCGACCCTCGTGCGGCCCGCCGCGCCCGCCACGACGCAGGCGACCAACCTCGCGCGCGCCATCGAGCTGGCGCTCGCCTCTTTCCCGGCGAGAGAGGCGAACCGCATCGTGCTGCTCTCGGACGGCCGGGAAAATGCGGGCAGGGCGCTGGCGGCGGCGCAGGCCGCCAAGGACGCCGGCGTCCCGATCTACTACTCGCCTCTCGGCCTGACCTTTCCCCAGGAGGTGGTCGTCGAGCAGCTCCTCTTGCCGACCGAGGTGAAGTTCGGCGAGCCGTTCTACGCGAAGGTCGTCGTGAACTCCGTCAAGGAGACCGGCGGACGCCTCTCGCTCTATCGGAACGGAGAGTTTCTGGGCTCCCAGGTTGTGCGCCTGATTGCCGGGAAGAACGTCCTCACGTACCGCCAGGCGCTGGAGCAGGCCGGGGTCCACGTCTACCAGGCCCACCTGGAGGTCGAGGGCGACGTCATCGAGGAGAACAACCGAGCCATCGGAATCACGGTCGTGCGGGGGAAGCCCCAGGTCCTCCTCGTGGACAAGGATCCCGCGCAGGCCGGGAATCTGGCGGCGGCCCTCCGGTCGCAGCACATCGAGGTCAAGCTGGCAGGACCGGACGGGCTGCCGACGTCCATGGCGGCGCTCGAGAAGTTCGACGGTCTCGTCCTCTCCAACGTTTCGTCCCTCAAGATGACCCGGAACCAGATGGTCCTGATCCGGGACTGGGTGCGCGATCAGGGCGGCGGGCTGGTCATGATCGGGGGCGACGAGAGCTTCGGGCTCGGCGGGTTGTACCGGACCCCGCTCGAGGAGGCGCTGCCGGTCACCATGGAGGTGAAGCAAAAGATCGAGATCCCGAGCCTGGCCGTCATGCTCGTGATCGACCGCTCGGGCTCGATGGCCATGGGGATGAAGGACAACGACAAGGTGAACAAGCTGGAGGTGGCCAAGGAGGCCGCCCACCTCGTCGTGGATCTCCTGGACGAGCGGAACGAGATCGGGGTCCTCTCCTTCGACACCGAGTTCGTCTGGCACGTGTCGATCCAGACAGCGCGAGACAAGCGGGCCATCCACCGCGAGATCTCGGCCATCAAGGCCGGGGGCGGCACCGACGGCTACCCGGCGGTCCGCGAGGCCTACAAGGCGCTCTTCGACCGCGACGCCCTGCTCAAGCACGTGATCTTCCTCTCCGACGGGCAGATGACCCGCGGCGACTTCGCGTCGCTCATCCGGCGCATGGTCAAGGACAAGATCACCGTCTCCGGCGTCGCCATCGGCTCCGACGCCGACCTCCAGCTCATGGCCGACGTCTCGAAGTGGGGGCGGGGGCGGTTCTACTTCACCGAGGAGACCGCGGCCGTGCCGCGGATCTTCACGCTGGAGACGCAGCTCGCATCGAAGGCCTCGCTGGTCGAGCAGCCGTTCCGGCCGGTGGTCACGAATCAGTATCACGAAGCCATCTCCGACATCGACTGGTCCAAGGCCCCGCCGCTCGGGGGCTACGTGGCGACGACGATCAAGCCGACCGCCGACCAGCTCCTCATGACGCACCAGGAGGACCCGTTGATGGCCGCCTGGCGGTACGGGCTGGGCCGGTCCGTGGCGTTCACGGCGGATGCCAAGGCGAGGTGGGGGATCCTGTGGCTCCGCTGGCGTGACTTCAACAAGTTCTGGTCCCAGACGGTGCGGTGGGCGCTGCGGGCCGGTTCGCGCAGCGACACGGTCGCCACGGTCGAGCGGAGGGACGCCCGGGGGATCGTCACGGTCGACACGATCGATGCCAAGGGTGAGTTCGTCAACTTCCTGGACACCCAGCTCGGGGTGATCAACCCCGACAAGACACAGATGGTCGTGGAGCTCGACCAGATCGCGCCGGGCCGTTACCGGGGCGTCTTCCCGGCGCGGGAGGAGGGGGTCTACCTCGCCGGCCTGTCCCAGCGAAAAGACCAGCAGCTCGTGGGGTCGCAGATCGTCGGCGCGGTCGTGCCCTACGCGCAGGAGTACCGTGAGCTGGGTCCGAACGAGGTGCTGCTGCGAGAGATCAGCGAGCTGACGGGGGGCGGGGCCCTCGGCGAGGCGAAGGACGCCTTCGTGACGAACCGACGGCGCTCCCGGGTACCCACGGACCTGTGGCCGTGGCTGGTCGCGGCGGTCACGCTGGGGCTGGTCCCCGAGATCGGACTGCGGCGGCTGGGGCCGGCCCTGGCGAGGCTCCTCCGGGTGTTCGGCGGTCGGAAGCAGGAGGGGGACGGAGATGCGTGAGACCCAGACTCGCGCCATGGGGAGGGCTGTTCTGGGCTGGACGTTGCTCCTGGTGGGCTGGTGGAGCGCCGCCGAGGCGGCGAAGACCCGGGTGGTCCTGATCTTGCCCTTCCAGAACACGACGCCGGGGGGCGGTGATGGGTGGTTGGGGGAGGGAATCGCGGAGACCCTGTACCTCGCGGCCCAGACCACGCCGGCCCTCCTGCCCCTCGAGCGCACGCGCGTGATGCAGGCGGTCCGCGCGGGCGGAGCCGAGCGGGAAGCGCTGCCCCCCGACCGGCTGGCCGGAGCCCTCATGCGCACGCTCCGGGCGGATGTCGCGTTCCTCGGCGAGTACCAGCGAACCCCGGAGGGTGGCCTCAGCGTCACGCCACGCCTCCTGGACGCCGCGCGCAGCGGCGAGGCGCAGACCCTCGAGACGGTGTCGGGCTCGGCCGAGCGCGTGGTGGAAGCCCAGGCGGAAGTGATCCTGAGCTACGTGAAAGCGCTTCGGCTGGCTCTCAAGGCTGACGAGACCCAGCGGATGGTCACGGCGGCGAAGCCCACGACCAACCTGACCGCGTTCGAGGCCTTCGCGAAGGGTCGACGCTCGTTCCTCCGGGGCACCCAGGAGGGGTACGAGGGGGCCGCGGAGCTGCTCTCGCGGGCGGTGGAGGTGGATCCCACGTTTGCCCTCGCCCACTACCACCTCGGGCGGAGCCACCTCGCCCTGGGGAACCGGTGGAAAGCCACGGCCCAGTTCCGGGCCGCTACCCAGGTCGACCCCACGCTCCCGGAGCCCTTCAAGGCGATCGGGGACATCTTCATGATGAGTCCGCGGCGGCTCTACGACCAGGCCGTCGAGGGGTACACCCGCGCGGTGGCCTTGCGTCCCCACTACGCCGACGCGCACGTCGGGCTTGGCGACGCCCGCTCGGCCAAGGGGGAGCACGAGACGGCCATCGGGCACTACCAGAAGGCGCTCGCCCTGAATCCCCTGAACGCTCGGGTCCACTTCAGCCTTGGCAAGATCTACTACAACGAGAAGGGCCTCTACTACGAGGCGGTCCAGGCCTACAAGAAGGCCATCGAGCTCGACCCGTACTTCCTCGAGGCCCGGATGGGTCTGGGCGAGATCTACGAGGAGAAGGGGCTCTATCAGGACGCCATCGCGGAGTACAGGAAGATCATCGAGACGGACGCCAAGAACACCGGGGCGCAGTATAACCTGGCGCTGGCCTACGAGAAAGTCGACGTCAAGGAGGCCATCGCCCAGTGGGAACGCTATATCGAGCTGGCCTCACAGATCGCCAGCGAGAAGGAGTGGGTCGACGTCGCCCGGCAGCACCTGCGGAAGCTGCGAGACAAGGAAAAGGCCCAATAGAGACGCGGGGAAGCGCGCCCACCAGGGGGCGCGCTAGACGCCGAGCAGCTGGGACAGGCGCCCCCGGTCGAATCCCACCACGACCTCGTCACCGACGACGATCACCGGGGCCGCCATCAGACCGGTCAACCGGAGGCGCTCCTCGCGCCCCTCGGCGTCGGCGGTGACGTCTACGTCCCGGAACGGATGCATGGAAGCCTACCGGGGATTGCGAAGCGGCCCCGTACCGTTCGGATTCGCGACGCCCGGGGGCCGTCGCCGGGCCGTGGCATGAGAGGGAGTGGATGGGACGGGAGCGGTTTCCTTGACAACCGTCGTGTCGGTTCCTTATCGTATCCCATGTCCTTGAATTTTCGGGCTCAAACCGCAGGGGGCCCCTGCCGTTCCATTGGGCAACGCCCCCCGCCCCCAAAGGAGCCCTGATGCAGGGAGAGCTGCGAAAGGATCCCACGACAGGGAGATGGGTCCTCGTCCATCGGCCTCGGGGTGAGTCCCCGGTCCAGATGGACCCTGCCGGGGTGTGCGCCTTCTGTCCCGGTAACGAGTCGATGACGCCGCGGGAGATCGTCGCCTACCGTCCCTCGGGCAGCCGCCCGAATGACACCGGGTGGCAGGTCCGCGTGTTTCCCGAGGGGGATCCGTACTTCCGGATCGAGGAGGAACTGGTTCGGGAAGGGGTGGGGATGTTCGACCTGGTGTCTACCCGCGGCGCCAGCGAGATCGTGGTGGAGGCGCCGAGCCACGAGGTGACGCTCGCCACCATGGACGAGGCGCAAGTCATCCGGGTCCTGTGGATGTACCGCGACAGGATTCAGGACCTGAAGCGCGACAGCAAGATCCGGAGCATCGTCGTGACCCGGCGCCACGGGAAACCAGGGGCGAGGATCCGTCACCCCTACTCGCGGATCCTGGCGACGCCCATCGTGTTTGATGACATCCGGACCGAGCTCACCCAGGCGCGCGAATACTACACCTACAAGCGGCGCTGCGTGTACTGCGACACCGTCCGGGAGGAGATGGCGACCGGAGCGCGTGTCGTGCAAATCACGCCGCACTTCGTGGCCTTCGTTCCCTACGCGGCGCGCGCCCCCTACGAGCTGCGGGTCCTGCCTCGCCGGCACGCGTGCGCCTACGAGGACATCACCCCGGACCAGGTGCCGGATCTCGCTCGGCTCCTTCGTGGCCTGTTCCAGGTCCTCGCCAAGGCGCTCGGGGACCCCTCCTACGAGTTGGTGTTACACTCCGCGCCCAACCTCCAAGTGAAGGTGCTCCAGGGCGAGTGGGACACTGTCGCCCGGGACTACCACTGGCACCTGGAGATCACCCCGTTTCCCGAGCACCGATCGATCGTGGGGGGGATCGCGGTGAGCGAAACCCCGCCCGAGGAGGCTGCCCAGGTGCTCAGGGAGGAGGGGGCGTCCGCCCACCAGCCCGCCGACGACTCCTGACGCCCGCGGAGCGCATCCCGGCCTAGGCCAGCCGCCCGGCCCTTACGGGTAGAAGCCGCGGAGCTGGAAACCCTGGGCGACCCGCTGGATTCCCAGCATGAGGGCCGCCGTCCTGAGGTTCACGCCCTCCCGCTTCGACAGGGCAAGGACCTGATTGAAGGCGCGGATGATGACCTCGTGGAGGCGCGTGTTGATCTCGCTCTCCCGCCAGAAGTAGTACTGGAGCCCCTGCACCCACTCGAAATAGGAAACCACCACGCCGCCCGCGTTCGCCAGGATGTCCGGGAGGACCATGACCCCGCGATCGCCGAGGATCTCGTCCGCGTCGGGGGTGGTGGGCCCGTTTGCCCCTTCGGCGACGATCTTGGCCTGGATCCGGTCCGCGTTGCGGCCGGTGATCTGACCCCCCACGGCCGCGGGAACGAGCACGTCGCACGGAAGCTCCAGCAGCCCGGGGTTGGTCACGGGCTCCGCCCCCGGGAACCCCGCGACCGTGCCGGCCTCCCGGACGTGGTTGGAGACCTCGCGGATGTCGAGGCCCCGATCGCTGTGGATGCCCCCCCTGGCGTCGGACACGGCCACGACGGTGCAGCCTTCGCGCCAGAGCAGGCGCGCGGCCACCGCCCCCACGTTGCCGAAGCCCTGCACGACCACGCGCGCGCCCTTGTAATCGATCCGCTTCTCCCGGAGCGCCTGGCCCAGGGCGTACACGAGGCCGCGACCTGTCGCGTCACGCCGCCCGGCCGAGCCCCCCACCAG
>Ga0073934_10007936_pt1 | contig 14437 bp, 5 predicted proteins | sample LarsenN4metaG_FD_76834 | JGI IMG/M metagenome (GOLD analysis project Ga0073934, IMG submission 76834) | Hot spring sediment bacterial and archeal communities from British Columbia, Canada, to study Microbial Dark Matter (Phase II) - Larsen... ...
GAGAGCACCGAGCCCCCGGTGTTGACCAGGCTCGTGGTTTCCAACGCGGGATCGAGCGTAACGGCGCACCAGCGGCGACGGACCACGACGCCTACAGGAGTAATGCTCGGCAAGGCGATTTCGCCGACGCCGGAACGATCCTTCAATTGAAAAAGCAGGGTGAATCGCTCGCCAACCGCCGCCGGGGCGTTCCAATCGAGTTGCAGGCGGTCGGGGGAAGAACCGGCGCGCGGAGTGGGCGGATCGCCGGAGGAAGTGACGCTGGTCAATTCCCAACGCGGGTCGATCTGGACCTCGAGCCGGCCGACCGGGCGATCCGCCGCCACGATGCGATGCCGCACTTCGGCGGTGACGCGCTCCGGCTCGACAACGAGCCACAAGAGTTGTTCCACCTCCGCGGCCGATCGCAACGTGGCGGTCGCGGGGGCCTCCGTGAATTGAAGGCGCCATGACGTCGCCGGGCCCAGCGCCGCGGTCAACAAACCGCTGGTAAAGTTGCGCAATTGCTCGCCCAGGCTGTTGACTTCGACACTCGGCGAGGAGGGATCGTGCCAGACGCGTAATGTCGCATTTGGTACTGGGAACGAGGGCCCGTCGAAGCGCAATTGACCATGAAGTTCGCTGGCAAGGGGACGCAGCGAAAGTTCGACGCGATGCAGGCCAGGTTCCGCGACGCTGAACTGCCACTCGCTGTTCGCCTCGTTGGGAGGTGCGGAAAGCGGCAGTCCGTCGAGCGTGGCGTGCTCCCAAGAGGTCCGCGGCAGGCTGGCCGGCGGCAGGCTCACATTCGCGTCGGCGACGAAGGTGCGAAGTTCCAAGACGACGCGCAACAAGCTCTCCGTGTCGGCCGGCGCATCGCGATCGCCAAGGCTGTACCGTGCATCGGTAATCAGCCAGGCTGGTGTTTCATCTCCCAACCGGGCCGCTTGCGTTAGCATGGCGCGCCAAAGTCCCGCTGAGACGAAGTAGCGATCGCCGGTCGGATTTCGTTCGGCGTCGATTGGCACAAACACGCGTGGCGAGCGCGCTGGCTGTTCCTCCACGGCGTGAGCGGCCGTGCCCAACAGCAGTAGGAAAATGGTAAGCGAGCGCGCCGTACCAAGCACCATCGTGCGCGTCGTCGAGCCGGCGGCCGTGAACGGAGGCGTCGTGGCTGGCGCGATCGACCTTGGCGCTAGGAGCAGCGTGGCCACAAGCGCGCCCAAAAACGCGCCGGAGGTCCAGGGAATCCAGGCGACGGGGAATACAAGCGCCGCGAACGCGGCGCACGCTGGAATCGCGAGCCAGGCGGCGGAGCGCCATCGGCCCAGTCGCCAGCCGAGGACGCCGGCCAACAATGCGGCGCACGTGAAATAACGGCGAGATTCGCTGTGTTGGCGCAAGCGAAGAATCGGCGCGCCATGCGAGGGTCCGGTCAACTCGATCCAGTTGCCTGCGCTGATCTCAGGCCGGACAAACACATCGCCTGACGAGGTTTCCGGCGTCGTCGAGGTGAGCCAGCCCAGCGGGGACCAGGAGTCGTGCCCGCGCGCCCACGGGCCCAGCAAGCGTCGGACAATCTCATGTTGTCCGGGGCGCGCGACTTTCCAGGGGGCTTGGATTTCGAACAGCTCCCAGTCGGAAGGAATTCCCAATTGCCAACGGCGCGGATGAGTGGCCCCGGGGAGCTGTGGCAGAATGGATGCCAAGCCGCCGGCGCGCAGTTGGTCGGCGCGATCCACCGAATACTCGAGCCGCACCTCCGACTTCGCGCCGAGCGCGGCGATGTCGACGTGCAGCTCATCGCGTTGGCGCTCGAAGGCGAGCGGTGCGCCGTCCCGGGTGAGGCCCAACGGCGTTGCGTCCGGCGGTAAGACTACGGTTAACCGCCCCGCCGCGTCGTTGTCGAGTCCGTAGTGCGCCGCGACCAGGCACTCGCCAGAGGGCGAAATGATGGTCGTCGTGGCCTCGTGGCGCACGATCACGCGCGACTCGTTCGCCGCGGGCATATGTGCGGAGATCGTCAATGCCGGGGGGGCTGAGCGGTTGACGTCGCGCGAAGGGTCGTAGCGAAACTCCGCGCGCGTCGATCGATTCTCACCCTGCGGCGACGTTGCGGCCGGAAAGACGGGGCGCGGTCCGTTTACTTCGGTTTCCACGATCCATTCCGCATCAGCCAAGATGCGGGCCGCCGCGCCACGGTCGTCCGCTCCGGGCAGTTCGGCCAGGGCGATCGGGGCGGAGCCGGCGAATGGCGCTGAACGAACCGCCTGCAACACGAACGGTCCGGTACGGGGCGGCCAAATTCGGACCTGCCAGAGTTCCGTGTGGTCCGCGGGATCGGCATGTTCGTTGGTCAGGCGAGTCGCGGAGGCTGTCACACCGGCCGCATCGGCGACGGTCCACGTCGGTTCGCCGTCACGTCGTTGGGAGAAGCGGACGAGCAGGCTCTCCACCGAATTTTGCTCAGGGGCGCAGTCGAACGAGTAATACTCCTGCAACCCGGCCGCCGTGACGGTGTACTCGGCCAACGTCTTGACGCGCAGGCGCTGGGGCCGCGCCACGAGACTCGCGACGGCGCCGCCGTCGCCCGTCAAGGCGACAAGCGTCTCGTCGGCGGCCGGCGGCAAGAGTTCCAGTGCGGCGTTGGCGAGCTGATCGCGGGTGACGAACTCCGCGCCTTCTTCGAGTCTTAGCCGCCAGCGTTGTTCGCCGGCGCCGCGGAGGGCAAAGTAGCGGTCAGCCGGGGTTGCTTGCTCCCAGACGATGGGTTCGAAAGCTTCGAGCGCAAGGTTTTCGCCGCCGCGCGGATTGAGTCTCCGCGCCGTGACGGCGAGGCGAACCCCCTGTCGCGGATTCGCTGAACGATTCAAACGGACAATCAGCCGTCGGTCGTCGGCCGGGTCCGTCGCGACTTCGGCGACGCTTTGCGCCGTCAAGGAGGTCACGTCATCGATCAGCCAGTCGGGGGCGATACGGCCATGAAAAGTAAACACTTCGCCGTCGGTGACTTGAATGTCGCTGAGCATGCGCGCGGTGGTTTCGCGCGGCCCGACCTCGGCGGTTACGCCGCTCGTGGCCGTGATGCGCGGCACGCGCTGGTCGAGACGCACTTCCAGCCGCGCGTCGGCGGCGTAGGCGTCGAATGCGTACATGGCGCCGGGTTTGGGCAACGTTAGATGTCCGATCCGCGTTTGTCGCAGCCCGTAGCTTGCGTAGAGCTCGGTCAGTCCGAGCGGCTCAGGGAGCAAGAGATTGACGGCGCCGTCGTTCCAACGCGCGTCAGTCAGCAAGATGCCGGGTAGTTTCCAACGTTCGCCCACTCGCAAGGGGCACCAGGCAGTGACGCGTAGCGTATGGTCCGTGTCAAGAGGAGTCGGGGATTCGACCTCGATGACATGGCGCTCGCCTTGTTCTGGCGCCTGACGGAACAACAGCGATTGTCCCGCCAGCGCGACGGAAACGGGTTGAAGTTCCGGATCCAGCGCGATCGTCCAAGATCGTTGCGGAACGCGCGCTTCCGTGACGCGAAAGTCCGAGATGACTTCGACGCCGTCCGCGGCGACGTTATAGTTCAGCGTTTGCACCACGGAAGCCCAAGGGCGATTGCCACTCGTGGAAGCCGGGTCTCCCACCAGCAGCCGAAGCGTTGCGCCAGGCTCGACGTCGACGTGGTACGCAGGGCGCGCGTGGCCGCCGGGACTGGAACTCAGCCCGCCTTCGATTTGAAGCTCGGCGCCGACCGGCGCGGCGATGGTCCACGTGGCCGACGTCGTTGACGGCACGCGGAGTTCGTACGCTTCACTACCGTCGAGACCTGTGGTTGGGCGGAGCGTGAAATCGATGCGCAATCTTCCGCCGCGTTCGACGACCGCGGCGGTGCGTCCGCCGGACGTCATGCCGACAATCGCAGGCGCATCGGTCGGGGTTTCCCACCGCGCGTCGGAGATGGCCACTTGGCATGGGTCCAACGTCAACAGCGCTGTGCCGGCGCTGTGCTGCGCGATATCAAGTCGCAGCGTTCCGCGGAGCAGACCGGATTCGATCGAGGCGTCGCCGGTGAGCCGTTCGATGCGACACCGCCGCGTGGTGGCGAGGCCGGACTGTCCACGCTCCAGTAACTGCGCGATGCGCTCGAATTCCGCGGCTGGGACTGGCAGGTACTTGTCTCCATCGAGGGGCCATTCGCCGATGCGTTCCACGGGGGCGAACACGCGCGTGAAGACCGGCGGCGCCGCCGCGAGGCAGTTCACGAGCGCAAGTCCCACGAGGACGCATAGCGCCGCGAGGCGAATTGTGTCGCGCCCCGTCATGGCGAATCACCTGGCGCGGCAGGTACCGCGGCTCTCCGCGACGAATGCGACGTGATCGCCACGCTGCTGGCGGTGCGCTCCACATTGCCGCTGCCGCGCGACGTATGAGTACTTCCCTGCAACAGCATGACGGGGCCGCGGCGGCGCTGCTGCCAGGCGTGCAATCCCACGGCCACCAGCATCGCCAACAAGCCCGGCGCGGCGGCCTGCGCCAGGAGAATCGCCAGATCGCCGGAATAAGTCAGCCCCACGACCGCCGAGAGCGCCAGAAACAGCGTCACCGCGGAGCGCAGCCGGGCCGGCGCGAACATGATCAACAAGCCGGCGATCAGCAGCAGCGTGGATGTGGCGAGAACGAGCGAACTGCGCGTGCCTTTGCGTAGGGCGAGGCTCCCGGGCCTTCCCGTGGCGCTGAGCAGATAGCGATTCGAACCACTGGGCAGTTCTCCGCGCGACGCTCCGCCGGACCAGCGCCGCAATTCCTCGCTCGTCCAATGGGGTCGGCGGACCCAAAGGCCTCGCTGCCAGCTCCAATGGCATTCGAGTTGATATCCATTCGACGCGGCGAGCAAGTGTTCGTCCGTGGGAAGCATAATCTCCCACATCGTTTGCTTCATGCGACCGGCGGAAACTAGCTGGGGAGCCAACAGCTGCCGCGCGGAATCGTCCGCGATGTGCTCGCTGCGGTAGTCCAATTCGATGACGTGCGCGGCCTGACGCTCCGCGGCGGCCGGCCAATTCAGCACCGCGTTTCCACGGGCGTCCTGATCGATCGCCACGGCGGCGCCATCCAGCGTCGCGAGCACGTCGCGCACGCGCACCGTGTCCGGTAAGCGGATCGTCAGCGAGCCGTCGGGAGCGATGACGCGCCAGACGACGCGGTCCTGCCGCTGCTCGCCGAACAATTGCGTCTGAAGCCAGGCTCGCTCCACGAGATCTTGATCCAACGCGCCGCGATCGTCTCGTCCGATTTCGATGGCGACCGCGGTCGGCGTCTGGCGCGCCGACCAATTGGGCGTTTTCACCGTCGCAGGGTCGGCATCCGGCTGCCAGAGGCCGGAGGCCGGTTTGGCCGAATGTCCGGACGAAGGCTGAAGTTCCAGCGCGCAGCCGGCGTCTTGCGAATTCCCCGGTTGGACAATCGGCAGGTCCAGTAATGGGCCGCTCGGCAACGGCAGGTCAAAGCGGACGTCGATTTCAAAGTCACCAATCAGGGGGCGTGGGAGGAAGACCGTCGTCGCCGTGGCCGATGAGCGTTCCGCGGCCGACCAGGTCAACGGCACAGGCTCAGCCTCCGCAAGCGTCAGGCGCAGGTTGCTGCCGGCGACGCCCCGCGTCGGTAGGAGAAGACTAAGCCGATCGAGCGCGTCGTTTTCCACTCGATACTTGATGCGCTGTCGCACTTCGATGTGAGACGTGTTCCACTTCGCCTGCACGGCGACGGCGGATCGCACTTCGCGCAAACGGACTTCGAAGCCGGCCTCGTAGCGGGCCTGGGCGACGTCGCCGCGGTAAAACTGCGGCGGCTGACGCATTGACGGGAGATTCATGCCGGCATCGGGCCGCTGCACGTCGAGACGCAATTGGGACTCGGGACGCGGCGCAAGTCGCACGTTATCCGCTGCTTGAACCACCAACTGCGCCGGGCCGACGGCGGTGGCCTCGGGCCGAGGGAGCGTGAATGCGATGTTCGCAGCGCCTGCCACGATGGGGCGCCGGGCTTCGAAGCGCAGTTCAAATTCTCCGGTGACCGGACGCTGGAAGGGGACAATGAGCGACTCGCCGCCGGCCAGCGGCGACAAATCCTCTTCCGCGATCAACCCCGCCGGGCCCCAGCCCTCGTCGTCGAGCATCCAGTCCTGCATCTGAATCGACAAGCGATGGAGACTGCCGTCCCGCACGCGGCAGCGGAGTCGTGCTTTCAAAAGCAGCGTGTCCGCGGCGACGGTCACCAGATACTGCGGCTCGACCAAGACGCGCGTGACACGCTCGGAGACTTTGGCCATTAGCGCGAAGGGTTGTCCGGTGTATTCGAAACCGGCCGTGGGTTGAGGATCTCGCAGCATAGCCGGCAGCTCGTCCACCTGGCGGACCAGGGCGCGCTCCTCCCACTGGGCGCGGAGATCCTCGGAAACCCGCAGCGCGACAAATCCGTGCTGGCGCGTCGCGTCGACGACGGCGAAACCGGCCAGGTCCAACGCCCGTTCGGTCGGCGGCCAGTCCTGCCGCGTCTGGATGCGTACTTCCGCCACCGTGTTGGGTTCATGAAGCCGGATCTCGGCCACCGCCGGTTCGTCGTCGGTTTCCTGCGAGAGCAGTGACGTCGAATAACTTGCCTGGCGTTCGGGCAGCAGCCGCGCGCCGAATGGCAACCGGACTTGCACGTTCTCGATCGGACGATTCGTGGAACGCAACGTGAGACGCGCCTCGGTGGAGATACCATCGGGCGCCACCTGCACGGCCAGTTGACCGGTCGCCTCCAAGGTCGGCGGGTTGGGTTCGAAGAGATCATTCGACGACCAGGCCAGATGCAGCACATCCGCGACCGCCTGCACGGAAATCAGCGTTCCGCCTTGTTCCGCCGCCGTCGTCTGGACCAGCCCTTCATCCTCCGGGAGTTCCGCCAGCACATCCTTGTATGGCACGCGGAGGCCGAGTTCGGCTCTCGCGGCGCGAGGCATGTGCAGCGTGATCGCGCCAGCGGCGCCCGAGCGGTCGAGGGCCTTGAGCAACTTCAAGCGGACGCCCGCGGGCCCGGCGTGTTCGGACTTGAGCCAGGCCGTAAATCCGCGCCCTTCCACCGCCGGCTCGAGGCGCAATTCGCAGCCGGTTGCGGAGTGCTCCCGCAGAATACAGCGATCGAACCTCAGTGGGACGGCCACCCAATCCAGGGTGTTGATGTTCACATCGATGTCAACGGCGAGCGTGGCGCGATCCCCTTCCACTTGGCCGTCGATCCGCACGTGGTCCAGTACGACCCTAGGCGGTTGTTCCGCGCCGAGCTCCCGCCTTTGGATCGCGAGCAATTGCTCGAACTCTTCCCAAGTAAAACCCGGTACGGGGACCAAGTTCCCTAGGGTGTCGGGAAGGTAGTAGAGATCGGCCCGCGCCGGCGCCGTCGCAGGCCTCGGACCAGTGGCGGACGGGGACGTCGCTTCCTGCGCGCCGGCGACCGCCGACATCCCCAGGAGGATGGCGACAGCACTGATAGCCAGGCACGCGCGGAAGCAGCTCAAGGCGGGTGGTCCTCCATCAATGCGCAGCTAGCGCCGTGGGCGCGACTTAAAGGACGCCGCCGGCAACAATCCGTATTCATGCGTATTGCTACGGCGCCGAAGATGAAAAGCGGCTGACGATCAGCGCCCGTCCGTTTCTATCTTAGTCGCGTGACGGGCGACAATGAAGCAGATAGCCCTCCACTGGCGGGGTCCGCGCAGTGCGAGCCCCCGCGTTTTAGCGAGGCGCGACGTGCAGCACGTCGACCATGGCGGAGGCCAATTTCGGCGAGGCGGCGGCCAGCAGGCGAGGGCGATCCAAATCGAGAGGCTGCCCGCTCACATCCTGAATGACGCCACCTGCCTCGCTGACCATCAGGATACCGGCCGCGATGTCCCAGGGCTTGATGGAAGTGGCCCAATAGCCATCCAAGCGGCCGCTGGCCACGAAACAGAGATTTAGCGCGGCGGAGCCCAAACGGCGCAGCGATTGGGCCGTGACCAGCATATCGGCGAAGCGGTCGATTTCCACGGAGTCGCGCGCGACCCGGGCAGGAAAACTAGCGCCGACCATGGCGCGCGGCAGTTCCTCGATGTCGCTGACGTGGAGCGAGTGGCCGTTCAGCCGCGCGCCTTCGCCACGCGCGGCCAAAAAGCATTCGTCGTAAGCTGGGTTGAAGACGCAGCCGACAAGGACTCGGCCATGCTGCTCCAGGGCCACGGAAACGGCGTATTCGGGCATGCCGTGGACGTAGTTGGTGGTCCCGTCCAGTGGGTCGACAATCCAGCGGTAACCATTTTCCTGACTAGGAATTGCGACGTTTTCTTCGGCCAGGAAGCCGTGCCTGGGAAACGCCTGGCGGATGATCCGCTGCACCGTTTCCTGGGCGGCGACATCCGCCTCGGTGACGAGGTCGGCGGGGCCTTTCTCGCGGACGGTGAAGCGGTTCCGCCAATCCAAAAGCGTTGCGCCGGCCGCGCGGGCGGAGTGTTCGCAAACCTCGAGGAATGGGGGCATACGGGGCGATCGGCGCGGGGTTTCAGGTCGCGGGGTTTCAGGGTACGGGCAATTTAAGAATAAGAGTTTGCCCAATCGCCAGATAGCGACCCGGGGCATGGAGATTATTTCTCGCCGCTCAAGAATTTCTCACAAAATGCTGGACAAGGCTTGAGAACCTGATAAGATCAAAGGCGTTACGGAGCAAGAAACGTCGGACTCTCTCCCAGGATGAACGCCGGGCTGAGAGGAAGCGGTCCTGACTCAGTATCGCCAGTTTTCATCGCGTTTTTATCATACCGGGACACGCACTTACCAGTTCGGCCTCTTCTCTGTTCCGGCCCCGCCGTTCCGTCTTGCTACGGGCGGCGGGGTTTTTTTGTTTTCACTTCGTCCACGAGGCGAGGCATGGCGGACTCTCCCTGGAGCATCGACGGACAGCGGGCGTCGCTCGCAATATCGAACATCCAAGCGCGACTCGATCTATCAAGGCCCGACCTGGGGCTTCGGATCCATTCGTGGCGCGGCGTCGCGCTGGACTCCTTGGCGATTCTCGGAGTTGTGTTCCCAGACGCCGCTTCCGGTTCGGCCCCATTCGACGCCTACGCGCGCGGAGCCGACATGATTGTGACTTATGCTGAAACGGAGATTCGGCCGTTCCGCGTGCAGGCGTATTGGCGTTTCGTCGCGAACGTGTTCGACGACGAGGTTGACGCCTTCGCGGTGGACCTGCAGCTTTCCGTGCAGACGCCGTTGTGGGACTGCGCGCCGGTCGTCCACACGCGGACGCAGTTAGGACGAGTGGATTCGCTCCAGCAGGCGCGCCTCGCGCTCGCGATGCTGGAGGGCGATGATGCATCGGCCGAACCGGTCTTGAACGCCGCAGGCGAAGTGTTCTCCGCCGCGGTAAGCGATCGAGCGCCGGGCGTGCAGTATGTGGAAATGATCCACGCGCAGGACTTGCAATCGAACCGCGTGGAGATGATTGCCGATGGTTGGCAACTGGAGCACGACTTGTTTGAGCCGGGGCTGGAAAAAGGAGTGATTCGCCGGGTGCGCGTACGCGGAATCCTCTATGCAGGCGCGGCGGACGACGAGCGTGTGGAACGCGCCTATCGCGCCTTCCACCACGCTCCGCTGCCACTCACGACGTAATTGCGACGCTTCCGGCATTGTGTTTGCGTATCTCATGCGCGGAGCGCCGCCGCACGCGGCTAAGCGCCGTCACAACTGCGACAACTGTCGTCACGGAGATACGATTATGGACCTCAACTTGCGCATCGGCGGTTTGTTTGCGCTCTGCACGGCGATTCCGCTGTGGTCGGCCAGCGCTCAGAATGAACTGCCGCCAGCCCAACCTCAAGCGGCGGCCGCCGCCGCGGATGCCACGCCGGAGGGGATGGAAGTGCTCACGAGCGGCCCTCTTCATGAAGCGTTCGCGGACACCGTTCGTTACAAAGCGGAACCGGGAATTTTCGTCGATCGCGAGCCGCCGTCGTTGATCGAGGAGCAACCGCCGGAAACTCGGCCCGAAGGACGGGACGTCGTCTGGATTCCCGGCTATTGGGGCTGGGACGACGAACTCAATGACTTCATTTGGATCACGGGCGTGTATCGCAATCGCCCGCCGGGCCATCGCTGGGTGCCCGGCTATTGGGCCCCGGTGGAAAACCGCTGGCAATGGGTCTCCGGCTTTTGGATCGCCGATGACGCGGCCGACGTCACGTACTTGCCGGAGCCGCCCGAATCATTGGATCAAGGTCCGAGCAGCCCTGCGCCGGGCAATGACTACTTCTGGAACCCCGGCTGCTGGAATTGGAACAATTCCGCATACTACTGGCGCGCCGGTTTCTGGGCGCGCTGCCAGCCGAATTGGATTTGGTATCCCACGTACTACTCGTGGACGCCGCGCGGGTACGTCTGCGTGCATGGCCGCTGGGATCGCCCCTGGGCGACGCGCGGATTGTGCTTTGCGCCGGTTTACTTTAGCCGGCCGTTGTATCTGAGCGCGGGCTACTACTATCGCCCCTGGGTCGCCTTTAATGCGGCGAACTTCGCATGGAATCTGTTTGTGCGACCCGGCTATGGGCACTACTACGTCGGCAACTACTTCGGCGGTTACTATGACCGCTTCGGTTACCGTCCCTGGTACGCGTATCGTTGGGGACGCGGCGGATACGACCCGTTCTACAACTATTACCGTTGGTCGAACGGGCGGAACAATCCGCGTTGGGAGAACGAGATCCGCGATCGCTACGATCGGATGGCCCGGGATGACAATCGAGATCGCAGTCCGCGAGACTTCCGCGAATACCGGAATCGCTTCAATCAACTCGACCAGCGCGATCGCGTGGCGGCGACGCTGACCGACTTGGAGAACCGTCGCGTCGACACGAACGTCCGCCTGGTGGACGACCGCGGCCGCAATCAGGATCAGTTTCGCAACGCGTCCAGGCAGTTCCGCGAGTTGAACGAACGGCGTCGCGAGGCGGAAGTGCGCGGCGCGGCGGCCGCCCAGGCCGAATTGGATCGCACGCGCGACGGCCGACCGACCGCGGCGCGCGGGCGGCTGGAGTTGCCGCCCACCGCGCGGACACAGGTCGGCATTCAGGGGGAAGGCCGCACGCGCGGCGGAGAATTCGCCAATCAGCGGGAGCGAGGCAATCGTGATCGCGGCGAGTTCACCGACGCGCCGACCGATCGTTCGCAAGGCGCCCCGCGGAACACGCGGAGCTACCGAGCTTTTCGTGACGAACAGGGGAATGTCGTTGTGCCGGATGGTCGCGGCCGCACGGAACGCTTGAACGATGGTCGCGAGGTCGAACGAAATGCGGAACGACGCAACTTGGAAGCGACGCAACGCGCTTTGGAATCGAGGCAACGCGATTTGCAGAACCAGCGCCGCGAGCTGGAATCGCGGCAGCGCCAGTTCGATCGCCAGCAGGCCGAGCGGGCGGCCCGCGAATTCCAGCAAAATCGCGGCCGCGCCTCGCGCCCCGAATTCAACCGCGTGCCCTCAATGGGACCGACGCGTGATTTCGCGCCCCGCATCGAGTCGCGACCGCAATTCGAATCGCGCTCGCGCGGTGGCGGCGACGCCGCCCGCAGCATGCGGAGCCAGCCGGCGCCGCGGCCGCAGTTTTCGGCCCCGAGTCCGAGTCCTTCTCGATCGGGGGGCGGAGAGTTTCGCGGGGGAGGCGGCGGACGTGGCGGCGGCGAATTCCGCGGCGGGGGCGGAGGTGGTCGTGGAGGCGGTGGCGAATATCGCGGCGGCGGCGGCGGGGGTGGCGGCCGTGGCGGCGGAGGTGGCAATCCGGGGGGCGGCAATCCCGGAGGTGGCGGCGGTGGCCGAGGAGGTGGCGGAGGCCGCGGACGATAGGAAGGATTTTATTGAACAAGCCTCGCGAATGTCGCGAGGCTTGTTCGTTGGCTACTTGGCTTGAAGGCGATACAGGCTGGTATCAGTGCGGAGAAAAATGGCGCCATCGGCTACCGCGTACGAGGCGAGCGTGCGCCCCTCGATCGGGTTCTTCGCCAGTTGCTGGAAACTAGTCCCCGGCGCGATCACCGTGGCTTGGCCTTGCTCGTCTTGGAAGTAGATGCGGCCGTCGGCGAAGAGCGGGGACGCCGAGAAGTTGCCGCCCAGGCGCTTTTGCCAATGTTGCTCACCGGTGATAGCGTCCAGGCAGCTGGCAACGCCATTGTCAGAGACCATGTATAGCTCGTTGCCGACGACCAACAACGAGGGCGTATTCGGCGCTGCTTTTTCATGTTTCCAAGCGACGTGCGTCTCGGTGCAGTCGCCGGAGCCATCGGGACGGATGGCCATGACGATCGGGGAATCGTATCCGGTACCGATAAAGATCAGCCCGTGCGCGTAGACGGGGCGCGGGATGACCGAGTAGCCCTCGTAACGCACGAACCAGATCGGTTCGCCCGTCTCGGGATCCAGTCCGCTGACGATGTTGCTGCCGGGAATGACGACCTGCTCGCGCCCGGCGACTTCGATGATTTGCGGCGTGCAGAACGAAAAGGTCTTTGCCGCCGGCACGTCCCGCTCGTGTTTCCAGATCAGTGAGCCGTCGTGCTTGTCGAGCGCGGCGACGAACGGCGCTGCGCCGCCGTCGCAACTGAAGATTAGTCGATCGCGCCAGATGGTGGGCGAACCGCCGTTGCCATGCACGGGCGGGTATCGCAACTCGGTGTTCCGCCATAGCACATTGCCGTCGAGGTCAAGGCAGGCGGTTCCCTCGTGTCCGAAATGGACGTACAGCCGATCCGCTTCGACGATCGGCGTGGGACTGGCGTGACTGTTTTTCTGATGGATGCCTGGCGCGGTGGCCGCGTCCTCGAGAAAGACTTCGTGGTTCCAGAGCAACTCGCCGGACTGCGCATCGAGGCAGAGGGCGCGGAGCGAGAGATCGCTCTTCTCCGCCTCAGCATCCACGGGCACGGCGGCGGTCAGATAGATGCGCCCGTCGACGACCACGGGCGACGACCAGCCTTGTCCTGGCAGATCCACGCGCCAGGCGACGTTCTCCGTTTCGCTCCAGGTGACCGGCAGCCCGACTTCGGTGGAATGTCCTTGGCCGTCGGGACCGCGGAATTGCGGCCAGTCGCCGGCGGAAAGTTTAGCGCACGGAAGGAACAACAAACCGATGACGGCGCATAGGAATCGCAATCGCATAAGCGCAACAACTCGCGACGTGAAGCTGGGGAATCTACAGCGGCGGGCGACTGGACCATCTTAGTCGTCCACTGCGCTCGGCCGCAACCAGCGTCAAGAATCACTCCACTCCAACCAAATGCGTGAAATCGCCGATTTCGGTCGCTGGACGGGTCGCCAGGGATGTTCTACCTTTTAGCCGAGTGGTAGCGGCGCGGAAATTGCGGACTGGCGGCCCGGATTCGCTTGAAACCACTTCGCCGGTCGCCCGGGTATTACCACGAACCACGAACCGTTTCGGGTCGCGCTTGCGGTCTGACTGGTCGAAGCCAGTCGATGAGGGAGTTTCTGGCCGCGAGGTCCCGTTTGCAGATTGTTGACACGAGTCGAAAAGGGAGAATCTGATGTTCCGTAAACTCTGGTTGAGCGCCGCGAGCGCGGCCCTGCTGATGGCAGGTTCCAGCGTCTCGGTGGCCGAGGAAGCCGCCAAGCCGGTTTTGTCGGTGGCGGTGAGCGGCGTTCAAGAGCTGATCGACGACCTGGACTATCTGGGAGACCTCGCCGGTCAGCCGGGTTCGGGGCAGCAGTTGGAAGCCATGAGCGTGTTCTTCACGCAGGGGCATGGTCTGGAAGGGATTGACCGCAAGCGTCCCTGGGGCGCGGCGGTGAACGTTTCGGAAGACAGCCAGTTCCAGGTACTCGTCTTCGTGCCCGTGGCGAAGATGGACAAGCTGATGGCGACCGTGGCCGTGTTCACGGGCGAGCCGGAGGACGCGGGCGACGGCGTGTTCGAGTTGCCGGCCGATCGGCAGAGCGTGTTCGCCAAGGAAAAAGACGGCTGGGCGTACTTCGCGCAATCGAAGGAAGCGTTGGAGAACGTGCCCGAGGAGCCGCTCAAGCTATTGAACGGCCTCAACGAGCAGTACGACGTCGCAGCGCAAGTGCACGTGCAGAGCTTGCCGGAAGCGCTGCGTGAGATGTTCATCGACCAGCTTCGCGCCGGCATGGAAGGGGGGCTGGCCCAAGAGGAAGGCGAGTCGGACGAGCAGTACGAACTGCGGAAGAAAATCGCCGAGCAGCAGCTTGAGCAGATGTCGCAAATGGCCAATGAATTGGACGAGATCACGCTGGGCTGGAACATCGACCGGGCCGCCAAGCAAGTCTATGTCGACATGGCCACAACGGCCTTGGCCGGCACCAAGGCCGCTGAGCAGTTGAACGCCTACAAGACGAACGCCACGCCCTCTCGTTTTGCAGGTTTCATCGC
>Ga0073934_10007938_pt1 | contig 14436 bp, 8 predicted proteins | sample LarsenN4metaG_FD_76834 | JGI IMG/M metagenome (GOLD analysis project Ga0073934, IMG submission 76834) | Hot spring sediment bacterial and archeal communities from British Columbia, Canada, to study Microbial Dark Matter (Phase II) - Larsen... ...
TCAGTCACGACGCGCGGGCGGCCGAGGTCTTCGAAGCGGGCTACCGGCTGGCGGGGAAAGGCCAGCATTTCCTGGCGTTCCTGAAGCCCGAAACCAAGACGGCCCAGCCCGCCGCCCCGGCGACCGATCCAAAGACGCCGCCGTTGCCCCCGGCGCCGCTGCCGGCGCTGCCCGATGCCGCGGCCGGTGACGGCCCGGTGTTGCCGCCCCCGTGAGGATGACAGGTTCTTTTCACGGGGTGTATCATTCTTCTTAGGGTGATCCAGCCATCGGAATGGCTGGTCCACCCCTCAAACTCGACGAGCGTTACTGGAACGTGAACGACGACTCCGAACGCGTGCGGCGACGACTGCAGCTTGCGCCGCCGTTGCGATGGGGACCGCTGACGCTGGCGTCGCGGTATCTGCTCTCGCCGCTGGCGGGGTTCACCAACTTGTCGTTCCGCCGGATCGTGCGCGGCCTCGGCGGCGTGGGGTTGGCGACCACCGATCTCGTCAACGCCCGCGGCCTGATCGCCGGCAGCCCGAAGTCCCTCGCGCTCATCGAGACCTGCTCCGACGACCGGCCGTTCGCGGTGCAGATCTTCGGCAACGAGCCGAGCGTGCTCCGCGATTGCGCACGATTCCTGCAAGCGCGCGGTGTCGACTCGATCGACCTCAACATGGGCTGCCCGGTGGACCGGATCACCCGCGAAGGGGCCGGGGCGAGCCTGATGTGCCATGTCGACCGAACCGTCGCGCTCGTGCAGACCGTGGTCGAAGCGGTGAGCCTGCCGGTGACGGTGAAGATGCGGCTCGGCTGGGACGACCGGCGGATCAACGCCCCGCAGCTCGCGCGGGAGTTCGAGCAGGTGGGGGTCACGGCCGTCACCATTCACGGCCGCACCCGCGCCCAGGGCTTTTCGGGATCGGTCAACCGCGACGGCATCCGCCGCGTGGTCGAGGCGGTCGAGCGCATGCCGATCATCGGCAACGGCGACATCCGCACCGTCGCCGATGCGGTGTGCATGTTCGCCGAGACTGGTTGTGCCGGCATTTCGATCGGCCGCGGTGCACTCGCGAACCCGTGGATTTTCCGGCAACTCGTGGAATGGGAGACGACCGGGCACTGGTCGCCGGCCGGATGTTTCGATGATCGCCTGGCGTTGTTGCGCCGGCAGTTTCAGTACCTGTGCGAGCGAAACGGCATCGAGCGGGCCATTCCCCTGTTCCGCAAAATGGCGCACTGGTACCTGAAGGCGATGGCCGTTCCCGCGTGGCTCCGCAACCAGTTCCAGCTCGCGGTGACGCTCGACGAATGGGAATCAGCTCTGGCGGCGATCATCGAACACGGTCCGACGAACGGCGACCGCACGAGCGAGCTGCCCGAACTGCACATTCCCGTCCCCAGCGGCCCGGTGGAGCTGTGGTGAGCGCGCCGCCGACCGACCGCCGCGTGATTCACGACGTCGCGTGCACCGCCTGCGGGTGCGTATGCGATGACCTGTCCTTGACGGTCGAGCGCGACCGCATCGTGGAGATGATCGGTGCATGCGAGCTGGCGCGGCCCTGGCTGTCGCTACAGAACGCGGTCGAACGTCCGGTCGCCGAACGGCGTGGTCAACCCGTCGCCTGGGATGACGCGATTCGCGAAGCCGCGTCTGTGTTGCGAGCGGCCCGGTATCCCGTGATCTACGGACTGTCGCGAAGCAGCACGGACGGCCAGCGGGCGGCGGTGGCGCTGGCCGATGCGCTGGGAGCGAACATCGACACCACGGCATCGGAAGGTCATGCGACGTCGCTGCTCGCGCTGCAGGCCGCCGGCGAGTCGACGTGCTCATTGGGCGAAGTGCGGAACCGGGCAGACCTGGTGCTGTTCTGGGGAGCCGACCCGGTCACCACACACCCGCGGCACCTGGAGCGGTACTCGCTGTGGCCGAAAGGACAGTTCGTGCCGGAGGGACGAGCAGGACGCACGCTGGTTGTGGTAGACTCGGAACGCACGTCGACCGCGGAGATGGCAGATGTGTTCCTGCAGATTCCGCGCGGACGCGATTTCGAGGCGCTGTGGACGCTGCGAATGTTATTGCGCGGCGGCCTGTCTTCGCCCCCCCTTTCCAAGGGGAGGACAGGGGGGGGCAATGAAGTTGCGGCGTCGTTTCCAGTTTGCACTCCCCCTGTCCTCCCCTTGGAAAGGGGGGGCGAGAAGACGCTCACCACCACGCTACCACTTGATGCGCTCTGCGATCTCGCCGAACGGTTGCAGCGTTGCCGGTACGGCGTGGCGTTCTTCGGTTACGGCCTGGCGCGGCAGGCGCTGGGGCATCGTGTGGTGGAGGCGCTGCTGCGGTTGACGACCGATTTGAACGCCTTCACGCGGTTCAGCGTGCGGCGGCTGCGGATGGCGGGCAACGTGTCTGGAGCCGACAACGTGCTGTGCTGGCAGACCGGCTTCCCGTTCAGCGTGAACTTCAGCCGCGGCTATCCGCGGTACGATCCGGGCGAGTACTCCGCGGCGGAAATCCTGGCCCGCGGCGAAGCGGATGCGGCACTGTTCGTCGGCTGTGCGCGGGTGGATTCGTTTCCGAACGCAGCGCGGGAGCATCTCGCGCGGATTCCCACGATTCTGCTCGATCACGCGGCCGCACAGCCGTGCTGGTCGCCTACGCTGCGGTTCACCACGGCGGTGTACGGCGTGCATCGTGCCGGGACGGCCTACCGCATGGACGATGTGCCGATCCCGCTGCGGAGCGTTTTAACGACGGAGTATCCGACCGACGGCGACGTGTTGCGCGCCATTCAGAAAGAGACCCAGGGATAGCTATCCCTGGGCTTCCCAACAGCGGCGCGTCTTCACTTCGCGGCGATGTCGTAGCACATCAGCGTGTCCTGATCTCGGAGGTAGAGCTTGCCCGCAACCACGACCGGATGCGCCCAGGCCTTGCCGTTCACTTCGTCGGGCGTAAAGGCGCCCTTGAACGTGAACTCCTTGGGATTGGCTTCAATGAGCGCCACCGGGCCGCTTTCGTAGCGGAAGATGACGTAGCCGTCGACGTACGTGATGGCCGCCGAGCCGCTGCCGATGTTGCGGCTTTGGCTCTGGGCGTTCCACAGGATCTTGCCGGACGGCAGGTCGACGCAAACCGGGTAGCCGCGGCCGTGCCCGTGGCCGAAGTACAGGTTCTCGCCCACCAGCACCATTTGCCCGTGGTGGTTCTGCAGCTCGCGCGCACCGTAGTAATAGACCTCGTCGGCCTTCACGCCGTCTTCGGTCTTGGACAACTCGACGAGCGCCGACCCGCCGATGTCGTACCCGGATGCGGTGAACACGTAGTTGCCGGCGACGATCGGCGTGGGAATGTTCGCCGTGTTGTTGGCGATGCGGTTGTACGTCCACAAGAGCTTGCCGTCGCTGGCGCGGATGCCGATCAGGCCGCGGCCGATGAGCTGCACGTACTGCTTCACGCCGGCCCCTTCGCTGATGACGATCGATGAGTACCCCGCACCACGTTTGCCGACGGAACCAAAGTCGTCGACCGCGCTCTTCCAGATCTCGCTGCCGTCCGACTTGTTGAGGCAGACCATCATCGCGGTATGGCTGCCGGGGGTGCACAGCAGGCGGTCGCCGTCGATGAGGGGCGATTCAGAGAAGCCCCAGCCGGACATCATGCGGCCGTCCCAATCGCGAAAGTCGCGCTGCCACACAATGTCGCCGCCGGCGGTCTCGAGGCAGGCAATGGAGCCGTTCGAGGTGACAACGTACAGGCGGTCGCCGTCCACGGTCGGCGTGCACCGCGAGCCGTCCCAGCCGTGCCGGGGATCGCTGGTGGTCAAGGTTTTTGTCCACGCGACGGAGCGATCGGCGAGATTAACGGCGATCACCGCCTGGCCGCTGCCGGTGTTGCCGGTCGTATAGAGCCGGTCGCCCTGGACCGACACGCTGGCGTAACCCTTGCCCAGCCCGCTGGTCTTCCACAGCAACTGCGGCGGCTGGGCGGCCCAGTCTTTATTGATGCCAACGTAGCTGCTCTTGTTGTCGCGCAGCGGGCCGCGCCACTGCGGCCAATCTTTGGAGGGTTCGAGGGCGAACGCGGTCCACGGAATCGCGAACAACACCACGAGCGAGACAAGCAGTCGGGGCATGCAATCGTCCTTTGGGGGCGGGATGAAAACCGGCGGGCAAACGAGGACTGGATCAACTCGCGAATGTAAAGTATTGCCGCGGCACGAACAACCGCTTGGAACTCCGTTCGCGGCAGCATAGGATCGTAGGGGGACGATGCGCCGCGGAAGGGAATTATTTGGTGACTCGCGACGCGGAGTCCGCGTCTTAGCCCCCGGCGAGTCGCCGGGGGTCGAGCGCTGAACCGTCTGTTGAAGACGAATCAAGTCGGCCCGGTGTTCGAGGCGTCCGGCCCCCGGCGACTCGCCGGGGGCTAAGACACAAAGGCCCACCATGTCGAACATTGCCATTCCCTGTCCGGCGTGCGGGCGGGAATTGAAGATTCGCGACCGCAACCTTCTGGGCAAGAAGGGGAAGTGCCCGAGCTGCCAGCACACGTTCGTGCTGGAAGAGCCGTCGGCCATGCAATTGGCGGGCGCCGACTCGCCGGTGACGGCGACCGCGCCGCGGTGGACGCCCGACCGCAATCCGCCGCCCGCCTTCGCACCGGTGACACCTCAGACAATGGCCGGACCAGCCATCGCCGTCGCGAGTCCGGCCGGCTTGCCCGTCATCGAGCCGGTGAGCGCCGCGCGGCTGAAGCTGAAACAGAAGCAGCAGGCGCAGCGGCGCATGTTCATGCTCGTGGTGGGCGGCATCGTAGCGGTTTTCGGTGCGGTCGGGGGCTATGTCTTCCTGACGCAGGCCCCGCCGGACGACAAGCCGATCCGCACCGGAACGTCCGGCCACAACGCCGGTCAGCCCGCCGGGTCGGCCTCGCAGCCGGACAGCCTTGCGGCTATCACCGCCAGCCCCACCAAGGGCGGGCCGATTCCGCTGGAGATGATCCCCGCCGGTGCGCGGCTGCTGGTTCATCTGCGGCCATCGGAGCTGTGGCAGCCGGACAGTAAAGGGGAGGAGTTCCGCTATTGCCTCGGTCCGCTGGGTGAGTTCGTCGAAGCGCAGATGAAAACCCTGTGCAAGTTCCCGCCGACGGCCATCGAGGAAGTGCTGTTCGCCTGGATTCCCGGTCCGCGCGGCACGCCGCCCGACTTTGTCTACGTCGTGCGGCTCAAGGACGACGCCAAGAAGAGCGAGCTGATCGACGCCGTGGGCGGCGAACGGGACGACAGCGTCGGCCATCCGATCTACCGCGACACAGCGACCAACACGGCGGCGGTGATCGTCGACCTCAAAACGTTCGCCGTCGGTCCTGCCGGCGTCGCGGAAGAAATGGTGAACTCCATCGGCAGCAAAAACCCGCTGCCCGACGGCGTGGAAGAGTTGTTCCCCAAGAGCGATCGCACGCGGCACGTGGCCGTGTACTTCGAGCCGTCGGCCGTGCTGCTGGATGAGGAGTTCCTCGCGCCGGCCAATGCCCGGCCGTTCCTGCGAGAGGTGATGGAATGGTTCGGCGACGACTCGGAGGCCGTGCTGTGGTCGCTGCACCTGGAGGACGACCGGTTCTATTCCGACGTGCTCGTGCGAAATAAATCCGGCGCCCGCGTGACGGCGCTGGAGGAGCGGTTCGTCGAGAAGTTAGACCAGTTGCCCAAGGAGATGCTGGCCGCCGTGCGATTGATGGAGCCGAAGGAACTGGGCAAGCGGCAGGTGATCGGCCGGGTGCCGGCCATGGCGAAAGTGGTCGCGATGACCACCGTGCCCAGCCACGGCAAGCGCGACGTGCGGCTGATCACCTCGCTGCCCGACCGCGCCGCCCCCAACCTCGCACTGGGCACGCTGCTGGCGTGGGACGAATCGACCCGCACCGACTTCAACCGGAAGCCCGCCGCGCAGCCGGGCAGCGACTCCGGCAAGCTCCCCGCCACCATCGCCGAGCGGCTCAAGAAGAAGATCGACGTCGACTTCCGCCGCACACCGCTGCAGGAGGCCTTCGCGTTCATTGGCGAAGAGACGAAGGTGACGTTCGAAATCGATGGCGACGCGCTGAAGCTGTCGGGATATACCAAGAACATGCCGCAGGAGTTCAAGATGGACCAGCAACCGGCGACGGAACCGCTAAAGAAAATCCTCGGCAGATACGACAACATGTGCCTGGTGGTCGATGAACAGAAGAAGATCGCACTGATCACCACGTTCCCGGTGGCGGAACAACAGGGGCTGAAGCCGTACGTGTTCCCGTGAATCGCCACCCTAGCCCGACGCGCAAGCGAGGGAATCCGCATGTGCTCGAAGATCCCCCCGCTTGCGCGCCGGGCTAGTGTTGATTTCCCTGACACCTGATCGCTGACACCTCATCCCTTCGTGCCCTCCGACCCGCGACCCGCCGCCTCGACTGCCGTGCGCTGTCCGGCGTGCGGCGTGCCGTTGCGGCTGCGCGAGAGCCGGTTCGTCGACGCGACGTTTCCGTGCCCCGAGTGTCGCGAAGCGCTCGTGCTCGCGCCCGCGGAACAGGATGGGTTTGTGGTGCAGCTCGCGCCGAAACCGACGACGCTGCCGGCGAGCCGCCGCAGGGCGATGACGTTTCGCTGGCCGGCGCTGTCGCCACTGTTCGTAGCGTGGGGGCTGGCGGGTGCGGTAGCGGTGGTGCTCATTGGTGCGATGGTGCGCGATCGTCTGGCCGCAAATGCGCCGCACAGGCCGGTTGCGAACGATGCTGCGGCACCGATTGTGAAGGACAAAAGCGAACGGGACGAAGTGCCGCTGCAGGCTGAGGAAGTCCCCGCGACCGCTGTTGCCGCGGCCGCGCCGACGGCTGAGGTTTCGGCGCCCGTCGAACCGGCGGCGAGCGATCCCGTTCTTGCGGAGCCGCCGCTTCCCGGCGACTCTCCGCGTGCGGCGGCCGAGCCGCCAGTCTCGGCACTGGCCGCGGCACCCGCAGCGCCTGCGGAACCGGCGCGTCCCGATGTCAAAGTGCTTCTCACTCAGCGGCTGGTGTCGTTTCGGCAAACGAAGCCGGCACCGCGGCGAGCGCTGCTGCAAACGATCGAAGACCTGCTCGACCGTCCGGTGCGCGTGGCGGACGACGTGTCCGCCGAGGCCGCCGCAACTCTGGATGTCGCGGTCACGCTGTCGCTGGAAAACACAACGGTCGAAAACTTGCTGCGGGCGATTCTGCAGGATACGGGCTTGGAGTATGTCTGCACGCCAGAGGCCGTGCAGTTGCGCGGCGTGAAAGAATGAATGTCGAGTCCCAGGGATCGCCATCCCTGGGACTCTGCCAATTGAGATTGCCGTGGAACTCGACGACACCGTCTGCTACTGCTTCCACGTTTCCAAGCGGAAGATCCTGAACTACCTGCGGGTGCATCGGCCGCGGCGGGCCAGCCAACTCACCGGCTGCGGCGGCGCAGGGACCGGCTGCGGCTGGTGCGTGGCCTATCTGCAGCGTTATTTTGAAGAGAGCCAATCCGGCAGCGGTGTCGCGGACGACATCACCCCCGTCGAGTACGCAAAACAACGCGCGGCATACATCCGCGCGGGCAAAGGCACGCCGGCGCCCGGGGCCATTCCGTTACCGGTGGACGAACCCCCCGTTTAGCGAGATTCGCGATTTGATGGATCGCGGGCTAAACATTGAGACTCATTTTCCGATACGTCCTCCCATGGCTGACACGCCCGTTGTCATCAAGCCCCCGGTTCTGCGCGTGACGCGCTACGACGTGGTGTTCGCGTCGCTGCTGGCATTGTTCCTGGTGCTGGCGGGATTGTGCTTCACCGTCACATCGGTGTGGCTGTCCAACCGCGTGCCGCCGAAGGTGAAAGCCACGCCGGTGGAGATCATGGAGCTGCCCGGCGGCTTCGAGGACGGCTTCGTCAACGAGACGCTGCGGGTTGATGCGCCCGGTCCCGAAGTGCATGCGGCCAATCCCGACGCCGAAACCATCTCCGACCAGCTCGAGATCGCCGGTTCGCTGGATACGACATCGAGCCTGTCGGAAGGGAGCGGTAGCGGCGGCGAGTTCGGCCCGCCCCAATTTGAAACGGGCATTCGCAACGTCGGACAGAAGGGGAGCTCAAAAGGGACCGGCCGGCGGGGTCTCGGCTTTGGGCCCGGCAAGTCGGGCTTCCCGCGCGAGCAGCGGTGGTTCATCCGCTTCAGCGACCGCGTGGAGCTGGACCAGTACGCGAAGGAGCTGGACTTCTTCAAGATCGAGCTGGCCGCGTTGATGCCCGACCGGCGGCTGGCCTATCTGAGCAACATTTCCGCCGCGAAGCCCACCGTGCGGTATGCTCCCAGCGGCAAGGACGAATCGCGATTGTACATGACGTGGCAGGGGGGCGAACGCCGCTTTGCCGACGTGCAGCTCTTCGCCAAGGCGGGGCTGGACGTGCCGGGAGACGCACCCATCTTCCACTTCTACCCGCCGGAGGTGGAGGCCCAGCTCGCGCAGCTGGAGCGCAGCTATCGCGGCCGCACGCCGGACCAGATCAAGCGAACGTACTTCGTGGTGGAGCCGTCCGGCGGCGGCTACCGGTTTACGGTGGTGCGGCAATTGACGCACACGCCGTGAGCAACGCCAGCCGAATGGCCGTCGGCGTCAACAGGGTCCTTACGGTTGCTTGTCCCGGTTCGGATTTGCATCTCGGCCGCGCCAGGCAAAAAATGGCGCGTAGACATTTCCCGCGAGAATCATTTCATGGCCATCCGGTTCCAGTGTCCGCATTGCCAGGTGCTGTTGAGCATCTCCAGCCGGCGGATTGGCGCCGTGGTGCCATGCCCCACCTGCAGTCGCGACGTGCTGGTGCCAGAACGGGACATGTTCGATCCCGCTCCGGCGTTTGCGCAGCTCATCACCGGTCCCCGCCGCGCCGAACCGCCCCCGCCCCCGTCGCCCGTGCTCGATGAACCGCTTCGCCTCGTCGGCGACGCCCGCGGGGCCCAGTTCGAAACCCGCGACGAGCTCCCCCCGCTCGACGGCCCCAGCCTCGAACTGCAGTTCGACGATGGCCGTCATCACGCCCTGCCGCTCAACAAGTCGGCCCCGGTGACCATCGGCAAGCAGGCCTTCAACGACATCGCCGTGTCCGAGGGAGACGTCGCCGCCCTGCACTGCCGCATCGGCTGGAACAAGACCGTCTTCGAAGTCACCGCCGCGACTGCGAAGGGAGTCGACGTCAACGGCACCATCGTCGAGCACGCAGTGCTCCGGCCGGGCGACATCTTGCGCATTGGCAGCCTGGACGTGATCTTTCACGACGTCGAGCCGCCAGCGGAGCCTGAAATGCCGGTCGCCGCGGCGTCGCCTGCGCCCTCGAAACCGATGCCGCCACCAGAGCCGTCGCTGTTCGAAGGCCCGGTCATTGCGGAATCGGCGTCTGACTTGCCGGTGGCCGAGGCGGAAGAGTCGGAAGAACTCGCCGCGGTGGGCCATCCGCCGCCAAAACCCGAAGCGGTGCCGCAGGGTCTCGTCGGCCGCGTGTGGCACGAGCTGGACGGCGCGCGGCGCCGCCCCGGCGAACAGGATCCGTTCCGCTCGCCGTGGATCCTGGGCATCACGGCGGCCACGCTGGCGGTGGCGCTGGCGGCCGCAGCGATCTGGTTCCTCATTGGTCGCGAGCAGCGCCTGCGGCTGTTCGAGCAGGCCGATACCGAGCTGATGGACGGCAAGTACGCCGAGGCGGTCCAGCATTTTGAAGAATTTCTCGCGAAGTATCCCACGCACCGCATGAGCCGCGCCGCCGCGCTGGGCGCGGGCAAAGCGCGGGTGCTGAAGGAGATTGCCGGCGGCGCGCAGGCCTGGGACATCGCGTGGCAGCACCTCGACGAACTGGTGCAGACGAACCGCAACACGGCCGACTATCGCGACCTGCAGCCGCTGGTGCGCGAATATGCCGAGCAGATCGCCATCGGCGCCGCCCGGGCCGCGGAGGCCACCAAAAAGGCGTCGCTGCTGGAAATCTCCGAACAAGCCACCGGGTTGATGGAGCGCTCCGCCGATCCCGATTCGCCGCAGTCCGGGCCGCTGGAGATCATTCGGACAGCGACCATTCGCGCGAAGCTGGCCATCGCCAGGCAGCACCAATTGGACGCCGCCGTCACCAACATGCAGTCCGCGCTGGCGAACGGCCAGCCCATTACCGCCCTGTCCGAGCGGGCGGCGCTGCTGCGCGCCCTGCCGGAGTTCGGCAAGGAATCCCGCATTCGCGACACGCTGCAGCGGGCATTGAAAGTCGAGCAGGGCCTGATCGCTGCCGAGGACATCGACCGCCCCGCGCTCACGAAGGACCATCCCGAGGTCCACAGCGTCGTCCCGGCGTTCCACACCCGCTCGCGGAGCGATGAGACGTCTCTGGGACAGTCGGTGTTCGTCGTCGCGCAAGATGCGGTCTACGCCGTCGACACCATCACCGGCGAACCGGTGTGGCGCCGCGTCGTCGGATCCGACCTGCCCTTCTTCCCAGTCACCGTACGCGGCAGCGTACCCGGCGTGCTGCTGTTCGACGCCCGGCGGCGCGAGCTTGCGCTCTGCCGCACCGACACCGGTGAAGCCATCTGGCGGCAACCGTTGGAACAGCCCCCGGTCGCCGCGCCCCCCTGCCTCGAGGAAGGCCAGCTCTACCTCGCCACGCAGGGGGGACGGTTGGAGCGATTCGATCTGGAGACCGGCCGGCACACGGCGCGGCTCAGGTTCTCGCAGGATCTTGCCGGCTCGCCGGTGGTGTCGCCGGGCAAGACGCATTTGTTCGTCGTCGGCGATCGCGGGCTGATCTACACCCTGCGCCGCAATCCGCTGGAATGCGCCGCCCTTACGTTTACCGACCACGCGCCGAAGACCGTCCGCGCGCCGTTGCTGGTGCTCGGCCGCATGTTGCTGCTTTGCGAAAACGACCAGGGAACAAGCGCGCGGCTGCGGATCTGGGACGCCTCCAACCCCGACGCGACGTTGCCGGAAGTCCCCGGCGAGCCGCAGCGCGTCGCCGGCAGCGTGTACGAGTCGCCCGTGCTCCGCGGCTCGCATCTGGTGGTGCCCAGCTCCGGCGAACGGTTGGCCGCGTTCGCCGTCAACGACGAGCCGGGGCGGATGGGGCTCGCGCCCATCGGGCAGTACCGGCTCGAATCGCGCTACGACGGCCCGCAGTACGTGATGCTCGGGCCAGACCAGCAGTTCTGGGCCAGCAGCACGGCGTTCCGACGGTTCGAAATCGCCGCCGAAAGCCTCCGCATGGATTCCAAAACGGCTGCCGTGGGTTTGACCGCCCAACCGCTGCACGCCGTGGGCGAAACGTTCTTCGTCGCCCGACGTCCGTTCTTCGGCGAAGCGGTGATCTTCACGAACATCGATCGCGAGCAGATGACCGGCACGTGGCGGCTCGGCGTCGGCGGCCGACCGCGCGAGCTGCTCGCCGGCGCCACCGGCGGCGCGACGCTCGTCACCGATTCCGCGCTGCTGTTCCGCCTCGGTGCCAACCGGCTGAACCAGGGCGGACTCGAATTCCGCAGCGGCACAGAGCTCGAAGCGCCCGCCGATCTCGCGCAACCGCTGCTCATCGGCCGTTTGTCCGACGGCCGCGTCGCGCTGGCAGTGCCCGGACCCGGTCCGAAGTTGTGGTTCATCGACGGCGAAGGCCGCGTGAGCGCCGGTCCGGCGTTCGATCGTTCGCCGCAGTGCCCGCCGATCTTGCTCGACGACGGCCTGGTGTGGCCGTCGGCCGGGCGGTTGCAGCTCAAACCCCTTACCGGATCGAAACGGTTCGACGACTGGCGGGCCCCATCCGACGAAGACGACGAACCGGCCTGGGCGTGGCTGGTCCACACCGGGGCGCACGAGTTCTTGGGCTGTCAGCAGGATGGCACGCTGCGGCGGTTCCAGGCGCGGACGGGGGACGTGCCGCACATCGCCGAAGTCTCCTCGGTCAGGCCGCCGCTTGCGCTGGACGTGCTGCCGGTATTGCTCGGCGACGAATTGGCAACAGTGTCCGCCGAGCATGCCGTGCAGTGGATCAACGTGCGTTCGCTCGACCTCACGCTGGGGCCCAAACTGTCTGCCAACGTCCGTGCCATCCAACCGGCCGCGAAAGATCTTCTGGCCCAGTTGACCGACGGCACCGTCGTGCTCATCGCGTCTGGCAGCGATTCGGTCGCGTGGCAGGCGGAACTCGGTGCGTTCACGCTCGCCGGTACGCCGCACGTGACCGAGAGTTCGCTGTGGGTCGCCGATGTTCACGGCACGCTCGCAGAACTGGACCGCCAGACCGGCCGAGTGCTCCGCAAGAAACAGGTCCCGCAAGCGCTCGGCCTGGGTGTGCGCGAGATTGCCGGCACGCTGTGGGCCGTCGCCGTCGACGGAGCGCTGTACCGCCTCCAGGACCTGCCGGAGGTGCAACCATGAGCGATCGGCCTCTCCGTTTAGCCGCGACCCACAGGGGAGCGCTCCGCAGCGATGTCGCCAACGCGCAGAGCGCTCCCCTGCGGGTCGCGGCTAAACGAGTTTTAATCGCCGCGCTGGCCTGTCTTGCCGCGGTGCCGGCATCCGCCCAAACCAAGCCCGAGGAAGATCCGCCGCTGCCCAAGTTTGCCCAGATGGAGATCCCCTCCGCCGACGAACTGCTCCGCGGGAAGCCGGTCGATTGGGTCATCCTCCTGAACAACGACGTGCTGGTGGTCGAGCTGATCTCGCCCCGGCCGAACGCTCTCAAGCTGCTGCAGCAGCAGTACGATGACCTGCTCAAGTCGAAGCCGGCGGGCATGGATCCCGCAGAACGCCGCCGCAAGCTCCACGACCTGCAGCGGCTGCTGGTCACGCTCGTCAACGGCGGCGAAGAACCGGATTACTACCTCGAAACGCGGTTCATCGACCGTATCATGTACTTCGAAGACCTGGTCCTCAAGCGGGCCTCGCTGCTCATGGACGCCGGCCAGCTCACCGCCGCCTACGAGCTGCTGATGTTCGTGCAGCGCCGGCACCCCGGCTGGCCCGACTTCGACGCCCACTACCAGCGGTTCCTGTTCCTGGAAGGCGCGCGGCTGGCCAATGCGCAGCAGCCGGAAGCCGCGCTGGTGCAGTTCGAGCGGCTGTTCGGGCGAAATGGAAGATACCCCCAACTGTCCGAGCAACTGGGAAACGTGGTCGACGCGCTGATGACCGCCGCGCTGGAGCAGGACGACTTCCGCCGCGCCCGACACTTTCTCGCGCGGCTGGAGCGCCTCGAGCCGGAACATTTCGTGGTGCGAAAGCGGCGCGAGGATCTCTCCCAGCGTGCCGGCAGCGCGCTGGCCGCCGGGCGCTCCGCCTTCGCCAACGGAAACTACCGCGAGGCGGTCGACCACGCCGATCGCGCGGCCCGCATCTGGCCCGACCTCGCCGGGTTGAAGGAAGCCCATCGCGAGCTGACGACGAAGTATCAGGTGGTGCACGCGGGCGTGGTGAACCTGGCCGGCGAAGCAGCAACGTGCCCCAGTGCTGCGGACGATCGGCAGCGACTGCTGTGCGAGATCCCGCTGTTCGAGCCGGACCGCCTGCAGGACGGCGTGGTGCGGTATCGCTCGGCGTTCATCGAATCGTGGGAGCCGCGCGACCTCGGCCGCGAACTGCAGTTCCAGTTGCGTCCGCGTCGGGCGCCGTGGGAGTCGCGGCCGGTGCTCACCGCCGGGATGATCGCCGACAGCTTCGTGCAGCGGCGGGAACTGGGCTGGCAGACCGGCGACGACCGGTGGTCGGCGAACGTTCGGGCCATTGCGGCCGATTCGCCGTGGGAGTGGCGGTTGACGCTAAGCCAGATCCCGCTGCGCGTGGAAGGCTGGCTGCGCGTGACCGTGCCGTTGACCAGCGACGCCCAATCGTGGAACGGCGACCTCGACCCCGCGACGTGGCAAACGCCCCAGCAGCAGCGGTTCCGGCTGGTCGAGCGCACGGACGATCGCGCGGTGTATCGGCGCACGCGGCCGGAGGCGGATACAGTGGCCCCACGGCACGTGGCGGAAATCCGCGAGCACCGTTATGCCGATTGGGACCGCCTGCTGCAGGGATTGAACCGCGGCGAGATCGATTTCACTCCCGTCGCCGAGTGGCGCGACCTGGCGATGCTGCAGCAGGACAACCGGTTCTTTGTGCTGCCGTACGCGCTGCCGCGCACACACGTGGTGCTGGTCAACCCACGTTCGCCGGCGGCGCTCAACGGCCCGCTGCGCCGCGCACTGCTGCACGCGCTGCCCCGCGAAGCGCTGCTGAACGAGCAGGTGCTGCAGAACACGAACAGCGCCTGGGGCCGCGTCGTCACCTCGCCGTTCGCCACCGCCACGTATGCCTACGACGTGCGCCTCGATCAGCCCGAGTACTCGGCCGGCTTGGCAACGTCGCTGGCGGCGACGGCCAAGAAAGAGCTCGGCGGCGA
>Ga0073934_10007941_pt1 | contig 14430 bp, 16 predicted proteins | sample LarsenN4metaG_FD_76834 | JGI IMG/M metagenome (GOLD analysis project Ga0073934, IMG submission 76834) | Hot spring sediment bacterial and archeal communities from British Columbia, Canada, to study Microbial Dark Matter (Phase II) - Larsen... ...
CCGTCTGCGGCGACCTGGCGGTGACCGTGCGGATCCTCGAGGGCGACCTGAACCTGGACTGCCAGGTGAACGTGCAGGATGAGGCGCTCATCGCCTACCGCTACGGCTCGGCGTTCGGCAGCACGCTGTATTCGAAGTGGTACGACCTCGAGCCCAACCTGCACGACCTCGACATCGACATCAAGGACCTGCAGAAGGTCTTCGGCCGCGACGGCTCGACCTGCCAGCAGCCGCTGCCGCCCCAGCCGCCCGCCCCGCCCCCGGCGCCGTTCGGGTAGGCGCCCCCACAGGCAGAAAGAAAGAGGAGGGAGGACGCGGCGTCCTCCCTCCTCTTTCGTCCGCGTCGTCGAAGACCTACCCCGCCGCCGCTGCGGCGACCTTCCCCCGTTCGCCCACCGGCCGGTACTCCCGCCCCCGCGCACCCGTGTAGATCTGCCGCGGCCGCGCGATCTTCTGCTCCGGGTCCGTGATCATTTCGCGCCACTGGGCGACCCAGCCGGCGGTGCGCGGGATGGCGAACAGCACCGGGAACATCTCGACCGGGAAGCCGAGCGCCTGGTAGATCATGCCGCTGTAGAAGTCGACGTTCGGGTAGAGCTTGCGCTCGACGAAGTAGTCGTCCTCGAGCGCGATCTTCTCCAGCTCCAGCGCGATATCCAGCAGCGGGTTGCGGCCGACGAGGTCGAAGACCTCGTACGCGGCGCGCTTAATGATCTTCGCACGCGGGTCGTAGTTCTTGTAGATGCGGTGGCCGAAGCCCATCAGGCGGCCCTCGCCGGCCTTCACGCGCTTGATGAAGTCCGGGATGTTCTTGCGGTCGCCGATGTGCTCGAGCATGCGGAGCACTTCCTCGTTGGCGCCGCCGTGCAGCGGGCCATAGAGGGCGGCGCAGGCGGCGGCGGTCGCCGAGTAAGGGTCGGGCCGCGAGCTGCCGACGGAGCGCATGGCGTTGGCGCTGCAATTCTGCTCATGGTCGGCGTGGAGGATGAACAGGACGTCGATGGCGCGCACGAGCGCGGGGTCGGGCTTGTAGTTGTGCTCCGAGACATGCCGCCAGAGCATGCTGCAGAAGTTTGCGGGGAAGGAGAGGTCGTTGTCGGGATAGATGATCGGCAGGCCGCGCGTGCGGCGGTACGCGTAGGCCGCGATTGTCGGCATCTTGGCGATGAGCCGCCACGTCTGCAGGTCGCGCGAGGCGGGGTCATCGACGTGTTTGCCGTCCGGGTAGTAGGTCGAGAGCGCGCCGACGGTGCCGATCAACATGCCCATCGGATGGCTGTCGTAGTTGAAGCCGTCGATGAACTTCTTGATGTTTTCGTGCACCATCGTGTGGTAGGTGATGTTGTGGACCCATTCCTTGAGCTGCTGCTCGTCGGGCAGGTCGCCGTGGATGAGCAGGTAGGCCGTCTCCAGGTAGGTGCTCTGCTCGGCGAGCTGCTCGATCGGATAGCCGCGGTACTCGAGGATGCCCTTGTCGCCGTCGATGTAGGTGATGGCGCTGCGGCAGGAGGCCGTGTTCGTGAAGGCCGGGTCGTAGGTCATCAGCCCGAAGTCGTCCGGGCCGGTCTTGATCTGGCGCAGGTCCATCGCGCGGATGGTGCCGTCGGTGATGGGCAGCTCGTAGGTTTTGCCGGTGCGATTGTCGGTGACGGTGAGGGAGTCGGCCACGGGGCGCCTCCTGGCGGGTATAGATGGGAGCGAGTCCTCGTATAGAGGATAGCAAGGGGCTGCGGCATGCGCCGATGGGGACAACCCCCAACCGTGGCGGCCGAGGCGCGGGGCGGGCCTCCGCCGGTGCGGCCGGCCGTACGGCCTAGCTCGTCATCCCCTGCAGGCCCACGAGCGCGCGGCCGTGCTCGACCTCGCCCATGTGGCGCAGGCCGTGCTGGTAGACGAAGCACTCGAGCACCTCGAGCTTCCGGAGCGGCGCACCGGGGCCGATGACGATCGCGCAGAAGATCTGCTGCATGTTCGGGGGGAGCTTCGGCAGCAGCACCTCGGCAAGCATGTCCGCCGTCAGCGTCGTGAGCACGTCGTTGGTCCGGGCGACCACCTGCGACTGGTAAGCGCGCCAGGCGTCGAATGCGCCGAAGCGGATCTGCTCCATCTCCTCGACCGTCTCCTCGCGGCCGAGGCGGTCGACGCTGACGCCAACCTGCTTCGCCCAGCCCCCGCTGTCCCAGAGCGTCGGCTGCCGCAGGAACGGGCCGGAAATCGCCTGGTCCTGCGCGCGGATGTAGTGGCTCAGGCTGAAGGCGATCGGCAGCACGCCGGCGCGCTCGTGGTGGTTCACCTGCTCCAGCGTCATGTCGGACACGGCGCGCTCCCAGAGGACGTTGAGGGCGCGGATGCGGTTCTGGAGAGACTGGAGGAACATATCGTCGGGCATCGGCGGCTCTCCTTCTATCGCCCGGCGACCTCGGCGAGGCGCTTGAGGCGCGAGAGCGCCTCGTCCTTCTCGAGCGGCGGCAGCCAGAAGACGACGCGCGAGGCGCCCTCCTGCTCGCGTCGCTCGACGAGCGCGCGGTCGGCGGGACAGCCGAAGATGGTGATCGGGATCTCGCCGCGGCCGGCCGCCTTCGCGAGGCGGCGCAACTCGGCGACGCGGTCGGCGAACGGCACCTGGCCCCGGCCGAGGATCGGCATCCACTCGTCGCCGTACTCGACGACGCGTTCGAGCGTGCGCGTGCCATCGCCGCCGACGAGGACCGGCGGATGTGGCTTCTGCACCGGCTTCGGCCACGACCAGATGGGGTCGAAGTCGACGAAGCGGCCGTGGTATTCGGCCTCGTCCTTCGTCCAGATCTCCTTCATCGCGAGGACGCGTTCGCGCAGGAGGCGCCAGCGTTGTCGCGGGTCCGTGCCGTGGTCTTCCATCTCCTCGAGGTTCCAGCCGCCGCCGATGCCGAAGAGAAACCGGCCGCCGGAGAGGAAGTCGACGCTGGCGACCTCCTTCGCGAGGGTGATGGGGTCGCGCTCGACGACGAGGCAGATGCCGGTGCCAAGGCGCAGCCGCGAGGTGACGGCGGCGGCGGCGCCGATGGCGACGAAGGGGTCGAGCGTGTGCGAGTACTCGCGCGGCAGCTCGGCGCCGCCCGGCCACGGCGTGCGGCGGCTCGCCGGGATGTGTGTGTGCTCCGGGAAAAACAGCGATTCGAAGCCGAGGTCCTCGCAGGCGCGCGCCAGCTCCGGCACCGCGATGGCGTAGTCGGTCGGGAACATCGTGACGCCGTAGCGCATGACGGCACCTCCTGTGGCGTTGCGCATGATCGCCGATCGCAGGCGCGGGCGCGACTGGCGTGCGAGGACCGGCCCGCGGCGCATCCTGGCGATGGCGTCGTCAATCTCGCGCGGCATCGTCGTGCTCGATCGCCCGCGCGAGGCTGCCGAACTCCCGCGCCTCCCAGAAGCACCGCGCGCGTCAACCTATCGACCGCCGCCTCACGCGCGTCCGCATGGCAAACCCGCGCTACTCCCGCGTCCCAGAAGTGGCAAACCAGGACGACCGCCGCGCGGCGGGGTGCCGCGGCGTCTCCCCCAGGACGTCCGCGCGATGCGCGGCGCTCCGGCTTCGTTGCCTATCGGACGCGAGTGAGTACAGCCCGCGCGCGTGCCGGCACCTAGCCCGCGCGCATCGCCAGCGTCGGCGTCGGGTCCAGCCGGATCCCTGGCCCCATCGTCGTCGTCAACGTGATCGTCTTGATGAACACGCCCTTCGCACCGGCCGGCTTGGCCTTGACGATCTCGCTCACGAGCGTCGCCAGGTTCTCCTCGAGCGCCTGCTCGTCGAAGCTCACCTTGCCGATCGGGCAGTGGATGATCGCCGTGCGGTCAAGCCGAAATTCGACACGGCCCTGCCGCGCGTCCTTCACCGCCTTCGCCATGTCGGCGGCGTCGATCACGGTGCCCGAGCGCGGGTTCGGCATGAGGCCCTTCGGACCGAGGACGCGGCCCAACCGGCCCACCTTCCCCATCAGCCCCCGTTCGGCGAGCGCCACGTCGAAGTCGGTGTAGCCGCCCTCGACCTTCTTGATCAGCTCGTCGCCGCCAACCTCGTCGGCGCCTGCCTCCTGCGCGAGACGCGCGCCCTCGCCCTCGGCGAAGACGAGCACGCGCACCGTCTTGCCCAGGCCGTGCGGCAGCAGCGCCGTGCCGCGGATCTGCTGGTCGGCGTGGCGCGGGTCCAGGCCCGTCCGCATGTGCAACTCAACGGTCTCATCGAACTTCGCGAACGAGGCTTCCTTGGCGAGCTTGATCGCCTCCTGCGGCGCGTAGACCTTGTTGCGGTCGATCAGCTTCGCCTTCTCCGTGTACTGCTTGCCGCGCTTCATCTCCGCACTCCTCTCCCGGCGACGTGACCCGCCTCTGCGGGTGGAGCCGGCCGCATACAGCGGCCTCCGTCGCCTGACCACCGGGGCTACTAACGCCCCCGTACCCCGTCCTCTGTCGCCGCTCTCTTCGTCCCTGTCAGCTGCCTCGTGGCTGCTGTCTCGCCGCCTACCCGCTCACCTCGATGCCCATCGAGCGCGCCGTGCCCTCGATCATCCTCATCGCCGCCTCGATGTCGGCGGCGTTCAGGTCCTTCATCTTCGTCTCGGCGATCTTGCGGACGGCGTCGCGCGAGACGCTGCCCACTTTCTCGCGCTTCTGGGCGCGGCTGCCCTTCTCGATGCCAGCGGCCCTCTTGAGCAGGTCGGACGCGGGCGGCGTCTTGAGCACGAAGGAGAACGAACGATCCTCGTACACGGTGATCTCGGCGGGGACGATGGTGCCCGCCTGCGAGGCCGTCTTCTCGTTGTACTCCTTCACGAAGCCCATGATGTTGATGCCGTGCTGGCCGAGCGCGGGGCCCACCGGCGGCGCCGGCGTCGCCTTCCCCGCCTGGATCTGCAGCGTCAGCACCGCCCGGATCTTCTTTGCCATCTCGTCCGTCCCCTAGCGGCCGCCACAGCGGCCTCCGGCGTATGCGCGCCGTCTCGCACAAAGACGCCTCGCCGCCGAGCGAGGCATCCAACCGTATCGTCTTTGGCCACTAACGACTAACGGCCAACGACTGACAGCCCGCGGACCCCTACATCCGCTCGACCTGGAGGAAGTCCAGCTCTACCGGCGTCTCGCGCCCGAAGAAGGACACCAGTACCTTCACCTTGCCCTTCTCCAGGTTGATCTCGTCGACGGTGCCCACGAAGTCCTGGAACGGGCCATCGACGATGCGCACGTTCTGGCCGACCTGGAAGCCGACCTTCACCTTCGGCGCCTCGACGCGCATCTGGCTCAGGATGCGCTTCACCTCCTGCGGCTCCAGCGGCACCGGCTTCGTGCCGGAGCCGACGAAGCCCGTCACGCCCGGCGTGTTGCGCACGACGAACCACGCCCGGCTCGACTCCGGGTCGTCCTCCTTCAGTTCGATCATGTTCGTCAGCACGTAGCCCGGGAAGATCTTGCGCGCGACCGTCCGGCGCTGGCCGTCGCGGATCTCGATCTCGTCCTCCGTCGGCACGACGACCTCGAAGATCAGGTCCTTCGCGTCCATCGTCTGGATGCGGTGCTCGAGGTTGGCCTTGACCTTGTTCTCGTAGCCGGAGTACGTGTGGATGACGTACCAGGCGCGGCCTTCCTTGAAGATCTCCTCGTCCGACAGCGCCGCCGCCGCTTCGGGCGCTTCCGGTTCCTCAACCTGTGCCGTGGCCTTGCCTTTGCGTGCCATCGTTATCTCAGCAGCGTGTGGTCGACGAGCCAGTTAAAGCCGATGTCGACGCTGCCCAGCAGCAGGCCAATCGCGACCGCGACAACGACGACAGCCACCGTCAGCCGCCACGTCTCCTCCCGCGTCGGCCAGGTGACCTTACGCAGCTCGGAGACGATCGCCTGGAGCGAGCGGCCGGCAAGCGGAATGCGTTCGATCCAGGTGCGGTGCGCCTTCGCCGCCTCCGCCGCCGCGGGCGAGGCCGCGGCCTGTTTCGCCGGGCGCGAGACGCTCGGCCGGAAGGCCGGCGCCTTCGACGGCGGCTTGCGTACGAGCGGCTGGCGTCGCAGTGCTCGGCTCATTCGTCCCTCACGGGCGCGGGTCGCGCGCCCTCGCTAGCGCACCTCGCGGTGCGGGCGGTGCATCCGGCAGCGCGGACAGAACTTGCTCAGCTCGAGCCGGTCCGGGTCGTTCCGCCGGTTCTTCGAGGTGGTGTACGTGCGCGACTTACACTCCGTACACGCAAGCGTGATGATCTGCCGGTCGTCCTTCTTCGCCATCGCTCCACCGCGCCCGTACGGCGCGTCTCACTGCTCCTCGCAGAGGCGCACCAGCCCGCCACCATTCTACAAGCGGCGGGCCGGCGCCTCGGTTCGCCTTTACTCTAGGATCTTCGTCACCGCGCCGGCGCCGACGGTGCGGCCACCCTCGCGAATCGCAAACCGCAGCCCCTCCTCGACAGCCACCGGCGTGATCAGCTCCACCGTCATCTTCACGTTGTCGCCCGGCATCACCATCTCGACGCCCTCCGGCAGGCCGATCGTGCCGGTGACGTCCGTCGTCCGGATGTAGAACTGCGGCCGGTAGCCGGGGAGGAACGGCGTGTGCCGGCCACCCTCGTCCTTCGACAGCACGTACACCTCGGCCTCGAACTTCTTGTGCGGCGTGATCGACCCGGGCTTGCAGAGCACCTGCCCGCGCTCGATGTCTTCCCGCTCGATGCCGCGGAGCAGACAGCCGACGTTGTCGCCAGCGACACCCTCGTCGAGCGTCTTCTGGAACATCTCGACCCCGGTGACGACCGTCTTGCGGCTCTCCCGGAAACCGACGATCTCGACCTCGTCGCCCACCTTCACCTTGCCACGCTCGATGCGGCCCGTGACGACAGTGCCGCGGCCCTTGATGCCGAAGACGTCCTCGACGGGCATCAAGAACGGCTGGTCGACCGGGCGCTCCGGCGTCGGGATGTAGTTGTCGACGGCGTTCATCAGCTCGAGGATGCTCTGGTACTCCGGCGCGTTCGGGTCCTCGCTCTTGCTCTCGAGCGCCGCGAGGGCCGAGCCACGGATGATCGGGATATCATCGCCGGGGAAGCCCTGCTTCGTCAGCAGCTCCCGTAGCTCAAGCTCGACGAGGTCCAGCAGCTCCGGGTCGTCCATCTGGTCCACCTTGTTGAGGTACACAACGATCGCCGGCACCTGCACCTGGCGGGCGAGCAGGATGTGCTCGCGCGTCTGCGGCATGGGGCCTTCGGGCGCGGCGACAACGAGGATCGCGCCGTCCATCTGGGCAGCACCCGTGATCATGTTCTTGATGTAGTCGGCGTGGCCGGGGCAGTCCACGTGGGCGTAGTGGCGCTTCTCGGTCTCGTACTCGACGTGCGTGATCGCGATCGTGATGCCGCGGGCGCGCTCCTCCGGCGCGTTGTCGATGCTGCCGAAGTCGCGGTAGTTCGCGAGCTTCTTCAGCGCGAGCACTTTCGTGATCGCCGCCGTGAGCGTGGTCTTGCCGTGGTCAACGTGGCCAATCGTGCCGATGTTGACGTGTGGCTTCGTGCGCTCGAACTTCTGCTTGGCCATTGCCCGCTGCTCCTTCTCTGCCTTGGTGGCTGTTCTGTTCTCGCCGGCCCGCCGCGCGCCACGCGGCGCCGGCCCGGCCGATATCGCGTGTATTCTCCCCGCCCCGCCCGGCGGCGTCCATACGGGTGGAGCCCACAATCGGATTCGAACCGATGACCTCACCCTTACCAAGGGTGTGCTCTGCCGACTGAGCTATGTGGGCCTGAACGCGTGTCCGCGGCGCCCCGGCTGCCGGCGTCCCCTGCCCGCGCGTCCTCTGGGTCTTCCGGTAAGGAAATGGAGCCCGAGAGGGGATTCGAACCCACTAACCTGCCGATTACAAGTCGGCTGCGCTACCGTTGCGCCACTCGGGCCGAACACCCGTTCGCGCTGCCGCGCCGCCCGCGGCAACCGACGGCGCGTATCACAAAACGGCCCCGCCGAGGCGGGGTGTCACGCCCAACAAGTATAGGTACGCCGTATCTGGCGCGTCAAGACGCCTCAGTGCCGCCTCCGCCCACCCGCCGCGCACGGCACCACCGCGCGCGCCCCATCGGCCGTCAGCACCCGCGTGTGTGCCGCTGCCGGCAGACGGCCATCGACATGCAGTCGGTGAGGCTGTACCCCTTGTCGAGCCGCCTGCGGTAAAGGTCGAGGCCCGCATCGAACACCGCGGTGTCTGGGGGAGGACGGTCGTCCGCCGGTCGCTGCGCGCCCCGTCAACGAGATCGACGGCACGGCGGCGAGCGAAGCTTCCGCCTTCGGAGAAGTACGCCAGCACTTCGACGAACACCGCGTCCGTCGTTACGAACGAGGTGCCGGGTTGTGATGCGAGCTGCTCGCGTGAATCCTCAGGGCTTTCTCGTGAAACGCATCGCGGCGGGAGAGGAGGGCGATGTAATGGACGGCATCGATGAATACGGCCGACAAGCGTTACTTGCGCGTGTGCGCGCGGACGCGGCCGCCGTACAGAAACGCGTGAACATCCCGAGGGAGTCGATCCAACTCTTCCTCGGGGATGCTGTGCGCCATTGCGACCACAGCCTCAAGGAACGACTGGTCCTCGCGTCGACGCCCCGTTCGCACCGGGTGCGCAACACCTGCCGCGCTGCCATTGGCGAGGGCGCGGCGCTTCGTGGACCGGTGCTCCGTGGCAGTCTTTCGTGTCACCATCGCGCCTCAGCATAGCCAGCGAGATACGCGAGGGCGGCGACCTCGCGATCGCCGCCCTCGTCGAGGACTAACAGCCAACAGCCAACAGCCCGCTACACTTCGCGGTACTCGCCCTCGACGGTGCCCTCTTCGGCGCCTCCGGGCTCGGCGCCGGTCGCCTGGCCGTCCGCGCCCGGCGCAGCACCCTGCGCGCCGTATACCGCCTGGCCGATGCGCTGCATCGCCTCCGACAGCTCGTTCGTCGCCGAGCGGATCGTGTCCGCCGTGCCGGACTGGAGCGCGCTGCGCACCGCGGCGACCTTGCCATCGACCTCGTTCTTGAGATCGGCCGGGATCTTGTCGGCGTTCTCGCGCACCGTCTTCTCCGCCTGATAGGCGAGGCTGTCCGCCATGTTGCGCAGCTCGATCTCCTCACGCCGCTTGCGGTCCTCGGCGGCGTGCATCTCAGCCTCGCGCTGCAGGCGCTCGACCTCTTCCTTGGAGAGGCCGCCGCCGGCGGTAATGGTGATCTTCTGCTCCTTGCCCGTCGCCTTGTCACGCGCCGAGACGTTGAGGATGCCGTTCGCGTCCAGGTCGAACGTCACCTCGATCTGCGGCACGCCGCGCGGCGCTGGCAGGATGCCATCGAGGATGAAGCGGCCGAGCGACTTGTTGTCCGCCGCCATCGCCCGCTCGCCCTGCAGCACATGGATCTCCACCGAAGGCTGGTTGTCCGCCGCGGTCGAGAACACCTGGCTCTTCGACGTCGGGATCGTCGTGTTGCGCGGGATCAGCGGCGTCATCACGCCACCCAGCGTCTCGATGCCGAGCGTCAGCGGCGTCACATCGAGCAGCAGCACGTCCCGCACTTCGCCCTTTAGCACGCCCGCCTGGATGGCCGCGCCGATCGCAACGACCTCGTCCGGGTTGACGCCCTTGTGCGGCTCCTTGCCGAAGAACTGGCGCACCGTCTCCTGCACGAGCGGCATGCGCGTCTGCCCGCCGACGAGCACCACCTCGTCGATCTGCGCCGCCGTCACGCCCGCGTCCTGCAGCGCCGCCTTCACCGGCGCCAGCGTCTTCTCGACGAGGTCGCCGACGAGCTGCTCGAGCTTCGCACGCGTGATGTTGATCGCCATATGCTTCGGGCCGGAGGCGTCGGCCGTGATGAACGGCAGGTTCACCTCCGTCTGCTGCGCCGAGGAGAGCTCGATCTTCGCCTTCTCGGCCGCCTCCTTCAGGCGCTGGAGGGCCATGCGATCCTGCTTCAGGTCGATGCCCTGCTCGCGCTTGAACTCGCTCACCAGGTAGTCGATCAGGCGCTGGTCAAAGTCGTCGCCGCCGAGGTGCGTGTCGCCGTTCGTCGACTTCACCTGGAAGGTGCCCTCGCCCAGCTCGAGGATCGAGATGTCGAACGTGCCCCCGCCGAGGTCGTAGACCGCGATCGTCTCCTCGCCCTTCTTGTCGAGGCCATAAGCGAGCGAGGCCGCCGTCGGCTCGTTGATGATGCGCAGCACCTCGAGGCCGGCGATCTTGCCCGCGTCCTTCGTCGCCTGCCGCTGCGAGTCGTTGAAGTACGCCGGGACCGTGATCACCGCCTCGGTCACCGTCTCCCCGAGGTACGCCTCCGCATCGGCCTTCAGCTTCTGCAGGATCATCGCCGAGATCTCCGGCGGCGAGTACGTGCGGCCACCCATGACGACGGCCGCATCGCCGTTCGCGGCGCGCACGATCTTGTAGCCCATGAGGGCGATGTCCCGCTGCACCTCGGGGTCCTCGAACTTGCGGCCCATGAGCCGCTTCACCGAGTACACGGTGTTCTCGGGGTTGGTGACCGCCTGGCGCTTGGCGACGGTGCCGACGAGGCGCTCGCCCGTCTTGCTGATGGCGACCACGGAGGGCGTGATGCGCCCGCCTTCGGCGTTCGGGATGACGACGGGCTCGCCGCCCTCCATGACGGCGACGACGCTGTTCGTCGTGCCCAGGTCAATGCCAATTACCTTTCCCATGTCGTCTGCTCTCCTCTCTTCTTAAATGGCAGCCATCGCCTCGACAGGGGTCGAGACATCCCCCAGGCTCTCGACAACGAGCCATCGGCCAACCGGCTCCGGCGCGTCGGGGAAAAGTCCGCAACCGTGCAAGATCGCCTGGCTGGTCAATGCGCCCAGCCGCGACGCGCCGGACATCGTTGTGCGTATCGCGGACTCGACGGCCCGAAATGTGACATCGTGCGTCATCTCGGCCTCCTACCGGCTCGCCGCCGTTCGCGGCTGTGCCCTCATTCCCTTCCCGCGTCTCATTTCTCGCCTCCGGCGCTGCCGTCGCCCACCACCACCATCGCCGGCCGCAGCACGCGGTCGCCGAGCTTGTAGCCCTTCTGCACCACCGCGATCACCTTGCCCTCCTCGCCCGGGCCCTGGCTCACGGCCTCGTGGACCGCCGGGTCGAACCGCTGCCCGTCCGCCGGGATCTCGGTCACGCCGGCCATGTCGAGCACCGCCTGCAGTTTGCGCTGGATCAGGCGGATGCCGTCGACCCACGTGAGGCCGGCGACGTGCGCATCGATGTTGGTGAATGCGCGCTCGAAGTCGTCCATCAGCGGCAGCAGGTTGATGACGAGCGCGGCGTTCGCGAGGCGGGCCGTCTCCTGCCGCTCCTCCTCCACGCGCCGCTTGTAGTTCTGGAAGTCCGCAGCGGCGCGCTGCCAGTTCTGGAAGTACGCCTGCGCCTTCCCGCGCTCCTCGTCGAGCACCGCCCGCAGGTCGCCGCCCTCGTCACCAGCGCCCGGCGGGTCGCCCGCCGCCTCCGCAGCAGCACCGTTCCCTGCCTGCGCGCCGGCCTGCGCGCCCGCCTGCCCCGCGTCTCGTTCTGCCGTCAGGTCGTCTCGTTCCGTCGTCATCTCATCTCTCTCCGTCGGTGTTGCCTTCATCGTCTCGCCGGCCGCGCCCACCCGCAATGCCGCGCTCGACCGTTACGGCTCCCGCGGCGGCTCGCCGTCCTCGTAGAAGCGCCTCAGCATCTCGCTCATCAGCCCCGACAGGTAGCGCACCGTCGAGATCGTCTCGGCGTAGTGCATGCGCGTCGGGCCCAGCACCGCCATCGCGCCGCCGATGCCTCCCGGCGTGCCGTAGCGGCTGATGACAACGCTATAGTCGCGGAGCGCGTCCTGCTCGTTCTCGGCGCCGATCATCACCGTCACCCCGTCCGGCGCCACCTCGTGAAACGGGATCACGCGCGCGATATTCCGCTGCTCCAGCACCTCCAGCACGTTGAGCATCTTGTCGCTCGTGTCGAACTCCGGCTGCTGCAACACGTTGCGCACGCCCTCCAGGTACGCCTGGTCGAAGCCGCCGCGGTCCGCCTGCTCGAGCATCTGGCGCACCGCGTTCGCGACGTGCCACTCGAGCTGCGTGAGCTGCACCTGCGAGCGTCCGATCTCCGCGGCCGATTGGCCGCCGAAGGCGGCATTCAGGTGGTTCGAGATCGCCGTCAACTGGTCCTGCTCCACCGGCTCCGGGAAGATCAGCACCTGCTGCCGCACCCGCGCCTGCTGCAGCACCAGCACCAGCAGCGCCGAGTTGTCCTGGATGGACACCAGCTCAACGCGCTTGAGGCGCGACTCCTGGGACTGCGGCATCGTTACGACGGCAGCGTTCTCGACCGACCGCGCGAGCACCGCCGCGGCGAGCTGGATCCATTCCTCCTGGTCGCGCCCCGCCTGGTGGAACTGATGGCGAATCGTCTGCTTGACGCCGGCCGGCAGGTCGCGCTCCTCCATCAGCGCCTCGACGTAGGTCCGGTAGCCCTTGTCCGAGGGCACCCGCCCGGCCGACGTGTGCGGGTGGCTGATGTAGCCCTCCTCCTCCAGACGCGCCATCTCGTTGCGGATGGTGGCTGACGAGAACGGCAGCTCGTACCTGCGGACGATCGTCTCGGACCCGACGGGCGTCGCCGAATCCACGTACTCGCTGACAATGAGGGAGAGCAGCTTGGCGCGGCGTTCCGTCAGGCTCATCGGACCTCCCGTTAGCACTCTCAGATCGGGAGTGCTAACACCGGAAGTCTAGCAGCGCCCGTCAAGCGGGATCAAGTTCGCCAGGGAACCCGCGCGGTGCCCCTCGGATCCTCTTCGCTTGCCCGCTATGGGTCGAGGGGCGAACCCTCAATCACGCGCTTCAGCTCGTCCGCCGAGACGCCCGCCTGCAACGCGATTGAGACGAAGACAAATCCGAGCCGACGCAGCGCCGATTCAACCCGCGCGCTTGAGTACCGGCGGGGCTTCGATCTCGAGTTCGCATGGGATCACCTCGCCGCTGATAGGCTGATAGGCCAGCTCAAGCGGCTCGGGTTTGGCGTCCTCCAGGTAGAGCTCGACCGCCTCGCGGACCATCTCTTTAGCGCGCTCCGCTGTCTCGGCCTGCGTGGTGATGTGATACTCCAGGCAGGTGGCGAGCCACCCGTCGCTCTCGGCGTCCTTGTAGATGACGGCGTGGATCGTCTGCTTCGCCACCATCACCAGCCGCGCTTGGAGAGGATCTCCGCTTCCGGGATCTGGCCGATCTCCAGCCCGCGCATGGGCGTGCCAACGCCCCGCGAGACCTCGGCGATGATGCCGGCGTCGCGGTAGTGCGTCGTCGCCTTGACGATCGCCTTCGCCATGCGCTCCGGGTCCTCCGACTTGAAGATGCCGGAGCCAACGAAGTTGCCCTCGGCGCCAAGCTGCATCATCAGCGCGGCATCGGCCGGCGTGGCGATGCCGCCGGCGGAGAAGTTGACGACGGGCAGCTTGCCGTGGTCGTGGACGTACTTCACGAGGTCGTACGGCGCCTGCAGCTCCTTCGCCGCGGCGAACAGCTCGTCTTCGCGCATGCCCTGCAGCCGGCGGATCCCCGCCCAGAGCGCGCGCATGTGCCGCACCGCCTCGACGACGTTTCCGGTGCCGGCCTCGCCCTTCGTGCGGATCATCGCCGCGCCCTCGCCGATGCGGCGCAGCGCCTCGCCGAGGTCCCGGCAGCCGCAGACGAATGGCACCTTGAACTGGTGCTTGTCGATATGGTGCGCTTCGTCGGCCGGCGTCAGCACCTCCGACTCATCGATGTAGTCGACGCCGAGGGCCTCGAGCACCTGCGCCTCGACGAAGTGGCCGATGCGCGCCTTCGCCATCACCGGGATCGTCACGGCGTCGATGATGCGCGTGATGACGTCCGGGTCGGACATGCGGGCGACGCCGCCGTGGGCGCGGATGTCCGAAGGCACGCGCTCGAGCGCCATGACGGCGACAGCGCCGGCCTCCTCCGCGATCTTCGCCTGCTCCGGCGTGACGACGTCCATGATCACGCCGCCCTTGAGCATCTGGGCGAGGCCGGCCTTGACAGCCCAGGTGCCCGTGTGCGCCTGGCCATCGCCCGCAGGCGTACCGTTTGTGCCGATGCGGTCGTTCGTCGCTACCATCGTCGTCCCCTTCCGGCGCGGGCCGCTGCCGTGTGCTCGCGCGATGCCGGTGTGCGGTGCAGTGTAACGAACGGCGGCCGGCGGCCCGGGAGTGGGGTGGTCGACGCGAAAATAGAACATAGAGGATGGAAGATGGAGTAGTGTCCGTCCTCCGTCCTCCGTCCTCCGTCCTCCGTCCTCCGTCCTCCATCCTCCGTCCTCCATCCTCCATCGTCTACCTTCGCCCTGTCTTGGCGGCCCGGGAGTGGGGTGGTCGACGCGAAAATAGAACATAGAGGATGGAAGATGGAGTAGTGTCCGTCC
>Ga0073934_10007942_pt1 | contig 14428 bp, 10 predicted proteins | sample LarsenN4metaG_FD_76834 | JGI IMG/M metagenome (GOLD analysis project Ga0073934, IMG submission 76834) | Hot spring sediment bacterial and archeal communities from British Columbia, Canada, to study Microbial Dark Matter (Phase II) - Larsen... ...
GGACCCCCAGCAGCGGTTTGGCAGCGCCCGGGAGCTTTCTGCGGCCCTGCAGTCGTTGGGCCAGAAACCGCCGCAGCCTGCACGGCCGCGCTGGGGGAGTGCGATCGGCGTGGCGACGGCCGCCGTGGCAGCGACGAGTCTTGCGGCGGGCGGCCTGTGGCTGGCGTTTGCGCCACGCGGGCCTGAGGCATCGAACACCGAGCCCCCGGAAAAACCGGCAACGGTGGCGGAGCGGGCCACCGACTCGCTCCCACGAAGCACCGCCCCCTGGCATTTGCATCCCCTGCGGCGGCCCGGATTGCTGCAGGTTGCCGAATCGGGAGGCTGGACGCTGGAGAACAACAACGCGGAATTCGACTGGGTCATGGCCGAGGCCGACCTGCCCTTTCGTCGCCAGCAGGATCGCTTCCTTCTCTTTAAGGTTGTCTCCGTCCCGGTAGGCCCCCGGTGCGGCTGGGCAATCAAACTCGCTGATCCCACGGGGGGCTTTTTCGACATCGAGTTGCAGGAGGGAGACGAGTGCGGCGAGTTTGCCGTGGCGGTCCCGGCGTGGAATGCCATGCCCGATCAGCAGCGGGAATGCACGGTGCGATTTTTCACCCGCGGTCCACTCGGAGCACGGACGCAGTTCGCTGACGTGCGGTTTGCCGATGCCATTCCCAAAACGCACACGCTGCTGCCGGCCCGGCCGTGAACCGGCTGGTCAGACCGCTGTGGGCGCGACAGCTGCGTAGACGCGCTCGTGGTCGTCGGCGACATCGTGCCACGTCCGTGTGACCCGACTGCGAAGCGTCTCGCACGCGGCGGCATAGGCATCGCGATCGGTGCACAGGCGACGTATCTGGTCGGTCAGCGATCGCACCCCCTCGGCCCGGATCAGCGCGGGACGGAGCTGCGCCCCCAGGTCGAAATGCTGCGCCATCGACACGATGCAGGGCACGCCCGCCGACCACATCCGAAAGATTGCTGCACTCTGACAGCGGACCCCCGCACGCCCGGGAACAACGGCATCCCCCTGACCGACCATGTCGACTTCATCGCGGACGCCGGAAGTTTCCAGCGGCACTTCGTGCAGGACCGCGGATTCCAGTTCCCCCGGTCCGCTGGTCCCCAGCCCCGATCCGCTGACCATCCGGGGCAGGAGCGGACCAGCGCCGCTGGTGCCCCACTCCGTGAGAGGCATTGTCGGGGCGGCCGGTGAGGTCTGATCGGCGACGGGGCCCTCGCGCAACTCCGATACCGACAGCCGGTCGGTGCGATCGTAGTGCAGCACCCCCACCGCCTTGCGGGACAGGATCGAACGGATTTCTGGCAGCGTGCGAAATCCGCACGAGATGTCGACCTGTCCCGACAGTCCCAGTTGAAGCACCTGCTGATGCAGCCGCTGGAAGTAATCCATCTGGGCAGACAACGCACGGGACGTCAGCGATCCCAGGATCGTGAGGGTCAGGTCGGGCAACTCAGGCCGCAGCGCTGCCATCGCCTGCAGGATTCGTTCATAGCCCTTGCAGCCGGCGAGAAAGCCAAACGTAACCAGCGAGTTTGGCTCGGGATCGCGGCGGTCGGGCAGGGGACCGTCGACGCCGTGTTCAATCCCGAACACCGGAAAGCTCACCCGCGATTCCAGAATGCACTTGGCCACGGGGGAACAGACGACCGCCGCCGCGACCGGCAGGTCGGTGAGGGATGTGGCGGCGTCGGGAACGGAATGGTAGGTGACCACCAGTGGAACGCTGCAACTCTGCAGGCAATCCCGCCAGTCACGCCAGACGGCCAGGGGGGAGAAGAAGCCCATCTCATGCTGGACGTGAATCACATCCGGCCGGAAGCGGTGCAGTTCGGCCATGACACGCCAGGAGGGAGACTGGCCCTGTCGCCACACTCGGCTATGTGATATCCCGGCCGGGGTCGCCGCTGGCAGGGCGTCTTCGGACGCCAGGACGTGTACTGTATGGCCCCGACGCCGCAATTCGCCAAACACATCGGCAGAATACACGGAAATTCCGCACGGCGATCCCCAGGGGCTGATGACGGCCAAGCGCATGGCAACAGCCTTTCACATTCGGGAGCGGGAACTGCTTTCAGTGTGCGGCACTGTGGAAAGCGGTGTCCAGCCGTAGCGACAGGCCGCCAGGCACTTTTTTGCGACCCGGCGCACTCCTCGCAGAGTCAACGCCCTCGCATACCCGTCCCCATGAGTCCCCCTTGAGTGGATCCAGCGCGCCTTCCGGGCGACCGGCAGGAACCGCGCGTGACGGAACCGCGACAGCTGGTCCGACAATCGCCATAACCGTCACATTCGTCACCGGAGTCTGGTGGTTCCGACGGTTGCGCGGCTTCCGCCGGTTGGCGCGGAAGTTCCCGAAATGCCTTGCCGATCAGGTTCTGACGTGGGATGGACCGTTCACGGAGGGACGGCCTGTTTTTGATTGTCAGCGGCGGAGGCCCCGGCCTACGATAACGCGTGGCGTGAATCTGACAGGCTGGGGTGACTTTGCGGGGGGCAATTCGCCCTCCGCTGCCGAAGGGAGTATGCGGCATGCCGCGCTCGGTCAGTTGGTGGCTGATGCTGGTGGCGGGACTGACTCTGGCCCCTGCGGCAGGCGTGTTCGCACAGGAGGGGGAGCCCCCTGCGTTGTTGCCCGCCGCGCCGGAGCCCTCGCCGCTGCTCGCCGAACCGGAAACGCCGGAGCAGATGTTCGACGCAGCGGTGCTGCTCGTCGACCTGGCCCGGTTCGATCTGGCCAAGGTGTACCTCGAACAATTCGTGCAGTCCGCTCCGGCCGATGACGTGCTGCTTGCCTTGCGGGGCAAACATGGTACGGCAACCTTTCTGAAGTTGTCGCGGATCCCCGAACTGCATCCGACCGCAATGCCGTTGCTCAAGCGGCTGACCGAGTTGTCGCGAGCCCAGGCGGAAGACCCGGCGTATGTGGACGGATTGCTGAGCAAACTGCTCGGCACACCAACCGAGCGCGAATTGGCCACCAGCGAGCTGCGCAATGCCGGCCCGCGGGCTGTCCCGCAATTGTTTCGCAGGATTGCCGCCGCCGGCTCCACCGTGGAACGGGACCTTTTCGTTCTGACCCTGGGGCGACTGGGCCAAGCCGTTGTCCCCGTGCTCATCGCCGGATTGGATTCTCCCGTGGAAGCGATCCAACTTGCCTGCATTCAGACGCTGGAGCGGCTGCAATCGCAGGCGGCCGTGCCCCTGCTGTGGCCGCTCGCGTATTCCGAGAGTGTTGGCCCCGGCACGCAACTGGCGGCAAAGCGGGCCATTGCGAGCATCCGCTTTGGGAGTCCCGATCGGCTGGACCGGTTGTCGACCGTGACCGCGGTCGGTGAACTGACTGATCGGGCGCGGCGGCTGCTCAGCGGAGCCGAGACGCTTGCCATCGAGGGCGCCGACGAAGTCGAGGCGTGGCGCTGGACTGCCTCCGAGAATACCGTGTCGGTCGAGATGTTGCGGCCCCAGGTCGCGAACCTGCAGCGAGCGACCCGCCATGCGCGGGATGCGCTGGTGCTGTCCCCCACCCGGCCCGAACATCAGCAATTGTATCTGCTGGCCGTGCTGGCCGGAGAAGTGCAGGGGGCCGGCTGGGCGACGCTCGACCCTGCTCAGAGTGCCGTGTTGTCGTCGGCAATGTCGATGGGAGCCGAGCCCCTGCTGGCGGTCTTGCGGGAGGCTATGGCGCTGGGCCGCACCGACGCCGCCTGGGGGGCGGTGCAGGCCTTGAGCGGATTGTCCAGCCCGGCCGTCTTGCAGAGTCGGTCGGGGAAGCCATCGCCGGTGCTGGGGGCGCTGAACTATCCCGATCCGCGCGTGCAGTTCGGCGCCGCGGTGGCCGTTCTGCGGAGCAAGCCGACGCGGTCGATCCCGCAGGCGGGGCGAGTGGTGGACGTGTTGCGGCGGGCGCTCACCGATCCGGGCCAGGCCAGGGCGCTGGTGATCGACGCCGATTCGGAGCGGGCGACCACGGTCGCCGGTTATCTGGCCGAGCAGGGATACGATCCGTTGACCGCCAGCACGGGGAAACAGGGTTTCACGCAGGCGGCGGAACTCTCCGGCGTTGATCTGGTCGTGCTGCATGCAAACTGCCAACAGTGGGCGCTGTCGCAAACGGTGGCCAACTTTCGCGCCGATGTGCGCACGGAGTTTATCCCGCTGGTAATCTATGGGCCGGAAGAGACGCGTCAGTCGCTGGCGCGGCTGGTGGCGCGCACGCCACGAACGGTGTTCGCGGCGGAGTCTCCCGCAGCGCAGAGTTTCTGGTATCAGGTGACGCCCTTTCTGCAGCGGTTCGACACGCCCCCTGTCACGGCCCAGCAACGGGGGCAATTCCGGGATCTGGCGGCGTACTGGCTGGCGACCGTTGCCACCTCTGCGCAGGGGGCGTACTTCGACACCACGGCAGCAGCCCCCGAACTGCTGGCCCTCGTGGGTGACGAGGTCGTCAGCCACGAGGCGTTGATGGTGCTCGGTACGGTTCCGAGCGCGGAGGTGCAATCGCGGCTCGTCGACTATGTTCTCGGGGACCGCTGGCCGACCGAAACACGCGTCCGTGCCGCCCAGGTGCTGGCGTCCCACATTCCCCGGTTCGGACTGCTGCTGGAGCAGGGGACCGTCGCACGCCTGACGACGGCATGGGAAGCCACCGACGATCCGGCGCTGAAGGGAGCGCTCGCGTCCGTCATCGGTGCACTGCGGCCCAATGAGGGGCTCGTCGGCGAAAGACTGCTGCGGTTGTCGCTGGCGCCGGCTGCTCATTGACCTCTTGGCTGGTCGCCCCCGGTTCTCCGCGAACATTTCCGGTTGGGAGCGGGTGTCTCTGTAGCCGATGTCGCGCCGACATGTGCTGTCCCTGTGAACACGCGTATCGACAGGCCATGGTCGATCGGCTACTCTGAGGAGAGCTTACCGCGGCAGGATTCGTCGAGCGCGCCTGCTGCCAACGTCTTGCCTGCCTGCAGGAACTGGGTCCGCCATGCGTCCAACATCTCTTCCATTGGCTGTCGGTCTGGCCTTGGTGGTCGCCTTGTTTGGCGCGTTGTCGTGGGGGGCGCCGCTGACCTCGGCCCAGAAGAGGGAGCTATCAGAGATCACCGACGACGTCGGCAAGGTTCGTTCACTGTTGTCCCGCAAGAAGGTCGAGGAGGCCGAACAGGCGCTGAAGGACGCCGAAGAGCGCTTGCAGAAGCTGGTGTCCGATGCGCAACTGATGGACGACGACCGGCAGTTGCTCGCCATCCGCCGGCAGTTCGAGCTCCAGCGGAGCGCACTGGCCAAGGCGACGGGAGGCAAGGCCGGAGGCGCTCCGGCAGTCAGTTTCGCCAAAGATGTGGCGCCGATTCTGGCTGGCAAGTGCGGCAACTGCCACGATGCCGACCGTGCCTCGGGAGGCCTGCGCCTGGAGTCGTATGCCACCCTCGAAGTGGGCGGCCGCAGCGGACCGCTGCTGGTCCCCGGCAATCCGAATGCCAGCCTGCTGATGCAGCGCCTGGCCTCGCCGAACCCCATGGCCCGCATGCCGCGCAATGGCCAGCCCTTGTCCCAGGACGAGCTGCGGACAATCGCCGCGTGGATTGCCGCCGGGGCGCCATTCGACGGCACCGAAAAGACGGTCTCGCTGTCGCTGCTGACGGTGAACCCCGACCTCGCGAAGGAGAAGGTGGTCATCGAAAAGGCGACCGGGAACGAGAAGGTGTCGTTTGTCCGCGACATCGCACCGACGTTTGTCAACACCTGCGGCGGCTGCCATAACGATGCGCAGCGCCGCGGCGGGCTGTCGCTGGCGACGTTCGAGAAGGTGATGGTCGGCGGCGAAAGCGGCCGGGTCATCACGCCGGGCAAACCGGAGGAGAGCCGGTTGTGGCGACTGGTGAACGCCGACGATACCCCCGTCATGCCGCAGGGGAACATGACCGGTATCACGCGGAAGTTCCTTGCCGACCTGCGGACGTGGATCACGGAAGGGGCCAAGTTCGACGGCAGCGACGCCAAGCGGCCCCTGCGCGATCTCATTCCGTCCGAGGCCGATCTCGTCGCCGAGAAGCTGGCGAAACTCACACCGGAACAATGGGTCGAAAAACGCCGGACCGATTCCAAAGAACTCTGGCGACGGACGTTCCCGCAGGGTGCGGAGCCGCAGATTGTCGAAACTCCCGAATTCCTCGTTCTGGGGGACGTCTCCGCACGAAGGCTGGAACAAGTCGGCGACTGGGGGCAGGAGCACATCGCCGCCCTGCGGACCATGTTCAACGTCAAGGACGAACCGCTGTTCAAGGGGAAGCTCGCGATCTTCGTGTTCAAGGACCGTTTCGGGTACGAGGAATTCAACAGCAGCGTTCATCGCCGGCAGGTGCCCCGCGAAGTGCTGGGCCACAGCGATGTGACGACGGCCCAGGACCAGGCCTTTGCCGCGGTGGAGGATATCGGTGACGAGGCATCGCCGACGTCGCCGGGCTTGCAGCTCAACGTCATCGAACACGTCACGGGCGCCTTCCTCAAACGGGATGGCGGAGGTCTGCCGGATTGGCTGACGCGCGGCACGGGACTGGCGATCGCCGCGGGTAAATCCGGCGGGGCCAATCCGTACATCGGCGAATTGCGCGGCCTGGCCGCCGAGGCGCTGCGGAAGTCGAACATTGCCAACCCCGCCGACGTGTTCAATGACGGCCAGTTCTCACCGGCCGACGTCGGCCCGATCGGCTACGTCCTCGTGGACTTCCTGCTGAAGCATGGGGGGCCGGGACCGTTCGGACAACTCGTCCGCCGCTTCCAGGCCGGCGACAACGCGGCCAGCGCGATTCGCACGGCGTACCGCACGGATCCGCGGCAGTTGGCCACCGCCTTCGCCGCCGCCGTCGGATCCGCCCCGGCGCGCTCCAAGAAGAAGAACTGAAGTCCGCTCCGGTCCCCTCGCCCCCGTTTCGGGGAAGAGGGCCAGGGTGAAGGGGCCGAACGCCTCGCAACTTGTCTGATGCCTCCGTCGCTTGCGATCCGGGCGGCGATAACGCGCAAATCCCCACACTGCGCGATATTCTGGGGCGCATGCCCGACGTCGTGGTCATCGGTGGAGGAGTGATTGGTCTCTCGGCGGCCTTCGAACTGGCCGAGAGTGGACTGTCCGTGCGCGTGCTGGAGCAGGGGATGCCTGGCCGCGAAGCGTCTTGGGCCGGTGCAGGAATGTTGCCCCCCGGCAACCCCGACGTCGCGACCGGTCCCGAGCCCGTGCTGCGCGGGCACAGTCACCGGTTGTGGCCGGAGTGGGCCGCCAGGATCACCGACCGATCGGGGATCGCCACGGAATTCGCGCGCTGCGGAGGCGTCGAGGTCCGCCTCGGCTCGTCACCGATCGCGCTCGATGACGAGGTCGCCGCCTGGCGTCGGGAAGGGGTGACCGTCGAACCGTTGTCCACGGCGGGGCTGCGGGATCGCTATCCGCATCTCTCGCGGGAGATCACCGCCGCGTACGTTCTGCCGGAGTGGGGACAGGTCCGCAATCCACGGTTGCTCAAGGCGCTGGTGGCGGCGTGCGCCACGCGGGGCGTGACGATCTCCGCCGGACATCCGGTCGTCGGCTTCGAGCAGATTGGTGACCGCGTGGTGGCCGCGCGAACGCCGGCGGGTCCCGTCGCCGGCGAGGCCTTCGTCATCGCGGGGGGAGCGTGGTCGGGTGAACTGCTGCGACAGGTTGGCGTCGAGATCCCCATCGAACCGGTCCGTGGCCAGATTGTCCTGCTGCAGAAACAGCCCCCGCTGTTCGGCCACGTCATTCAGAGCGGCGCGCGGTATCTCGTCCCCCGCTCCGATGGCCGCGTGCTGGTCGGTGCGACGGAGGAGCACGCCGGGTTCGTGAAGGCGAACACATCCGAAGGGGTGCAGGGGCTGCTCATGTTCGCCACGCAGCTCGTCCCCGCCCTCGCGACTGCGCAGTTCGAGCAGTGCTGGTCCGGCTTGCGGCCGCATCGGGCCGGGGGGCTGCCGGTGATTGGTTGTGCTCCGCTGGCGCGGAACGTCATTGTCGCCGCGGGACACTTCCGCGCGGGACTGCAACTCTCCCCCATCACTGCCGTGCTGGTGCGGCAACTGGTGTGTGGACAGCCGACGCTGTTGCCGGTGGAATGGTTCTCTTGAAGAATCGCGAACCCGCAAGCGTGTTGGCCCCCGACGGTAAGCGATCAACACGGTTACTTCCTCGGTCTTTCCCACTGACGATTGACCACTGACAACGGACCTTTCTCGATGCGCGCCGTCGTCCAACGTGTCTCCCGCGCCTCCGTCACTGTCGCGGGGGAGGTCACCGGCGCGATCGGGCCGGGGCTGCTCGTGCTGCTCGGCGTTGCGGACGGGGACACGCAGGACGACGTGGTCTACATGGCCGAGAAGCTGGCCGGTCTGCGGATCTTTCCCGACGCCGAGGGGAAGATGAACCTCGCGCTCGCGGACATGGGCGGCGGGATGCTGGTGGTCAGCCAGTTCACGCTGCTGGGGGATTGCCGCAAGGGCCGCCGCCCGAGCTTCATCGCCGCCGCCCGGCCGGAGCGGGCGGTCGAGCTGTACCGCTCGTTCGTCGCCGAAGTCCGCGGCCGGGGCATCACGGTGGCCGAGGGTCGGTTCCAGGAACACATGGACGTGGAACTGGTCAACGACGGCCCGGTGACGCTGCTGGTGGACAGCCGCAAGGAGTTTTGAAGAAGAGCACATCGCGTGAACTAGACCGGGTGGATTGCCGGGCTTCGTCACCGGTTGGTTTGCCTTCCGTCAGTGGCTTCACCGCGACACCGGTTCCGACACGCCTGCCCCCGTCTGAACCCCGCCGTTCGCCCTCTCGGAGCAGTGGGCCCGACACCGTCCCGAGCTCGTTTTGCTCCGCCGGCGATCCTGATTTTCCAAGCAGAATTCGCAGCCGAAAGGAAACATAACGGACACCCGATCACGCGCAAGCGTTGGAAGCGTGGTCGTGGGAAGCAGGGACGATACCAGCGGCCGGTTGCCCCCCCTCGGTGCAACCGGCCGTTTTCGTTTGATCCCTACGTTTCCACCGCCATGCGGCATTTCGGCAACGCGCACAGCAGTGCAGGGCGTCGCTGCGGGCCGACCACCGGATCAGCCGATGACACCAGCAGCACGTCCGCCCCGCGCGCAACGATCCGCCGAGGGCCACCCGGGCGGAACGGATCGCCCCGCGGGGCGGACGTCGTTTGCCCGGCCTGAAGCGCTTCATGCCGGAATCTACTTCCCTTTTCGTCGAACCAGCGTTCTCCTGAACACGATGAGCCGCTTTCCAACAAAAGCGGCCCATCGTCCCCGCACGGCCGGCACCCCCCTCCGGCCCAGCGGGCTCGGAGGACCAACCGTGCACGCGCTCCAACCGGCGGAAATCGCCACACTGCGCGACTGGCTCTGCGACAACCGCCGTCCCGCCAGTCCCGCGGAGTACCGCGACACCGTCGCGTGTCTGCTCGGCCTTTGCGGCCTACGGATCAGCGAAATCAAGTTGCTCCGCCGATCCGACCTCAAGCCCACCAGCCGAGCCGTCCGCGTGTGGACGCTCAAGCACGGGACGCCCCGCGACGTCCCCCTCCCCGAGAACGTCTGGTTTCGACTCCTCGTCTTGGACGCGTGGGCCCGCGCGCGGGGCACCGAGTGGTTATTCCACACCAGCACGGGCAACGCCGTCACCGCCCGCGCGATCCGAAGAAGGTGGGAAAAATGGTGCCCGACCATCATCGGACGAACAGCCCGGTTTCACGACCTCCGACACACCGCAGCGATGACGGTCTACGCGAACACCCACCACGACGTGGTCGCGGTGCAACGCCTGCTCGGGCACCGCAGCCTCCGAACGACGAGCGACTACCTCGCGACCCAGACCGACGTCCGCAACCTGCTCCCATCCTGCTGCCCGTCACCGACGCCGCTCCCCCACCCAGGGGCTTCATCCGCTGCGCGCTGTGGATTCCCCCCGCCGTCGCCACCCAAATGCAGTCCAACTCCCCCGACGGAACCCTTTCCGGATTCTTCGCTGCGTGGGCACGCGCGTGGTGGAGCATCGACCGCCGACTCTGGTGCCCCGACGTGGCCGAGCGAACCGCCGCGTTCCTCAACGACGCCTGGACCGACACCCTCGACCAACTCCAAGAGCACGAGGCCGCCCAAGCACAACCCCGAACCATCATCGATCGGCTAATCCACCAACCGGACCCGCCCCCCGTCGCAGCCGAGCAATGAACCATGCCCCCGAAACGCCCCCGCAACCGCTACCCCGGAGCACCCGCCGGCGTCTACACCAAGACTGAACTCCGCCGACGCCTCCGCGACCGCCTCGCCGAACTCGAACGCCAACGCCGCCAGGTCCAGCGCAAACTCGCCCGACTCGAGTAACCCGCCGGCCGGGCGGCCGCCGACCGCGGACGCCGCCGAGCGGACGCCGCACCCACCGCCACTCCGCCCGAGCCGACGACGCCCAGGTCGTGCTGCGGCCTCCTGCCTCCGCCTTCGTTGCGGGGCCTCCTGCCCCTTTTGCGGCCGCTTGGGCAACTGCGGGGGCTCTGAAGTCTTTCTCTCCGTCTTCCGTCCAACCGCCCCACGCACTTGCCCAGCTTGCCGGCGGGCTTCCGTGCCCGCCGGCAACCATCGCGGCCGCATCACTCGTGCCGCCGCCATCCATGGCGGCGGCACCTGCGGCCGCCATCTCTCTACAGTCGGGCTTGCGGCCGCGGCCGCTCGCCCGCTGGGCCGACCAGCGGCCCACATTGCACCTGCGGTGCGGCGCCGCCTCCGGCGGCAAAACCGCCGCGGCAAGCCGCGACCGCCACCGGCCGGTGGCTATAAACCTGGTTCTTGGCCCTCCCTCGATCCACACCGCATCGGTTGCCGGCCGGTGGCTATAAACCTGGTTCTTGGCCCTCCCTCGAATTCGAGCCGCTCGCGATCGACGACCCAATCGCGATCGCGACCGGCTCCGCGAACGCGTCGACGCGCACCGCGGCCGCTTCCACCCGTTCACGCCCACCGCTGCTCGGCCACCGCGGCGTCGCAACAGGGTCCCTGACTTGCGAACTCCCTATTGCAACGCCACGGTGGCCGAGCAGACCGGGAGCCCTTGAAAGGAGAAGCCATGAACCTCGACGCGCATCTCAACACCGCCATCCGCAGCATCGCCCGAGCGGCCCGCGACCTCGACGCCGCGCCCGCGCGACAAGCGGACCTCGCCCGCGACCAACTCCGCCGCGCGACCGACGCGATCCACCGCACCCAAGATCCCCGACCGCACGCCTACAGCGACTGCCTCTACGCCACGCAGCGCGTCGCCACCGCGCTCGAATACGTCAACCACCCCGCGTTCCACGACCACCACACCAAGCACGCCGTCAGCGCCTCACTCCACGAAGCGCTCCAGGCGCTCCTCAACGCCCAGGTGTACCTGAACGAACCACCGCCGTTTGAACCCACCAACTAACCCACCGGCCCGCGGCCGTCGCCGCGGGCCTCTTGCTGCGCGACAAACCGCCGTAGGGTGGAGCACCACACCATGCCACCCCTCGACGATTGCCTGTGCCACTTGGCCGCCGCCGTCGCGACGCTCGCCGCCTCAATCTGGGCCGTCAAACGCGCGCTCTGGCCGTCCCCCCAAAAACGGCCGCCCCGGACGCCCCACAAACGCCGTTCGCACCGTCGGACGAACCAAACCCCGTCCAAACCGAAACGCGGCTCTCAGCGCAAATCTCGACGTCGGGACCGCAAAGCCCGCCCTTCGCCCCCTAGCTCAACACCAGCGGAACCCACGCAATCACCCGAAATGCGGTGATGCCTTAAGGCATTAAGGATCAAGGCGCAAGGCGTCTTCAGCCTTGCACCTTGCGCCTTCATCCTTGATACTTCGTGGCTGGAAGACTTGAGGCGTCCGCGGCCTTCCCCCGCGCCCGCCCCGTCGACCACCCGGCCACGGATGGGCCGTGGCCGTCACTTCTCGGCCAAAAAGGGACTCTCAAATGGCCTCCATGCAGTGGGCAAACCGCCCCGACATCCTCCTGCGCCGCACAATGCCCGTGCTGCGCGCGAAACCCGCAATGCCCGTCCAGGGCGTCATCCTGTGCCACGACCTCACCGGCGCGTGGCTCCACTTCTCGGGCCGCTCGATCCCGCACATCGAGCCGGCCGACCAATGCGAAGGTTGCCGCAACAGTCTCCCACGCCGCTGGGAAGGGTGGTTCAGCTTGTGGTCCCAGACCAAAGCCGCCACCGCCCTGGTCTGCATCCCCCCCGGTGCGGCGCCGCAATTCCACGACGCGATGAAGCTGCACGGATCACTGCGCGGCCTGTCGGTCAAACTGCAGCGATGGAGCAACCGCCCCAACGGCCGCCTCATCGCCGAGTTCGCCCAGTCGGGCATCGCCGCCACGCACCTCCCCGACGCACCCGACGTCCCCGCCATCCTGTCCCACATGTGGGGACTCGACCGGGTCAACGTCGAGCATCGGTTCCACACCGTCGAAACCATGCGCGAAATCGCCGCGGCCGCGGAACAACTCCCGCTCCCTTCCGCGGGCGACGAACTGGTTACCACCGGTCCCGTCGCCCACACCCCGACGCCGGCGACGCCTCCGCGCCCGCTGACGGCCCGTGAGGACCAGCACGCGAAGTTTCTCGCGAGGACCGGCAACACCGTCCTCGTGCGAAACTACCTCGACGAGCTCGGCCGCGTCGACCTCCTGAACGTCTACTGCCCACCGTTGCCAGGGCAGTTACTCATGGAACCGCCGGCTTGAGGTTGCCGACGGTCGTTCGCTCTGGGACAATACCCCCAGTCGCGAGCGACCGGTGCCCTTTCCGGTCCGTTGTGGCGGGGGAAGACCCAACAACCAGGGGCCGCCCAACCGCGACCGTCCGATGCGGAGCGGGGCCGCCGTCCGTTGCGTTTCGGCAACACCCCGCCGGAACTCGAACCGCTGGAATGCCCAGTAGAATCCGGCTGCCGAAGGAAACATAACGGACATTATCGGACGTTGGAAATCGCCGTGGAATCAGTGGGCCGGAGACTTCGGGGTTGGCTCAGTGGCCCAGGCGGGTTTGCCGCCTGGCGATGACGGCCGTGCCGATCGCGGATCACACCGGCGACCAAAATGATCGCCCCCGCGCTCTGCAGATGGTGGCGGAAAGCGACCGGGCCGGGCCCTCCACGCTCGTGTTCAGGGCGGCCACAAACATGACGCCGACGCAGGCAACCAGCGTCCCGCGGACGAGACGGCTCCAGCCTTTCGCGGGTGGGCCGAACAGGGCGTCCCCCCTAGCCCGCCGTCTCCAGGAACTGGCCGATGCGGCGGAACTTCTGGTAGCGGCGTTCGAGCAGTTCGTCGGTCTTGAGACCGGCGAGCGACCGGAGTTGTTTGCCGATGGTCGCCTTGAGCGTGGCGGCGGTCTGGCGGTGGTCGCGGTGAGCGCCGCCGAGCGGCTCCGGAATGACCTCGTCGATGATTCCAAACTGCATCAGGTCCGGGGCGGTAAACCGCAGGGCCCGGGCGGCCTTGTCACGGTACTTGACGTCCTTCCACAGGATGCCGGCGCACCCCTCGGGGCTGATCACCGAGTAGTAGCCGAACTGTAACATGCCGACATAGTCCCCGATGCCGATCCCCAGCGCCCCGCCGGACCCCCCTTCCCCAATGACGACGCAGACAATGGGGGTGGGGAGCAGCGACATGTCGCGGAGGTTGACGGCGATGGAATACGCCTGTCCGCGCTCCTCGGCCCCGATGCCGGGGTACGCGCCGGGGGTGTCGATCAGGCAAACGATGGGGACCCCGTGCCTGGCGGCGAGCTCCATCTTGAGGAGCGCCTTGCGGTACCCTTCGGGATGGGCGCAGCCGTAATTGTGCTCGCTCCGTTCCTTGAGGGTCCGGCCCTTTTCATGGCCAATGAACATCACCTTCTGGCCGTCCAGCCGGGCAAATCCGGTCAAAATGGCCCGGTCATCCCCGAAGGCCCGGTCGCCGTGGAGTTCGACGAACTCGTCCAGCATCAGCTCGATGAAGTCCCGGGTGTGCGGCCGCTCGATGTGCCGAGAGACCTGCACGATTTCCCAGGCGTCGAGGTTCTCGAACACGTCCCGTTTCATCCGTTGGATTTCCACGCGCATATTGCGGATGGCATCGAGGGTGTTGGGCGTGGGATTCGGTTGCGACTCGAGCTTCTCCAGTTGGTCTTCGAGTTCGTAAATCGGCCTCTCGAACGGCAATTGAAACTGTGGCGCCATGTCGCAGTCGGTGTCCAGGTACCGGAAGGAATCGCCCAGGACGGACGCGGTGTCCGCCGGAAGTTTGATCCGGCATCTTACAGGACGTCCGGTAGTTCCGTCATGTATTCCAGATCTTCGGCGTTTTCGGGGACCGGCGGCTTGGCCGGAGTCGGTCGGGGGGCAGCGGA
>Ga0073934_10007944_pt1 | contig 14425 bp, 7 predicted proteins | sample LarsenN4metaG_FD_76834 | JGI IMG/M metagenome (GOLD analysis project Ga0073934, IMG submission 76834) | Hot spring sediment bacterial and archeal communities from British Columbia, Canada, to study Microbial Dark Matter (Phase II) - Larsen... ...
TAATTTATAAGCACCCTTACCGGGGGGATAAGGAGAAAAAAATGTTTAACAGGATTTTAGCGCCTCTGGATGGTTCCTCAGTGGCTGAGTGCGTATTGCCACACGTCGCCGCCTGGAGCCGGTTGGCCGGTGAAACAGTAATCTTATTACGGGTTATCGAACAAAGAGCCACCTCTGACCAGGTTCAAGCGGTTGATCCGGTCAGTTGGCGTCTCCAACAGGTAGAGGCGAAAACCTACCTTGAAGGAATCAAGAATCAATTAGAAGAAGCGGGTATAAGCCGCTCTATTGAGACTGTTGTGTTAGAAGGTAAGCCGGCTGAACGCATTATTGCTTACGCTAGAGAGCGTGAAATCGATCTGGTGATTCTCAGCAGCCACGGCCGCAGCGGCTTAAGCGGTTGGAATATCAGCAGCACAGTTCAAAAAGTGATGGTTCGGGTTTATACCTCGATTTTGATTGTCCGGGCCTATCAATCGGATCAGCAGGCCGATCTCGTCGACTTCCGGTATCGCCGGGTTGTTGTACCCCTTGATGGTTCAAAACGGGCCGAATTTACTTTCCCTATGGTCAGGACTTTAGCTCAAGAACATCAGGCCGAACTTTTGTTAATTCACGTAGTGGCCCAACCAGAGATGCCGGATCAAATCCCTCTCACCCCGGAAGAACACCAGTTGGTTGACAAATTGGTTGAGCATAACCGGCAAGAGATCATGAAATATTTTGAACAACTCAAAACGCGCCTTCCGGGCAATGTTCAAACCAGGGTCATCGTCAATGATAGCGTGATTGCTACCCTTCATGGCCTTGTCGAAGATGAAAAGGCTAATCTTGTTCTGCTGAGCGCCCACGGCCACTCAGGCAAAACCAAGCATCCTTATGGCAGCATCAGTACCAGCTTTGTTATTTATGGAACGACGCCGCTGCTGATCATTCAAGACATCCCTCAGGAAGATATCGAAGCTTCGCTCGCCGAATTCACTCACCATCAGAATGGCATCGGTAACGGAGGACGGACAACAATCACCTATGACAAACCGTCGATTTGAAGCCGAAGCCGCCATTTTGCCAGAACAAGAACAAATCAGCGAAAAAAAGGTGGCAACCAAGTTAGAGCAAAGAGCGCAAGCCTTAGCCAAAAGTCAGAAGCTAAAATCCGGCTACAGCCAAGGTAAGCTCAATTTGCTTGAGCGTCTTTCTGATCAAGAGCAGCTATTACAAGCAGCCTATAACCAATTTCGCCAAAGTTCCGAAGCAGAGCTGACGGTTTCTTATGCGGCTGAATGGTTGTTGGACAACTTTTACGTGGTCCAGCAAACCCTCCACATGATCCGGGAAGATCTACCCCAGGGTTATTACCGCTGGTTGCCCAAGCTGGATAGCGGCGATGAATTTGAAGGGATCCCCCGAATCTATACCCTGGCCCGTGAAATGGTCCTGCACGATCAGTGCCAGCTTGACCTGGACCGGATCAAACAGTTTGTCTGGGCTTATCAAACCATTACGCCATTGACGATGGGTGAAGTTTGGGCCTTGCCAATTATGCTGCGCTTTGTTATTCTGGAAAGTTTAGCGCAGGCCACCGCTCGACTCACCAACTTAATTGACAACATAGCCACACCGTCTGCTCCGCTGGAGTTGAGCTATGATCTAACCGATGCCGATACCGTTGCTTACTGTATCCCCAGCTTACGCATACTGGCCAGCCAGGATTGGAAGGAGTTCTTTGAAAGTATCAGCCAAGTTGAGCAGATTTTAGACGAAGACCCGGCCAATCTTTACAACCAAATGGATTTTGAAACCCGCGACCGGTATCGTGGGGTGATTGAAAAAATTGCCCGCGCTACCGGTCAAGATGAGGTCGAGGTGGCTCGGGCTGCCGTTCAAATGACTTATACCAACCTAGCTCAACACGATATTGATCCTACATCCACCAGTACAGATGATGACCCGTGGCAGGGTTTGGAACTCCCCTACACCAGCCATGTCGGCTTTTACTTAATCGGCGAGGGCCGGTCACAACTCGAAAATCTCTTTAATTATCGCCCTTCCGGCATGGACCGAATACGCCGGGCATTCATCAGCCACCCTACCGGGTATTACGTTGGCAGCGTGATTTTATTGTCTATTCTCATTATTTTGGCTGTGGTGAGCTATACCATTAGCAGCGGCGGTACGGTCTGGCAAATCACTGCCGCGGCTTTGTTGGCCTTTATTCCGGCCACCACGATGGCCATAACTCTCTTTAATTGGCTCATTACCCAAATCCTACCTCCACGCACACTGCCAAAGTTAGATTTTAGCCAGGGTGTTCCGACCCGTTGCCGCACTATAGTCGTGATTCCGGCCTTACTGACAAATTCAGCCGAGATCGAGTCGCTTTTAGCTGAATTGGAACTGCACCATCTGCGCAATCCTGATCCCGAACTCCGTTTTGCGTTGCTGACCGATTTTATCGACGCGCCTCAAGAACAGACGCCGGAAGATGAGGCTTTAATTTATCAGGCCAGAACCGGGATAGAGAGGCTCAACCGGCGCTATCAAAACCGGCCTTTCTACCTCTTCCATCGCCGCAGGTTGTGGAATCCTCAAGAAAATATCTGGATGGGCTGGGAGCGGAAGCGAGGCAAGCTGCATGAGTTCAATCGCTTACTTCGCGGCGACTCAACAACTTCATACACCGTCCAGGTGGGGGATTTGGATCAACTCGGCGCGATTCGCTATTTGATTACTTTAGATGCCGATACTATTCTACCACGGGATAGCGCCCGCCGGCTGGTGGCCACCCTGGCTCACCCGATAAACCAAGCTCAATTTGACCCCAACACCGGCCAGGTGATCAGCGGTTATACGATCCTTCAACCTCGGACCGAGGTTAAACCGGTCAGCGCCAACCAATCTCTCTTTACCCGCGTTTTTTCAGGAGATACCGGGATCGATCTCTATACGCTGGCCGTCTCAGATGTGTATCAAGATTTGTTTGGTGAGGGCATTTATGTCGGCAAGGGCATCTATGATATTGATGCCTTCGAGCAGAGCCTGAAGGATCGCGTGCCTGAGAACAGCTTGCTCAGCCATGACCTGTTTGAGGGGATTCATGGCCGCGCCGGTTTGGTCACCGATGTTATCCTTTATGAGGATTATCCCCCTCATTACCTGGTTCAGACACGGCGCTACCATCGTTGGGTTCGGGGCGATTGGCAACTGCTGCCCTGGCTACTGCCGCGGACGCCGAATGCAGCCGGGCAGAAGGTACCCAACCCTCTAAGCTTTATTGATCGCTGGCAGATTGCAGATAATTTACGGCGCAGCTTGGTAGCGCCGGCGCTATTATTCCTCTTTTTGGCCGGTTGGTTGTGGTTACCCGGTTCGCCCGTCCTGTGGACTCTCTTTGGGATCATCACGCCGGCCGGGCCATTTATCACCGGTACCATTGACCAGCTTGTCCGGCTTTTAAGAGGAGCAAGATGGCGCGACTTGAGCCAACCGATCTTTGATAGCGCCATTCGCTGGCTGCTGGCTTTAGCATTCCTGCCTTACGAAGCCTTACTCGTCCTTGACGCTATTTTGATAACTCTGACTCGCCTGTTTATCACCCGTAAGAATCTGTTACAATGGACCACGGCAGCCAGCACCGCCCGGCTTTTTGGGTCGCAAGCAAGGGTTCAATTGACCTGGCAGCAGATGATTTCGGCGGTTCTTCTATCCGGTTCGCTTGGCTTGATCATCTACCTCACTCATCCGCTAAGCCTGATCCCCGCCTTTCCACTGCTGGTTGCCTGGCTTCTATCACCCGAAATTGCTTATTGGATTAGCCGGCCGCTGGCGCCGCCTGTCCAACCGTTAACTCTCGAACAACGCCAGCAGCTCCGCACGCTGGCTCGCCGGACATGGTTATTTTTCGAACAGTTTGTCGGCCCGCATGATAACTGGCTACCGCCCGACCATTTTCAAGAGCATCCCAAGGGCGTCGTGGCCCATCGAACCTCACCCACCAATATGGGCTTATTGTTACTCTCCACCCTGGCCGCTTACGATCTGGGTTATATCGATCTCCTGGAATTAGCGCTGCGGCTGCGGTCTACCTTTGATACCTTTAGACGTTTAGAACGGTATCGCGGCCATTTTTTAAATTGGATTGATACCTATACCCTAAATCCTCTGCCCCCGCGCTATATTTCGACCGTCGATAGCGGGAATCTGGCGGCCTGTTTGTTGACGCTCAAGCAGGGCTGTTTGATGATCGGTCAGCAGCCGGCATGGCGCTGGGAGCGCTGGCAGGGGTTGCTTGATACTTTGACGTTATTAACTGAAATAATGAATGAAATTGAAACAGATGAGCCAGAGGAGACGGTTGCTGCTTTTCAACAGCATGTAAGCGAGATGATCGATCAGATTCGAGCGATGCGCGCTGAACCTCAGCAGTGGGTCACGCTGCTGACCCGGTTGCTGGCCGAGGATCTCCCCAGGCTGGACCAGCTTCTGGTTGAATGGGTTGAAGCCGGCGCTCAGGGCATGGGGGCGGAACAAGTGCGTGACCTGCGCCGTTACACTGAGCGATTACATCACCATGTGCAGGGTATGCAACGCGAGGTGGAGTTGTTGTTACCATGGTTACTGCCGTTAAACCAGCCGCCTGTCCTATTTAGCCATTCAAATCTCGATCCGGCCATCGCTGAAGCATGGCAGACCCTGGTGGAGCTGCTAACGTCGACGCCAACCTTAAACGAAGTTGATCATATTTATCGTAGCGGGAGGACACTGCTTAACAGTTTGCAACAACTTCTTTCCGGAGAAGCCGAAGAGACTCAAGAGGCGCAGAGTTGGTGCCAGAATCTGGCCGCCAAGCTTGGCGAAGCCGAGATACGGGTAAAAGCGCTCCTGGTCGGTTATGAGCAGGTCAGCCAGGAGGCTAATAATTATGTTCGGGAAATGGATTTTGATTTTCTATTTGATCGGCGCCGGCAAGTTTTCCATATTGGCTTTAATATGGACACCGGACGGCTGGACCGCAACTACTATGATCTGCTTGCTTCGGAAGCTCGTATCGCCAGTATTGTGACCATTGCCACCCATAATATCCCTCAAAGTCACTGGCTGCATTTGGGCCGCCCCCTTCGCCATCTGGCCGAAGGGCAGACTCTCCTTTCCTGGAGCGGCACCATGTTTGAATATCTCATGCCGCCGTTACTGATGCGCAGCTATGAAGGCACTCTACTCCACCAGAGCGTTAATGCTGCTGCCGACTATCAGATTGCTTATGGTCACTCTAAGAATGTTCCGTGGGGGATATCAGAATCGGGTTATTACGCCTTTGATACTGCGATGAGCTACCAATATCGGGCCTTTGGCGCACCGGGGCTTGGCTTTAAACGAGGTTTAGCCGACGATTTGGTGATTACACCCTATGCTTCTTTAATGGCCCTGTCGCTTCGACCCCAAGCGGTGCTGAGTAATCTCGATCATCTGATCAAACTAAACATGATGGGCCGCTATGGCCTCTACGAGGCCATCGACTATACCCAGAGCCGCCTGACCCTGGGCCAGGAATATGCCATTGTCGCTTCTTATATGGCGCATCATCAAGGCATGATTATGTTAGCCCTGGATAACTATCTCCAGAAAGAGATGATGGTTCAGCGCTTTCATGCCGATCCTTTCATTCAAAGTGTTGAGCTGCTGTTACAAGAACGGATCCCTCAGCCAATGGGAGACGAAACATCTGTCGAGGAAGTCCCTGATATTCGCCCGGGCAAAGCAGCCGCTCCGATTACGCCCTGGGAAGTTCCGATTGATCCGCCCATGCCCCAAGCTCACTACCTTTCCAACGGCCGGTATGGGCTGCTGCTAACCAGCGCCGGCGGCGGCTACAGCCAATGGCAGGAGACGACCTTGACTCGCTGGCGGGCCGATACAACGCTGGATAATTGGGGCGCCTGGCTCTATATTCAGGATGAGGAAGATGGCCGCTACTGGTCGGCCACCTACCAACCAACAGCCGTTCCGGCGGGAAATCAAAGAGTTTTTTTCCATCCTCATATGGTTGAATTCCGCCGCCGCGATCACGATATTTCGCTGTTGATGGAGGTGTGCGTAGCCCTGGACGATGATGTTGAAATGCGGGTTGTGACACTGACGAATGAAAGCAACCGGCCGCGCCGGCTCAGATTGGTCACTTATGGGGAAGTGGTGCTGGCTTCGCAAGGCGCCGATGAACGGCATCCGGCCTTTGCCAAGTTGTTTGTGCAGAGCGAATACCTGGCCGATCATAACGCCCTCCTGTTCCGCCGCCGGCCTCGCTCAGCTAAAGAGGAACCGATCTATCTGGCCCATTTGTTAGTGGCGGAAGACGGGGTCGCCCTGACCGGCGCCTATGAGAGTAGCCGGGTTGAGTTTGTGGGACGCGGCCATACGCCCCGGACACCAGGGGTATTGGAAGAACAAGCCCCGCTTTCCGGCGCTACCGGCGCTACACTTGATCCCATTTTCGCTCTGGGACAGGTTGTAGAGCTAAAGCCTCACGCTTCGGTCAAGATAGCCGCGCTCACTTTGGTCGCCAAAAGTCGCCGGGAAGCCTTAGCTATGGCCGAACGATACCGGCGTTGGGTCATCATCGATCGAGCTTTTAACCAGGCCCGCAGCCGGACTGAGCGAGAGCTGCGTCACCTGGGCCTTGACAGTTCTAGCCTGGAACCTATTCAGCACCTGTTAAGCCTCCTTTTTTATCCGCATCCGGCCCGGCGGGCTGAGCCGCATATCTTGGCTGCCAACCAAAAAGGCCAATCCAGCCTGTGGGCCTATAGTATTTCGGGTGATTACCCGGTGCTACTGGTCCGGATTCGGGAAGAGGGGGAAATCCCCCTGGTCCACGAACTGCTTCAAGCTCATATCTATTGGCGGAGCCGCCAGTTAAAGGTCGACCTGGTGATTATCAATCAGGAGGAGTCGGGCTATGGTCAAGAGATGCAGGGCAACCTGTTCCGGCTTATCCATCGAACCAATAGCGGCAACTGGCTTAACCAGAGAGGCGGCATCTTTATCCTGCGCCGGGATCAATTAAGTGAAGCAGATCAAATCCTCCTACAAACCGTGGCGCGGGTCATCCTCGACGGCGACCGGGGGAGCCTATCCGAGCAATTGGCGGGGCTATACCAACAAAGCAGCCGTCTGCCCTCGCTAACGCCCAGCCGCCCGCTGGATGAACTGGAGGAGCCAATACCGCCAGTAAGCCGACCGGCTAAGCTCCAGTTTGATAATGGCTTTGGGGGTTTCAGCCAAGATGGCAAAGAATATCTGGTTTATCTCAAGTCGGGTGAGGCCACGCCTGCTCCCTGGATTAACGTCATCGCCAATGAAGATTTCGGTTTCTTGATTTCTGAGACGGGAAGTGGCTATAGCTGGTCTGTGAATAGCGGCGAAAACCGGCTCTCTACCTGGCGTAACGACCCCGTCAGCGATTTGCCCAGCGAGGCGCTTTACCTGCGTGATGAAGAAACGGCTGAAATCTGGACGCCAACGCCCCAACCCGCGCCGGCGCTCGAGCCCTATCTAGTTCGCCATAGCGCAGGCTACACCATTTTTGAGCACCACAGCCATGGCCTACAGCACCGGTTGCGCTGCTTTGTCGCACCGGAGGCGCCGCTTAAAATCGTGCAGTTACGGGTAGAAAATCTGTGGCGGCAGCCTCGACGGCTCACGGCCACCTATTATCTGGAATGGGTCCTGGGAACTAATCGAGAGAGTTCGCAGCAATATATCGTCACCGAATATAACCGGGAACAGCAGGCACTGCTGGCTTATAACCGTTACAATACGGAGTTTAGCGAGCGGGTTGCCTTTATTGCCGCCAGTAAAGAACCGCATGGCTTAACCGCCGATCGAACCGAGTTTTTAGGGCGGATGGGCAGTTTGAGCTATCCGGCCGCGCTGAGGCGCATCGGCTTGGAAAGCCGGATAGGCGCAGGTTTAGACCCTTGCGCGGCTATCCAATTACATCTCGATCTGGCGCCGGGCGGGAGCGAGGAAATCTACTTCTTAATCGGCCAGGCGGCCGATCGAACCGAAGCTGAAGCACTGATTCGCCAATATCAAGCTGCCGGCCAGGTTATGATAGCCTGGCAAGCTGTTCAAGCGCTGTGGCGCGATATTCTGGAAACGGTCCAGGTCGAAACCCCTGATCCGGCCATGAACCTGCTGCTGAATCGCTGGCTGCTGTACCAGGCGCTGGCCTGCCGTATCTGGGGCCGTTCGGCCTTGTACCAATCCAGCGGCGCTTACGGTTTCCGGGATCAGTTACAGGATGTCACATCGATCATCTATGCCCGCCCGGATTTGGCCCGGGCCCATATTTTGCGGGCAGCCCGCCACCAATTTTTGGAGGGAGATGTTTTGCACTGGTGGCATCCACCCTCCGGCCGGGGCGTCCGGACCTTGATTCGGGATGATTTGTTGTGGCTGCCTTATGTGACTGCTCATTACGTCGCACTGACCGGCGACGAAACCATCTTAAATGAACAGGTACCCTTTTTAAAGGGTGAACCACTCAAAGGGGAAGAGGAGGAGCGATACGGCCACTATGAGAGCACTCAGGAAAGCTATAGCCTATATGAGCATTGCCGCCGGGCCTTGAGTAAGGGCGACACCGCCGGCTCCCACGCCCTACCCTTGATGGGCGCCGGCGACTGGAACGACGGCATGAATCGGGTGGGCATTGAAGGCCAGGGGGAAAGTATTTGGTTAGGCTGGTTTCTATATACTGCCTTAACTAAATTTGCCGATCTGGCTGAACGAATTGGCGAGCCAGAGCATGCCGCCGCCTACCGCCACCGCGCCGAGAAACTGTGCCAGGCTATGGAAGCCCATGGCTGGGATGGGGCGTGGTACCGGCGGGCCTACTATGATGATGGGACACCGCTTGGCTCAGTTCAAAATCGAGAATGCCAGATCGATGCGATTGCCCAATCCTGGGGTGTTATTTCAGGCGCAGCCGAACCGGAGCGGGCCAGGCAGGCGATGCAAGCGGTCATGGACCGGCTGGTCAGGTGGGATGATCGGCTTATTCTTCTGTTTACACCACCGTTTGATAAAACGCCGCGCGACCCCGGTTATATTAAAGGTTATTTACCCGGCATTCGGGAAAACGGCGGCCAGTACACTCATGCCGCACTATGGACCATTTGGGCCATGGCTGAGTTAGGCGATGGAGAGACCGCCGAAGCATTATTTCGGCTGATCAACCCTATTTACCGGGCCGATACTCCGGAAAAGGCCGCGCAATATCATGTCGAGCCTTATGTCATTTCGGCGGATGTTTACAGCGTGCCGCCCCATACCGGCCGGGGCGGCTGGACCTGGTATACCGGCTCGAGCGGCTGGATGTATCGCCTGGGCGTTGAGGCTATTCTGGGGCTGCGCCGCCAGGGCCAGACGCTGTGGCTGGAGCCCCACATTCCCAGAGAATGGCCGGGTTATCGGCTCACCTACCGCCATGGCAACGCGACCTATAACATTCAGGTCCAGAACCCGGAAGGGCTTCAGCAAGGCATTAAGCAGGTGACGCTTGACGGCCAACCACTACCCGATGGTAAAATTCCTTTAGAAGATGATGGCCGGCAACATCAAGTTGATATAGTTTTAACTTAGCCGGATAAAAACAAAAAGCGTGGGAAAGCTTTCCCACGCTCACTTGTTGATAAGCGAAATTACTCTCGATAAAGTTCTACTCCCGATCACGGCGATTGCCGGCGGGGCTTGGCCGGCCTCTCCTATCACCACGGGGACCGCCGCCACCTCGACCTTCTCTATTATCGCCACCTGTTCTTTCACGCAGTGGGTGGGCGGCGTTGACTCTCATCGCCCGCTGTTTAACCTCACGACCATTCAGTTGCTGGATTGCTGCTTCGGCAGCAGCTTCAGTTTCCATTTCAACAAATCCAAAACCTTTGGGTCGTCCGGTTGCTCGATCGGTAATCAAGGTTACCGAAGCAACCTCACCTACCTCACTAAACACGTTGTGCAATTCCTGTTCGGTTAAGGAATAGCTCAAATTACCAACATACAATTTCTTCGTCATGGGCATCCTTTCAAAAATATGAGGCAACTTAAGTCGAGAGATTAACCACAAAAACCACCAGGTCAAAAATCTCCCTGGCGATCATTTTGTGGCGAGCAGAGAGCTTCTTGAACTACCTCTGTATCTTATCACATAAAATTTTTTTCCGCAAAATTTAATCTAAGATTAATGTTAAAGGGTTTTCATTTTGGCCGTTCCCATATATGATGACAGGCTAACTCTACCTATTTTTTAAGATAAGGAGCATAATTCATCATGGACATTGCGGCACAGTATGCCTCAATATCTCCCCGCTATCCTGAGCTTAAGGGGCAGGTTGCAATTGTGACCGGCTCCGGTCGAAACATTGGGCTGGCCATCATTCTGCGCCTGGCCAAAGAAGGGATGAAAGTGGTCATCGTCGACCGAGATCATGAAGCCGTTCAAACAGCAACCGCTGCGTTGGAGAAACTGGAAGTTGAAGTCCTGGGAGTAACGGCAGATCTAACGTTAAGCGGAGACATTCAGCGTCTTTTTGAGGAAAGCATAAGGGCGTTTGGCGGGGTTAACCTGCTGGTCAATAATGCCGCTACCTTGCGTATCCCCGAATTTTTTCAGATCGACGAGGCGCTGCTGGATGATCACCTGGCGCTAAATTTGAAAGCGCCGTTTCTTTGTTCCTACCACGCGGCCAAGATAATGCGGGAGGCCGGTGGGGGTAACCTGGTTCATATTAGCTCGGTGGGCGGGCTGCGGGCCCACCGGCCGGGCCTGCCTTATGATGCCACCAAGGCCGCTATCGATGGCATGACCCGCACGATGGCCGTTGAACTGGCTGACTACGGCATCCGGGTGAATGCCGTTGCGCCGGGAGCTATCCGCACCCACCGCACCCCGCCCAACGACCATCCCAATGCCCAGGCGGTCATCGAGCGGATACCGCTCAAGCGTTATGGCTTGGGGCTTGACGTAGCGGCCGCGGTTGCTTTCTTAGCTTCGCCCGAAGCCAGTTATATTACCGGACAAGTAATCTATGTAGATGGTGGTATTACCGTTCAGTTAAGCCCGCCAGGCCAGCCGATTTAGTTTGCTTAAAAATCAGCAGTTCTTAATGCTCTTTGCAATTTAAAAATTACTGGGTCGGTGGCCACCAACCAACTTCAATCCAGAAACGTCGGGTTTCAACAATGTACTCATTATTGAGATTTAAGGCTATCACAGTGGCCCGGCCGCAAGCTGTTAGACCGACGATATTGGTTCCATCTGGCTGCCAGCTAAAATGATCAAACCAATGTTGAGTGCGGGGATTAAATAAGCCGGGGATGGAGTCGAGGCTTCAGCCGGTTCCCGCCTAAAGGCTCGACTCCATACGCCCTTGATGTAACAACAGGTTCCATAACAGGAAACAGGCTCGTCCGTTTGCGGGTCAACAGCTTGGCTGCGGCCACCCTTGAATTGATTGCAGCGACGACAAGCCAGCCAGAGATTTTCATGTACAGTGGGGCATCCCAATCAGAATCTCAGGTCTGAGGTAATAACCACAGCGTTGCCCGGCATCGGCTCGAATCTGCCGCCGGAGTTCGGCCGAAATATAGGTCGAAGTCACGCTTAGGCTTCCAGTTCGGCCAGCGTCGGTAGACGGTGGCCGCGCCACTTGAGTAAGACATAGGCATAAGCCTTACGCAGCATCAACCGGTCAGCTTGGCGCTGGAGGTCGTCCAACCGGGTCTGCTCTGAGGCAGTTAACGTTCCCAAGCTGTTTTTCTCTAGTAGCTGGCTAATCTGCTCCTGCTGTTCAGGGCTGACCGTACTCTGGGTAACTTGCCAAAGTGCGGTATCATCAAGAGCCTCCAGGACTATCAAATCATCACGGCTTTCATTAGGAAGGGTATCAGGCAAAGGAGGTATCCCGGCGGTCAGGGTCTGCTCAACCACACGTTCCAGGGAGCGATTGGTCAGTTTAGCCAATCGTTCAAGACGTTGATAGAGCGAGACAGGGATTTGAACCGGTTTAGTTTGGACAGCCATAACTATTTCCTTCTTGTTTAGTATGTCAACATCATTAGAAAGAGTCAATCAAACTCAAGTTACTTTGAGCATCTTTTCATAGTAGGCATGATTAAATAATCACTCTCATATTAAAGAAATTATATGAAAGGAGCAAGCCATGTACAAAAAGATTAGTTCACCACTAATATCGCCTATGATACGGGGATTACATCATATGTTTGACATTTTAACGGTTTTATTATACGGTAACACGACGATTTATGACATCAAAGAAACACACCGACGGTTGGATTTAGCAGCGGCACCGGATAAAAATGATCCGGCGCCTGTTAAATTTCCCGTCCCTGTGTCCTTAACAACCTTCTTCTACACACCTATTATTGACCCGATGTTATTTCATTAGCACACCTTCATAAATTATCAAAATAAGGAGCAATCATGAGTGCATCAACGATGAGCAATATCAAGACGCCGGCCGGCGTTGAAATACAGGCCCCGGTTTCGGCTGAATATGCCGAAATCTTAACGCCTGAGGCCCTGGCCTTTGTGGCCAAGTTAGAGCGGGCCTTTGCCGGCCGCCGCTCCGAGCTGCTGCAAAAGCGAATTGATCGCCAGGCCGAACTCGACGCCGGCCGGATGCCCGATTTTCTTCCTGAAACAGCCGATATCCGCAATGGCGTTTGGACCATCGCCCCGACCCCGGCCGATTTACAGGACCGGCGGGTTGAGATTACCGGGCCGGTCGATCGCAAGATGATCATCAATGCCCTCAACTCCGGGGCCAAGGTCTTTATGGCCGATTTTGAGGATGCCAATACCCCGACCTGGGATAACAATCTTCAGGGCCAGATCAACCTGCGTGATGCGATCAACCGGACGATCACCTTTCAAAATCCTGATGGCCGGCTTTATCAACTCAAGGATCAGACGGCTGTTTTGATGGTCCGGCCACGGGGCTGGCACCTGGTCGAAAAGCATGTCCTGGTTGATGGCGGGCCAATGTCGGCCAGCATCTTTGACTTTGGCCTTTACTTTTTCCACAACGCTAAAAAGCTGCTGGCCAACGGGACCGGCCCCTACTTCTACCTCCCTAAACTGGAGAGCCACCTGGAAGCCCGCCTGTGGAATGATATCTTTGTCATGGCCCAACGGGAACTGGACATCCCTCAAGGCACGATTAAAGCCACCGTTTTAATTGAAACCATCCTGGCGGCCTTTGAAATGGATGAGATTCTGTACGAGCTGCGGGAACATTCGGCCGGGCTCAACTGCGGCCGCTGGGATTATATTTTTAGCTGTATCAAGAAGTTTCGCAACGACCCCAACTTCTGCCTGGCCGACCGGAGCCTGGTGACCATGACCACCCACTTTATGCGCTCCTATTCGCTGCTGTGCATCAAAACCTGCCATAAGCGCAATGCCCATGCCATGGGCGGCATGGCGGCCCAAATCCCGATCAAAAATGATCCGGAGGCCAATGAAGCCGCCCTGGCCAAGGTCCGGGCCGATAAAGTTCGCGAGGCCAACGATGGGCATGATGGCACCTGGGTTGCTCACCCCGGCTTGATCCCGGTGGCAATGGAAGCCTTCAATGCCGCCATGCCTGAACCGCATCAAATCCACCGCAAACGAGAAGATGTTCAGGTCAGCGCTGCCGATCTGCTCAAATTTGAGCCGGAGCAGCCAATTACCGAGGCCGGTCTGCGGATCAACGTCAATGTCGGCATTCAATATATTGGGGCCTGGTTGGGGGGCCTGGGCTGTGTTCCGATCTTCAATTTGATGGAAGATGCGGCCACCGCCGAGATATCCCGTTCTCAGGTCTGGCAGTGGATCAACAGCCCCAAAGGTGTCTTGCAAGATGGGCGGAAGGTGGATGTACCGCTCTTCCGCCAGATTGTGGCCGAAGAGCTGCCCAAGATCAGGGAGATTGTCGGCGATGAACTGTATGAATCCGGCAACTATGAACGGGCCAGCCAACTCTTTGACGAGATTACAACGTCTAAGCAGTTTGTTGAATTTCTTACGCTGCCGGCTTATGCCATGATCGATTAAGGGAAAGGTAAAGTTTATGGATCACCCAGCCTTTATGGCTGCCCTGGAACAGCTCTATCCCAAGGGGCGACTCTTGACCCGCAATGTCGAACTGCTGCCGTATGAGTCGGATGCGCTGACGGCTTTTCAGACCAAACCGGCGGCCGTCGTTCTGCCTGAAACCGCCGAAGAGGTCATCGAAACGGTCAGGCTGTGTTACCGGGCCGGCGTGCCTTATGTCGCCAGGGGCAGCGGCACCAGCCTATCGGGCGGCTCCCTGCCGATCAAAGACGGGCTGATCATCGGCCTCAACCGCCTGAACCGGATCAA
>Ga0073934_10007945_pt1 | contig 14424 bp, 20 predicted proteins | sample LarsenN4metaG_FD_76834 | JGI IMG/M metagenome (GOLD analysis project Ga0073934, IMG submission 76834) | Hot spring sediment bacterial and archeal communities from British Columbia, Canada, to study Microbial Dark Matter (Phase II) - Larsen... ...
AGCTACCGCATGCGAGAGGCCAAGACGAAGGGAGGTCGCCGCTCGACGAAGGCTTCATAGCCATGCTCGAGGTGGGGACTTTCGTTGGCCACCAGCGGGGACTTCACGTTGGCCATTGACAGGCCGAGGTTGCCTCGCGGGCTCTGAGGAACGCCACCCGTTCGCTGCTGGAGCGGTGGATCTTCAAGAGCGAGTTCGTAGAGGCCTTGTCGTTTGCGAGCGCCCTACGACGGAATCACTGCGCTGTGCCCCGGCGCGACGTGCGACGGCGGGCCGGCCGCGGGGGCGGATTGCCGGCGCGGATCTCGCGGGTGAGCGTCTCGATCGCCCAGCGGACCAGTGGGCCCGACTCGTCACCCGGCAGCCCGAACTCCTCGCGCATCCGGAACCACGTCTGCACCGTGACGAGCGCGCGTACGAGCGCAGCGACGCGCACTCGATCGGTGGGCGCGAGATCGGGAAACGACCGGGTGACGGCAGCGGTGATCGTCTCGGTGTTCGCGGCGGTCGGCCGTGAGAATCGGCGAGGGTCGGCGTTGAGCGCCGCGTCCGCGACCGACTCGATCGGGTGATCCTCGGCGGCGCGGAACGCGGACTCAGCCCACACGGCGAGATCCTCGACCGTCTCGACCCCGGGGCCACCGTCGGTGTTCGCGGCGAGCCGGGCGACCCGCTCGGCAAGACCGTCGACGAGCGCGGCCCGATCAGGGAAGTGGCGGTAGACGGTCGGTTGGGAGACTCCCGCGCGCTCGGCGATCTGCTTGGTCGTCACCTCGTCGGCGCGGTGCTCGGCGAGCAGAGCGGTCAGCGCGTCGAGGATGAGGTCGCGCGTCCGCTGCGACTGCTGCGCGCGCAACGGCGAGGAGTAGGGCCGGGTCGTGGATCGGTTGGTTGCCATGGTCGTGGTTGTGCCACCGGGAGCCCTACTGTATACACGCGGCCTTATTGACGAGAGCCTTCTCTTGTCACGCCCGGGGTCGCCGCCGGTGTGCGTGGCGATGGTGAACGTCGCTGACGTGCGAGTGCGCGTGGCTCAGCCGCTCGTGCGCGTGCATATGGGAATGCGGTTCGAACACCGGTTCCGAGTCATGGCGGTGACGATGGTGCTCGTCGTGCACGTGGACGTGCTCGTGCGTCATCGGCTCGTGCGTGTGCAGGTGGTCGTGACGCTCGTTGATCACGAACGACACACCGGCCGCCATCGCGGCGCCCGCGAGCAGCTCGCGACCGCCGAGCGTCTCGGACAGCACGGGCACGGCGAGCACAGCCCCGACGAATGGTGCCGTCGCGAAGAGCACCGCCTCGCGGGCGGCGCCCAGGGTTCGCAGCGCGTACGCATCGAGCACGATGCTCGCGCCGTACGAGAGCGCACCGACGACCAGCGCGATGGCGACGACCGACGTCGTCGGCGCGTCTGCACCGATCGCTGCTGCGAGCGACAGATTCGTCGCTGCGGCGACGCCCGCCTTGATCCTTGCGACGGCAAACGGATCGCGGGTGGTGAGTGACCGGGTGAGATTGTTGTCGATCGCCCACAGGACGCATGCGGCCGCGATACAGAGAGTGCCGGTCGCGTCGCTCCCGCCGCCACCCGGCTCGACCGTGAGTACCGCGGCGCCGGCGAACACGGCCACTGCGGCGACACCGGCGCGCCGGCGCAGGTGCTCGCCGAACACGAGAACGCCGAGCAGCAAGGTGAACGGGCCTTCGAGGTTGAGCAGCAACGAGCCGGCGGCGCCGCTGACGCGCTCCAGTCCGATGAGCAGCAGCACGGGTGCTGCCACACCGCCGGCAGCGACGAGGCCAGCCAGTCGAGGGAGGTCCTGCGCCGTGAGCGGCGCCTCCGCGGACCGGCGTCGAAGCGGCGTGGTGGCGGCGAGGGCGAGGAACGCCCCCAAGTAGAGCAAGCCGGCGAGGACGTGCGGCGTGGTGCTGTCGAGCAGTCGCTTGGCCACGGGCGTGCTCACTCCGAACAGCAGCGCGGCGGCGAGGCCGTAGAGGATCCCCAGCCGGCTGCGTGCAAGCGGCACGGCCGCTCACCCTAACGGTCGGTCGCCACCGCGCGACGTGCACCCGACGGCGCTCGTGCGGTGGGGGCTGCGCCGTCACCCTCCTTCGTGACTTCCAGCAAGTCGAGCACGCGCCGACGAGAGATCGAGCCCACCGCGGAGCACGAGGATCGCCCGCTCTGCCGAGGGCCGCCGGAGCACCGCCTCGAAGTCGTGGTCGCCCGGGCTCGTCGCGGGCGTGCTCACGCCGTCGGCTCCTCGCGGGAAGCGGGACGGGTGGCGGTGTGGTTCGCCCTCTGGTTGCGAACTTCCGTCCCGCTTCCGGAACTTGACAACGATGTTGTCAAGTTCCGGCTTCCCCGCCGGTCGTGCAGCCATACGAGCAGTCGCCGCACCGTGGAGTCAGTCCCGTCCAGCGTGTCCTGCACGCGGGCGACGAGCTCCGCGGCGCCGACCCGTCCGGTGACGAGGGCGTCGACGGCCTCGTCGATGAGCAGCCGCCGTAGCCGTCCGAGATCGTCGGTACGCGCGGAGAAGCGCCGCTGCTCGCGGGAACGTTCGAGGATCAGCGCGAGCAACTGGCGCGTTTCGGCATCGCGGCGCGCCACGAAGCGGATCTCAGGAGTCACCCGGTGGCCCTCCACTCGAGGAGGGCGAACCACAAGCGCCGTCGTGCATCAAACCGGTCTGCGCGCGGGTCGTCAAGTCGCCGGCGCCGCGTCAAGGTTCGCCGGTCCCCGTCTCCGGTCGGGAATACATCGAGGGTGCCGGGACATGTTTCGGGCGAGGACGAAGACGATCGCACAGGAGGTGGTTCCAGTGCTGATGCGGTTCGACCCGTTCCGCGAGCTCGACCGCCTCACGCAGGACCTCTGGGGTCCGATGGTGGGGCGGCAGCCCGTGATGCCGATGGACGCGTACCGCAATGGTGACAGGTTCGTCGTGCAGTTCGACCTGCCCGGCGTCGATCCGTCGAGCATCGACCTGACGATCGAACAGAACGCGCTGACCGTGGGCGCGCAGCGCACCTGGCAGCGTGGCGAGGGCGACCACGTCGTCGCGAGCGAACGCCCGCAGGGCTCGTTCCGTCGCCAGTTGTTCTTGAGCGACGGGCTCGACGCGGATCACGTCGAGGCGCACTACGAGAACGGCGTCCTGACGGTGACGATCCCTGTCGCCGAAGAAGCGAAGCCGCGCAAGGTCGCAGTCACCTCGGGCGGCGCCGCGAAAGCGATCGAGGCTACGAGCACGGCCGCCTGACACCCACGCGGAGGATGGCGTCACGCCGGCGTCGCGACCGTGACGGAGATCGCACGACGGCTCGCGAGGCGCGTGTCGACGCGGCGCCGGACGCCGCCTTCGTCATGGCAACGAGCGATGCGGCTCGAGCGCCGGCTTCTCCGCGGCGGCCTTCAAGCGCGCGAGCGTGTGCTGCATCGACCGGAGCAACGCTCGGTGCCGGTTCGTGGGCACGTCGAGGATGCGTGCCCAAGCCGGGATCGACGTCACCTCGTACGACTCGGTCACGCGCGTCGCGCCGTCGACGGGCTCGAACCGATAGCGCCACACGACGCCTTCGTTGCCGCCTTCTTCGGTCGCGAACGCGAACTCGCGCCCGCGCTCTGCGACCAGCACTCGACCCCGGCGGGACCACTTGATCAGGCCGCGCGGCCCAGTGCGGTTGTGCCCGACGAACCGCGCACCGACCGCGGGACCGGTCGCACCGTCGACCCACTCGACGCGCGCGCACTCGTCGCTCCAGTCCCCCATGCGGGTGAGGTCCGCCACGAGGTCGTACACCCGCTCGGCGGGCGCCCGTATCACGGTCTCCTGGCTGTCCGTCGTCAGCCACCAGCGCTGGTTCTTGGGCGGCATCGCTCCTCCCGGTCCCTCGAAGTCGGCCGGAAGCTAATGCCATTAGCTGAAGCTGTCAAGCACAGCTTCTGCTACGGTGACGCCATGGCCGACGCCCAGGCGCTCGGGGCCGTCCCGGATCGCCGGGCACGAAGGCGCCAGCAGACCATCGACGAGATCCTCGAGATCGCCCAAGCGATCATGGCGGAGGAGGGCGTCAACGGCCTCAGCATCGCCGCGATCGCGCGGCGCCTCGGCGTCCAGCCACCCTCCATCTACAAGTACTTCCCGTCCCTGCTCGCCGTGTACGACGCGCTGTTCCGGCGCGGAATGCAGGCCCACCTCGAGGTGATGCGCGCGGCGATGGCCGAGGGCGAGCCCGGGCTCGACGCGCTCACGAAAGGCCTCGAGGCAAGTGGCCGGTGGTGCCTCGCCAACCGCGCGCTCGGGCAGCTGATGTTCTGGCGGCCCGTCCCCAGCTTCGAGCCCTCGGCGGAAGCGATGGCCGCCAGCGTCGCGATGGTGCAACTGCAGCGGGAAGCGGTCGCGGACGCGGTCGCGGCGGGCGAGCTCGGTCCCGATGCCGACGCGGACGAGGCGGTCTACCTCGTCTCGACGTTCATCACGGGCGTGCTCAGCCAGGCGTTCGCCAACGAACCCGACCTCGAATGGGGCGAGGGCCGGTTCACGCCGCTCTTCCCGAAGCTGATGCGACTGCTCGTCGCCGCATACCCGCCGCGAGACCGCGACCGGTGAAGGTGCGCGCGGTCATGGGACGCCGCCGCGCGGGGTACGAACGCGTGGGGCGACCGGAGGGGAACGGTGGATCTGCGGCTTGCGCACTGGGAGACCGTGCGGCCGGTCGGTGGCCCGCGCGGCCGTCTCCTTGCGGGCGGCTCCGGCACCGAATGGGGTGAGGCGCTGCGGGCGGTGCTCCTCGCAACCGCCGCGGCGCTCGCCGTCGTGTCGTTCGCACCTCCGCCCGGAGATGCGTCGGCGCATCTCTACCGGACGTGGCTGGTCGAGCGCGGGGTCATCGTCTGGGACAACCTCTGGTTCGCGGGCAACTACCCGATCTTGACGTACAGCCCGCTGTACTACTTCCTCGCGGCGGCCGCGGGGAACGGCATGTTGACGATCGCGGGCGCGCTGGTGGCGGCGGCGTGCTTCGCAGCGCTCGCCGTGCGCGAGTGGGGACCGACCGCTGCGTGGCCGGCGCGACTGTTCGGCATCTGTGCCGCCGGTCCGCTGATCACGGGGACTGCGCCGTACGGGCTCGGACTTGCCGCCGCGCTCGCGTGCCTGCTCGCCCTGCAGCGGCGGTGGTGGATCCCGGCATTCGCGCTCGCGGCGGTGACGCTGGCGTTCAGCGCGCTCGCGTTCTTCTTCCTCGTCCTGGCGCTCGGCGCCGTCGCGCTGTCGCGGCGGTGCACCATTCGCGAGGTGCTGACGGTCGGGTTCGTCATGGCCGCGCTCGCCGCGTGCTGGGCGACGCTGTGGCTACTCGTTCCGTCGCAGGGCCGCTATCCGTACAGCTGGCTGTCGCTGCTGGCCGCGGGCGGCGTCGCCGCGTGCGGCGTCCGGCTCGCGCTCGGCACCCGATCGGCGTCGCTGCTTGCCGCGTTCTTCGGGCTCTGGCTCGTCAGTTGTGTCGTCTGCTACCTCGTGCCGACGCCGATGGGCGAGACGGTGACCAGGCTGCGGTACGTCGTCCTTCCGCTCATGCTGCTCACGGTGCTCCACGCCCGTGCCCGGCCTCGCTGGCTCGCGGCGATCGCGCTCGCCGGCGCCGCCGCGTACAACACCGTGCCGTACGCCGTCAGCCTTGCGCTGCGCGTCGCGGGCGACGGCAACGCGGCCGAACAGGGCTACTGGCAGCCGACGATCGACTTCCTCCGCGCGAACCACTCCGACGACCATCTCGTCGCGGTCGTGGCGACCGGTTCGCACTGGGAGTCGTATTACCTGCCGAAGGCGGGCATCCCGGTCGTGCGCGGCTGGTTCCGCCAGACCGACATGGTCCGCAACGAGGTGTTGTACGACTCGTCGGCCGACGCGGGCGACTACGTGCGATGGCTCCATGACAACGCGGTGCGGTACGTCGTGCTCCCCGATGTTCGTCTCGACGCGTACACCGGTGAACGCGAGGAGGACCTCGTACGCGCGGCCGCAGCCGATCTCGCCCTCGCGATGCGGACCGACGACGTGACGATCTACGAGGTACCGAACGCCACCCCTCTGCTGACCGGCCCCGGTCGGGCGCGCGTCACCGAGCTGACGCACGACGAGGTTCGAGGCGTCGTCGGTGCCTCTGGCACCTACCGGCTGCGGCTCACATGGTCGCCCTACTGGCGCGTGGTGAACGGCGCGATCACCGTACGCGAAGCGACCGACGGGCAGATGCTGCTCGACGCCCGAAAACCGGGAGAGTTCGCGATCGAGGTGCCCGCCGGCGCCCTCCTACCGTGACCCACGCCCGCTGGCGACTTGACCTTCAAGTGGGCTCGAACCCGTACAGTCGGGGCATGTTGACGATCGGCCAGGTCGCGCAGTGCACGGGGTTCAGCGCTTCGACCCTCCGCTACTACGAGGATCTCGGACTCGTCGTCCCAACGGCACGCACGACCGCGGGTTACCGGATGTACGACGGTGCGGCGTTGACGCGTCTGGGGTTCATCGCGCGTGCCAAGCGGCTCGGTTGCTCGCTGCAGGAGATCGCAGACCTCCTCGACGTGTGGGACGGCCGGCAGTGCGCGCCGGTGCAGCGCCGACTGCTTGATCTCGTCAGCGAGAAGATTCGAGCGACACAACACCAGATCGGCGAACTGGGGGCGTTCGCCGCACAACTACGAAACGCCGCGGCCCGGATGACGGTACCCCCGGTGGACGGCGCCTGTGGACCCGGTTGTGCGTGTCTCGCACCGGAGATGGCGCCTGCGCCGGCCGACGCGCCAATCGCGTGCACCCTGGCGCCGGACGAACTGCCGACCCGTCGGGCACGTTGGGAGGCGATGCTCGCCAACGGGCGGACACACGCGTCGGCGCCGGGCGGGCGGCTGCGCATCGAGTTCGACGAGGGCATCGACGTCGGCGAGCTCGCGCGGCTCCTGGACGACGAGCAACGCTGCTGCGCCTTTCTCACGTTCGCGCTCACGATCCATGCCCGCGGTGTCACGCTCGAGGTCGACGCGCCGCACGAGGCGGCCGCGATCGTGGGTGCGCTGTTCGGGCAGCTGGGCCAGAAGCCGCGCGCACGGTCATCCCACGCGCTACGACCCGGAGAGGTGGTGGAGCCGGCGCGCGACGTCGTGCGCGCGGAATGCGATGCGCTCGATCAAGTCGTGCGTGCGATCCGCTGATGACGACCGCCCGTACGAGTCGATGAGCTCCGCGGCCGCGTAAAGCCGCTGCGCGAGGTCTTCGACGACGCCCCGGTCGCGCTCGGCGAGCTCGATCGGATCACGGGCGTACGCCGCGTCGAAGTCGTCGATCGCCTCCATCAGCTCGAGGTACTCGACGTGCACGTCGGAGGCGCGCCGCATGCCGAGGCGAGGAGCGAGCGCGTCTGCGGCTTCCACGACGCGGGCGGCGCACCGGACGAGAGATCCGTTGCCGGCAGGTTCGTCGGACATCCATCGATCCATGACCCTCCGCCGGGCGACGAGCGAGTCGACTGCTAATGCGTCCGCCACGGACGCTCGGAGAAGAGACACTCGCCGCCGCTCACGCTGTAGTAGGAGCGGCCCGTCCGGTGCGCCAGCACGGAGCCGGATCCGGCAGCCAGCAACCAGTCGTGCGATTCGTGGGCCCACAGGCTGCCGTCGCTCAGCAGGTAGAAATCGCGTCGACCCCGCGTGCGCGCGAAGGGCTCGTCGGCACCGCTGCGGAACAGGTAACGCGCCTTGTCGTCGGGCGGCGTCGTTTGCGCCGGCCGCGCGGCAGGGGCGGGCGACGCCGGCCTCGATGGGCGAGCGGAGCTCAGCTTGCGTGCGCGCGGGGGCGTCACGGTGCCCGCCGTGGAGCTGTTCCCCGCATCGGTGTTCCATCGCGCGCGAAGCGACGAGCGTCTCGTGTCGCCCGCTCGCGGCGACGGATCAGGAAGCACTCGTCGAGCTCACGCTCGATGGCTACGAGCCGCTGCTGGTCGGTGCGCGACAGCCCGAACAGCGCGCCAGCCTTACCGAACAGCTCGGCGCGCTCGCGGACGAGGCGACCGACCTGCCGTTCGAGGTTCGGTGCGTCGCCGGTCGCATCGGAGCTCATGACGCGTGTGCCCTCGCTGGGCTGGACGATCGCATCCGGCGTGGCCGTCTCGTGCCGGGCCTGACGCCGGCGAGCAGTTCCACGAGCTCGCCGATCGTGCGCTCGCGGCCCGTGGCTTCTCGGAGGGGAACGTGATGCCGGATCTCGTAGGTGTTGCGGCGACCGTCGCGTGCCTTGATCAGGTAGCCGGCCTCGACGAGATCCGTGACGATCGCATGCGCGCGTCGTTCTGTGATGCCGAGGCTGGTGGCGATGTCGCGCAGGCGGGCTGTGGGGTCGCGCGCGATGCACAACAGCGCACGTGCGTGATTCGTGAGAAACGCCCACTCGGCCATGGCCTCACAGTAGCACAGAATATCTAGATATAGATTGCTAGTATCGTTGCCGAGATTAGCGGTGAGGAGGGACTTCCCATGGCCAGGCGCGATCGATCATCGGACGGCAAGAGTGCGTCGGCGCGAGCCGGCGTGAAGGCGCGCGAGACGGTGACGTGTCCCTTGTGCGGCACGCGGCTCAGCCGCCACGAAGAGCCGCACGAGTCCGAAGTCGGCGCCGATCTGCGGGCGCCGACGGCCCGCCATCGCTGTGTTCCCCGCGTGCCGTCGTGAGCGATCGACCGACGGACAGCGCACGAGACGGGAAAGCATGAAGTCCATCGATTCGTCCACGCCGACGTCGACGCTCGGCGCTGGAACAGCCCTCGAACGCACCGGGATGCAAGATCCACGCGACGTCGCGGACTTCGTGCCGCTCGTCGACAGGTCCTTCGCATTCGTCGACCTGTGTGGATTCACGATCCATACCGCGAACCATGGCGAGCACGCTGCCATCGAGATCCTCGTGATGTTTCGAGCCGTCGTCCGCGAGATCGCAGCGCGCCGTGGCGTCGTAATCGCCAAGTGGCTTGGAGATGGCGTGATGCTCGTGGGCACCGACCCAGGACCGACGATCTCGGCTGCTGGCGAGGTCGTCGCCCGCCTGGATGGGCAGCCACTCGCCGTGCGAGCCGGCACGGCACACGGCGGCGTGCTGCTGTTCGAAGGCGACGATTACATCGGGCGACCGGTCAACCTCGCCGCCCGCTTCTGCCAGGCTGCCCAGCCCGGTGAGCTCCTGGCCGTCGGGTATCCGCTCGAGGAGCTGCCTGTGTGGATGCGAGTGCTAGGGACGCGGAGGGTCAGGCTGCCCGGTCTCGGAGTGATCCGGCATGTGCAGCGACTCGGTCTCATCCCCGGCGTCGACCTGCGCAACACGACCGCCGCGATCACCACGGCGGCACCCTCCCGAGGGTGAGAACGATCGTGCAGTCGTACGAGCCGGGAGAAGTGCATGGGTGTGCGGGCACGTCCGCTGCTGACCCGGAGGCAGTCCTCGCACCCCTCGCTCCTCGGTTCGACGTCGGCAACCTGGTCAAGGTGCATGCACGTGTCGCTCATCGGTGCTCCGGGTCATAGCGCGGGCTCGTGCCGCGGGAGCCCGAGCCGCTGCCGGATGGAGTTGAGCTCACCGATCTCCGCCCGCTGCCCGGCGGCCATCGCGCGCGCGAGTGTCCGTACCTCACCGAGCCGTGCCATGTCGGCCGCGGCCGACGCCATGTGCACCCCGCCCGCGTGGTGGTCGATCATGAGGCGGGTGAAGAGATCGTCGAGGTCGCGGCCGCGTGCGCGCTCCAGCTCCGCCATCTCGTTCTCGGCGGCCATGCCCGGTTGTGCGTCGGGTGCAACCGGCATTCCCATCCAGTCCATGGCGACATCGGCCGAGCCGGGCTCTCCCCAGTCGGTGAGGGCCTGCTGCATCATGCGGATGTCGCCCGACTGCGTGAACGCGATCTCCCATGCGATGTGTTGCAGCACCGCGTCGTCGCCGCCGCGCAGGTAGATGCGAGCCATCTCGAGCGCCTGGACGTGGTGAGCCGTCATGTCGTCGTAGAAGCCGATGTCCGCCGCGCCGGGGTCCGAGCTCCGCTCGCTCCACCAGAACGTCGCCGCCGAGGAGGTGAACGCCACCGCGAGCAGGAGCACCGCGACCGGCAGCAGCCGTGGCGAGCGGTCGTCGCCGTCGCGAGCAGGCGCCCGGCGAAGAGGGGGCGGCGCGCCGTCGTCCACGCGCCCGGTCACCGTCGACGCCACGAGGTCAGGCTACCGACCGACGGCATGTGTACCGTCGTGTCCGGTGGCGCGGACACCTCGACGTCGCAGGGAGGCTTCGCCAGCGTGGAGAACGTGAAGCCGCTCGAACTGTTCTTCGGCGGTCAACGTCGGTGCGCTCTGTGGTCGATGATCGCTGACGAGACGCGCGACGTGTACGACGAACGCCGCTACCGGCTCCGCCACGGCCTCGAGATCGACATCTCCGGGAGCCCCGAAGCTCCCCGGTGAACGGCCGCTGGGGGCGCCCGGTGATCCACGCGGCGTTGCTCCGAGTCTGGTAAGATCGGCGCCAGTCTGCGGACCTGGGGGGACAATGCGTCGGGCGGTTGCGGTTGTAGCGGTATTGGCGCTCGTGCTCGGAGCCTGCGGAGGCGACGACGACGGCGGCGGGGCCGCGACAGCCGAGGGTGACGGCGGCGGGGCCGGCGAGGACGAGTACGAAGCGGTGTGCGCCGTCGCGAACGAGATCTTCGAGCAGGACGACTTCCCCAGCGCCGAGCAAGTCCAGCGCTACGAGGAGGTCGCACCGCCCGAACTCGCCGGCGCGGTCACCCAGGCGGCGCCGCCGTTCGTCGAGCACGAGGGTGACCCGGTCGCGCTGTTCGCGGCCTTTGCCGACGACGAAGTCGAGGCCGCAATCGCGCAGATCAACGCATTCGAAGCGGAGCACTGCGGGATCCCGCGCGACGACACCGAAGCGCCGCCGCAGGAGGCCGAGCCGGGAGCCGCTGCCGTCGGGGTCACGGCTCGGGAGTACGAGTTCGAGCTCGAGGGCGACGTGGCGCCGGGCCTCACCTCGTTCGTCCTCACCAACGAGGGTGCCGAAGCGCACTTCCTTGGCATCTTCAAGCTGGCCGACGGTCACTCGGTCGACGAAGCGATCGAGTACGAGGGCGACGCGGTGGAGGCGGGCATCGTGGAGGAGGACTTCGGCGAATCAGGGTTTGCCGCGCCCGGCGGTAACGACGAGGAGTTCCTCACGATCGACCTGGAGCCGGGCAACTACGGGATGTACTGCTTCCTCCCCACCGCCGACGGCACGCCCCACGCGTTCAAGGGAATGGCTACTCCCTTCACGGTCGGCTAGCACCGCCGGAACAACGGGAGCGCGAGGTCGCCGTCGACGACGGTGATCTCGAGCGCGACGCGCATCCCGACGGCGAGCTCGTCGACCGGACAGTCGACGAGGCTGCTGACCATGAACACTCCCTCGTCGAGTCGGACGACGACCGCCCCGTAGGGCGTGCGGTCGGCGAACGCGGGCAGCGTCGGCGGATGGACGACGGTGTACGACCACACCTCGCCCGCGCCCGCGGACAGCGGCCACTCGTCGGCTGTGCCGCCGCACGACGCGCAGACCGGCCGGGGCGGGTGGCGGAACGTGCCGCAGTCGGTGCAGCGCTGCAGCCGTAGCTCACCGTCGGCGATCGCGGCCCAGAAGCGCGCGTCGTACGGCGCGGTCGGCGCCGGGCGAGGGTGCGGCGCGCTCACCGGTCGACCCCCAACAGCACCGCGCCCGACGGGTCGCTGATCGCGCCGCAGACGAACGCGAGCTCGGCACCTGCGACTTGGGTGCACGCCGTTCCCCGGATCTGGCGGACGGCCTCCGGGAGGTGGTTGACGCCGTGCACGAACGCCTCGCCGTTCGAACCACCGTGCGTGTTGACCGGCAGCGAGCCGTCGGGCCAGCGAGTCTCGCCGGATTCGACGAATGGTCCGGCGCCGCCGGGCGGGCAGAACCCGTACTGCTCGAGCGCGAGCAGTACGGCGACCGTGAACGGCTCGACGATCAGCGCGACGTCGACGTCGCGCGGTGTCACCCCGGCGCGCGCGAACAGGCGCTTCCCGGCCGTGACGGCGCCTCCCTCGCGCTCGCCGAACGCCGCCGTGGTGGCGAAGAAGTCGCAGAGCTGCACGTGGATGGGCGCCGCGTACTGGACGCCGCCGAGGACGACGGCCGGCGGTTGCCGCAGGTCGCGCGCCCGCGCCAGCGACGTCACGAGCACGGCCGCCGCGCCGTCGTTCTCGAGGGAGCAGTCGAACAGCCGGATCGGGTCGGCGATCGGGCGTGAGGCTGCCCAGTCGTCGAGCGACACCGCGTCGCGCATGATCGCGTCGGGATTGCGGCTCGCGTGGAAGCGCTGCGCGACAGCCTGCATGCCGAAGTGCTCGGCGCGTGTGCCGTAGACGTGCATGTGCCGGCGCGCGATCAGCGCGAACTCCTGCGCGGGTGACGCGACACCGAACGGATGGTGCCACTGGCGCGCGTCGTGGAGCAGCGTGCCCGTCTTCGCCCACGGGCGGCCGCCCTGGTTGGGGTCGGCCCCGTACGACGCGGCTTTGGACCGGTTCCGCGCGCGGAAGGCGACGACGCAGTCCGCGGCGCCCGCCTCGATCGCGAGCGCCGCGACGCCGAGCAACGACGCGGCGCCGCCGCCACCCGACGGCGTGCGGGTCATGAACCGGACGTCGGGGATGCCGAGCGCGGTTACGAGGTCGACTTCCGCGACCTGCTCGACGTGGTAGCTGACGAACCCGTCGATCGCCGTCACCGGCAGCCCCGCGTCGTCGCACGCGCCCGCGATCGCCTCCGTCGCCAGGTCGAGCTCGGTACGGCCCAGGTCGCGGCCGTAGCGCGTCTGGCCGATCCCCGCGACCGCCGCGCGCGTCATCGCCGTGGGGAGCTGCCGGGAAGCTCGGTCGCGCGGCCCGTCCAGCGCGGAGCGCGCCGCTCGAGGAACGCCTCGACACCCTCGCGCGCGTCGGGACGCGCCATCAGCAGGTGATGATCGTCGGTTTCGCGCGCCTCGACCTGCGCGGGGGTGAGCGCCCAACTGTCCCACAGCAGCCGCTTGCTGCATGCGACCGCCAGCGGCGCGACGTTGGTTGCAATGTCGCGCGCGAGCGCGACCGCGGCAGGTAGGACCTCGTCGTTGGGAAGCACGCGGCTGCACACGCCGAGGGCGTGCGCCTCGTGGCCGTCGAAGGTGCGGCCCGTCAGCAGGATCTCGGCCGCAGCCGACATCCCGGCGATGCGCGGCAGCGTCCAGTGCGAGTAGCCGTCGCCCATCACGCCCCGCCGAACCTGCACGACCCCGTACTTCGCGTCGGTGGCGAAGATGCGGATGTCGCACTGCAAGGCGAGCGTGAAGCCGATGCCGATCGCGTGCCCGTTCACCGCCGCGATCACCGGCTTGCGGACCGCCCACGCGGGTACCGGGACGGCCGCCGCGCTGAACGTCGCTTCGTCGCGCTTCGCAAACGTGGCACCGCCTGCGGACATGTCGGCGCCCGCGCAGAACGCGGGTGGCGTACCCGTGAGCACGACGGCCCGGATCGCGTCGTCGCCGTCGCACCGCTGGTACGCGGCGGCCAGCGCGTCGCCCATCCCGGCGCCGAACGCGTTGCGGACCTCGGGCCGGTGCAGCGTGATCGTCGCGACGCCGTGCGCGACGTCGAAGAGGACCGTCACGGCGCTTCGTCTAGCAGGTCGGGCGCTCGCTCCACCGCCGGACCGGCGCGAGCACGTCTTCGCCCCGCACGAGCCGCAGGCGGTCGGCGGCGAGGAACTCGTCCTGGAGGTCGGCCGGGAGGTGGTCGTACGGGCTCGCCTGGCTCGCGTGGGCGCGGATCGCCGCCCAGCGCGTCGCGAGGTGGGCACGAGTGTCCAGGACGGTCGTGATGTCTTCGTCGGGTGTCCCGAGCTCGCCGGAGTACGCGCCCGCCGCGGTGCCGTGCACGTGCTCGGACCAGCGGGCCATCGACGAACGGGCGAGGCACCAGAGGTAGGTCGCTCGCGGAGGGTGTGGCGCGCCGTCGACCGCGGCGAGTGTCGCATCGCGTATCGCCGCATGGTCGCGGTGTCCGTCGCTCGCGTCGAGCGTCACGACGACGTCGGGTCGCAGCTCGTCGAGGACGCCGCGCACCCGCGCGGCCACGTCTGCCATCTCCGCCGCTGCGAGCGCCGCCGGCGGTGCTGCGCCGGTCATGCCCGAGTCGGCGTAGTCCAGGAGGCGGACCGTTCCGACGCCGAGGATGCGTGCGGCGCGGCGGAGCTCGCCTTCCCGGACCGCGGCGAGGTCGTGGGTGTCGATCCGGCTCTCGCCCGCCTCGCCGCGCGTCGCGCACAGCACGGCCGTCTCGTAGCC
>Ga0073934_10007946_pt1 | contig 14424 bp, 16 predicted proteins | sample LarsenN4metaG_FD_76834 | JGI IMG/M metagenome (GOLD analysis project Ga0073934, IMG submission 76834) | Hot spring sediment bacterial and archeal communities from British Columbia, Canada, to study Microbial Dark Matter (Phase II) - Larsen... ...
CACCACCAGCACCGCCAGCGCGAACGCCATGACCGGCTCGCCGAGCGCCAGGGTGACGCCCGTCGCGGCCGAGATGTGGCGCAGCGCGTGGCTGAACAGCAGGTACGCGACACCGGCCGTCACCACGCCGACGTACAGCACCGCGATCGCGTCGTTCGCCGCAAGGCGTGGCGCGCCCGACTCGATCCACGCGGCCGGCAGCGCGATCAGCGCGGCCACGCCGAAGGCGCTGAACGTGACGCGCGCCGCCGACGCTCGCGCGACCAGCGTCTTGTTCACCAAGGTGTAGACCGCATAGCTCAGCCCCGACAGCAGGCACAGCCCGATGCCGAGCCCGCTCACCGGCACGCCGGCGTCGCGGCCCACGCCGGTCATCAGCACGCCGCCGACCACGGCGACGGCCGTGCCGGCCCACCAGCTCGCGGGCGGCGCCTGCCGACTCAGCAGCGACTGCAGCACGCCGGCCCACACCGGCCCGCTGCCCAGGGCCACCGCGGTGCCGACCGCCACACCGGTGCTTCGCACGCCGGCGAAGAACGCGAGGTTGTAGGCGGCCATGCTCAGCCCGGCCAGCAGCACGGCCGTGACCGGCAGGCTTCCGCCCGGCGCGTGAGCAGCGCGCGCCGCGCGCCGCTCGACGAGCGCGCCGTACGCCGCGAAGAACACCGCCGCCACGGCCAGGCGCAGCGCGCCGAACCACAGCGACGACAGGCTCGCGCCGGCGAAGGTCTGCGCGGTGCCGGTCGTGCCCCACAGGCACGCGGCCGCGAGCACCATCACGACGCCGAGACGGGGATCGGGAACCATGCCCGCCATGCTGCCGAAGCGGCCGCGCCGAAATGTCGAGAGACTCTCGTCGTCGCGGCCGTTGCGGTCGTCATGGCCGACTGCGCGACCTTGCGCGACCTTGCGCGACAGGGGAGCTTGGGCCGTCGCGGCCGTCGCAGTCGTCGCAGTCGTCGATGTCGTCGCAGCCGTCGCGCCGTGGCGAAGCCGCGCGTCAGCCCCGACGCCGCAGGGCGCGCGCGCCGGTGCCGCGCTCGCGACGCAGCGCGAAGGCGAGCGCGCTCGCGCTCGCGTAGCCCACCTGCAGGGCTGCGGCCTCCAGCGAGCGTCCCGCGCGCAGCAGGCGCTCGGCCTCGTCGAGCCTGCGGGCGCGCAGCCACTCGCCGGGCGTGCGGCCCGTGAGTTCGACGAAGCGCGCATGGAAGCGCTGCGGACTCAGGCTGCACAGCGCCGCCATGTCGGCGGTGGTCCACGGACGATGCAGCGCAGCGCCCAGCGCCGATTCGAGGCGCGCCAGGTCGAGCGTGCGGCGCGGCAGCAGGGTCGGTGCGCCGGCCACCGCCTCCACCGCCGCCGCGGCGTCGAACGCGCAGGCCGCGTCGCGCCACCGAGCCGGCGCGGCGAAGCGGCGCACGCGTTCGAGCCCGTGCCGCAGCGGACTGTCGATCACGACCACGCGCGCCGGCTGCCGCGCGAGGTAGGCGTGCGCGACGCCGGGCGGCACGACGAGCGCACACGACGCATCGACGCAGGCGCCGCGCCCGTCGAGCTCGAGTTCGAGCCGGCCCTCCACGCCGATCAGCACCTGCGCGTGCGCGTGCGCGTGCGCCGCGTACTCGCCGGCGTAACGGCGCAGCGACGCGACGGGGCGGTCGAGACACGGATCGGCCGAGGGCGCAAGACGCGACATTTCCCCAATGTAGCCGCGCACGCGCCGCGTGCACACTCGCCCGCATGGACCAGGCGCCTTCGGACGACGGCCCGCGCGGAGAGGAGTTCCGCGCCGATGCGCGCGCCCCCGCCCGCGCGGTGCGCGGCGGCGGCGACTACCTGACGGCGCGCGAGCTGGAGCCGCTGACGCGGCTCGACGCGCGCCGCTCGCTCGCGTCGATCCTCGGCACCGTGCTGCCGCTCGCGCTCGTGCTCGCCGCGGCGGCGACGTGGTGGACGTGGTGGGCCGTGCTCGCCGCCGTGCCGCTCGTGGCCGCGCTGCAGCACGCGCTGTTCGTGCTGGCGCACGAGGCCGCGCACTACCGGCTCTTCGCCGATCGACGCGTGAACGACGCCGCGGGCCGCGCGCTCGCGTCGCTCGCGGGCATCTCGATGTGCACCTACCGCGTGGTGCACCGGCTGCACCACAACCACCTCTGCACCGACGTCGACCCCGACGTCGCGCTCAACGGCGGCTACCCGCGCGGCAAGGCCTACCTGCTGCGCAAGCTGGCCACCGACCTGAGCGGGCTTACCGCGTGGAAGACCTACCGCTACTTCTTCGGCGCGCCGGCCGCCAACGCCGAGACGCAGACCGCGCAGCGTCCGCTCGACGACACCTCACCCGCACTGCGCGCGGCCGCCCGCGCGGACAGCCGCAGCGTCATCGCGGTGCAGCTCGCGCTGCCGGCGATCGTGCTCGCGCTGGCCGGCCCCGGCGGCCTGCTGAAGTACCTCGTGCTGTGGGTGCTGCCGGCGCTGACGGTGCTGCAGGCCATCCTGCGCCTGCGCGCGATCGCCGAGCACGGCGCGCCGCCGGCCACCGATTCACCGTTCACCGCCGCGCGCACCCACCTGCCGAACCCGCTGCTGCGCTGGTTCATGTTCCCGCACCACGTGGGCTACCACATCGAGCACCACCTGTACCCGGCCGTGCCGCACTACCGGCTGCCCGCGCTGCACGCGCTGCTGCGCGAGCGCGGCCTGCTCGACGGCGCCGAGGTGCGCACGTTCGCGCAGACCTGGCGCCGCGTGTACGCCGAGCGCGCTCAGCCGCCGGCCCACGCGTGACGCTCGCCGCGCGCGTCGCGGCACCAGGCGTACAGCGCGTCGTACAGCACCATGCCGTGACGCAGCATCTCGTGGTCGTCGGCGCACACGTGCGACAGCCCGAGCGACACGGCCAGCAGGCCGGCGCACTGCGGCGCGAGGTCGAGCCGGTCGGTGTCGGCGCCGCGCACGATGACGGCCAGGTGCCGCAGCGCCGGGTCGTCGAGCCGGTAGCGATCGACAAAGGCGTCGAAGCTGCAGTGCTCGCCCACGTGGCTGAGCGCCACGCCGGGCACGTCGTAGGCGGTGGCCCCGGTCTGCGCCGCCACGCGTGCCACGTCGTCCGTCGGCACGAACAGGAACTCGGCCTCGGGGTCGATGAAGCGCGCCACCAGCCACGGGCAGGCGATGCGGTCGATCTTCGGTCGTTCGCGCGTGACCCACTTCATGACACCGGCTCCGCCTGCGACGCGGGCACGGTGCCGTGGCCCGCGGCCTTCCAGGCGACGATGCCGCCGTCGAGATGGCGCGCGTCGACACCCATCGCGCGCAGCGCGGCGACGAGCCCCTGGCTGATCTCGTGGCCGAACGCGCAGTAGACGACCACCGGCCGATCGGCGCGCACGCCGTCCTTCCAGTCGAGCCAGCGCGCCGGGTCGAGCCAGCGCGCCCCGGCGATGTCGGTGCCGTCCTGCGCACGGGCGGATGCCCGCCGAACGTCGATCAGGTCGAACGCGAAGCCCGCGCGCTGCCACAGCGCGAGCTCGTCGATGGTGATGTGGCTCATGCTCACGATCCTCCTAGCGCATCAGGTGGATGGCGAGGCCGGCGACGGCGCACGCCGCGATGACCTCGATGACGCCGCGCCTGAAGCGGAACAGCGCGACGGCCGCGGCCAGCGCGATCAGCGCCGAGGCCGCCTCGAATCGCCCGCCCGCGCCGTCGGGCCACAGCACGTGCAGGCCGAAGAAGACCGCCAGGTTGACGATCACGCCGACCACGGCCGCGGTGATCGCCACCAGCGGCGCGGTGAACTTCAGGTCGCCGTGCGTCGACTCCACCAGCGGCCCGCCGGCGAGGATGAACACGAACGACGGCAGGAAGGTGAACCAGGTCACCAGCACCGCCGCGAACGCGCCCGCCGCGAAGAGCTGGTCGGGGCCGAACGGTGCGTGGGTCCAGCCGCCGACGAACGCGACGAAGGCCACCACCATGATCAGCGGGCCCGGCGTGGTCTCGCCGAGCGCGAGGCCGTCGATCATCTGCGCGGCCGTGAGCCAGCCGTAGTGACCCACCGCGCCTTGCACCACGTAGGGCAGCACCGCGTACGCGCCGCCGAAGGTCAGCAGCGCGGCCTTGGTGAAGAACCACGCCATCTGCGTGAAGGTGTGCGCCCAGCCGAACGCGAGCGCGAGCGCGGCGAGCGGCAGCACGCCCAGCGCAAGACCGACCGCCGCGACCGCCGCGAGCCGTGCCGGCCGGTAGCGCGCGTGCTCCGGCGTGGGCGTGTGATCGTCGATCAGCGCCGCGCCGTAGTCCTTCTGCGCCTGGCCATGACCGCCGCCGCCACCGAACACGGACGGCGCGAGGCGCCCGCCCACCAGACCCACGAGTGCGGTCGTGCCGACGATCGCCGGGAACGGCACCTGGAGCACGTAGATCGCGACGAACGACGCCGCGGCGATCGCCCACAGCCAGCCGTTCTTCAGCGCGCGCGAGCCGATGCGCCACGCCGCGTGCACGACGATCGCCGTCACCGCGGGCTTGATGCCGTAGAAGAGCCCGGCCACCAGCGGCACGTCGCCGAGCGCGACGTACACCCACGACAGCGCGATCAGCAGCACCAGCGACGGCAGCACGAACAGCGTGCCGGCCACGATGCCGCCCCAGGTGCGGTGCATCAGCCAGCCGATGTAGGTGGCGAGCTGCTGCGCCTCGGGGCCGGGCAGCAGCATGCAGTAGTTCAGTGCGTGCAGGAAGCGCCGCTCGCTGATCCAGCGCCGCTTCTCGACCAGCTCGGCGTGCATGATCGCGATCTGCCCGGCCGGCCCGCCGAAGCTGATGAAGCCGAGCTTGAGCCAGAAGCGGAAGGCCTCGGCGAAGCTCACGGCGCGCGGCTCTTCGCGCACTGCCTCGTGCACCTCTCCGCGCGGCTCGGCCGCCGGCGCGCTCACTCGGCCGCCTCCGCCTCGAACGAGGCGAGCAACGCATCGAACACGGGCAGCGCCGACGCGAGCAGGCGGTCGTCGTCGTCGATCGACTCGCGCAGGCCCGCGAGCACGCGACGCACGCCTTCGGACTCCGGCGGCTGCACGCCCCCGGCGTCGAGGAAGTGCACGATCGCGCCGATCCGCAGCAGCGCCGGGCGCTCGAGGCCGAAGCTCGCGAGCAAGGTCTCGAAGGTCACGCGCGCGCCGACGTGGCTGAACTCGGCGCCGTCGAAGTCGAAGCCCACCGCGCCGCGCGGGCAGCGGGCCGGCGACGACAGCCACACGAACTGCGCGCGACGGTCGATGAAGCGCCGGATGAGCCACGCGCTGGCCAGCCGGTCGACCCAGGGCCGGCGCCGCGTGGCCCAGGTGCGTGCGCGGTAGTCGGCCGCGCGGCGCGGCTCGATGGCACGCGCCGCCGCGTGCGGCTCGTCGGGCGACAGCAGGCGTTGCAGGTCGGCTTCGAGGTCGTCGAGGGCCGCCGCCGCCTGGCGCTGCGCCTCGCCGGGGAAGAAGTCGATCGTGGCCGCGGCCATGAAGGCCTTGCGCAGGCGACGCAGCTGACGCAGCCCGTCCTCCGGGTCGGTCGCCGACATCGACTGGCGCAGTGCCGCCGCGCCGGCGATGACCTCGGCGAACTCGGCCGTGCGGTCGAAGCGCGCGACGAAGCGGCCGCCCGCGCCTGCGGGATCGACCGTGCTCAGCAGTTCGGCGCTGCCGCCGGCAGCCCGCACGTCGTCGGCCACGGCGGCGAGCTGCGCCTCGTGGGCGTCGCCCGCCGGCAGCAGGTACACGCCGTCGCGCAGCACGGCTGCCCCGCTCGCCTTGAGCGCCCGCCAGGCGCGCATGCGCGCCGTGGCGTTCTCGGTCGGCAGCGACATCACGAGCAGACACCAGTCCATTGGTGTCGACTATATGACATCAATGTAGATGATTCAACACACATACGGCCGGCTCCCTAGAATGCCGCCATGTCCGCAGTCCCCTTTGTGACGACCGAGCCGCACGGCATCCATGTCGTCGACACCGGCTTCCACCGCCCGAATTTCGACGCCGCCTACCTGATGGTCGAGCGCGGCCGCGGGGCGTTCATCGACACCGGCACGTCGCACTCGCTGCCGCGCCTGCTGGCCGCCCTCGAGGCCGCCGGCCTCGCGCGCGCCGAGGTCGACTACGTGATCGTCACGCACGCGCACCTCGACCATGCCGGCGGCGCCGGCGTGTTGATGCGCGAGCTGCCGAACGCGAAGCTGGTCGTGCACCCGCGCGGCGCGCGCCACATGATCGACCCGGCCGCGCTGCTGGCCGGCGCGCGCGCCGTGTACGGCGACGAGGAAGTCGCGCGCTCCTACGGCGAGGTGCCGGGCGTCGCCGCCGAGCGCGTGATCGCGACGAGCGACGGCATGACCCTCGAGCTCGCCGGCCGCCCGCTGCAGTTTATCGACACGCCGGGCCACGCACGCCACCACCACTGCATCTGGGACGCGCGCAGCCGCGCCTTCTTCACCGGCGACACGTTCGGCCTGAGCTACCGCGAGTTCGACAACGCGAACGGCCCGTGGATCCTGCCGACCACGACCCCGGTGCAGTTCGAGCCCGACGCGCTGAAGGCCTCGGTGCAGCGCATGCTGTCGTTCGGCCCCGAGCGCATGTACCTCACGCACTACGGCGGCGTCGGCGACGTGGCCCGCCTGGGCGCCACGCTCGTCGAGCAGATCGACGCGATGGCCGCGCTCGGTCGCAGCGTGCGCGACGCCGCCGACCGCCACGCGGCGCTGCGGCGCGGCGTGGCCGAGCTGCACGCATCGAGCGCCATCGCGCACGGCTGCGGCCTGCGGCGCGACGAGATCGAGCGGCTGCTGGCCATCGACATCGAGCTCAACGCGCAGGGCCTGGGCATCTGGCTCGACCGCGAGGCCGCGTAGCCGCGTCGTCGTCCGACCACACACGGCGTCGCGCCACCGGGGCACGGAGATCCGCATGGGCAAGGTCCGCTTCCATCTCGAAGGCCGCACGGTGGTGGTCACCGGCGCGGCGCAGGGCATCGGCGCGGCGTGCGCGCGCCGCCTGGTCGACGACGGCGCGCGCGTCGCGCTGTGGGACGTCGACGACGCGCACGGTCGCGCGCTGGCGCAGTCGCTCGGAGCGCAGGCGCACTACGTCCGCTGCGACGTGTCGCGCAAGGCCGAGGTCGACGCGGCGCTGCAGGCCACGCTCGATGCGTTCGGCCGTGTCGACGGGCTGGTCAGCAACGCCGGCATCTTCAAGGCCGCGGACTTCCTCGAGGTGACCGAGGCCGACTGGGACGCGGTGATCGCGGTGAACCTGAAGGGCTCGTTCCTCGTCGGCCAGGCGGTCGCGCGCGCGATGGCCGCGGCCGGCGGCGGCGCGATCGTCCACATGAGTTCGGTCAACGGCGCGATGGCGATCCCGAGCATCGCGAGCTACAACGCCAGCAAGGGCGGCATCGACCAGCTCACGCGCGCGATGGCGCTGGCGCTGGCCGATCGCGGCATCCGCGTCAACGCGGTGGCGCCCGGCACCATCGCCACCGAGCTCGCGAAGGCCGCGGTGCTCACCAGCGACGAGGCGCGGCAGCGCATCCTCGGCCGCACGCCGCTGCGCCGGCTCGGCGAGCCGGCCGAGGTGGCCGACGTGGTGGCGTTCCTGCTCAGCGACGCGTCGAGCTACATGACCGGCGAGATCGTCTACGTCGACGGTGGCCGGCGCGCGCTGAACTACACGATGCCGGAGCGCGCATCGTGAGCGACGCGCCCGCCGCCGGCTGGTCGCTGCTGTACGTGGCCGACCCGATGTGCTCGTGGTGCTGGGGTTTCTCGGCCAGCCTCGACGCGCTGCGCCGTGCGCGGCCCGATCTGCCGCTGCGGCTGGTGATGGGCGGGCTGCGCGTCGACGGCGAGCCGCTCGACGCGCGGCTGCGCGAGTTCCTCGCGCACCACTGGCAGGAGGTGGCCGCGCGCAGCGGGCAGGCGTTCGACCTGCGCGGCCTCGAGCGCGAGGGCTGGACCTACACCACCGAGCCCGCGTGCCGCGCGGTGGTGACCGCGCGCGCCGCCGATGCGTCCAAGGCGCTGCCGATGCTGCACGCCGTGCAGCGCGCGTTCTACGCCGAGGCGCGCGACACCACCGACGCCGGCGTGCTCGCCGACGTGGCCGCGTCGGTCGGCCTCGACCGCGCGGCGTTCGAGTCGTCGTTCGCATCGCCCGCGATGCGCGACGCCGCGGCCGCGGACTTCCTGTTCGCGCAACGACTCGGCGTGCGCGGCTTCCCGATGCTGGCCGCGGTGCGCGACGGCCGCGGCGAGGTGGTCTCGCCCGGCTGGACGCCGCCGGACGAGCTGGTGCGCCGCGTCGAGTCGGTCGTCGGGCCGTCTGGCGACTAGCGCGTTGGAGGCCTTCCTCGTCTCGACCGGCGTCGTCGCGCTGGGCGAAGTCGGCGACAAGACCCAGCTGCTCGCGCTGCTGCTGGCCGCGCGCTTTCGCCGGCCGCGGCCGATCATCCTCGGCATCCTCGTCGCCACCCTGGCGAACCACGCGGTGGCGGCCGGCCTCGGTGCGTGGCTGGCGCGCGTGATCGATCCGCAGTGGCTGCGCTGGATCCTCGGCGCCTCGTTCCTCGCGGTGGCCGCGTGGATGCTGGTGCCCGACCAGGCCGGCAAGGTCGAGGGGCACCGCCGCAGCGGGCTGGGCGTGTTCGGCCTCACCACCTTGGCCTTCTTCCTGGCCGAGATGGGCGACAAGACGCAGATCGCCACGGTGATGCTCGCCGCGAAGTTCGACGCGCTGGTGGCGGTGACCGCGGGCACGACCCTCGGCATGATGGTCGCGAACGTGCCGGTGGTGCTGCTCGGCGATCGCGCGATGAAGCGCGTGCCGGTGACGTGGGTGCACCGCGTCGCGGCGCTCGTGTTCGCCGCGCTCGGGGTGTTGGTGCTCGCGGGCGTGGGCCCGTAGCGGCAGCGGCCCGGCGCGCTCAGGCGGCCTGCAGCGCCGGCCGCGGCTCGCGGATCGGCAGGTGCACCAGCGCGGCACCGACGGCCAGCACGATGTCGGCGTACCACATCCAGTCGTAGCTGCCGGTCAGCTCGAAGGCCTTGCCGCCGAGGTACGCACCGAGGAAGCCGCCCACCTGGTGCGCGAGCATCACGATGCCGAACAAGGTGGCCATGTTCGACGGACCGAAGAAGCGGGCGACGAGCCCCGCGGTGGGCGGCACCATCGACAGGTAGGTGAAGCCGATCACGGCGGCGAACACGAGCATCGTCGTCGGCGTCTTCGGGGCCCACAGGAACGCGAGCACCGCCAGCGCGCGCGCCGCGTACACCAGCGACAGCAGCGACTTCATGCGCCAGCGCCCGCCGCGGAACCCGATGGCCCAGCCCATCGTCAGGCTGCCGAGGATGTTGAACAGGCCGATCACGGCCAGCGACCACGCGCCCACCTCCGGCGGCAGCTGGCAGGCGGCCACCACGCCCGGCAGGTGCGTCGCGATGAAGGCGACGTGGAAGCCGCACACGAAGAACTCCGCACACAGCAGCCGATAGCTCGGATCGGCCGTGGCCTGCGCGATGGCGGCGCGCGTGCCGAGTCGAGGGGCGGCCGCAGAGGCTCCGGCAGGCGCCGCCGACCTGCCGCGCAGCACCCACGCCGCCGGCAAGGCCAGCAAGGTGAGGACGGCCAGGCTCTGCAGCGCCGCCACCCAGCCGGCCGCGGCGGTGAGGCCCTGCGCGATCGGCGCGAACACGAACTGGCCGAACGAGCCGCCTGCGTTCACGACACCGCTGGCCATGCCGCGCTTGTCGGGCGGCACCAGCCGCGTGGTCGCGGCCATCAGCACCGACGGGCCGGCCATGCCTGCGCCGCCCGCGGCGAGCACGCCGATGGCGAACACGAGGCCGGCGGTGGTGGTCATGAAGGGCGTGAGCGCGGTGCCGATCGCCACGAGCACCACGCCGGCGACCAGCACGCGGCCGGCGCCGACGCGGTCGGCGACCATGCCGGCGAAGGGCTGGGTCAGGCCCCACCACAGCTGGCCGAAGGCGAACGCGAGGCTCACGCTGGCCAGCCCGAGGCCGGTGGACGTGTTCAAGGTGCCGACAAACAGGCCCATCGACTGACGTGCCCCCATCGTGAGCGCGAAGGTGCCGCCGGCGGCGAGCAGCACGAGCACCACCGGCCAAGCGGCCGACGGTGCCGCCGGTGCCGCTGCCCGCGAGGCGTCACTCATCGGCGGCCCCTGCACCGTCGGGCGCGTCGGCGGCATCGAGCCGCTCGAGGCATTCGTCGATCAGCGCGTGCAGCGCGGCCACTCGTTGCACGCCGAGCAACTCGTTCACGCGCAATTGCGAGCGCTTCCAGGCGCGCTGCGCCTCGGCGCGCAAGGCGCGGCCGGACTCGGTGGCCGCGACCCGGTGGCTGCGCGCGTCGGGCCCGGGCTGCACCTCGACCCAGCCCTGCGCGAGCAGCGGCTGCAGGTTGCGCGTGAGGGTCGAAGGGACGAGCCGCATCTCGGCGGCCAGCACCGACGGCTGGATCGGCCCGAGCTTCACCACGTGCGACAGCAGCGAGTACTGCGTGTTCTTCAGGCCCAGCTCGCGCACGTCGGCCTCGAACACGCGCGCCACGCGGCGGCTGAGCTGGCGCAGCTTGAGGTTGGTGCAGCCGATCGGCTTGACGGCGTCGGGCATGCAGATTATTGCAGTTGCATCATTTGCATATGCAAGTTCTGCACACGCAAGCTCTGCATACGCAAGTACTTGACCGGACCTGCCGCATCGAGGAGTGAACACCGTGGAAGTCTCCGCCGTACTGGCCCGCTGGGAAGCCGAGGAACGCGCCGTGCGCGAGCGCCTGTCGCAGGAGGTCGGCTCGGTGCCGCGCGAGCATCTCGCCGGCAAGCCGGGCATGGCCGTGTTCGACGGCATCTTCAGCGGCGCGCTGCCGCGTCCGCCGATCGGGCAGACGCTCGACTTCCTGCCGGTGCACGTCGAGCCCGGTCGTGCCGTCTTCCAGGGCCGGCCCAGCGCGCGCCACTACAACCCGCTGGGCACCGTGCACGGCGGCTGGTTCGCCACCTTGCTCGACTCGGCGGTGGGCTGCGCCGTGCACTCGTCGTTGCCGGCCGGCAAGGGCTACACCACGCTGGAGCTGAAGATCAACATCGTGCGCGCGCTGACCGACAAGGTGCCGCTGGTGCGCGCCGAGGGCACGGTGGTGCACGCCGGCAACCAGGTGGCCACCGCCGAAGGCCGGCTGACGGGGCCGGACGGAAAGCTGTACGCTCACGCGAGCACCACCTGCCTCGTGTTCGACTTCCCCGCCCCACGATGAGACTCCTGCACACCATGCTGCGCGTCGGCAACCTCCGGCGCTCGATCGACTTCTACACGCAGGTGCTCGGCATGCAGCTGCTGCGCACGACCGAGCGGCCCGAGCAGAAGTACGACCTCGCGTTCCTCGGCTACGGCCGCAACCCCGAGCACGCCGAGATCGAGCTGACCTACAACTACGGCGTCGAACGCTACGAGCTCGGCACCGCCTACGGCCACATCGCCATCGGCGTGCCCGACGTGGCGGCCACCTGTGCCGCGGTGCGCGAGAAGGCCGCGGCGCTCGGTGGCGCGATCACGCGCGAGCCCGGCCCGGTCAAGGGCGGCTCGACCGTCATCGCCTTCATCACCGACCCCGACGGCTACAAGATCGAACTGATCGAACGTCGCGACGCCTGATCCCTGCCACGCGATGTACCTGCCCAAGCATTTCGAGCAGCACGAGCCGGGCGCGATCGCCGCGCTCGTGCGCGAGCAGCCGCTGGCGATGATCGTCCGCCACGGCGACGCCGGCCTCGACGCCGAGCCGATCCCGCTGCTGTTCGATGTGGCCGACGGCAGCGGCACCGCCGGCGCCCTGCGCGGCACCTTGCGCGGACACGTGGCGCGCGCCAACCCGCTGTGGCGCGACGCGCACGAGCGCGACGTGCTCGCGATCTTCCAGGGCCCGCAGGCCTACGTGTCGCCCGGCTGGTACCCGAGCAAGCGCGAACACGGCAAGGCAGTCCCGACGTGGAACTACGCGGTCGTGCAGATGCACGGCCGGCTGCGCGCGGTCGATGACCCCGCGTGGCTGCGCGCCTTCGTGACGCGCCTGACCGACGCGAACGAGTCGCACCGCGCCGCGCGCTGGCACGTGAGCGACGCGCCGGCGGACTACGTCGACCAGATGCTGCGCGCGATCGTCGGACTCGAGATCGAGGTGACGCGCGTCGTGGCGAAGTGGAAGGTCAGCCAGAACCGCAGCGCAGCCGACCGCGAAGGCACGGCCGAGGGCCTGCTTGCCGACGGCCAGCCGGCGATGGCCGCGCTGGTTCGCGGCGGCTGACGCACCGACGGCGCGTTGGCCACGCGCGTCAGGGACGCAACGTCATGGTCTCGCGCGTCAGGCGCGCAACGCCGCGGCCTCGCGCGCCAGCCGCGTGACGCGCGCCCAGTCGCCCGACTCGACGGCATCGGGCGGGGTGAGCCACGACCCGCCGCACACCTTCACGTTCGGCAGCGCGAGGAACTGCGGCGCCGTCTGCGGCGTGATGCCGCCCGTCGGACAGAACGCGACGTCGGGAAACGGGCCGGCCAGCGCCTTGAGCATCGGCACGCCGCCGGCGGCGGTGGCCGGGAAGAACTTCAGGAACGAGAAGCCCGCCGACTGCGCGGCCATCACCTCGCTGGCCGTCGCCACGCCGGGCAGCAGCGGCAGGCCTGTATCGCGACAGGCGCGCGCGACGTCGTCGGTGTAGCCGGGACTCACGCCGAACGCGCTGCCCGCGCGCTTCGCGGCCGCGGCATCGGCCGCCGAGCGCAAGGTGCCTGCACCGACCACGGCGTCGGGCACCTTCGCCGCGATGGCCTCGATGCACGCCAGCGCCGCCGGCGTGCGCAAGGTCACCTCGAGCACGCGCACGCCGCCGGCCACCAGCGCCTCGGCCAGCGGCACCGCGTGCTCCACGCGCTGCAGCACGATCACCGGAATCACCGGCCCGAGCGACGCGAGTTCGAGCGTGTCGAGCGGCGGCCTGGACGCAGCGGGACTCACAGCCATGTGCACGCGCCCTCCTCGGCGGTGGTGACGTTGCGCCGCAGGCCGGCGAAGAGTTCGCGGCCGAGGCCATGCGCGTGATCGTCGGCCTGCGCGTCGGTGATCGTCGCCGGCACGCGCGCCGCCCACTCGGCCGCATCGACCCGCACGTCGAGCGTGCCGGCCACGGCGTCGAGGCGGATCACGTCGCCGTCGCGCACCTTCGCCAGAGGCCCGCCGCTCAGCGCCTCGGGGCTCACGTGGATGGCCGCGGGCACCTTGCCCGACGCGCCGCTCATGCGCCCGTCGGTCACGAGCGCGACGCGATGCCCCTGCCCCTGCAGCACGGCCAGCGGCGGCGTGAGCTTGTGCAGCTCCGGCATGCCGTTGGCGCGAGGTCCCTGGAAGCGCACGACCGCGACGAAGTCGCGCTGCAGCGCGCCGGCCTTGAACGCCTGTTGCAGCGCCTCCTGGCTGTCGAACACCAGCGCCGGCGCCTCGATCACGTGGCGGTCTTCCGGCACGGCGGAGACCTTGATGACGGCGCGGCCGAGGTTGCCGCAGAGAAGCGTCAGCCCGCCGGTCGCGGAGAAGGGTTCGTCGGCACGGCGCACGATGCCCGCGTCGCCGCTGTCGGCAGGCAGGCGCTGCCATGCGAGCGTGCCGTCGCGCAGCACCGGCACCTGCGTGTAGGCCGCCAGGCCGCCCGCGGCCACGGTTGCGGCATCGGGGTGCAGGCAGCCCGCGGCGAGCAGTTCGCGCAGCACGAAGCCTGGTCCGCCCGCGGCCTGGAACTGGTTCACGTCGGCGCTGCCGTTCGGGTACACGCGCGCCAGCAGCGGCACCGCGGCCGACAGCTCGGCGAAGTCGGTCCAGTCGATCACGATGCCGGCCGCGCGCGCGACCGCCACCCAGTGGATGAGATGGTTGGTCGAGCCGCCGGTGGCCAGCAGCGCCACCATCGCGTTGACGATGCTGCGCTCGTCGACCAGCCGGCCGATCGGCGTGAAGCGCTCGCCGCCGCGCACGATGCCGAGCGCGGTGCGCACCGCCTCGCGCGTGAGCGCCTCGCGCAGCCCGGCGTGCGGATGCACGAAGGCCGTGCCGGGCACGTGCAGCCCCATCGCCTCGAGCAGCATCTGGTTGCTGTTGGCGGTGCCGTAGAAGGTGCAGGTGCCGGGGCCGTGGTAGGCCGCGCTCTCGGCGGCCAGCAGCTCGGCGCGGCCGACCTGCCCTTGCGCGTACTGCTCGCGCACGCGCGCCTTCTCGCTGTTGGAGATGCCCGTGGACATCGGCCCGGCCGGCACGAACACGCAAGGCAGATGCCCGAAGTGCAGCGCGCCGATCAGCAGGCCCGGCA
>Ga0073934_10007947_pt1 | contig 14423 bp, 7 predicted proteins | sample LarsenN4metaG_FD_76834 | JGI IMG/M metagenome (GOLD analysis project Ga0073934, IMG submission 76834) | Hot spring sediment bacterial and archeal communities from British Columbia, Canada, to study Microbial Dark Matter (Phase II) - Larsen... ...
CAACTAAAGGCTTACTTGCGGGCCGTCATCCGGCGACGCAGGCCCTCAAGACCCACCATCGCCATACCCAGGAGCACCATGGTCGCTCCACCGTCCGGCACAGGGGGAGGGGGCGGCGGAGGCGGCGGAGGGTTGGGGCTGTCGCCCGTCCAGATGGCGATGTGCGACCACCCGTTTTGCATCGGCGTGGTGAAGTTCAGCACGTAGCTGTTGTTCACGTAGGCCGCCTGGGGAATGTAAAAATAGAAACCCTGCAACCCGCCTTGCGCCCCCGGGGCCAGCAGGAGGTAGGTCGGCGTGATGCCCGTGAGAGTGATCGTGTAGTTCGCCCCGTTCTGCACCACCGTCAGACCCGCGATCTCATCGCCGTTCTGCGAGGCGTTATCCTTCTCGTAGGTGAACTGCCCGACGTTGTTGACCAGGACGTTGGGCAGGTCCGGGTTCACGTTGCCGTTCCAGGTGTCGATGATGTTCTGCAGGCGGAGATTGTCGTTCGCCTCATTGGCCGGGGTGTTGGGAGACACATTGGCGAGGTAAGTAGCCTGGTTGGCGTTGACCACCCAGGTGCCGGGGTAGGTGTAGGTCGCGGCTTGCAGACCAAGAGCCCCACCAGCCAGCAATGCCAAGCTGGCAGTCCGAACCGCCTTGCTCCACGCTGCATTCATTCGATTTCGTTTCATTCTCAATTTCAATTTCAGGTTTTAACCGCTCCCGATTGTCCCGCCTTCACTCGCCCCGCCGCAAATTGCTAGCCAGTCCCGTGCCAAAAAAGCAGGAAAGCCGATAATGAACTCAATATACTTGTCAAAAACAACTTGCGCATATCAGTTATGCTGTTGCTACTCATAACAGTGTAAAATAAACCGTCGCCTCCAGAGCCCATCATGGGGATAAAGAGATGAATGTTGCATATAAGTTGCTTTATAATAGCATTATACGACGTAGATTCGAGCCAGCATGAAGTGTAAGAGATACCTTACACTCTAACCCTGCTGGAGGGTGGGTTCTGCAGGGCGTTGGCTGAAAAGAGCGAGCCCGGCTCGAAGGGGGATCGGGCCGGGCTCTACAGCACCTTTTCTAACTGTCAAAAAGGCACTTGCGATTCAAACCAAGCGTGGCGCTTCTGCACCAGGAGGTCCTGTAAGCCAACCGGCTTGGGTCAGGAACGATTGGCCACCCTGCGGCGGAACCCCTCGATGAGAACCATCGCCATGCCAAGCATGGTCAGAACGGAGCCGCCGTCCGGGACGGCGATTCGCGGGCCGGTCAGAATAGTCACGTGAGAGATTGCGCCATTTTGTAGCCAAAACCCTTGTACATCAATCGTATCCGTGCCGTTCCACGTGCTGATATCGAAGATGTAATAGGCAGGGTTTTGGTTACCATCCTTCACGTAAAGATAAATCTGGCCGGCACTGATGTAAGGGTCTGGCGACCCGTCGTAAATGATTTGGGCACCCGATGGATCGCTGGGCGGACTGAACGTAGTGTGGTAGGAATCCGCATAGGTTCCACCTTCCGTGCCACCGGTCCCAGCGTTCATGATGTAAGCCTCACTGAGCGTTCCGAAGTAACCAACCAATGTGGCAATCTCACTTGGATTAAGGTTAGAGTTATCCGTACCGGTCCAGTTTGGCGTAGTCGTTGGTGTCACCAGGTAGTCGCTCCCTTGGGCAGAGGTCAACATGCCTATCAACAGACCCGCAGCAGCCACCACACTCAGAATACCCCCTTTGTTTTTGTTCATAAACCCTCCTGGCAGTTTCGCTTTTAGTTATTCTTGTTATTCTTGCTAGTTTCTAACACAAACACCTTGATTATCAGCAGCATAAACGGTTCCACACGGGCCGTGAGAAGGGCATCGTTTAGCCAAGACTCTGAGGCCTAGCTGAATCGAGCTCGACCTTTTTCAACGACGTGGAGACCGCAAAAACCCAATCTGTAAACTTGGCCGACGCGGATATGGTCTGTTCCGGGGGCGATGTTCATGGATGTTGTATGTAAGTCTTTATCCAAAAGTAATTAACGATTTTGACTGAGATGGAAATTGTGTGTAAGAAATGGCGACGTTAACGAGTTGACCTCCGCGGTCCACTAAACGGCCCCTTGACCGTAGATTGGACTGTCTAATCCGCAACTGGTTACGTGGAAAACCTCCCTCGATCGCTTCGGATGAACCTCGGGTGGCCGCTTACGTTCGGCGAGAAAGGAGATAGTTATTCAGTTTACTCGTGATAGGAAATTCAGTCAGGCAGGTGGCGTCCGTGGGCCAAGACGACGGGCGTTCGAGCCGGGTTGCACGGTTGTGGGGGCAAGATTCCGAACGGCCTGGAAGGTCTTTGAACGCTCCGGAGTCATTAAAAGGCTTGCTGTGGGACAGGCGATCGCATAAGTTCCGTCGGTCAACACCCAAACCCCATGGCGTTTCTGGCGAACATGGAGCATGACAAGCTACGGCAATCCTTACCCCTTATGAAAACCAAACACTTGCTTCACTTTATGATGTGCTGTGCCTGGGCCGTTCCCGCCTGGGGCGCGCAAACCGTGTGGAATTTTCAGGATCCGGGAAACCGGTTGCTTGCCGCGTCGGGCCCCGGCACCCTGGCCTATCATGATCCCGACAGCAGCGGGTGGGGCTCCACCTTGACCCGTTTTGGCAAGGCCAGTGACTTCGGGCTGCCCGCCATGGCAGGGGGCGATCCTGATGTGATGGGTTTTCCCGCCTGCACGGCGCGTCAGGGCTATGTGCTGACTCACGGGGGAGCGCCCAATGGTCCTTATGGGGAGACGGACGCCCTGGTGTCGAACTACACGCTGCTGATGGATGTGCTTTTCCCTGGAGGCAGCGACGGGCGGTGGCGGGCGCTCTGGCAGACCGGCCTGACCAACACGAGCGACGCCGATTTCTTTGTGCAGAATGCCCCCAGCGGCGGGGTGGGAGTGAACGGGAATTATCGGGGGCAAATCGTGCCCAACCGGTGGCACCGGCTGGTGCTGGTCATGCGCGCCGCGCCGGGCGAAGGCCAGTGCCTGCGTTACCTGGACGGCCAGTTCATCGGCGCGGTGGGCACCACGGGGTCGGGCCTGGACATCCGGTTTGCGCTCGGCACGCAGGCGCTGCTGTTCACGGACAACGATGGCGAGACGGCCGAGGGTTATGTGGCCAGCATCGGTTTCGTGGATCGGGCCATGCAGCCGGACGAGGTCCAGGCGCTGGGTGGCAGCCATGCCGGGGGGGTGTTTGTGCCGGGGGATCCGGCGCCGCCTTACACCCAGAAAATGGTGCGGCGGGTGGGAGCCATCGGACATCGCGGGGGTTCGTTTGGGCGCGCGCCGGACAACACGCTGGCGGCGGTGCGGGCAGCGATTGCCGACGGTGCGGCCGGGATCGAGGTGGACACGCGCCTGACGGCCGACGGCGTGTGTGTGTGCTTCCACGACAGCACGGTGGACCGCACCACGGACGGCACGGGGGAGGTGGCGTCCAAGACACTGGCCGAGCTCAAAGCCCTGGACGCGGGCTCGTGGTTTGATCCGTCGTTTGCCGGGGAGCGCGTGCCGACGCTGGCGGAGGTGCTGGCCGAGGCCAAGGGCAAGGTGTTTGTCTATCTGGACTTGAAAGTCAATGGGCAGGGGGTGGCCATTCGTGACGCCATCGAGCAGACGGAGTTTCCGGTGGACCAGGTGTGGTTCTGGACGCCGGACGACGCGGCGGAGGCGCAGGCCATCCGCGGGCTTATTCCCGATGCCCTGATTTTCTGGGGCGGGCCCGCGTCCACCTGGAACACCGATCCCAACTATTTCAGCCAGCTTCGGGCTCTCGGGGTGGCGGGGTTTTCCTTCGGCGCCGGTAGCGGGAGCCCCGACCCCATGTTTGTGGCCCGGGCCAAGCAGGAGGGATTCATCGTGGAGATTTTCACGATTCTGGATCCGGACTCGATGTTGCGGGCGGCGGCAGCGGGCGTGGATTATGTGGAAACCGATTTCCCGGCCACGATGAACGCCCTCCAACCTGTCCAGTTGGCCAAGGCCAGCCAGCCGTTTCCGCCCGACCAGGCGACGAATGTGCCGACGGAGCTGATTCTGCGGTGGGTTATGGGCCAGGACGCGACCCGGCGGCGGGTGTTTTTCGGGACGACGCCGCCCGGGCAGGACCTGGGCGTGCAGACGAGCGATCTGGTGGTTCGCTCGGGGCTGGCTTACGGCACCACTTATTATTGGCGGGTGGATGAGGAGTCGGCCGGGGGGACGGTGACGGGCGACGTCTGGAGTTTCACCACCCGCTCGGCGCCCGCCTCGGCCAATCTGGTCGGGTTGTGGCTGTTCGACCGCGAGGGGGACGTGGGCCACGCCACGATTGGACAGGACTTGCAGGTGGTTGGAGCCGCGCCGGCCTGGTCGCGGCAGTTGGCCGACGACTTTGGCACGACTCTGGGCGGGGCGATCACCACGGTGGGCGGACCGGCTAACTTCCTGCGTTGCCTCCACGGCATCGCGCCCAACGGCGGCGGGGCCTACGTCAACCGTTACAGCATGGTGATGGACCTGTTCTCGCCTCCGGCCAGCCGGGGGTCGTGGCGCGCTCTCTTTCAGACCAGCGAGAGCAATGGCAACGACGCGGATTACTTCATCCGCAACGGCGACGACCGGGTGGGGGTGGCCGCGCTCACCTACGGACCGGCCATCAACGAAGCGGCGTGGACCCGGCTGGTGATCACGTTTGCCCTCGAATCCTCCGCCTCGTCCTCCGTGATCCGCACCTATGTCAACGGCGCTCTGCACCACACCCACAGCGGCCAGAGCACGGATGGACGGTTTGCGCTGGGGCCGAGCGTCCTGATGTTTGCCGACGAGGACAACGAGAACGCGCCGATGCATCTGGCCGCCCTGGCGATTTATGACGGGCCGCTCTCGGCCGACGATGTGGCGGCGCTGGGAGGCCCGCGGCCGGCGGGCCTCTTCGACCCGCCGGTGCTGGCCCCGCCGACCGTCGGCCAGCAGGTCATCCTGACCTGGCCCGCCACGCCAGGCTTCCTCCTGCAGCGGAGCACAAACCTGATCGAGTGGGAGAACGTGGAGGCGACCCTGGGCCTGGGGTCGCACACCGAACCCGTGAGCGACCGCGCCTTCTTCCGCGTCCTGCCGCGCTGAGTCCTCCCGGGCTGGCATGGGGCCATGAGGCGCGCGCCGTGTTGAAGGGGTTCCTGGTCCGGAGTGGAGCGTCCGCACGGGCACGGGCCTCGTTGGGCCCGAGGAGCGGAGTGGCCCCAGCCGGGCGGGGGGCGGGGGACGCGCTGTTTTTTTCGGGCGCAAAGGCTTGACCCCTCGGGGAGCGAAACGTAGGGTTCCCAGCTTGTTCCGCGCCGGGGCCAACCCGAAGCGCGCGGCAGTTTGATTGAACCATTAACAGAAAGTTTGCTGTGAACGTAACGGTGAATGATGTGGGGCCGTGCAAGAAACTTGTGCGTGTGGAAGCACCGGCCAGCCGGGTCGAGGAAGCGCTGGCCGAGGTGGAGCGCGAGTATCAGAAACACGCGGTCCTGCCGGGCTTCCGCAAGGGCAAGGCGCCCGCCGCCATGATCAAGAAGGCCTTTGACAAGGAAATCACCGAGGAGGCCCAGCGCAAACTGATTTCGGACACCTTCAAGGAAGCCCTCAAGGAGCAGAACCTCGCCTTGTTCCGGCTGCTCAACGTGGAGGAAGTGGACTTCGGGCGGGGCAAGCCGTTGCAGTATGTGGCGACGATCGAGGTGCAGCCGGTGTTCGAGCTGCCCAACTATCGCGGCCTGCCGGCCAAACGCGAAGCGCGCACGGTCACCGAAGAGGACATTGACAACGCCATCGAACTGCTGCGGGCGCGGGGCGCCAGCTTCAACACCGTGGCCCGGGCCGCCAAGGCGGGCGACATCGTGGTGGTGGATTACGAGGGCAAGACGGACGACAAGCCCATCGCCGAGGTCGCCCCGGCCAACCGCGGCCTGGCCAGCAAGAAGGACTTCTGGATCGAGCTGCGCCCCGGGGCCTTTATCCCCGGGTTTGCCGAGCAACTCGAGGGTGTGAGCGCCGGCGATCGCAAAACGGTGACGGTGGATTTCCCGGCGGACTTCGTCAGCCCGGCGCTGGCGGGCAAGAAGGGCGTTTACGAAGTGGTGGTGAAGGAGGTCAAGGAGCGCGTTCTGCCCGAGGTGAACGACGCGTTTGCCCAGATCTGGGAGGCGCAGGATGTGAAGGGATTGCGCGAAGGGGTGCGGCAGGATTTGCAGAACGAGTTGAACGATAAGATTCGCCGGAGCATCCGCGAGCAGGTGGTGCGCGGGTTGCTGGACCCGATGAACTTCGATCTGCCCGAATCCGCGGTGCTGGCCGAGACGCGCAACATTGTCTATGAGCTGGTCAAGGAAAACCAGGACCGGGGCGTGTCCAAAGAGGTGATCGAGAAGAACAAGGACGAGATTTACAGCCTGGCCAGCCAGGCCGCTCGCGGACGGGTCAAGGGCGCGTTTGTCTTTGCCAAAATCGCGGAGAAGGAGGGCATCAAGGTCGAGCCGGCCGAGTTCCACGCGCGGGTCTTCGCCATGGCCCGGTCCATGAAGATGACACCGGAGAAACTGCTGGAGGAACTCAAGAAACGGGATGGCATGGCGCAGATCGCCGAGCAGATTCTCAACGAGAAGGTCATTGACTTCCTCCAGGAGAACGCCCGCATCGAGGATGTGGCGCCGGCGGCCAGCGCCTGATCAGGCCGTCTCCCCCGCCATCGGCCAGCCCCGGGCCGCCATCTCGCGATAGCCGCCCTGAATGGACCAGACGTTGGTGTAGCCCATTTGTTGGGCGGAGTCGCACGCCAGGACCGAGCGGTAACCCCCGCCGCAGTACACCAGAATCTCGGTGTTTTTGTCGGGGAACCGCGCCTCGAGGTCCCGCTCGAGCACACCCCGTCCCAGGTGCAAAGCCTGTGCGGCGTGGCCCTGCTCCCATTCGCCATCCTCGCGGACATCCAACAAGACCGCGGCGGGATTGCGGGCGAGCCGGCGGCGGGCCTCTTCGACCGTGATTTCTTTGACCCGCGGCCGGGCCGCGTCCACCAGTTTGAGGAAACCGGGCGAATGCTTCATGCGGTTTGGTTAGGGCAACGGGGCTGCCGGGTCAAACCGATTTGGCCCGCCCGCGCGGAGGGGGCGGGCGGCGGGCTGGGCGCTTGACACCTGGACTTTGCGGAGCAAAGTAAAGGCTATGGACGCACATTGGGCCGCGCATCAGCTCCAGGTCATCCGTACGCTCATGGAACGGGCCGCACTCTATCGCCGGGCGCTCTCGCCCATTCTGCTGGTGGCCGGCGGCCTGGGCGCGGCGGGCGCGCTGGCCGGGTGGAAAGCGCCGGTTGAACTGCCCGGCACGTTCATCGCCTATTGGCTGGGCCTGGCGGCGCTGGGCGTGGCGCTCACCCTGGCCATCGTGCGCAAGCAAGCCCTCAAAGACGCGGAGCCGTTCTGGTCACCGCCCGCCCGGCGGGTGAGCCTGGCGTTGCTGCCGGCGCTGGCCGGCGGGTTGCTGCTTTCGCTGGGAGCGCTGGCCGGCCCGGCCCTGCCGCGGTTGCGCGACGGGATGACCATCCACGCGGCGCATCTGATGGCCTTTGTCTGGCTGCCGGGGTTGTGGATGATCCTTTACGGCTGCGCGCTGCACGCGGCGGGTTTTTTCATGCCGCGGGGCATCCGGCTTTTTGGGTGGTGTTTTGTGATCGTGGGGGCGGCGCTGTTTTTTCTGCCCTGGGCGCACACGCCCACCTGCCGCACCGGCCATCTGCTGATGGGCCTGTGCTTTGGCGGGCTGCACCTGGCTTATGGCATGTACTTGCGCCTGACTGAAAAACCATTGCCTGGCGCGTGAACCCGGAACCGTTTCTGCAACTGGACCGGGTGATCCACGAGAAGGGTCGCCTGGCCATCATGTCGCTGCTGGCAGCCACGCCCCAGCTTGCCTTCACGGAGATCCGCAACACGCTGAACATGACCGACGGCAACGTCACCGCCCACCTGCGCACCCTGCTCGAGGCGGGTTATATTTCGATGACCAAGGCCTTTGAGCACGGGCGGCCGTTGACGACCTACGCGCTGACCGCGCGCGGGCGCCAGGCTTTTGCCGAGTATCTGGACCTGCTGGAGCGGATATTGGAGCAGGCGCGAGGGAAGTAAGAACGGCCGGTGGTCTGGAGGGAGCGGGCGGGGGGCATCGAGGCGGCGACCAGGGACTGGTTCCGGTTCCCAGACCGTGACGTGACGCATTCTATTAGGTGTTTCACCGATAATATGGGAGGTATATATACGGTACATTAGTTCAGGTGTTTAACGATTGTTACCTTTCTTGTATGTCTATAGGTTTATCCATCAGTCAGCATAGCTGTGATTGGGCTGCTGTATAAGTAACGCGGGGCGTCACGCGGAAACGCGCCATGCAGGATTGCCTGGGGGCAAACCAGCGGCGGGCTACTCATAGGCTTGGTCTGGCTCAACAAAGGACCTTGCATGAAGCGAATTCTGCGGGTGGCCGCCCTGGGGGTGGTCATCACGACTGTTTGTGCCGCTCAGGCTGCAACATTAACCGTCACGACCACCGCCGACAGCGGGCCCGGCTCGCTGCGGCAGGCCATGGAGGATGCCAACAGCACTCCGGAGGCTGACACGATTCAATTCAACATTGCCGGGGATGGACCACACATCATCCAGCCGCTGAGCCCGTTGCCGGTGATTACCGCGCCGGTGGTTGTGGATGGAACGACTCAGCCGGGGTTTGCGGCCGCGCCGGTCATCGAGCTGGAGGGCAGCCAGGCAGGTGACCAGGCCAACGGGGTGCACGTTCGGGCTGGCGGGTGCATCATCCGGGGCCTGGTCATTGGCGGGTTTTATCGGAGCGGCATTCTGTTGGAACAATGCGACGGCAATCGTGTTGCCGGCAACTATATCGGGATTAGAGCCGACGGCGTGACCCCGCACGGAAATGGCAACGATACTCAGCCCGAATGGTGGGATCCCGCCGGAGTGCTGGTCGTCTGGGGCCGTCAGAACATCATTGGTGGTGAGAACGCCTCGGACAAGAATGTGATTTCGGGGAATAAGTGCGGTGTGCGGGTGCTGGGGGACGGAAGTCTGACACCGACGCAGGACACCCTCATCCTGGGCAACTTCATCGGGACGGATGCGAACGGCACCGTGGCGATTCCCAATTATGCGAATGTCGCTCCCGAGTGGGGACCCGCCGGTGGCGGCGTGGTGCTCGATTACGCCACGGGGACGGCGCTACGCAACAATGTCATCTCGGGTAACAATCGCGTCGCGCTGGCCCCCGAAGCCGAGAACTATTACTGGCGGACGGCGTGTGGTGTGTCCGGCCACGCGCCCGGAACGCTTCTCGAAAACAACCGTATCGGTACCGATGCCTCTGGCGACCATGCGCTCCCGAACCAGAACGGGGTGCGAATCGGCGGCAGCATCACCGCAAGAGGGAACGTCATTTCGGGCAATGTGTTTTGGGGCCTTGGTGTGTCCGGTGACAACAACCTGATCGAGAACAACCTGATCGGACTGAACGCCGCTGGCAGCGCCCCCCTCGGCAACGGCGAGTGCGGCTTGAGGCTCAATGGCAGCGGCAGTGCCATTCGTGGCAACGTTGTTTCTGCCAACGCGGCGGGCAATTTTGGCTATGGCGTTGACATCGGGGGCAACCGCAATGTCCTCGAGGGGAACTTCATTGGCACGGACATCACGGGCACCCAGGCGTGGACCCAGCCGGAGGACCGATGTGTTGGTGTAGCGATCTGGGGAGACGAAAACGTCCTTGGCGGGACCACCGCCCCGGCGCGCAATGTTGTGGCGGGCAACTACGCCAACGTCTGGCTGGGCGGCAGTTTCAACCGCGTCGTGGGGAACTACATCGGCACGGATGTAACCGGGACAAGAGCGCTGGGAAGTTCGGTGGGGCTGAGCACCTACGCCGACGCCAACCATTTCGTCTGTCACAACATCATTGGCGGCGCGCAACCGGGCGAGCGAAACGTGATCTCCGGGAACCTGATCATGGCGGTCGCGCTCTCCGGCTTCAACGCCTTCAGCAATCGCGTCGAAGCAAACCTGATTGGCACCGACCCCTCCGGCACGCAACCGGTGCCCAATGGCCATGGTGTGGTCGTCCAGTACTCGGCGCGGGATAACATCCTCGGGGGTGCCGATCCAGCGCTGGGCAATGTCATCGCCTACAACCTCTGGGGTGGTGTGGCGGTTTCTTTCTACGACTATGAACAAGGCTGGCCGTATCCCGCCGGGAACAGCATTCTTGGCAACAGCATCCACGACAACGGGAACTTTGGGATCTGGTTCCCGATGTCGGGCCATGAATGGGACCTTATTCCCAACGACCCTCTGGACGAGGACGCCGGCCCGAACGGATTGCAGAACCACCCCGTGATCGCGACCGCACTGGTGTTTCCCGGCCAGACGACGATCCGTGGAAGCCTGAGCAGCAAAGTGACCAGCACCTACCGCATCGAGTTTTTCGCCAATCCCTTTCCGGACGCATCGGGATACGGGGAAGGGCAGTTTTTCCTGGGCTCGGAGCATGTCACAACCGACGGGAGTGGGAACGCGAACTTCACGGTGACACTGCCCAGCGTGGCGCCGGTCGGCTGGGTGGTTTCAGCTACGGCAACCGATGACGAGGGTAATACTTCGCCCTTCTCCCCGGGGGATTGCCCGGTCAGGGATGGCGAGACCACTCTGATCGTCACGACCACCGCCGACAGCGGGCCCGGCTCGCTGCGGCAGGCAATATTGGATGCCAACACACGGCAGGGGCGTGACACCATTTATTTCTGCATTCCGGGACCCGGGCCTCACACCATCCAGCCGCTGAGCCCGTTGCCGGTGATTACCGAGCCGGTGGTGATTGATGGGTATTCTCAGCCGGGGGCCCAGGCTAATAATTTGGTCCAAGGGAACAACGCGGTGCTGAAGATCGTGCTCGCGGGTTCGCCTGCCGTTTCCGGGGCTCCCGGGCTGGCCATCCAGGCTGGCCAAAGCATTGTCCGGGGTCTGGTGGTCTATGGGTTTGAGGACGGCGGCATCTGGCTGTCTGGCGGGGGGCAGAACACGGTGGCCGGCAATTTCCTTGGGACCGATGTGACGGGTTCAACAGCCATTCCCATCAGCGATGCATCCGATGACGCGGGCATCACGATCTGCGGTTCGGATGGCAACCTGATCGGGGGACCCAATCCAGCGGATCGGAATCTTATCTCCGGGAACTATATGGGCATTTTCATCGCGCCGGGTTTGAACAATCGCATTCAGGGCAACTACATCGGCACCGACGCGACAGGGACCCGATCGCTTTCGGTGAACTCCTATGCTGGCATTCGGGTGGACGGCATCCATGACAATGCCCCGTCTCGCGATAATGTGATCGGCGGAACGGAACCGGGTGCGGGGAATCTCATTTCCGGCCATGGCGATCCCAACCGGAATTGGTGGGAGGGCGGTTGGGGAATCGAGGTCTATGCCCAGAGCGGCACGCGCATCGAAGGCAACTATATCGGGACGGATGTCACTGGAACGGTGGCGTTGGGCAACACGATCGGCGTCAATGTGGGGTTCGGGGGACATTTCATCGGCGGGACTGAACAGGGTGCGGGTAATCTTATTTCCGGCAACCGGTTCCTGGGAATCTACATCGCGGGTGAGGGGAGTGTCATGGCCGGGAACCTCATCGGCACGGACCATACCGGGGCTCAAGCCCTCGGCAACCTTTCCGATGGTATCGGGCTTTACGGTGGAGGGAACGTGGTGGGGGGCGCGGTGGAAGGGGCGCGGAATATCATTTCCGGGAACGGCGGTTACGGTGTGTCAAGCGGTCCGATCGGCGGCAATGTCATCGCGGGCAACTATATTGGAACAGACCGGACGGGCTGTGCCGCCATTCCAAATCAAGGCCCCGGCGTCATCGTGATGTCACCCAATGGAGACGTGGTTGGCGGCACCGAGCCTGGAGCGGGGAATGTCGTCCTGGGCATTGATGTGCGCTCGTCGAATAACCGGGTCCAAGGCAACTACGTGGGGCTGGACGCGACAGGCACCGCGCTCCTGGCCAACGGACAGGGCACCGGCATCTACCTGGCCGACTCGGCGGACGGCAACCTGATCGAGGGTAATGTGGTGGCGGGCTGGCAATACGGCGTTTACTCCAATGGCCGGAGTGAGAACCGCTACTTGGGCAACATCATTGGGGCAGATGCCTCGTGCACACGGGTGCTGGGCAACGTGCAGGGCATCGTGATTGGCTCCGGCGCGAACAACGTGCTGAGCGACAACGTGGTGGTGGCCAGCCAGGAAATCGGCATCTGGCTGAGCGGGGCCGTCGCGACCCGTGTGCAGGGGAATTTCGTGGGGACTGACCGAACCGGGGTCCTGCAGGCGGGCAACCGCTACGGCATCTACACCGACGCCTGCCAACAGACTCAGATTGGTGGCACAGAAACGGGGGCCGCCAATGTGGTGGCCTATAGCCGGCAGGACGGCATCTATGTGGCGGGCAGCTATCAACCAGTAGCCGATTCCTCGGGCAACACGATCCGCGGCAATTCTGTTCACGACAACGCCGGGCTGGGTATCAACCTGCTCCCCTACGGCCTGGAACCCGCCCCGTGGGATGGATCCGTTGTCACCCTCAATGACGACCTGGACGCGGATGTCGGGCCGAACGGCCTGCAGAACTTCCCGGTGATTGCGTCCGTGGACCGGAGCAGCACGGAAACGACCATCACGGGGTCATTGAACTCCGCGCCCGGCACCAGCTTCATTTTGGATTTCTACGCCACGTTGATGACGGATCCCTCGAACTATGGTGAAGGCGACCTGCACCTCGGCTGGGCCAGCGTGACGACGGACGCCAACGGAAACGCGGCTTTTGCGGTAAGCTTCCCGGTGGCCCTGCCGGAGGATCGGGGGATTACGGCCACCGCCACCGATCCGGCGGGCAATACCTCCGAGTTCTCGAGGAATTCCGAAGCACCCGTACCGACCATTTTGTATCAGTGGTGGCTGGATGTCTATGGGGAGTCTCTCAACATCATCACCGGCAGTCCTGATTTCCCGGACCACCCTTCCGGCAGTTCCACGCTCACCAGCTTTGAGGCTCCGGTGAACTGGGCGGACAACTACGGCGCGCGCCTGCGCGGCACGATCACGGCGCCGGTGGACGGGGAATACACCTTCTGGATTGCTGCGGATGACCACGCGGAGCTTTGGCTGAGCACGGACGATAACCCGGCCAACAAACGCCGGATCGCTTCCGTCATCGGGTGGACGAGTCCACGCCAGTGGACCAAGTATGCCACCCAGCAGTCTGTCCCGATCCAGTTGACCGGGGGCAGGACCTATTATCTCGAAGCACTCCACAAAGAAGGCGGCGGGGGCGACAACCTTGCGGTGGCCTGGCGGCTACCGGGTAGCGCAGCCGAGCCCGAGGTCATTCCAGGCAACGACGTAACCTACGAGTGGTGGCTGGGCATTCCCGGCACCTCGGTGCCGGCCCTGACCGGGATTCCCAACTTCCCGAATGACCCGTCCGGCAGTTCCTGGTTGCTCAGTTTTGAAGCGCCGTCGAACTGGGCCGACAATTACGTGTCCCGGATCAGCGGTTTGTTGACCCCGCCTGCCGACGGTGAGTACACGTTCTGGATTGCCAGTGATAACCAGTCCGAGTTGTGGTTGAGCACGGACAGCGACCCGCAAAACAAAACGAAGATCGCGTCGGTGAGCGGGTACACGAATCGCCGGCAGTGGGACAAGTTCCCTGAACAGCAGTCCATCGCCATCCAGCTTACGGGCGGCAAGTCCTACTTCATTGAAGCGCTCCACCGGGAAGGCGGCGCGGGCGACAACCTCGCGGTGGCCTGGCGGCGGCCGGACGGCACCTTCGAAATCATCCCCGCCAAGTTCATGTCTCCCTACGTGGCCAACCAGCCTCCGGCGATAGTTTGCCCGTCGCCGCTTGTGGTGGAGGCGACCTCCGCCGCCGGGGCGCAAACGACCTTGACCGCGAGCGTTCAGGATCCGGACGGGGATGCCTTGACTGTGGTCTGGAAGATCAACGGCGCGGTGGTGAAAACAGAGGCGCTGCCGGGCGGGCCTGCCGGGGCTTCGGTCGAGGTGAGCCTGACGGCCACCTTCCCGCTTGGATCGAGCGCGGTGACGGTCAGCGCCAACGATGGCAAGGCGGAAGCCTCCTGTGAAACGAGCGTAACCGTGAGAGACACCACCCCGCCGGTGCTTGAGTGCCCGGCGGACATTTTCGTGCCGTGCAGTGTGGAGGCCCTGGTGCCGGTCACCTTCTCGGTAAGCGCCACCGATGCGGTGGACCCGGCCCCGGTGGTG
>Ga0073934_10007948_pt1 | contig 14422 bp, 16 predicted proteins | sample LarsenN4metaG_FD_76834 | JGI IMG/M metagenome (GOLD analysis project Ga0073934, IMG submission 76834) | Hot spring sediment bacterial and archeal communities from British Columbia, Canada, to study Microbial Dark Matter (Phase II) - Larsen... ...
CCCTAAGTCGTGTTATAACAGCCTAGAACTTGGAGGGCAGCATCAGTCTGCCCTTCATCATTATAAGGAGATTTCTTGTATGAGCAGACGAGTGGTCGTCACAGGGATGGGATGTATCAGCCCTGTGGGCAACAACGTGAAAGAGACGTGGGACTCCATCTTGGCCGGTAAGTCTGGCGCAGCGATGATCACCCATTTCGACGCAAGCAAGCACAAGACTCGCTTCGCGGCGGAGGTGAAAGGATTTGACCCTGTGGCGTTGTTCGGCGCACGTGAGACGCGCAAAATGGATCGGTTTACACAATTTGCGATGGCCGTGGCCATGGAGGCGCTCGAGCAATCCGGTTTGAAGATCGATGAATCGAATCGTGATCGGATCGGGGTGATGATCGGTACGGGGATTGGCGGGATCAGTACGCTGCTGGAGCAGGTGGAAGTGATGCGCGAGCGCGGGCCGGAGCGTGTCAGTCCGTTCCTGGTGCCGATGATGATCTCGGATAGCGCGCCGGGTATGATCGCCATCCGGTTTGGGGTGCGCGGCCCCAACATGGCGCTGGCTACCGCCTGTGCTTCTGGCAATAACGTGATCGGCGAGGCGCTGGAGATCATCCGCCGCGGTGCAGCAGATGTAATGATCGCCGGTGCCTCGGAGGCCGCCATCGTTCCGGTCGCCATGGCCGGATTGAATGTGATGACGGCCCTTTCCACGCGCAATGATGATCCACAAACGGCTTCCCGTCCATTTGATAAAGAGCGCGATGGCTTTTTGATGGGGGAGGGGGCGGGGATTTTAATCCTTGAATCCCTTGAAAATGCGCAGGCACGCGGCGCAAAGATCTTGTGTGAGATCAGCGGTTATGGCACTACCGATGACGCACATCATATCTCGGCTCCGGCCGAGAACGGCGCTGGGGCTGCAATTGCTATGAAGCTTGCATTACAAAATGCAAGCCTCGGCTTAAACGATATTGGATATATCAACGCGCATGGCACTTCGACGCCTTTAAACGATAAAAGCGAGACGGCTGCCATCAAAACGGTCTTTGGCGAACAGGCGTATAACATTCCGATTTCTTCCACCAAATCGATGACCGGGCATTTACTCGGCGCATCGGGGGCGATAGAAGCGGTGTTTTGTACATTAGCCATCCAGGACGAAATCCTGCCTCCGACCATCAACTATCATACGCCAGATCCGGAGTGCGATCTGGATTATGTGCCTAATCAGCCGCGCAAGGCTTCACCTAGACACGTGATGTCTAATTCTTTTGGCTTTGGCGGCCACAACGCGACATTGATCTTTAGTCGTTTTGAGGGATAAATAATGAAACCTGACAGGTTCTTAAAGCCTGTCAGGTTTCCATTGAGGAGCAAGTTATGCCATACGCACATATCACCGGCTGGGGAATGTCTGCGCCCGAGCCAATTTTAACGAACGATGACATCTCAAAGATGGTGGAGACCAACGACGCCTGGATCCGCGAACGTACAGGCATTCGTGAGCGGCACATTGCGCGCGAAGATCAATTTCCCTCTACGCTGGCGGTAGAGGCATCCATAAAAGCGCTCAGGGTTGCAAACCTCCGCCCCACAGACCTGGATTTGATTATCTGCTCTACCTCCTCACCGGAATACATTTTTCCCGCAACGGCCTGTTTGATACAGGATCAGCTTGGCGCAACCAAAGCGGGTGCGTTTGATTTGCTGGCTGCATGTTCCGGTTTTATTTACGCTCTTAATATGGGCGCACAGGCAATCCGCAGCGGTTCGATCAAGAGTGCGCTCATTATTGGCTCTGAGACTCTTTCACGCTTTATAAACTGGAAAGATCGCAATACCTGCATCCTGTTTGGAGATGGCGCTGGTGCATTTGTGTTGCAGGCCAGCGAACAGCCCGGTGGAGTGCTTTCCGCAGTGATGCACTCGGACGGTTCCGGTGCTGATCTGCTGACGATTGCGGGAGGAGGCAGCCGCCATCCTTCAACCGACTCGACCGTGCATAATGGCAAGCACTACATTCAAATGGATGGAAAAGAGGTTTTTCGGTTTGCTACCCGCGTGATGGCCTCGGCAACCCAGGAGGTCTTGGCCTGCGCGGGATTAACGATCGACCAGGTGCAATGGATCGTTCCTCATCAAGCCAATATCCGCATTATCGAAGCGGCGGCACGTGGACTCAAGCTGCCAATGGATCGCTTCATCGTCAACCTGGAACGCTATGGCAACACCTCCACGGCCTCCATCCCCATAGCAATGGTGGAGGCGCTGGAAAAGGGTCAGATCCAGCCTGGCGAAAAAATTGTGATGGTTGGATTCGGGGCCGGGCTGACGTGGGGCGCTCTGGCCGCGGAGTGGACAGGACCCATCCCGAGCAAGGGACACGTCCATCCGGAGCAATATCGTTTCTTTGCAAAACTTCGCTCGGCTGTGCGTCGTGCCTTACGCTTTATCGAGGGCTTGCTGTATCGCCGCGAGGTATAACGTGGTCAATCCCCATCGATTGTGGTAGGATAAGGCTGAAATCAAGTAAAGGAGTGTACGATGCTTGGATTACCACGTGGTGCTGAATGGATTATCATTCTGCTGATTGTCTTACTTCTATTCGGTCCGGGCCGCATTGGACGGATTGCCGGAGAGCTCGGCAAAGGGATAAAAGCTTTCCGTGAGGGCCTCGGCAAAGAAAAGGCAGAGGAAGAATCTTCGACAGACTCGAGCGGAAATATTGAACCAAAGTAAACAAAAAAAGGCTCTCAGCGTGAGAGCCTTTTTGATTAATCGGGCCGATCAGTAAACGAACTCCTCGATGTTACTGTCTTTTAACATCACACTGACGAATTTATCATGACCTTTTGGCGAGCCAATGGTATGCCATGTTCCTACAATCGTAGTCCCAATTTTCGATTGATGGTGTTCATATACCTGTAATTCGCAGGTCTCGAGTGCCTCATGGATCTTCTCGATTCCTGCTATGTTGCTCGTTGCAACAGTGATTTTGTACGTGCGTGATTCGCGGATGTGATCGATCCAAATCTCGAGCCGCGGAAATATTAGTAGAATCACGAGGATTGCGAACGTTGCGATCAATACAAAACTCAATTCACCTGCACCAATCCCCATGCCCAACGCGGCAGACAGCCAGATTGTGGCCGCAGTCGTCAGCCCGCCGACCCGTCCATGCTCGCGGGTGATGGCGCCCGCGCCCAGGAAGCCGATGCCGGTAACGATATTCGCAGCAATGCGGGTTTGGGTAAAGCCCGGATCCATCCGTAACGAAAAGATCGTGAATAGTGTGGAGCCAACGGTAATCAGGATGAGGGTGCGAAACCCGGCAGCCTTATCTCGGAATTCGCGCTCGGCGCCGATAATTCCTCCAACAAGGATCGCAAGGCCTAATTTAATGAGATCTTCAGTCAGCGTGTCCATGGGCCACTTTTACAATAATCCCTGCAAATCGGAAGTTGTGTTGACGGGCAGCTTACAGACAAAGCCTTCGCAGACATAAGCTGTTGCTTTACTGTCTTTCAAAGGACGATCATTTAATAATGCTGGCGCGTTTTCTGCTGGAGGAAAAGGGGAAGCCGCGATCACTATATTTGGTCTGTATACAGATTGAAGGGTTTGTAGCAACTCTCGGGCTTCCTCTGGATTCGATTCGTACATCACCGCGACCTGTTTCACATTTGCCAGGGCAAAATCCGCGGCGGATAACCAGCGCGCGAATGAAGTGGGATACCTCATGGCGTGGTTCGCGACCAACCTGAGCGATTTCTCTGCGATGTCACGGTACTGGCCGTTGTCTGTGAAGGCAGCCAGCTTTAGCAGGGCTTCACATGCCAGTGCATTCCCGGAAGGGACCGCGTTGTCCTGCAAGTCCTTGGGGCGGATCAATAATTCTTCACCCTTCTTTGATGTATCAAAGAAACCACCATGCGGATCGGAGAATAAATCAATCATTTCTTCGGCGAGTTCCTGCGCAACTGTGAACCACTTGTTCTGAAAATCGGTTTGATAAAGCTCAAGCAGTCCCAGGATCAATGCGGCGTAATCTTCGAGGAATACTTCATTGGTTGCCTTTCCTTGCCGCCAGCTTCGTCGGAGCCTGTTTTCCGGGCGAAGTGCATCCAGTAAAAAGTCTGCGTTACGTGTGGCCAATACTAAATATTTATTCTTTAATTCTGGATCATCCAAAGCTCGCGCTGCCTCAGAAACCGTTGCCAGCATTAGTCCGTTCCAGGCAGTGAGGATCTTATCGTCTGTGCCAGGGCGGACGCGTGAGGCACGCGCCGATAAAAGCCTGGCATGGCTATCAGCTAATTTTGTAGGAACCGCTTTTGGGTCCAGATTGCCCGTCCTGGCTGACGGGCCAGGGAACCGAGCGGCGAGGGAAGCATCATCTAGTGCACGCTGAAGGACAGTCTTGCCCTCCCAGTTGCCGCGTTCTGTGATTCCGTACGCCGCTTCGAAGAAATCCGAATCTTCGTTGAGCACCTCCCGGATCTCAGAAAGTGTCCAAACGTAGAACTTACCCTCCTCGCCTTCAGAATCGGCGTCAAGACTCGAATAAAATCCGCCGGCGGGGTGAGTCATTTCTCGTGTCACGAAGTCTAGCGTTTCAGTAACAACCTGTTTGAAATGCGGATCTTGAGTGATCTGCCAGGCATGGAGATAGGCGCGGGCGAGCTGCGCGTTGTCGTAGAGCATCTTCTCAAAGTGCGGAACACGCCAGAAGTTATCGACGCTATAACGTGAGAAGCCGCCGCCTACCACATCGTACATGCCGCCCCGCGACATGGCCCGGAGTGCGTGGAGGGCTGGCTTCAGTGCCTCTGTGTTACCTTGCATATGACGCCGCAGCAAAAATTCGATAGTCATCGGCTGTGGAAATTTGGGAGCGCCGCCCCAACCACCGTACCCCCAATCGTACGAATCATTCAGAGACTTGACCACTGTATCAAGGTCGTTTTGCATAAACGCTGTGTCGCTAGCTTGCTCGCTGCTCATTGCTGCCTGCAAATGATTCGATAACTGACCACTCACCCGCGCGATCTCATGAGGTTCTTCTCGCCATACACGCGCGATGCCCACAAGGAGATCCTTAAAGGCGGGCATGTTATAGCGCTGTACAGGAGGGAAATATGTGCCGGCATAAAAGGGTTTGAGATCCGGTGTCAGAAAGACTGACATCGGCCAGCCGCCTGAGCCTGTCATCGCCACGGTGGCCTGCATATAAATCGCGTCGATATCCGGCCGCTCCTCGCGGTCCACTTTGATGTTGATAAAATGTTCGTTCATGAAGGCGGCCGTTTCTTCATCTTCGAATGATTCATGTGCCATCACGTGACACCAGTGACAGGCGGCATATCCAATGCTGAGAAAGATGGGTTTATTTTCCGTGCGGGCCCTCATAAGGGCTTCTTCACCCCAGGGATACCAGTTCACAGGATTATCTGCATGTTGAATCAGGTACGGTGAACTCTCATTCACCAATTGATTTGTCATTTATACCTCTACATCTAAAAATAATTTGCTAAATGGTTGTGGAGTAAGCTGTAGTGACTAATCTCGCCTCTTCACTAGAGCGTTTTTGATTTTAAGCTGTTCGAATCTTGCCTGAGTAAGTATATCGCAACCTCTTCATGGAAGAGAAGCCGAGGATCTTGCTGAAGGTACAAGGCAATGTTTATAACTTTTGTTCCATTGGTATTCTCTCGACCATGACCCGTTCCCATTTGCGGATCGAGTTGACGCGGAAGATCTGTGTACAATCCTTCAGCCGCTCGACAGGGATCGTTCTTTCCAGGATCTGGCCGGTTTCAACCAAATGAGCGCGAAACGTGCCCGGCAGTACCCCGCATGAGATCAGTGGAGTCAGTAGTTGACCGTCGAGCTCCACCACGAGATTGCCTATGGTGAATTCTGTCAGCTCGCCTGCCTCGTTATAGAGCAGCACATCGTCGAATTCTTCGCATCCCTCGCGCGCAGATTCATACATAGCTCGCTTTGTCGTTTTATGAACTAGAAAAACATCGGTGGAGTCTACTGGTTCTTTTGCAAGACAAACCTTTAAAGTTTCGGTTTTCCTTCGTAACTCGAAAGGCCGGGATTCAAATGTTAATTCACCAGATCGATCCAGCAATACGCGAACGCGTTGAGGCGTTCGGAAGCTGGAAGATATCTGCTCCAGATAGCCTGCCAGCTTTTCTCTTGCGATGGAAATATCGAAGTATTTTGCAGAGTCGAGCATTCGGACAATGTGTCTCTCGCACAAGAAATAGCCTGCGGCAGGATTCCAAAGCATGGTTTCGAGCAGGGAAAAAATACGTGGTTTCTCAGTGAGCACGCGCGCTTTGAGTAGTGCCTCGGCATATTCATCTGAGCTTGTTGAGTCCCAGACAATGCCTCCCCCTACTCCGTACTCGGCTTTCCCTCTTTCTTGGTCGATTAACGCCGTGCGGATGGCTACGTTGAATTTTGCTTTTCGGTCCGGCGCGATATATCCGATACTTCCTGTGTAAATCTTGCGCGGTGTGTTCTCAAGCTCTGCGATGATCTTCATTGTGCTGACCTTGGGTGCCCCTGTAATTGACGCAGAGGGGAAAAGTGCAGCAAAAATTTCTGAAATAGGCCGACAAGTCCGTGCTGTTACGGTGGAGGTCATTTGCCACAACGTGGGATACCGTTCTACCTGAAATAATTCCGGCACCGAGACACTGCCTGTCTCGGCAATCTTGCCAACGTCATTGCGGATCATATCCACGATCATGACATTTTCCGCTCGGTTTTTCTCCGAGTTTTTCAACCACTCGGATCGTTCGTGATCCTCGCTCGTTGTGCGGCCGCGCTCAACTGTGCCTTTCATGGGACGACAGGTGATAACGTCGCCGTTTAGCTCGAAGAACAATTCTGGTGAAGCCGAACAAATGACAAATTGACCAGCATCGATGTACGCCGCGTGTTTATTCTGGCTCTGCGCGAGGTGAAGGAAGAATTCCCAGGCGCTTCCAGAAAAATCTGCTTGCAGGCGCATCGTGTAATTGACCTGATACGTGCAGCCCTCAGCGATATGATTTTTGATTTTTGCTATTGCCGCATTATAGGCATCACGGTCAATGGTGGGCTGCCAGTTGAAAAACTCTCCTGGTTGTTCGGGACTGGGGAGTTGTACGACGCGCGGCTCCGGGTAGAGTCCAAACCAGAGATAGGGGAAGTCGGTATTTCCCGTGGAACGGAGCGATGAATGTTCATTGAGGATTGCAATCGAGGCATGTGTTTGCAGCGCAGAGTCAAATGCAGGGGCGGCTTCATAGCTAAGGAATCCTGCCGCGTACCAATGATTGGTTTTAATTAGCTGCTCAACCTCTCGCAGCGCAGGAAGAACCTCTTCCAATCTTTCGGCGCGAACAATTTCATGAGGATTGGCAAAGTGCAACCATTCACGATTATCTTTCAATAAAACTTCGTTTGTCTTGATTTTTATCCTGTTCATAATAGAGGAAACTGGTCCTGGTGATTTCTCCACCAGATGGGTGATCCTACTTTTATATCCAGCAACTATAATTCTGCAAATTCGCTATAGGAGCACATAAATGAAATATTATCGTATTTATCTTGCTATTGCTGTTCTCGTCCTTGCTTCGATTGCTTGTCAGGCTTTCACAGGAGGTGCAGAGAATACAGATGATACAAGTCCGGGCACACGACAGCCCACACCTGCAACCTCTGAGAATAATGGAGATAGCGCAATTCGCTCAGATTTTCCGATGACCGCCGATGCGTATAACATTACAGAAGCTGGCGGAAGTCTTATATTTTATACAAAATTGTCTCTGGAAGAGACCATGCAATTTTATCGGGACCAATATACATCAAAAGGATATACGGAGCGTGAAATACTGACCGTGATCTCCGATGGAACATTCAGCATGGTGTTCGATGGCGACCCGAGTGGAAAAGCGGTTGTGATCCAGAGCGTTGATCTTGGCAACGACAGCCGAACGGTCAGCATTCGACTTGAAGATGTTTAAGAGAGTGCTTTGAAATTCTGCTAGGGAGATGCTGAACTCCCTTTCGGACAAGTTTGAGCCACGAATTTCACGAATTGACACGAATTTTGCCCTTCATGGATCAAACCTTTGTGCTCGGAGCCTGTCCTGAGCGTAGTCGAAGGATGTCCTTTGTGGTGAATTAAAAAACAGTCTCTAATGGACTGAACTTCCCGTCTGCCGCCGCTGACCCAGTGGCGGCTTTTTATTTTCTGTTTATATTACAATATCAAACACGTCAAACACCATGAAAACTTATCTTTCTAAATGGCTTCCTGTGCTGCTCATGATGCTTGTAATTTTTTGGTTTTCCGCGCAGCCCGCCTCTGAATTACCGACGTTCAATTGGGCGGATAGCATCATCAAAAAAGGCGGGCACATGCTCGGTTTTGGGCTTCTCGCTTTGTTCTCTTGGCGAGCTCTTGATTTCCAGCCAGAAAGACGATGGATTGCCTGGACCCTGGCAGTGCTTTACGCGCTGATGGATGAATTCCATCAGTCCTTTGTGCCGGGGCGCAATCCATCGATCTGGGATGTCCTCATCTTTGATAACGTTGGCGCATTGATTTCGCTCTGGCTCACAAGTCTCTATAAAAAAGAACGACGACCAGGCTCAATTCATCCGGTCGCTAAAGATGAGAAGCTTTAAGAACCCGTTGTGTTATTCAAACTCGATATCGATTTCTTCGTCCTCTTCCCAATCCTCGGAGCGGTCTATTTCGATGTCGCTGAATAAACCTTCCTGACGTGCCTGGATACGGTAACGCTTTACTAACTCCAGCATCGCCAAAAAGGTGACCACCACCTCCAGCCGCGAGGCGCCCTGATTCAACAGCGCGCGAAAATTGGAGCGTCCCACTTCCTTCATCATTTTCGTGATCAGATCGATCTTCTCGCGGATGGTCACGCGCGGGGCGGCGATGATCACTCCCAGCGGCCGTTTATTCCTCTCCTTTGCGAAGGCCTCCTGAGCCGCGAGCACCAATTTCTCAAGGGTCAGATTCGACAGATCGAGTTTTGGCTCGATTTTCGGCGGGGGAGCCACTCGCAAGAACGTTCGCAAATTGGCCTGTTGCCTCTCACTCATCCACGCGCCGATCTCTTTGAAGCGTTTGTAGAGCTTTAGCTGATCAACCAGCGCCCGCCCCACATCCTCTTCGCCCGGCGCGCGGGCTGGCGGCCTGGGGAGCAGTGCCTCCGATTTGATCTGCAACAGTTTCGCCGCGATCACGAGAAACGCCGAGATTTCATCTGCATTGAGCTGCTCAAGGCCCCGGATAGAGGCTAGATATTGATCTGTAACCGCCGCCAGAGAAACAGAGGTAATGTCCAGTTCAGTGCGTTCGATCAGGTCCAGCAACAGATCCAGCGGACCTTCGTAAACGGAGGTGTGAACGGTATAGTTGAGCTGGCGTCCCAGCAGGTTTTCCATAGGCGATGAATTATACCCCTGGGTATCTGCATACGATATAATTTCCTCATGCCAGACAAGCTTACCCATCTCGATGAGCAGGGCCGCGCCCGCATGGTGGATGTGGGGCACAAACCCGATACAGAGCGGATCGCCATCGCCCGCGGGGAAGTTCATATGAAGAGGGAGACGCTCGACTTGATCCGCGCCGGTCAGATCAAGAAAGGTGACGTGCTCACCGTTGCTCAGATCGCGGGGATCAGCGGCTCCAAGCGGACCTCTGAGCTGATCCCGTTATGTCATCCTCTGCCTCTCACAAAAGTGGATGTGGACCTCACGCTGGATGACTCGCTCCCGGGTGTGGTCATTACCGCCACCGCCAAAACCATCGGCAAAACAGGCGTCGAAATGGAAGCCCTGACGGCGGTCTCGGTCGCCGCGCTGACTGTTTACGACATGGCAAAAGCCGCTGAGAAAACCATGCGCATTCAAAATATCCGTTTGATTGAAAAACACGGCGGTCAGAGTGGTGATGTAGTGAACGAGGAAGCATGAATTATCAAGCTATCAATTTTCAAGATAAGCTATCCAAAATTCCTGAGCACTGGTCACCCAGAATCATTGCGCAGATGAACGATTATCACTTTAAGATTGTCAAAGTGCAGGGAGAGTTCATCTGGCACGATCACCCTGAAACGGATGAAGTTTTTGTTGTGTTGAAAGGCCAATTTGAAATTCATTTCCGCGATGGGAAAGTGGTGTTGAATGAAGGAGAGATGTTCGTTGTACCAAAAGGCGTAGAACATAAACCTGTTGCCGAGCAGGAATGCCACATCCTGCTAGTGGAGCCTGCGGGTACGGTCAACACGGGGGATGTTGTCAGTGAAAGAACGGCCGCAAATGATGTCTGGATGTAGGAGCCTATGAATCGCGTAAAGCTTTTATTCTTTGCAACCCTGCGTGACCGCGCTGGAACCAAGTCGATGGAATTAGATATCCCTGCTGATCTCACCGTGCAGGGACTGAAGGATAAGATTTCGAACGAATTTCCCAATTTGAAGGAGTCTATGTCGAGCGTGTTGATCACCATCAATCGCGAATATGCGTTTGATGAGGCTGTCATTCCGCAGAACGCCGAATTAGCAATGTTCCCGCCGGTGTCGGGAGGATGATTTCTGGGCGCTCCAGGCGCCGTCCTCGGCGCCAGTCTTCGAGTGAATCGCCGCCGGGGACGGCGGCTTGAGCACATATTTATGGAATTCCCCACTATTTTTTCCATCACCGAAGACGAAATTGACCTGAATGACCTGCTGGCCAGAATCACGCTCACCAGCACCGGCGCGGCTGCCATTTTTGCTGGTATGGTCCGAGGGCAAACCCGTCGCGGCGAGGCGCATGAGACCGAATATCTGGAGTACGAAGCGTACGTCCCGATGGCGGAAGAGAAGATGAAACAAGTCGCGGAGGAAATCCGCGCCCGCTGGCCCATTGTGGAAGGGATTGCCATCGTCCAGCGGATCGGTAAGCTTTATCCAAAAACGCCGACAGTTTTGATTGCCTGCACGGCCGCGCATCGCGATACCGGCGTGTTCGATGCCGCGCGCTACGGGATCGACCGCTTGAAAGAAATCGTTCCCATCTGGAAGAAGGAAGTGAGTCCGGGCGGCGAATATTGGGTTGAGGGAGATTACTTTCCGAAAGCAGGCGAGTAGGAAAATCAAAGTTGAATAGACGTATCCAAGGAGAATGGGCTTGCGACTGCGCGTGACGCGCAAGCGTATCTGGGGTTTTCTATAGAGCATAAATTCTCTTGAATGTGAGGAATGAATGGAACGAGTTGTGATCACTGGAATGGGGACGGTTAATCCGTTGGGGTTGACCGTGCAGGACAGCTGGAAGAATGCGATCAATGGTGTTTCGGGCGTGGGGCCGATCACTTTGTTTGACTCTGCCCCGTTGAATGTCCATTTTGCGTCGGAGGTGAAGGGATTTGAACCCGATCGCTACATGGACCCAAAAGAGGCGCGGCGACGCGACCGCTTTGAACAGCTAGGTGTTGCGGCTGCAAAAGAGGCGCTAGAGAGCTCTGACCTGGAGATTACAGAAGCCAACTCGGCAAGGGTCGGCGTGTTGGTTTCCTCCGCAATCGGCGGCATTAAATCCTTACAGGATGCGGTCATTACGAATCATACAGAAGGTCCACGTCGGGTGAGTCCCTTCCTGATCCCTATGCTCATGCCGAATGGGGCGGCAGGCATGATCGCGATCGATTACCAGATCAAGGGGCCTTGCTTTTCGGTCGCGTCTGCCTGTGCTTCTGGCGCGGATGGAATCGGGACAGCGCTGTTGATGCTAAAGGCTGGCATGATCGATGCAGCGCTGGCAGGCGCAGCAGAAATGACCATCTGCCCGGTGGGCGTCGCCGCCTTTGATCGGGTGGGCGCCATGTCACGCCGTAACGACGATTATTCGATGACACCAAAACCTTTTGACAAAAACCGCGATGGACTGGTGATGGGAGAAGGTGCAGCAGTATTAGTGCTTGAAACCGAATCTCACGCAAAGGCGCGCGGTGCAAATATCCTTGCCGAGCTGGCCGGCTATGGTGCCACGGCAGACGCGTTCCATGTCACCGCGCCACACGAAAATGGCGCGGGCGGGGCGGCTGCCATGCGTATGGCCCTTGCCTCTGCCAGAGCTGGCGTAGATGAGCTTGGATACATCAATGCACATGGAACGGGAACGCCATTAAATGACCAATCCGAAACACGCGCCATCAAAGCCGCGTTTGGCGAGAAGGCCTATGAAATCCCCATCTCTTCGACCAAATCCATGACCGGGCATATGATGGGTGCCACGGGCGCGCTGGAGGCGATCTTTTGTGTGCAGGCAATCCGCGAAGGCATTCTCCCGCCCACAGTGCACTACGAAACCCCCGATCCCGAATGTGACCTGGACTACATTCCGAACGAAGCGCGCGAAAAGAAGATCGATCTGGCCATCAGCAATGCCTTTGGCTTTGGCGGACACAACGCGGTCCTGGCAATCCGGAGATATTCATAAATCAGCCACAGAGAACTCTGAGAAAGCTCTGCGTTCTCTGTGAGCTCGGTGGCTAAGTTGCTGTTATGGCTGTAGCAAAGTCGCTTGACAAAACCCTCTTTTTGTACAAGGAGCACACGGACAACACGGTTTCTTCCCTGAAATTACGGAAAAGCTCCGTCCCTTCTGTGAAATCCGTGTACAAAGAGCCTTGCAGCCGGACTTTGCACAAGCCATGAAGTTGCTGTAGTTTTGGCTTGTGAATATCGAAAATGCGTGCTATAATCCGCCGTCGCGTTAAAAGAAATCACAACTTGTTGTAAGGAAGAAAGACAATGGCAGACATTATCAAGGCTCTCGAAGCCAAACAAAATGAAAAAATCCCCGCCGTGAGATCTGGCGATAACGTCAGCGTGCACGTCAAGATCAAAGAAGGTGACCGCGAACGTATTCAGGAGTTCAAGGGCACGGTGATCCGCATGCGCAAGGGCGGCAACGATCAGGCGATCACGGTTCGCCGCGTAGCCTCCAACGGCATCGGTGTGGAGCGCACGTTCTTACTCCGCTCCCCGCGCATCGATAAGGTCGTGGTCGAGCGCCACAGCCAGGTCCGCCGGGCGCAGCTCTATTTCATGCGTCAGCGCACCGGTAAATCCGCCCGCCTCAAACAGAAGTTCGACTGATCATGTTCACCAGACCCTAAGGGTTTTCAAAACCCTTAGGGTCTTTTTTGTTTTACAATAAACCCATGAAACCACTCATTGGAATAACCACGAATCAATCGAAAAACGCCAATGGTCAACCGACCATTATGCTCATGCAGTCTTACATCAATGCCGTGATCCAGTCCGGAGGTGTGCCCGTTCTCATCCCATCGCTGATCGCGGAGGATGGATGGGATGCCGTTTATTCCCGCCTGGATGGGATTCTCTTCTCTGGCGGCGGCGACATCGGGCTGGAATATTCGCCGGGCGAGCCGCATCCCCGCATCGATGACGTGGACCTGGCGCGGGATTCCATTGAACTAAAGATGGTCCAGGCTGCCGCGTCAGACGGCAAACCGTTCCTCGGCATTTGCCGCGGCTGCCAGGTGGTGAACGTGGCTCTGGGCGGAAATCTGTACACCCACATCCCTGACCAACTGCCCAACGCGCTCGATCATTCCTATCCTGGCAACATGCGGACTGTACTTGTGCATGAAATCAAAATTGACGAGGGGACTCAGATCGCCGAGATCTTTGGGGAGCCAATTATTAAAGTCAACAGTCTCCATCACCAGGGGCTCAAAGACATTGCTCCTTCCATCCGCGCTGCAGGCCATGCACCCGATGGACTCATCGAAGCGATTGAGCTGCCCGATCACCCCTTCGGCCTTGCAGTCCAGTGGCACCCTGAATGGCTCACAGATCAAGAGGGGACAAGGAATCTGTTCAGGAAGTTTGTGCAGGCTTCAAACAAATAATCCATGGCATCGGACTCAAACTCACCGATTGGCATCTTCGATTCCGGCGTGGGAGGGATTTCTGTCCTGCGCGCGATTCGCGAACAGATGCCCGAAGAATCACTCATTTATTTTGGCGACCAGGGACATGTCCCGTATGGTTCGCGCTCGATGGAGCAAATCCAGAGCTTTTCAGAGGCGATCACGCGCCTCCTGTTGGAGCGGGGCGCGAAGATCGTTGTTGTAGCCTGCAATACAGCCTCCGCGGCAGCTTTGAAATATTTGCGCGAGAAATTCGCGGATGTTCAATTTGTCGGCATGGAACCGGCCGTCAAGCCGGCAGCGGAATGGACACAAACAGGCAGGGTTGGCGTACTAGCAACACCGGCGACCTTCCAGGGCGCGCTATACGCTTCGGTAGTGGAGCGCTTTGCCAACGGGGTGGAGTTGTATCAGGATACCTGTCCGGGCCTGGTGCAGCAGATC
>Ga0073934_10007949_pt1 | contig 14421 bp, 16 predicted proteins | sample LarsenN4metaG_FD_76834 | JGI IMG/M metagenome (GOLD analysis project Ga0073934, IMG submission 76834) | Hot spring sediment bacterial and archeal communities from British Columbia, Canada, to study Microbial Dark Matter (Phase II) - Larsen... ...
TCGGAACCGCCGCGGGACTCGGGCTCCACGTGCTCAGCAGGTCGACGCGCGACCCGGGCTACGTCGACGACCTGAGCCGCCGCGCCAACCGCTTCGTCTACGCGCGCGGGTGGACGCCTCGTCCCCGCTTTGCGTTTACCGCCGGCAACGTCGTCACGGGCGCGGGCGACGCGACGAACGCGCGGCGCCGGCAACTCGTCGAGCGGCACGAAGACTTGCACGTGTGGCAGCACCGGTGGTTCGGGCCGCTGTACCCGCTCGCGTACGGCGCCTGGATGGCGGGCGGCGCGCTCGCCGGGACCGTGGCGTGGATGCGCGGCGAGCGCACGTGGTTCCGCGCCGTCGAACGGCGCGCCTACTACCTCAACCCGTTCGAGCGATGGGCGTACGCCGCAGACGGCGTCGACTCCCGCACGCGCGGGCTCCCCGCCTAATCCGTCTTTTGGAACAAGGCGACCGCGACCGCAAGCATCACCGAGCCGAGCGCGAGCACGACCATGATGTCGAGCCACACGGGCACCACCCAGTCGCCGTACGTGAGCGGCACCGAGTTCTCGAGCGCGGCCCGCCGGCACAGGTCGACGCCGTACGTCGCCGGGTTCACCTTCGTCAACGCGGACAGCCAGCCGGGCAGATCGCGCAGCGGGAACACCGCGCCCGAGAGGAAGATCATCGGCTGCATGACGAGCGCCATGACCATCTGGAACGACTCCATGCGCTGCATGCGGCTCGCGAGCACGATCCCGAACGACGTGAGCGCGAATGCCAGCAGCAGCAGCCCGCCGAGCAGCGCGAACACGCGCCCGACGGTGAGGTCCACGCCGATGAACGGCGCGACGACGATCAGCACGATCCCCTGCAAGACCGCGACCGTCCCGCCACCCACCGCCTTGCCGAGCACGAGCGCGGTGCGCGACACAGGGGCGACGAGCATCTCGCGCAGGAAGCCGAACTCCCGGTCCCAGACGATCGACACCGACGCGAACAGCGACGACGTGATCACCGACATCGCCAGGATCCCGGGGAACAGGTAGACGCGGTAGTCGAGCCCTCCGGTGCCCCGGTCGACGAGGCTGCCGAGCCCGGTCCCGAGCACGAGCAGGAACAGCAGCGGCTGCGCGATCCCGCTGATGATGCGCGACGGCATGCGCTGGAGCCGGATCAGCTCGCGCAGCCACACCATGTTGATCGTCCGGAGGTTGCGTGCGAGCGCACCCTGGTGGTGCACCGCGATGGTTGCCATCAGTTCCTCCTCCACGCGCGCACCATCGCGTTGCCGGTGAACTGCTCGGTCAGCCCCGCGTCGGCGTCGCGCAGGTCGCGGCCCGTGTACTTGATGAAGACGTCGTCGAGGCTCGGCCGCCGCACGTTGACGCTCTGCACACCCACCGACAGCACGTCGAACACGCGTGGGACGAACGCTTCGCCGTCGGGGACGCGCAGCACGAGCGAGCCGTTGCGGCGCTCCGGGTCGACCGACAGCATCGACGCGAGCTCCGCGGCGGCGCGGTCGTCGTCGGCCGTCGAGAGCGTCACGGTGTCGGCGCCGACCGATGCCTTCAGCGCGTCGGGCGTGTCGATGGCGACGATGCGACCACGGTCGATGATCGCGATGCGGTCGCAGCGCTCGGCTTCGTCCATGTAGTGCGTCGTCAGGAACATGGTCGTGCGCTCACGCCCACGCAACTCGTCGACGTAGTCCCAGATGTGCGTGCGCGTGACCGGGTCGAGCCCGATCGTCGGCTCGTCGAGGAAGAGCACGCTCGGCATGTGGAGCAGCCCGCGCGCGATCTCGAGCCGGCGCTTCATCCCGCCGGAGAAAAACCGCACCTGTTGGTCGGCCCGCTCCTCGAGCCCGACCATCTCGAGCAGAGGCCGCATGCGGTCGTCGATCTCGGCGCGGTGGAGCCCGTACATCACGGCGTGGAACCGGAGGTTCTCGGCTGCGCTGAGGTAGTCGTCGAGCGTGATCTCCTGGAACACGAGGCCGATGTTCGCCCGCACCGCGTCGCGGGCGGCCACGACGTCGTGGCCGGCGACGCGCGCCGTCCCGCCGCTCGGCCGCAGGAGCGTGCACAGGATCGAGATCGTCGTGGTCTTGCCCGCGCCGTTGGGGCCGAGGAAGCCGAACAGTTCACCCGGTTCGACGCGCAACGAGACGCCGTCCACTGCCGTGAAGTCGCCGAAGCGCCGTACGAGGCCGTCGACCTCGACGGCGGGCTGGGTCACCTGACGATTGTGTCAGGTCAGGCGAGGGCGACGGGAAGCCGGGTCAGGCCGCGCAGCACGATCCGGCCGTTCCACTCGGGCCGGTCGGTCGCGAGCTCGATCCCGGGAAAGCGGCGCGCGACCGTGCCGATCGCGACCTGGCCTTCGAGGCGCGCGAGGTGTGCACCGAGGCACGAGTGGAACCCGCCGCCGAACGACACGTGGTCGCGGGCGTCGGGCCGGCGGAGGTCGAGCCGGTCGGCGGTCGCTCCCCACTTCGCGGGGTCGCGGTTGGCCGAGCCGAGCGCGGTCATGAGCAGCGTCCCGGATTCGATGGTCTTGCCGCCGATCTCGACGGTGTCGAGCGTGACTCGGCGCGACATCTGCACGGGGCTGTCGTACCGCAGCAGCTCCTCGACCGCGTTGGCGTCGAGCGCCGGATCCGTCCGGAGCGCCTCGAGCTGGTCACGGTGGCGCAGGAGCGCGAGCATCCCGTTGCCGATGAGGTTGACGGTCGTCTCGTGGCCGGCGATGTAGAGGAGCAGGAGCTGCGCGTTGAGCTCTTCCTCGGTGAGGCGGTCACCCTCGTCCTCGGCCGCGATCATCGCGGTGAGCAGATCGTCGCCGGGGTTGGCCCGCTTCCACGCGATGAGCTCCTGGGCGAGCGCCGTGAGGCCATCGCTCGCACGGAACGCGGCGCGGATCTCGTCGTCTGTGAGGATGGGGTCGAACTGCTTGACGATCGCGCCCGACCACTCCCGTAGCTGCATGCGATCCTGCCCGTCGGGGATGCCGAGCATCTCCGAGATCACAATGAACGGCAGCGGGAACGCGAGGTCTGCGATCAGGTCGGCCTCACCACCACGAGCCACCGCTGCGTCGAGGTGTTCGTCGACGAGCTGCTGCACCCGCGGTCGCAGCGCTTCGATCATGCGGGGGGTGAACACCTTCGACACGAGCCGCCGCAGCCGGTGGTGGTCCGGCGGGTCGAGGTTGAGCATCGCCCGGTTGCCGCGCTCGGCTCGCGCGTCGAACTCCGCCTGGAGCTGCGCGTTCTGGAAGCTGAAGTCGGCGACGACATGGCGTTCCTCGACGCTGAGGCGCGGGTCGCGCAGCACGCGGTGCACGTCGTCGTAGCGCAACAGCGCGACAGCACCGATCAGCGTCGTGTGGACCGGGTCCTGCTCGCGCACCGCGGCGTAGCGCGAGTACGGGTCGTCGAAGAACCCGGGCTCGAACGGGTTGAGCATGACCGGCAGGTAGCCGGTGTCGGGCGTCTCGCGCGTCGTCACGTTCGCGACGCTACGCCCGTTTCCGGTGCGCGGGCAGTGTGACGTCGGTCACACCGGCGGGGTCTGCGCGGCGCGCAACTCGTGCGCGCCGGCGTGGACCGCTTCGCGTGCGAGGTCGAGGGCGCGTACCTCTTCCCCGCCTCGGGTACCGGTGCGGTTCCAGTCGGTCGGGTTGGCCCGGTCGATCTCGCTCGCGAGCCGTTGTGCCGCGGTCTCGAGATCGGCCGGCTCGGCTTCGCGGCCGAAGTCGAGGTTCGGTCGCTCCTCGACGAGGACGCGCCGCAGGTCGCGCGCGGCCCGAGCGAGCGCCGCCGCTGCCCGGCGCGCCTCGGGCGTGGCGAGCACCCCTGCCCCCCGGTAGCGGCGGGGGAAGCTGCGCAGGGCGGCCGCCATGTCGCGGGGGTTGAGCCCCGACACGTCGAGTCCGCAGACCGGGCAGGCACGGGCCACGGCGGCATGTCTACCCCGAGAAAGTAGTTGCAGATAATCTGCAACTACTGTTCAATGGCTGACGTGACGACGGTCGACGGGCGGGTCGCCCGCGGCGAGCGCAACCGGGAGGCGATCGTCGAATCGCTCGTCGCTTGCTACGAGGATGGTGTGCTGCGCCCGAGCGCGGCTGAGGTCGCCCGCCGCGCGGGCGTGTCCGCGCGATCGGTGCACAACCACTTCGACGACATGGAGACGTTGCGTGCCGAGGTCGCGCGCCGGCAGTGGGAGCGCCATGGCACGCTCGCGCAGCCGGTCAGCGCCGACGGCCCGCTCGCGGAGCGGATCGCGCGAGTGGTCGAACGGCGCCGGGTGCTGTTCGAGACGCTGACGCCGGTACGGCGCGCCGCGCTGCTGTCGGTGCACGACTCACCGACGATCGCCGACAACCTCGCGCGCTTCGATCGTGCCATGCGTGCCAATGCGGCGACCACGTTCGCGCCCGAGCTTGCCGGTGCGCCCGACCACGTGCTCGACGCGCTCGACGCGCTGCTCTCCTGGGACACCTGGAACCGCGTCCGCGGTGCGCAACGCTGCTCGCCCGAACGTGCCGCCCGAATTGTCACCACCGCAGTCGAAGCACTGCTGTCGAAAGGAGATCGCCGGTGAGTGCGATCCGACCCAACGAGCAACAGTTCCTGGAGCTCGTCAACTCGACCGAGCAAGGTCCCGTCGTGATGCTCAACTTGCTCAAGTTCAAGCCGGGCGACGGGGCCGCGTCGTACGGGCGGTACGGCGACGCAGTCGTGAAGATGATCGAGTCGACGGGCGGTGAGGTGCTCTGGCTCGGTCGCGCCGACCAGATCCTCATCGGCGACCCGGCCGAGACATGGGACGCGGTAGTGCTCGTGCAGTACCCGAACCGCAAAGCCTTCGTGGAGATGACCTCGACCAAGGAGTACGACGAGACGCACGCGCACCGCGAAGCCGGCCTCGAGCGCACGGTCGTGATCGCGTGCACGCCGCGCGTCGGCCTAGGGGTGTGACGCATGCGTCGCAACATCCTGTTCATCACCACCGATCAACAGCGCTACGACTCGCTCGGGTGCAACGGCGGCACGATCGCGCGCACCCCGGTCATCGATCGCCTCGCGCACGACGGCGTCGTGTACCGGCGCGCCTACAACCAGAACACGGTCTGCATGCCCGCGCGGTCCACGATGTTGACCGGGCAGTACGTCCGCACGCACGGCGTGATCGCGAACGGCGTGCCGCTGCCGGGCGACGCACCGAGCGTCGCCGCGTACCTCAACGAGGCCGCGGGCTACCGGACCGCACTGCTCGGCAAGGGCCACTTCGAGCCGGGCTTCGACATGCAGCTCCAGTGGCCCGAGAACTTCATGTCGGAGCGAGGGCTCGTCGGCCCCTACCGCGGCTTCGAGCACGCCGAGCTCGCGATGCACGTCCCGAGTGTCGGCAAGCGGACGCTCCAGCACTACGGCAAGTGGCTCGTCGAGACGCACGGATGGGAGGCGACCAGGGGGTTCTCGCCGCTGCTCGCCGCCGAGCCGGGTGGCGTGACCGGCGCGCCCGAGACGCGCATCAATCCGATCCCGCGGGACTGGTACCACACCGACTGGGTGGCGGACCGGACCATCGCGTACCTCGACACCCTCGCCGCCGACGACGACTGGTTCGTGTGGATGTCGTTTCCCGACCCGCACCATCCGTGGGATCCGCCGGCCTCGGAGCTGCACCGTTGCGACTGGCGCGAGCTCGACCTCCCGCCCGGACACCCGGGCAGCGACGCGGAGATCGAGCGCGTCCTCGATGGCAAGCCCGCGCACTGGCGCGCGCTGTGGGACGGCCGATGGATCAACGCCGAAGGCGGACCGGGCACGTACCGGCCGCGTCGCGTCGGGCCCGACCAGATTCGCGAGATCAACGCGATGACGCACGTCATGAACGAACTGATCGACGAGGCCTGCGGCCGAGTGCTGGGTCGCATCGCGCAGCGCGGGTGGGCCGAACGCACCGACGTGATCTTCACGACCGACCATGGTGAGCTCCAGGGCGACTTCGGCCTCGTCTTCAAGGGGCCATTCCACACCGACGCGCTCATGCGCCTGCCGATGGTCTGGCGGCCCGCGCCGGCAGTCGGGATCACGCCGGCGGACGTGGCGGAACCGGTCGGGCAAGTGGATCTCGCGCCGACCTTCTGCGAGATCGCCGGGGTGGCCGTCCCCGAGTGGATGCAGGGCGCTCCGCTTCCGACCGCGCCCGGCTCCGGCCGCGAGCGCGTGCTGTGCGAGTGGGACTCCCAGTTCCCCGGCTACGGGATGCACATGCGCTCGATCTACCGCGACGGGTGGTTGTGCACGGCGTACGAACCTTCGACGGTCGGCGAACCGAACGGCCTCGAGGACTTCTTCCGCGAGACCGGGATGTTCGGCGGCGGCATCGGACCGATCAGCCCGATCGCGTACGACGGGAGCGAAGGAGAGCTGTACGACGTCGACGAGGATCCGTACCAGTTCGTCAACCGCTGGGAGGATCCGGACTACAAGCAACTGCGCGAGGACCTCGTCGCCGACCTGTACGACCACCTCCCGCGCGAACGAACCGTCCTCAAGGTCGAACGCCCCGCCTAGTTACTGTTTGCAGGGTTATGGCCCCTCAAGGGCGCACGCCGGCCGAGCGCCTGCTCGACGAAGCGACCCGCGTCCCGTTTCGCGGGTGGGACTTCTCGGTGCTGGGCGACCGCATCGCGGTCGAACCGCCGCCGTGGGACTTCGAGGCGCTCGTCGACGCGTGCGCGGGTGCCTCGACGTCGATGCTGGACATGGGGACAGGCGGTGGGGAGTGGCTCAGCGCGCGGCGGCGCGCGGCGTGCACCGTCGCGACCGAAACCTGGTCGCCGAACGTGCCGCTCGCGGCGGACCGGCTCCGTCCACTCGGCATCGCGGTCGTCCACGACGAAGGCGCCGTCGACAACACCGTCCAATCAGTGGGGAACTGCCGCGGGCGGCTCGCGTTCCGCGCGGGCGCGTTCGACTTGGTCGTGAACCGCCACGAGGCGTTCGTCGCGCGTGAAGTGCGCAGGGTGCTCGTTCCGGGCGGCCTCTTCGTTACGCAGCAATCCGACTCCGGCACGCGAGCGTTTCACGAGCTGCTCGGGATGTCGGTGCCGCCGGTCGATGAGTTCACGCTTGCGCTCGCCGTGGAGCAACTCGAGCATGCCGGCCTGCGCGTCGAGCACGCGATCTGGGGGCACGCCCGTGTCGTGTTCGCCGACATCGGCGCACTCGCCTGGTATCTGGCGAACGTGCCGTGGGCCGTACCGGGCTTCACCGTCGACCGTCATCGTGAGGCGCTCGTCGGGCTGCACGGCCGTCCGATCCACGTCGCGTCGGCGCGGTTCGTCGTGCGAGCCCGCGCGTAGCGCGGGTCAGGAATCGGTGCGCACGACGCGCAGGTTCGCGGTCTGGTTGGCGATCGCGCAGAGGCGACCGTCCTCGTCCCACAGCCGGGCCGGCCCGGTCGCGTAGCCGTCGCCGACGTGCCATGCCTCGATCTCCTGGAGCACCCACGGCGACGCCGGGATCGCGATGAAGCGGATCCCGATCTCGAGCGACAACACCATGCGGCCGAAGTTCGACGGGCCGAGCGCGCGTCCCACCGCCGGGCCGAGCACGTCGCCGTGCACGGCCAGCGTGAGGAGGTCGGGTTCGCCGTTGACGAGCCGGACCCAGCTCATGAACTGCCCACGTCCGGGATCGTCGAGCGGCGAGACAGGCCGCCACAGGGTCTGGTCGTGGAAGTTGATGTGGCCCCACGGGTTGGGCCGGTCGGGTTCCGGTGGCGGCGGGATCTGGTCGGGCCGTGGGACTTCGGGGTACCGCACCTCCTGGTAGTGGTGGTCGACGTCGTGGGCGGCGCCGAACACACCGTGCACGCGCAACGCGATGCCGTCGGTGCCGGGAACCCGCAGGTCGGCGGCGACCTGCGACGCCCGCCGACCGTCGCGCAGCACGTCGACGTCGATCGTCACGGCGCCGGGTGGAACGGGCGCGAGGAAGATCGCGTTGGCGGTCACGAGCGGGAGGTCGGCCCGGCCCAGCGCCTCTTGCATCGCGCGCAGGGCGGTGTACATCGAGACGCCGCCGAAGATGTAGACGACCTTCCACGCGTCAGGGAGATGGGCGTGGTACCGGCCCGCGACTTCCTGGTCGGGCGTCAGCGCGGTGTCGGTGCGCAGGTCGTGGGCGGTCGGCATCCAAGGGAGCCTACGCTCCGCCGGCGATGGCACCTCCGCGAATCACCCCGGTGCCGGCCGACGAGCTCGACGACGAGACGCGCGCGCTGGTCGGTGACTGGTACCTCAACATCTTCGGCACGCTGGCGCGCCACCCCAAGCTGTTGAAGCGATGGCTGGTGTTCGGGTCGCACGTGCTCGGCAAGAGCACGCTGCCGCCCCGTGACCGCGAGCTCGTAATCCTCAGAACGGGCTGGAACTGCCGTTCGCCGTACGAGTGGGGTCAACATGTCGTGATCGCGCGCGGCGAGGGCATCACCGACGAGGAGATCGAGCGTGTCGCAGCCGGGCCCGACGCCCCTGGCTGGTCGGAGCTCGAGACGCTCCTGCTCCGCGCGGCCGACGAGCTGCACGACGATCGGGCCATCACCGACGAGACGTACGCGGCGCTCTCCGAGCACTACGACGATCGGCAGATGCTCGATCTCGTCTTCGCGATCGGTCAGTACCAGCTCGTGTCGATGGTGTTGAACACCTTCCGCGTCGAGCGCGACGACGGTGTCACCGGCGTCACGATTCCAGCGCGCTGAGAAGCCACGACACCCGTTCGACACGCGCGCCGAGGTCTTCGACGCGAGCACACAGCGCCTGGTCCGACGTGACGACAGTGAGCGATGTCGGGTCATGGTCGCGTGCCACCTCGGTGACGATTCGGTCGTCTGCGGCGTCGCGCCCGGTGCGGGTCGCGTACGCCACGAGCACGCCGCCGTGCACGCCCTCGGGCAGGTCGTCGAGGGGCCGCCCGTCGATCACGACGGCGATGCGGTGGCCGGTGCGACGGCCCAGCTCCTGCAGTGCCGACACCAGGCGTCGCACCGCGCCATCGCGGTCGCGCCACCAGCCGTCCGGCCGGCTGCCGACGACGTTCATCGCGTCGACGACGATCCGGCGACGGGCCTCGGGAGCGATGAGCTCGTGCGTGCCGCCGCGCGCCACCGTCGCCGACACGGTGGCGAGACTCGGGTCGACGGGCAGCACCTCCGCGCCGGCGATGTCGAATCCCGGCCTGGGCGCGACGAGCACCCGCGGCAGGCGTGCGAGCGCGGCGTCGCGCTCGGACTCCGAGCCGTACCACGCGGCATCCCGAACCTGTGCCCACTTGTCGGCACCCATCACGACGACGTCGTAGCCCGCGGCGATGTCGGCGAGGAGCTGTGCCTCCGTTACCACGACGGCAAGGCGGGGGCGTGCGGCGGCGACCCTCCGCAACGCGGCCACGCGTTCGGCGAGCGACCACCGGTGCGCGTCCTTGCCGAGTGCTCGGTGCGACAGCGCGAAGTCGAGGTGGTCGAGACCGGCATGCGCGATCGCGGCGTCGGCGATCGCGACGTGCGCGACGGTCGGCGGGTCGAAGCTCCCGGGGTAGACGCCTCTCATCGAAGGATCGGCGGATGCAGGCGGGTCGCCGCGCCGCGGCGGTACAGCGCGGCGGGGCGCCCGTCGGTGGGCGCGGTCTCGCCCGTCGGCTCGACGAACCCCGGGGTCGAGAGCACCTTGCGGCGGAAGTTGCCCTCGTGGAGGGGCTCACCCCACACCGCTTCGTACACGCGCCGGAGCTCGCCGAGCGTGAAGGGCTCGTCGAGGAACGCCGTCGCGAGCGTCGTGTACTCGAGCTTCGCGCGCGCCCGCTCGACGCCGTCTCGCACGATGCGGTCGTGGTCGAACGCGAGCGGTACGCCGTCGGGGCTGCCGATCCCCGGGATGGCGAGGTCGTCGACGGCCCAATAGCGCACGTCGGCGGCGTCGGAACCGGCGACCGGTTCACCGGCTGCGGCGAAGCCGACGTACGCGACCGACACGATCCGCATGCGCGGGTCGCGCCCGGGTGCGCCGTAGCTCCGGAGCTGCTCCAGGTAACCGAGCTCGACGGCCTCTTCGCCGCCGGCGAGCAGGAGACCCGTCTCCTCGGCCAACTCGCGCCGCGCCCCGCCGTCGAGGTCCTCGTCGTCCTCGACGAAGCCGCCGGGCAGCGCCCACCTGCCCCGGAACGGGTGTGATCGGCGCTGCACGAGCAGCACGGCGAGCCGCCCGGCGCGCACCGTGAGCAGCACCACGTCGACGGTGACCGCGACGCACGGATACTGCGAAGGGTCGTACGCGGCGAGGAACGACGCCTCGTCGCGCGCGTCGTCCGGGTCGCTCACAGCACCTCGATCCCGGCGTCGCGCATCTGCTCGGCGGCGGCGCGGGTCGTGTGTGCGGCGACCCCGGCCGTGAAGGTCGTGTCGACCGTCGTGTCGAAGCCGAGGCGCTCGGCGTCGAGCGCGGTCTGGAGCACGCAGTAGTCGGTGGCGATGCCGACGACGGTCACCTCGTCGACATCGTGGTGCTTCAGGTACTCCTCGAGCGTCGCGCCGCCAGACTGCGCCTCGTCTGCCCGCCCCTGGAACCCCGAGTATCCCGGCTCGTACGCGCCCTTGTAGAAGACGGCATCGAAGTGCTTCGGGTCGAGCCCGGGGTGGAAGTCGGCGCCGGGCGTTCCCGCGACACAGTGCCGCGGCCAGGACTCGACGTAGTCGGGATCGTCGGCGAAGTGCGGACCCGGGTCGTAGTGGAAATCCTTCGTCGCGACGACGACGTCGTAGTCGCTGCGATGCGCGCGCAAGTGCTCGTCGATGCGGTGCGCCGTTGCCGCACCTCCTTCGACCGCAAGCGCGCCCCCTTCGCAGAAGTCGTTCTGTACGTCGACGACGATCAGTGCCCGTGCCATGTCGCTCACTCCTCGAGGACCGCTCGGATGAACGGCTCACCCGGTTCCAACGCCAGCGCGTGGTCCGGCAGTTCCGAGCGGGCCGACGCCGCGTGCCGGCGACCGTCGCGTGCGGGATGGTCACAGCACTCGACGAGCAGCGGGCGCGCGCCCGGCACAGGCTCGTCGTCGCGGCGCAGCACCTCGGCGCGCACCTTGCCGTCAGGACCGGTCACGCGCCACGCCCGCTTCGCTCCGCCGAGGGTCGCCTTGCCGTGACTGCGCTTCTCCACCGGTCGTCCGTCGACCTCGACCAGCTTGTACACGAAGCCGGCCGTCGGGTGCCCGGAGCCGGCGACGACGTGCGTGCCGACGCCGTACGCGTCGATCGGAGCGCGCGGAGACTGCTCGAGGCGAGCGATCGCGTACTCGTCGAGGTCGCCGGACACGACGATCCGCGTCGCGGTCGCGCCGAGCCCGTCGAGGAGCACGCGAGCTCGTTGCGTCTCCTCACGGAGGTCCCCGGAGTCGATCCGGATCGCGCCCGGTCCGTGGGCGCCGAGCTCGCGTGCGCACTCGACGCCGGTGCGGATCGCCCGCTCGGTGTCGTAGGTGTCGACGAGCAGCGTCGTCGCGGTGCCGAGCGAGCGGAGCTGCGCACCGAACGCCTCACGTTCGGAATCGTGCAGGAGGGTGAACGCGTGGGCGGCGGTACCCGTCGTCGGGATGCCGTAGCGCCGGCCCGCCTCGAGGTTCGACGTCGCGGCGAAGCCGGCGACGTACGCGGCGCGCGCGGCGTCGACCGCCGCATCCTCGTGCGTCCGCCGCCCGCCCATCTCGACGAGCGCGGCCGATGGCGACGCCGCGGCAACCATGCGCGACGCGGCCGACGCGACCGCGGTGTCGTGGTTCAGGATCGACAGCACGAGCGTCTCCAGGAGCACCGTCTCGGCGAACGTTCCTTCGACGCGCACGACGGGCGAACCGGGGAAGTAGGTCTCGCCCTCCGGGTACCCGGCGACCGTCCCCCGGAAGCGATAGCCCGCGAGCCACCGGAGCGTCTCGTCGTCGACCACCCGAGCCTTCGCCAGGTGGGCGAGCTCGGGGTCGCCGAAGCCGAACGCGTCGATCGCCGACGCGAGCCGTCCCGTCCCGGCCACGACCCCGTAGCGGCGGCCCGCCGGCAGCGACCGGGCGAACACCTCGAACGTCGCCCGCCGGCCGGCGGCGCCGGACGCCCGGGCGGCCTGCACCATCGTCAGCTCGTAGTGGTCGGTGCGCAGCCCCGTTCCGCTCATGGTGAGAGGAAGTATGCGGCGGGCTCGAGCGGTGGGCAAGAGGTTGCCAAACGAACGTTTGATGGGGATACTGCTCGGGTGGTGGACCGCCGCACGGAGATCCTCGACGCGGCCCTCGGCCTGATGGCGCGCGAGGGCGCCAGCGGCATGAGCATGCGTGCGCTCGCGGGCGCGTGCGGCGTGAACGTCGCGACCCTGTACCACTACTTCCCGTCCAAGCGCGACCTGCTGCGCGCCGCCGTCGCGCACCGCCAGGGCGACGACCTGTTCGCACCCCCGTTTCCCGAGGGGCTCGCGGGCAGCGTCGCCGACCGGCTGTTCGCGCTGCTCGACCACGTGTTCGCGGCCATGTGCTCCGACGACGACTTCTGGCGCGCGCTGCTGGCCGAGGCGATCCACGGGGATGCCGAGGTCCTCGAGCCGTTGCTCGACATCAGCGGCGGGTTCGAGGTCGCGCTCGGGCGCTGGATCCGCGAGCTCCTACCGGACGCGCCCGCGCTGCACGACCCGGCGGTCGTTCGGGCGCTACGCCACGCGCTGTACGGCGTGCTCATGGAACACCTTCCTCAGGCCGACAACCGACGGGCGGTGCTCGCCGAGCGCGCCCGTGAGATCGCATCCGTGTTTGCCCGTTTGGAGGAGTGATGACGACCGTCGACGTACTCGACCCGACGTTGTACGTGCGCGGTGCCGCGCACGAGACCTACGACTGGCTGCGCGCCAACGATCCCGTCCACTGGGACGACAAGAACCGCATCTGGGTGGTGTCGAAGTACGACGACATCATTCACGTCGAGCGCAACCCTGAGATCTTCTGCAGTGGCCAGGGCATCCGACCCAACGGCGGCCACGGTCAGAACCTCTCGATCGTGTCGATGGACGACCCCGAGCACGCGCGGCAACGCAAGCTCGTCAGCCGAGGGTTCACGCCGTCACGCGTCAACCAGTTGCTCGAGCACATCCGCGACATCGCCCGCGAGCTGATCGATGCCGTGGCCGAACGAGGCGAGTGCGACTTCGTCGACGACATCGCCAAGCCGCTGCCGTTGATCGTCATCGCCGAGCTGCTCGGCCTCCCCGTGGAGGACCGCGACCAGCTCGCCCGTTGGTCCGACACGATGATGAGCGCGGAGGGCGCGACCGCCGACGACGACCCGCGTCTCGTCGCGGCCGCCGAGGCGTGGGGTGAGTACGTCGGGTACTTGATGCAGCTGCTCGACGATCGCCGCGCCAACCCGCGCGACGACCTCATCTCGGTGTTGCTCTCGTCGGTCGAGGCGGGTGAGCTCTCGTTCAACGAAGAGCAGCCGTTGCAGAACGACGAGCTGCTCATGTTCTGCGTCTTGCTGCTCGTGGCGGGCAACGAGACGACTCGGAACGCGCTCTCAGGCGGTATCGCGGCATTGAGCCGGTTCCCCGAGCAGCAACAGCGGCTGGCGGCCGACCTCTCGCTCGTGCCGACCGCTACCGAGGAGATCCTGCGCTACGTCTCTCCGGTCATCAGCTTCTCCCGGACGGTGACGCGCGACACCGAGCTCCGTGGCCGCGCGTTGCGCGCCGGCGACGTCGTGCTCAACGTCTACCCGTCGGCGAACCGCGACGAAGACGTGTTCGACTCGCCGCACGAGTTCCGCGTCGACCGTGACCCCAACGTGCACCTTGCCTTCGGCACCGGGCCGCACTTCTGCCTCGGCGCGAACCTGGCCCGCACCGAGATCCGCATCCTCCTCGAGGAACTGTTCACGCGTCTGCCGGACATCCGGGTCGCGCCGGGCGTCGAACCGCAGCGTGCGCCGAACGCGCTCGTGACGACGATCGAGCACCTGCCCGTCGTGTTCACACCGCGGTAGCCGGCGCGCACGTGACGACGGCCACCGCGGTGACGCGGTCGGCGCCTTCGTCGCGTACTTCGACGCGAGCGACGCTTCCGTCGGACCGAGATCCAAGCGGGCGGGCGATCGCACGGACGGGCCCGGTGCGGTTCGGCGCGAGGAAGTGCAGCACCACGTCGGTCGTAGTGCCACCCGTCGCGCGTTCCGCCGCGACGTCGGCGAGCATCGCGACGACGCCGCCATGCAAGATGCCCCACGGGTTTCGCAGTCGGTCGTCGAGGTCGAGCTCGATCACGCCGCGCTCCACGACGCGCGTCCCGAGCCATGCTTCGACCGCGGGCAGCGGCTCCGGTTCCGA
>Ga0073934_10007950_pt1 | contig 14420 bp, 14 predicted proteins | sample LarsenN4metaG_FD_76834 | JGI IMG/M metagenome (GOLD analysis project Ga0073934, IMG submission 76834) | Hot spring sediment bacterial and archeal communities from British Columbia, Canada, to study Microbial Dark Matter (Phase II) - Larsen... ...
CTTACCCTACGGCATGCTTTTGACTACTGCGTGAATACAACAGCAGCTTGCCCTAGGAAATGGTATTAGCCACTACAACAACTTCTAGTAAATGATAGAAAGGATAATAATGGCAAAATTATTAGCAAAGCCAAAATTAGATAAACAATTAGAACTAGAGCAAGCGATCGCATTCTCTGAGTTAGGCGATCGCCTGTTTGATGAACTTAGCGATCGTATTTCTACTAAACGGCAGTATCGGTTGCTGTTTGAACACAAGTTAAAGCCTGAATTATTTCAGCAGATCCAAATTGCTGCTGCTGGTTACATTTCAGCCTGCCTAAACAGTCCTATCATTCTCTCGGAAGAGGAAATGCTCCAGAGATTACTCGAACAGAGAAATACTCTGTCGAACTACACTGGCACCGGACTTTTAATGCCAAAGCGAGAACATACTTTGGCTTTTAACCTCTTTCAAAGAAGTGTAGCTGAAGCTTTTTACCAATTAGGAGCTAACGATCTGATCGATGCAGTAGATTTACCAGTAAATCTCCGTATGGTTTATGGTAAAACCGATCCAGAAAAAACTCGTTTGCCTTTCGCAAGCTCAAAGCTACATAGCGATGTCTGGGCAGGTGTTCCTGCTGATGCAACAGTTGTAATTTTGCCCCTCTTTGGTGATATTGAAAACATCACTATCGAAGCTGGTGAAATGCCCCGCGAAATGGAACTCAAAGCAATGCGGATCATGTCCGACTTCGATGAAGGTAGGGATATTCCAATGGTTGTCTCCTACACAGAAGCACAATTACAGCACGGTACGATGTATTTTAATGATGCTCGTGGATTGCACCAAACAGTCAGACGTCAAACAGATGGTGTGAGAATTTCAGTAGATTTTAGGTTCCGCAGAAAATTCAATAAAGCATATCGGGCAATGTTGTCACCAAGTCTTGGTGGTGTAGAGCAAGATATGAGTGTACCTTACGAAGAATGGCTAAAGGTTGGTAAAGAAACACTTATTATATTTGATGAAACTATCGAGGAGGCAAAGTTCAAACGCAATAGCAGCAGTTCTGTTCCGCTATATATGCGTGGATATCGTCTCCTGAAAATGTTTGACTAAATCATATTTGGTCATCGATCGCATAGTTTGATAGTGCAGGCATTTCACCTGAGTAGGCAAGATGCTTGCACTATTTTTGTATTCAGCCAGATATATTCACCTCTTCTGGCAACTGACAAATAACACAAAAAAAGAGGTCTATCTGACCTCTTCACAACTCCCTACAATCAATAGTTTGGTCAATTAGGAATTAAATTAAGCTAAACCAGTATTTGTTCCTTGCTTGCCAGTAGCTAATTCTACTTTAACGATTTTACCACCCATTTTTTGAATACGTTGCTGCTCACGGAACCAGTTGTCATAGGGAACTAATTTAGTGAAGAAAGTATTTTGCAATTCCCGCTGAGTACGAATTCTAGTTTGGCTAGGAACACAAGCAGTAATTTTAAACATCCTCATGGTCTTAAATCTCCAGTGGCGAAGGTGAAAACTTTTTTATTTCAAAATTCTGAGTGCAAAACTATCTTTATTCACTCCAAGTCTGGAAATCAACCATCAATACCAGATCGTTAATACTCATCATTCATTAATTTAGCTTGATAAGCAATAAAACGCCCTAGCACTCATGATCGATTTCCAGACCTTCACTTAAGTCGCACCTAAATTATTAAGCGCAAACTAGCTCCTAGCTCAAGCCAGAGCAGATATAGTCTAAGTAAACACCCATTTCTTTGCCAGCGTCTGGACCAACCAAGCTAGCGGTTACTTCCTTCATAGCTTGGATAGCTTGTACGGTAGCACCAATGGGTACACCTAGGGAGTTGTAGGTTTCTTTCAAACCGTTCAATACACGCTCGTCGAGGATGGAGGGGTCGCCAGCCAACATAGCGTAGGTAGCGTAACGCAGGTAGTAATCCAAGTCACGGATACAAGCTGCATAACGGCGGGTGGTGTACATGTTACCACCGGGACGGGTAATGTCTGAGTACAACAAGGACTTCGCTACAGCTTCTTTCACGATCGCAGCAGCGTTAGCAGCGATGGTGGTAGCAGCACGTACGCGCAGCTCGCCAGTGGAGAAGTAGCTCTTTAGCTTCTCGAGAGCTCCGGTATCGAGGTACTTACCTTGAACGTCCGAAGAGTTAATTACAGCGGTAATTGCGTCTTGCATGTTGTTATTTCCTTATTTCCAACCGTATTGCAATACTTCTGTTTCCAAAGGAGAAACAGCTTCACCTACGACATAGCACCAACGAGGTAATCGAAGTAAGCACCAGCTTCAGCAGCGTCTTCACCAGACAGCAGAGAAGCAGCAACGTTCTTCATTGCGTTGACACCAGCAGCAACAGCATCGATAGGAGTGCCGAGAGATTTGTACATTTCACGAACGCCTACAACGCCGATTTCTTCGATGGGGGTAACATCACCAGAAACCACACCGTAGGTGATGAGGCGGAGGTAGTAATCCAGGTCACGCAAGCAGGTAGCGGTCATTTCTTGACCGTAAGCATTGCCACCAGGAGATACAACGTCAGGGCGTTTTTGGAACAGCTGGTCACCAGCTTGCTTAACAATCCGCTCACGGTTGTCGGTCAAAACTTGAGCAATACGCAGGCGGCGCTCACCGCTGGTAACAAAACTCTTGATCCGATCCAGTTCGCCGGGGCTGAGGTAGCGGGCTTCTGCATCTGCATTCACGATCGCTTTCGTGACGATACTCATTAATGGATTCCTCCAGTACTAACGAAACCAGAATATTTAGATTACACTGGTGCGACTTTACGGTTTGATAGTAGCTTTGTTTTCTCGTTCTCTAGATTCAACAGTCAAATAACTACTGAAGCTATTGTGTTTCGAGAATGCTTGAGTAATCGCAATTACACAAGCTTTGCAACTCAGCTACCTTCCGGAATTATTTTCGGGCATTATGCTGAGCATATATGACTGCTTTTAACAGTTTGTAACATTCTTTTTCATGTTTGCTTCCATAATCACAATCTGAAAACAATGTTACGAAAAATTAAGAAGAAAAATCAGGAGAGAAATTTTTCCCCTGATTCTCCCTCTTTAAGATACTCAGCTTTTTTAAGCGGGCAAAAGGGTAAAGTTTGACAGTTATCAGTAAAGAACACTGACCAACTGGTAGAAAGGGTTTATGGCGCTAATCCCCAACATACTCTTGTTCACTGATAACTGTTCACTGAATTTAACCTCCCTGAGTGTAACGTCCAGTTAGCACGGAGGGTGACAAGCTAGACCAAGACTGCTTGACTAAATCGGCGGCTGCCTTAACACTACCAAGGTAGTTACCCGCAGGTAGGGATGGGAAGCGCTGATAAGGCACAACATCCTCACCAAAGTAACGAGCATACTCTGGACTGTTGACCATTGCCTCTACAGCCGCTCTCAAACCACTATCAGCCAGTAGTTTATTGTACTGACGAATTTCGGCTTGAGTTGCTGGCGCACGCCCTAATAGGTGACGGAACAAGAATTCAATCACCTTGGTGTTGGGATACGGAGTGTAGAAGCGCTTGCGATAAATTTCGGAACTAGCCAAGTCACGCACAAACTCGCGTACGGAGATTTCCCCATTCCGCAGTTTGCTTTCCAGATCGCTGCGGCGGAAATACTCAGGAACCTGACCGCTAAATACATCCATTACCTGAACGTAAATAGCATTCATTACCTGTTGCATTTCTGCTTGGTTTGCTCCTACAGTCATGCGGTAAATGCGGGCGGGTTTGCGGCGGTTTGTACCTACACCCACTTCTACTGACTGTCCGCGTCCATCGTTGTAAGAACGACCCAGTTCGATAAACAGCGGCTTGCTCTTATCGATTTGCCTTGCTTTCGCTGCCATATCTGCGATCGCCTTCGCCATAATTGGCATTTGGGCGGCATCCATACGCGGCTTGGTCGACTCAAAGCTGGGAACAACAATATCCTTGCTTTGCTTGGTCAGTTGATTGTACAGCTTTTGAGTATTTGGGAAATTAGCTGCTGGCAAGGTTGTAAAGCGGTTGTAAGGAACCGTATCTTCACCAAAGGCTTGGAGATACTCTGGGGTATTTAACATTGCCCGGATGAAGGCACGAATACCCTGGGTTGCGAGAATCTGGTTATACTTCCTAATCTCCGCTTGATCTAAGGGCGCCCGTCCCAAGAAATGCTTAGTACCTAGCTCAATTACCTTAGTGTTTGGGTAGGGTGTATAAAATTCCTTCAGGTATAAACCAGAACAACCTAAACCTTCAATGAATTCTTTAACAGTGATTTCACCATTACCTAGCTTGCTTTCCAGTACTTTAAATTCCCTGGAAGAAGCAACGTAGGGTGCGATATCCCGCTCAAAAATCTGCCGATAGGCAGCACTAATGACGTTTTGAACAGCGACTTTGTCGCCAGTACCAGCCACCAACTTGAAGATTTTTCTTTGTTCGCGCTTCTTGCTGACACCTTGGTTGATGCGCGCCTGAATATCTGGTTCTGTCCGTGTAGCCGTAACAGCACCCATTTGTACAAACATGGGTGTTTCTTGCTTGTCGACTCTTGCACCGACATCTTCACGGATGCTACCGACACGCAGTTTCCGCAATGCTACGCCACCAGGAGTCAGATAGCGTTCGTAAGGAACTGTATCTTCACCAAATGCCTGGCTGTATTCTTCGCTGTCAATAATGGCGTCAATCAGTGCATAAAAGCCTTTTTTAGAACAAATATCAAAGTATTTGTTATTTTCTTGACGCCCATAGGTCGGACGACCTAATAGACGACGGTGAATGTACTCGATCGCCTTACACACATAATAAGGTGTCCAGTAGAGCTTGCGGAATAGATCCGACTTCGCTAAAGCACGAATAAATTCGCGTACGGAAATTTCGCCGTTTTCCAGCTTAATTTCCTGAACTTTTAAGCGCTGACCTTCGTAGACATCACGACCAAATACCTGTAGGTAAGCCCCACGAATTACCGCTTGGGTAGAGCTTTCGGAGTATTTGACACTTGATCCTTTGCCAGTTCCTTTGCTCAAGGTTCTGGGAATTTGATCTAAGCGGAAGACTTTTGGCCCCAGAGTACCAGGGAACTCGCCACGAGCCGCCGGGTTACTATTTTGGTTATTAATTGCTGGTCCTTGGTGAATCAGGATGCGCTTGGTATCCTTACCAAAAGGAGCAGGACGGCTGCTGGGGTTACGAGTTTCTTTCGGGAAAATCGCCCCAAATTGAATCTCCAGTGGATCGTTACCAGAACCGTAGGGATGCTGATCAGGTAGCGGCTGGTTATAGTCTGCAAAAGTTGTGATAAATTGGGGTACTTTGCGGAAAGGCGCGCTGTATTTGAACAGGTCTTGCTGTGGACCCCAGTTCCGACACTCTTGAGCTTCTTGACCCAGACCCCGAATGTAGGGTACTGTTTCCTCACCAAAGTAGTCTGAATACTCATCAGAATCTACTAGAGCATCAACTAATGCCGATAAACCACCACGGGAAACAATATCAAAGTACTTTTGTACTTCTTCCCGGCTGCTTGGCCCCCGTCCCAATATGTGACGGAAAGCAAGTTCTAGGGCACGGCTATTTATAAATGGTTCGTAAAATTGTTTCCGGTAAAGTGGAGATTTAGCAAGGCGACGGACAAACTCTTTCATTGAGATGTCGCCATTTTTAACCTGGGATTCTAGATAGGAAATCGACAAGCTGTAAGCGCGGGTAATATCACGCTCGAAGATTTGCCGATATGCTGCTTTGACTACCTCGGTTTTCTCCGCAGCAGATAAACCAGGCTTCATGACAAATTTTTGACGCCGCTCTGCCGCATTAAAGTAAATCTGAGGCAACTCTAACCCTTGTTGGTCACCAGAAGGACGTTGCCGCAGCTTGTTAGAAGGGGTAGGTGCTTTGAATTCTGTAATCAAAACATCCATGTACTGAGACACAATATCAGCTGCCTCAGTGTCTTTACGGAAATAGGAAAGCGCAGCGGCTTTCAATTCCTGTAAAGCCACAATTGTTGCTTCACCAGAACAAGCGTTTTCAATGATTTCTCTCAGACCACGCGTATTGACAGCGATGATGTTGGGGTCACCAGCGACGATCGCATAAGTAGCGTAGCGCAAGAACCATGATAAGTCCCGCAAGCTCTTTGCCATGTTGGCTGGGCCATAACGGGCAATGTTAATTGGCCGGAAACCTGGTGGAATTGGCCCACTAGGTGAAGAGTTAAAAATTGAACGTAAGTTTTCTAGGAATCCACCCCGAGTTTCCACGTAGGTAACAGTTCCGAGTTTCATTGCGTCTCTAACATCCGAGGTAGATGCTGCTACCGCCATCGCCAATTCTGGCTCTCTAGGCTTTTCCAAAAAAGCCATTGGCGAACCACCAACAAAAATCCGGTTGGCAGCTCGAGAAACAATAATTTCGGAATTGTCCGTGAGCGTCTGGGCAATTTCTAAACGTTTTGCACCAGATGCAAAATAGTTTGCCAGTTCATTTAGCTCCCCGGCTCCCAAAAAGCGGTCTTGCTGCTCCGCTTGGGAAATTGTTGATACAGCTAGGGTTTGATATAGTTGCGGACGCGCAACTGAGCTTCCACCACTTGCCTTAACACTCATCGGATTTGTAAAACTCCCATCATATGCGTTTATGTGTTAAGTCTGGGTCACTTTAGGGCTTGACACATCGGTATATTCATGCTTCCCCTGTGTCGCCTGCTAAGTTGCCAGAAAAAATTAACCCAGTCAGCTTTTAGATTAGAACGTTTTGGGATTTATCAGGGGCTTTATTAAGAAGTATGTAGAAACTGGAGCGTTGATGTATCAAATCTTGAAGGTGGGTGTTTTGGTTTTCTGAGAAAAAATCTAAGTTTTGTATCTGTAGGTAACGAACCTCCAAAACACTAAGATTTTGTTTGTAGGATTTTAAGAAGGCAGGAGGAGAATCCCTATAAATAGATTTAGGGACTTGTAAAGTGTTGGCAGAGGGAAAATAAATTTCTCTGTTTTGTCCTGTGCCTCTGTCTGGTCAACTGTCAATTGACGAGTTCAGATGAGACAGGAAATTTACCATTATATTACCCTTTATACTATTCTCTAAAAATTAGCGATTGTTTAACATAAGTGTTTCCCGTAAAAAAAGGTACACAATTACTTACATTGAAAGAGGCTGCAAGTTCTACATCTGATTCAAACCAGTTTAGTTTCTGTTGGAATTTTTGTGAGCGATGCAGGAGAGAGAGAATAGCTATGTTGGGAAGTGCGGTCGCCTGTAATGACTTGGCATAATCAAGTGCTGATTCATCTTTCCACTTGTAGGGAAAAATGATCGCGCCGTTGTTTGTATAAATTTCTCCAGAGGTAGGAAAAGACAAAACATCAACAATCATAACCACATCGCTAATAGGAGCAAGTTGAATTACCCGTGATCTCCCCATTCGCAGCGCAGGTGAAATTCTGATTGGTTAAAAATCATTTGTGCCTTGAAACAAATATAGTAGTATTGTTAAATTTTTGAGTCCACCTGCGATTCAAATTGCAGACTAAGAGCTTATGAAATAGACTGAATCTCAAGAAGAATCTACCATTTAGTCCAATTTAGTGGACTTCTGCTATCAGCCAAGAACTTTAGTTCTTGGCGCATTTGACAACCACAAGCGTTAAACTCAAAAATGCTGCCATGAAAGCTTTTTATGTCCGACTCCCAAACTGTTAGTACTGCTGTTGCGAAACTCTACGATACTTATCCCTTTCCACCAGAACCGCTGCTAGATGAACCACCCCCTGGCTACAACTGGCGCTGGAATTGGTTAGCCGCTTATAATTTCTGCACTGGGCAAAAACCCCAAAAACAAGACATCCGCATTTTAGATGCTGGTTGTGGTACAGGAGTAGGAACAGAGTATTTAGTCCACCTCAACCCTCATGCTTCTGTAGTCGGGATTGATCTGAGTGCTGGTGCTTTGGATGTCGCCAGAGAACGCTGCAAACGCTCAGGAGCGAATCGTGTCGAGTTCCATCACCTCAGTCTTTACGATGTGGCACAGCTTTCGGGTGAGTTTGATTTAATTAACTGTGTGGGGGTACTGCATCACTTAGATGACCCGATTCGCGGTATTCAAGTCTTAGCGAGTAAACTAGCCCCAGGCGGCTTAATGCATATTTTTGTGTACGGGGAACTAGGACGCTGGGAAATTCAACTCATGCAAAAAGCGATCGCCCTGATTCAAGGTGAAAAACGCGGTGACTATCGTGATGGTGTCCAAGTAGGGCGACAGATATTTGCCTCTTTACCAGAAAATAATCGAATTGTCAAGCGAGAAAGAGAGCGTTGGTCTTTGGAAAATCAGCGAGATGAATGCTTTGCTGACATGTATGTCCATCCTCAAGAAATTGATTACAATATAGACACGCTGTTTGAACTCATCGACGCTTCCGGATTAGAGTTTATCGGCTTCTCAAATCCTGGTTTCTGGCAATTAGAGCGACTTTTGGGCAAAGCACCGGAATTGATGGTCAGGGCAGGTGAATTGAGTGATCGCCAACGTTACCGTCTCATAGAATTGCTAGACCCAGAAGTCACCCACTACGAATTTTTTCTTGGTCGTCTACCCATCACCAAAGCCGACTGGTCAAATGATGATGCTTTAATGGCAGCAATTGCTGAGCGTAATCCCTGTATAGATGGGTTTCCGAGCCAGTGCGTGTTCAATTACGATTACCAAATCGTACACTTATCGGAATCCGAATTAAAATTTCTGCAAGCCTGTGAGGGGAAGAAAACAGTCGCAGAAATTTTGCGGGATGATGTTGTTGTACAGCTAGAGTTAAAGCAAGTGCGATCGCTCATAAATCAGCAATTGGTAATGTTAACACCAAGCTGAACTATTAGGCATTGGGCATAGTTATATCCCAATTACCAATTACCCATTACTAATTACCAAAAGGCTAAGTTAATTGTTTTTTTCTAAAGTATTGTTACCTGATCATGATATGATTTAGCTGGCTGAATGTGCAGTCAACATAATTAGCTGTACTGGTTTCAAGTCCCGTGAGCTTGTCTGATCAATCAACTGATCCCACACCGACAACACGACAAGATTCAATGCCTGGTTTTGAGGACACAGAACCAGTAGACTCTATGCAAGAGTTTTATAAACTCTATCAAGAGTTTTTGCTAATCACGCTTGTCTTGACGGGGATTGTTTTTATCTCTGTGTGGATTTTTTATTCCCTAAATATTGCCCTAAATTATCTTCTTGGGGCATTTACGGGTATGCTTTACATGAGGATGTTGGCAAAAGATGTTGAGCGCTTAGGCCCACAAAAACGGCAACTGAATAAAAATCGGTTTGCCCTATTAGTAGTGATAATTCTGCTGGCATCCCGGTGGAATGAGCTGCAAATCATGCCCATATTTTTGGGATTTCTGACATATAAAGCCACGCTCATCTTTTATGTAGTTAGAGAAGCTTTTATCTCTGGCTTGCCAAATATTCCAAAACCTTAAAAAGGCTCAATGTGAGTTTGCCTTAAGTAAATCCACACCAGGCTTCTAGTTTCTGTTCTCCAGCTTAAGATTGGAGAATTAGTTGATTTGGGAAGAAAATGCTCAATTTTCTGAACTTCTTCAATTCCGTCACCCTTGCCGAGTTAGAAGTAGGACATCATTTCTACTGGCAGTTGGGTAATCTAAAACTACATGGACAAGTTTTTCTTACCTCCTGGTTTGTGATTGCCATTTTAGTAGTGGCTTCAATTGCCGCTACTCGCAACGTCCAAAGAGTTCCCAGTGGCATACAGAATTTTATGGAATATGCCCTAGAATTTATTCGGGATTTGACGAAAAACCAGCTAGGTGAGAAAGAGTATCGTCCTTGGGTGCCTTTCATCGGCACATTATTTCTGTTTATTTTCGTATCAAATTGGTCGGGCGCTTTAATTCCTTGGAAGCTCATCAAACTGCCATCTGGTGAATTGGCAGCTCCGACCAATGATATCAATACGACAGTAGCACTGGCGTTATTGACTTCTTTAGCCTACTTTTACGCTGGTTTTAGCAAACGCGGTCTGGGTTACTTTAAAAAGTATATCGAACCAACACCGGTTCTATTACCAATCGCGATTCTAGAAGATTTCACCAAACCTCTTTCCCTAAGCTTCCGTCTTTTTGGGAACATTTTGGCGGATGAATTAGTGGTGGCGGTACTAGTTCTATTAGTCCCTCTATTTGTTCCTCTGCCGGTGATGGCTCTTGGGTTGTTTACCAGCGCCATTCAAGCCCTAGTTTTTGCTACCCTTGCAGGAGCTTATATTCACGAGGCAATGGAGGGACATGGTGGTGAAGAGCATGAGGAACATTAAAGTCCTCAGTTGATGTAATGAATTAGATGTTGGAGACTGGAAATTGAATTCAGTTCTAACTCTAAGAAACAAAATCGCAAACCGTTTGTTTTTTACTTAAGGTAAGGAAAATCAACATGGATCCATTGATTTCTGCTGCTTCAGTTCTCGCTGCCGCTTTAGCAATTGGTTTAGCTGCTATCGGTCCTGGTATTGGTCAAGGTAATGCCGCAGGTCAAGCAGTAGAAGGTATCGCCCGTCAGCCAGAAGCAGAAGGAAAAATTCGCGGTACACTGCTGTTAACATTGGCGTTCATGGAATCACTGACAATCTATGGTCTGGTGATTGCGTTGGTATTACTGTTTGCTAACCCATTTGCTTAATCTCTAAAAACTTTTCCTTGATTTTTGGAGACGTGATGACTTATACCAATTTTGGATTTTAGATTTTGGACTTTGGATTAAAAGCTTTTCTAAAAAGCTATCTAATTCGTTTCAAAATGAAACTAATTATCCCAATTTGGTATCACGTCTCTGAGTCTAGATTTACCTTTAATCAAAGGTAAATCAAAATTGCTAGCCACAAAAACTGCTGTTACAGCCAAATAAGGAGAGAAATGTTTGATTTCGATGCTACCTTGCCCTTAATGGCATTGCAGTTCCTGCTGTTGGCAGCTGTTTTAAACGTGATTTTCTATAAGCCATTGACCAAGGTACTGGACGATCGCGATAATTACATCCGAACGAATAACCTTGAAGCTCGGGAACGCTTGGCTAAAGCCGAGCGATTGACCAAGGAATATGAGCAACAGCTAGCGGAAGCCCGTAGGCAATCTCAAAATGTCATTGCTCAAGCTCAGACTGAAGCTCAAAAAATTACTGCCGAGAAAATCGCTGAAGCACAAAAAGAAGCTCAGGCGCAACGAGAACAAGTGGCTCAAGAAATAGAACAGCAGAAGCAGGAAGCTTTAAGTTCCTTGGAGCAACAGGTAGATGCCTTCAGCAGGCAGATTTTAGAAAAACTCTTGGGACCTTCTTTAGTCAAATAAAGTGATTGTTGATATCTGACAATACAGGTTCCAAAAAGTACATGCGCTGCGGGGCTTTTGTCCGGTGAGCGCTGAATTAAGTGTCACGCATGGACACTTTTTTCCTTTGGGAAAAGTTCTAACTTACGATTAGCAAGGGAGCAGCGCAGTTGTAGATGGGTATTGTAGGAAGTGTCTTGTTACTAGCCACAGAGGCTGCAGAAGCAGAATCGCCAGGCGGTTTTGGTCTAAACTTCAATATTCTTGAAACCAATATAATTAACCTGGCAATTCTAATTGGTGTTTTATTTTACTTTGGGCGTAAAGTTATCAGTAACACCCTCAGCGAGCGACGCTCAAATATTGAAACTGCAATTCGGGAAGCAGAGGAACGTGCCAAAGAAGCAGCAGCCCAACTTTCCGACGCACAACAAAAGTTGACTCAGGCACAAGCAGAAGCGCAACAAATTCGCAAAGCTGCCGAAGAAAACGCTCGCTCAGTGCGTGAAGCAATTTTAGCGCGGGCAGCAGAGGAAGTGGAACGAATGAAAGAAACAGCCGCCCGCGATTTAGATACAGAAAGAGAGCGAGCATTTGCCGAACTACGGCAACGGGTAGTGGCAATGGCATTGCAAAAAGCCGAGTCGGAACTCCGCAGTGGAATTGGTGACGATGCTCAACAAAGATTGATTGATAGTAGTATCGCGCTACTGGGAGGCAACACATGAAAGGCAATGCAGGATTAGGAGAAATAGCCCTGCCTTATGCAGAGGCTTTGATGTCGGTAGCCCAATCCAGGAATTTGACAGAAGAGTTCGGCGAAGATATTCGTGCTTTGCTGAACTTGTTGTCTAGCAGTGATGAGCTACAAAAGTTTCTTAACAACCCCTTTATCCAGGCTGAAGATAGAAAAGCAGTTCTCAACCGGATTCTTGGTGAAGGTGCTAACACTTATTTCCGTAATTTTTTAATGCTGTTGGTAGATAGACGGCGCATTATGTTGTTGGAAGAAATTTGCCGACAATATTTGGCACTGTTACGGCAGCTCAAACAAACAGTGTTAGCAGAAGTGGTTTCTGCTGTTCCTCTGAGTGAAGCACAAGCCTCAGCAGTGAAACAAAAGGTCATCGCCATGACCAATGCTCGTGAAGTAGAACTAGAAACCAGAATCGACCCTGACATTATTGGTGGTGTCATTATTAAAGTAGGTTCTCAGGTAATTGACGCTAGTTTGCGGGGTCAACTGCGTCGCCTGTCTTTGCGCTTAACAAGCGCCTAAAAATTATGAATTGTGAATTATGAATTATAAAAATTGTGAGTATTCATAGTTCATAAGTTCTTAACTCCTGTTGTCTCACCAAAAAGCAAGATAGACAAATGGCAATTAGCATCAGACCTGACGAAATTAGCAGCATTATTCAGCAACAAATCGAGCAATACGACCAACAAGTCAAGGTTGCTAACGTTGGTACAGTTTTACAAGTAGGTGACGGTATTGCCCGTGTTTATGGTCTAGAAAAGGCCATGGCTGGGGAATTGTTAGAGTTTGAAGATGGTACAGTCGGCATCGCCCTCAACTTAGAAGAAGACAACGTTGGTGTAGTGTTGATGGGTGAAGGTCACTCAATTCAAGAAGGAAGCACCGTTACAGCTACTGGCAAAATCGCTCAGGTTCCTGTAGGGGAAGCCTTGATTGGACGTGTTGTCGATGCTTTGGGTCGACCACTTGATGGTAAAGGTGAAATCAAAACCACCGAAAGCCGTTTGATTGAATCTCCAGCACCTGGTATAGTTGCCCGTCGCTCTGTACACGAACCCATGCAAACCGGAATCACCGCTATCGACGCGATGATTCCCATCGGTCGTGGTCAGCGGGAATTGATTATTGGCGACCGTCAGACTGGGAAAACTGCGATCGCGATCGACACTATCATTAACCAGAAAGAAGAAGATGTAATTTGTGTTTACGTAGCAGTCGGTCAAAAAGCTTCCACTGTAGCCAACGTCATCCAAACATTGCAAGACAAAGGCGCGCTAGACTACACCATTGTTGTTGCTGCGAACGCCAGTGACCCTGCTTCTTTACAATACCTGGCTCCTTATACTGGTGCCTCAATTGCTGAGTACTTTATGTACAAAGGCAAGGCGACCCTAGTAATTTACGATGACCTCTCCAAACAAGCCGCAGCTTACCGTCAAATGTCCTTGTTGTTGCGTCGTCCACCCGGACGGGAAGCTTATCCTGGAGATGTTTTCTACCTGCACTCCCGCTTGTTGGAACGGGCAGCTAAACTGAGTGACGAATTAGGTAAAGGCAGTATGACCGCCCTACCGATTATCGAAACTCAAGCAGGTGACGTTTCTGCTTACATTCCCACCAACGTGATTTCCATCACCGACGGTCAGATATTCTTGTCTTCTGACTTGTTCAACGCTGGTATTCGTCCCGCTATTAACCCTGGTATTTCCGTATCCCGTGTGGGTTCTGCCGCTCAAACTAAGGCAATGAAAAAAGTTGCTGGTAAGTTGAAGCTAGAGTTGGCTCAGTTTGACGAATTACAAGCTTTCGCTCAATTTGCTTCTGACCTTGATAAAGCTACCCAAGACCAGTTGGCACGAGGTCAGCGTTTACGAGAACTACTCAAACAGCCTCAAAACTCACCACTAGCAGTGTATGAGCAAGTAGCCATTCTTTATGCTGGTATTAACGGTTATCTCGACGATATTCCAGTTGATAAAGTCACAACTTTCGCTAAGGGTCTGCGGGAATACTTAAAGACCAGCAAACCACAGTATGTCCAAGGTGTGCAAACCCAAAAAGTACTAGGTGACAGCGAAGAAGCAGCCTTGAAAGAAGCAATCAACGAATACAAAAAGACCTTCTTGGCAACAGCATAGGAAATCGGTAAAAGGTAGTGGGTAATGGGTAATGGCAAAAACTTTTACCCAATTACCAATTACCAATTACCAATTACCAATTACCAATTCATAAAGATTATGGCTAATCTCAA